>Ga0137408_1125319_pt1 | contig 10607 bp, 7 predicted proteins | sample CZOMad2_2_16fung_FD_141241 | JGI IMG/M metagenome (GOLD analysis project Ga0137408, IMG submission 141241) | Vadose zone soil fungal communities from Angelo Coast Range Reserve, California, USA - CZOMad2_2_16fungal (PacBio error correction) | ecosystem: Environmental > Terrestrial > Soil > Vadose...
GCGGTGGTTGCTTGCGCTGCGCCACTAACCATTCATGAAGTTCCAATTCGACGTAATCATTCTCGGCGCTGGTGCGGCCGGCCTGATGTGCGCCATTGAGGCTGGCAAGCGCGGGCGGCGCGTGGCCGTGCTGGAGCGGGCTGAGCGCATCGGGAAAAGGATCCTCATCTCCGGCGGCGGACGCTGCAACTTTACCAACCTGCATTGCCAACCGGACAATTTCATCTCCGCCAACCCGCACTTTGCCAAGTCCGCTCTGGCGCGTTATACGCCTGCCGATTTTATTGCGCTGGTGGAGAAACACGGCATCGCTTATCACGAGAAAACTCTGGGACAGCTCTTCTGCGACGGTCCAGCGCAGCAGATCGTCGCCATGCTGGAAGCAAAATGCCGTGCCGCTGGCGTGCGGATTCAGACGAATGTCGAAATGAAAGAAGTATCGCGCGAAGATGGTTTTCTGCTGCGCGCCGGTGACGATGAATTTCGCGCCGAGGCACTGGTCGTGGCCACCGGCGGGCTGTCGATTCCCAAGATGGGCGCCACGGCTTTCGGTTACGACCTGGCGCGCCAGTTTGGGCTGAATATCGTCCAGCCCCGGCCCGCATTGGTACCGCTTACTTTGAATGAGGATGACACCGCTCAGTTCTGCGACCTGGCCGGAGTGTCGGCGGAAGTTGTCGCGTCGATTGGCGCGCAGAGCTTTCGCGAAAAGATGCTGATTACACACCGCGGTCTGAGCGGGCCAGCAATCCTGCAAATCTCTTCTTACTGGAAGCCGTCGCAGGCAATTACTCTCGACCTGGCGCCTGACCGCGAGTTGACCGCTGCGCTGCGTGATCCTAAAGCGCGCCGTGACCTGCCTTTCGCAAAAACTGCCTTTCGCACTGTATTGCCGAATCGCTTTGCCGAGCGCTGGCTTGACTTGCATCCGCCGCAAGGTTGGAGTAATCACGCGCTCGATGAACTTGAGCGCCACGCGCACAACTGGCAGATCACGCCGGAAGGAACTGAGGGTTATGCGAAAGCAGAGGTCACAGAGGGCGGCGTCGATACGAATGAACTTTCCGCAAAAACCATGGAGAGCCGCAAAGTGCCAAGCTTATATTTCATCGGCGAAGTAGTGGACGTGACCGGCCACCTGGGCGGTTTCAACTTCCAGTGGGCCTGGGCGTCAGGGTTCAGTGCAGGTCAGGCGGCGTAAGTGTTATCTTTCGGGAATGGACTCTGCGTTGCCTATTCCCGACTCCTTCGAAGAAGCGTCCCTACGTTTCCGCGAGTTCCTGCGTTCACAAGGATGGCCTGATCAAGTGCAATGGCTTACCGCCGGAACCGTGCTCTTCAGTAAAAAAAGGCATTACTGGATCAACTCTCGCAAGATCGACGAAGGCATGATTCTCGCCCGTGAGACATACCAGCAAGGCGTTAAGCGCGGGCTGGGAATCGGCATAGAAGCCTTATGCCAAACAGATTCTGCAACCTTCGCTTATGTCTTTGCGCCAACAGATCAAGACGAGGCACAACGCTTGCTCATTAGCGGATTGAAACTTTCCGTGCCACTGGATTCTCCACCAGCAAAACTGGTGGTAAATCCCTTGCGATGGTGGGTTCTTCATTGGCTGCATGAGCTTCCCATTGAGACATTTCCTATACGCTGACTGCGTTTATTCCACTCTCAGCGCTTCCACCGGATTCAACTGTGCGGCAGCGTTGGCCGGGCGATATCCGAACAGCACCCCGACTCCGGTGGAAAGCAGCAGGGCACAAAACACCGCGATCCATGACACCGAGAGCGGCACAGCGCCTTCGATGAGGCGAAAAGCAAACCAGATCATCCCCAAAGCAATAACCACTCCGATGATCGCACCTGACAAGCTGATGAATGCAGCCTCCAGAACAAACTGCAACCGGATTTCCGCCGTGCGCGCGCCCAACGCTTTGCGAATGCCGATTTCATGTGTCCGCTGGGCCACGTTCACAAACATGATATTCATGATTCCCGTGCCGGCGACTATCAGAGTCAGCACGGCCACGCCCACCAGCACCAGGCTCATGGCCAGGGAAACCGTGTGCACCGTCCCCAGCACAGAAGACAGGTTCTGCACCGCATAGCGAGCCGCCTTGCGATGCCGGCCGTGAATCAGCCGTTCCATTTCAGATGTCATCACCGCCACTTCATCGGACGAAGCCGACTGAGCATAGATGACCTGAAAAAAATCCTCGCCCGTAAGGGTCTTGATCAAGGGGAAGGGAACCAGCACGGTTTCGTCCTGAATCTCTGATTGCCCAAACGTAGGCACACCTTCCCGGAACACGCCAACGATGGTGCAACGCAGGTGCTCCAGTTGCAGCGCGTGGCCAATGGCCGGCTCGTGGCTAAAAACGTCGTGTGCAATGTGCTCGGTCACCAGGCAGACTTTGGCGCGGGAAATGAAATCTTCTTCGTCAAAATAGCGCCCTGAGACCATGAGGAGGTTGCGAATCTTCTGAAACTCTTCCGTCACGCCCACCAGGCGTGCGCGCACTACTTTGCCGCGAAGCCTGAAGTCAAAAGGGATATCGTAAGTTCCGGCCGCTGCCGTAACCATGGAAAGCGATTGCCGCACCGCCGCGAGGTCGCCGTATGAAAGTTCGTCGCCTGGCACCGCGGGCACGCCATTGCGATCGAGTGCGGCATATGCCAGGTTCGCGCCAATGCCTTCAATCTGGCCCACGACGTAAGCCTTTCCGGAAGAGGCAATGGTAATCACCAGCACAATCGCGGCGCTGCCAATCATCACGCCCAGCATGGTAAGAAAAGCCTTCACCTTGTCCACGCCCAGCGCGTCCATTGCCAGCCGTATGCTCTCTTCCCAATGCATCATTTATTTGTGCGGCCTCAGTGAATCGCCAGATTGGTGAATAAGTAGTTGCCGGCGTTTTCAGCCACCACATGCAGGTTGGCCGGTCCGACCATGCTCTCAAGACGAGCTTTTTCACTTCCGTATGCCACGAGGTAGCAGCGCGACGGCGCCTGCCACAACGCGCTGAACTTTGCATCGTCAATAAATACATTGGCAGCGCCCGGCGCATACGATCCGTATTCAAGATTGTTGTTGCGGCCATTAAGCAGCAATGCAGTGCGTCCGGTGTAGAAGAAGATCGAGGAGAACGCGTAGTAAGAGTTTGCTTCCACCAGTTGTCCCGGAGGCGATTTCATAAGGCTTTGCGCCAGCGGGTAAGAACCCAGATACCCATCAAAGCGGACGAGCGCCAGCCTGGCTGCCTGAAAGAAAATGATCATTCCAATCGCAACCACCATAACTGTCCTTCCGATGTTGTTGCGCCACACGGCCAGCCCCGCCGCGATCGCTGCAAATGCCAGAGTTGCTATCGCCAGGGGCAGCGTCAAATACGCGAAGGCATTCAGCGTGAGGTCTCCCATGTGGCCCATGGAAAGTGTGTACATTTCCGGATTTTGCGTGAGCGCCTGGGCGATATCGCCGGTTGCAGGCAGCCTCCATACCATGAACAGAACGATTGTCAGCGCAAAACACAGGACGCTTGAAATACCCTGCAATATCCAAGTTCCTGCCCGCACACGCGTGTCGCGTGAAGCCATGGCCGAGCCAAGCAGCAAGGCCAGCGCGGGATAAATCGGCATGGAGTAGTACTCCTGCGTGGTAGAAAAAGTAAAGAACACCATGACTGTGCCGATCCAGCAGATGGCCATCAGCCTTGCCCGGCTGGCGCGAGACTGCGCGCTGTATGACATTTTCACGGCAGCGGGAAGATATGCCGACCAGGGAAACAGCCACACCAGATTCAGCAACCAGAACCATACGCGCGGGACCGTGTTGTAGTCGCGTGGATAGCGCATGTTCAGGAAGCGGAGAAGGTGTTCGTTGAAAAAGTAAAACCAGAAGAAGCCGCGGTACTCGCCGGGACCGCTATGCAGGGAAAAAGCAAACGCGGGCGGGTTGTTGAAGGCCGCCAGGATGTGCCAGGGCGCGGCAATCAGCAGTGCGACGGTCGCGGCCAGCCAGAGATCGAGTTTCTTCCATGCTGTCCAGCGGAACAACTGATGCGTGACGGCCATGAAAGCCAGCCCTGCCAGCGCCGGGAACACTACGGCGATCAGGCCTTTAAGCAGCAGTCCGGCGCCAAAACATAACCCCATCACGGCGGCCCAGCGATGCGGTTGTTCTTCGTCAGGTTCCAGCAGGCGCAGCCACGCCCAGATTGCTCCAGTGATGGTGAGCGTGAGCATGGCATCGGGAATCAGGATGCGGGTGAAAAGAAACAAGCCAACGGAAGTTGCCAGAATGATTCCCGCAAACATCCCCGCCTGGTCATCGAAGGCCCATCGACCAAAACGGTAGGTGACGAAGCACAGCAGCACCACGGCCAGCGCCAGCGGCAATCGCGCCGCCCAATCATGCACGCCAAAAATTTTGTAGGAGGCCGCCATCATCCAGTAAACCAGCGGCGCTTTTTCCAGGTAGGCGACGCCATCCAGACGCGCAGTGACCCAGTCGCCGGAGACAAGCATGTTGCGCGCAATCTGTGCCTGCACCGCATCCACGTCGTCCATCAGGCGCGGCGGGCTGGCAATATTTATCAGGAAGATGAAGCAGGCAGCGGCTACAACGATCCAACCTGGTCGAGCACCGTGGGGACGGCTTCGCTCGGCGCCGGTTCGCTGCTCCCCAGACCGATGTTCCACTGCTTCATCCATAACAACAACACCATCAAACCCCATAAGTGATACCCCAGATTTGCTTTGCGCTCCAGATGATCATTGAGCAGTAGCTGCACGGCGTTCCAGTTGAACAATCCGGTGGCCCGCACGCCGTCTTCTGAAAGCGTGTCAAGCAGCATGGGCCGCAGCACGCCACGGAACCAATCGTGGACAGGAATGTCAAAACCGATCTTTGGCCGCCTCAGCACATGGGGCGGTAACTTGTCCTGCATCAGGCGGCGCAAGACGTATTTCGATTGCGATCCGCTCAGCTTGAACTTTTCCGGCAGACGAGCGGAAAAATCGACGATGCGCGGATCGAGAAATGGTGGACGCGCTTCCAGTGAGTGCGCCATGCTCATGCGATCGACCTTATAAAGGATGTCGTCCGCCAAGTAGTAACGCTGATCGAACTCCAGATAGCGCTGCAAACCCGGTTGCGCACTCATCTTTTCCAGGACTGAGGCCAGCGGATCCGCATCGGCGAAGCGGAAGAACTGGCGTTTCTCTGCTTCAGTAAATGTTCCGTTCCAATAAATGTGCGCCATCTCTGGCGAAAGCAGCGAGCCCTGCAGAAAACGCTTTAGCTTGTATTCAAAGCTGATCTTGTCATCAGAGACGGGCAGAAGGTCTGCGCACCTGAGAGCTGCGCGACGCAATGGAGCGGGTATGTGCCGTGCCGCCGCGGAATAGCGGTCAGCTTTGTAAGTAAGATAGCCGGCAAAAAGCTCGTCCGCGCCTTCGCCGGTCAACACCACCGTAACATCTTTACTGCTCATCTTGGCCAGGAACCATGCCGGCAGCGCGCCCGCATCGGCGCTGGGTTCGTCAGAGTAATAGGCCATTTTCCCGATGGCGTCTTCCAGATCGGCCGTTTCGTCCAGGTCAAACTCGGTGTGCCGACTGCCGTAGTGGCGTGAAGTTTCGGCAATGGACGCGCTCTCGTCGAACGAGCGCCCTTTAAAGGTGATGGAAAAAGTCCGGAGCTGTGCGGTGCCCGTTTGTGCGGCGTAGCGCAGGATGGTGGAAGAGTCGAGGCCGCCGCTCAGCCAGATGCCCACCGGAACGTCAGATATCAGCTGCTCGCGCACCGATTTTTGCAGCAAATCATCCAGCTCTTCCGTGGCTTCTGCAATCGACCGCGGAGCTGGAGCGGCAGCTTCTTTTCGCACATAGGATCGAACGCTCACGTTGCCATTGCGCCACTGCATCACATGTCCCGGCAACAGCTTCCGGATGCCTTCCACCAATGTGTAAGGTGCGGGCACGTAGTTCAGGCTGAGATAGCAGTTCAGGCCGTCTATGCAGAGATTGCGTGGGACTTCTGGTTGGGCAAAAATGCATTTCAGCTCAGACCCGAAGTAAAGTTCGCCCTCGTGGTGCGCGTAATACAGGGGCTTGATGCCCATGCGATCGCGGGCCAGAATAAGCCGCCGCTCGGACTGCACCCAGATGGCGATGCCAAACATCCCGCGGAAATGAGAAAAGCATTCGCTTCCCCATTTCATAAACGCATGCAGAATGACTTCAGTATCGCAACGGCTCTCAAAAACCGCGCCGTCGGCTTGCAGTTCGAGCCGCAGTTCATGGTGATTAAATATTTCGCCGTTGAAGACGACAATCACGTCGCCATCAGGGCTGATCAGCGGCTGGTCGCCGCTTTCCAGGTCAACAATGCGCAGGCGCGTCGCGCCCAAAGAGACAAGTTCTGACGTGAATCGGCCCTGGTGGTCCGGTCCGCGATGTGTGAGAGACGCAAGCGCCGCGTCCATCACGCCGCGCGGCAGACGTTTGCGGACGTGCGTATACCCGAGGATGCCACACATGAAAGTGTTGCTTTCTTCGGGCAGAAGAAGGTGAGAATCTATCCGCTCCGACGGACGCACTTCTGTGATCTGCTTGATGGTTCCGGAACCGCCCCTGGCGTTCCGGTCATCTCAACCACACTCACGCAGTTTTTTCCCCACATGGTTGCAACTAGGTTGCGGCGATTATACGCGTCCACGAAGCATTGCCAAGAAAAAAATAAAGAATTGTAAAGTGCGTTTGAAAGATCCGCAGACTGCAGACTCAAGAATAATATTTTGAATGGTTTACGCAGACAGATGATTCCAAACTGTTCAGTTTTGAACATATATAATTCTGCTTTAGGGTAACTAGATTAGAAAAACAAAGGATTGTTTGCGGGAGCGGCCATGAAGATCGGAATCCTGGGAGCAGGCAACATTGGCGCGACGGCTGCCCGGCTGTTTGTGGCCGCCGGGCATGACGTGGCAATCAGCAACTCACGTGGGCCGGACTCGCTGCGCGAGCTGATTAGAGAACTCGGCCCCCAGGCACATGCCATGACCGTCCGCGACGCAGCCCGTTTTGGCGACGTAGTATTGCTCGCTGTTCCGTGGCGTTCGCCAGAGGCACTCCCCGAGCCAGAGCTGCTGCGCAACAAGATCGTCATCGACGCCATGAATCCCTACCGGCCTGACGGCGGCTTTTACGATCTGGGCGGATCCACCTCTTCAGAAGAAGTGCTCAATCGCCTTCCCGGCTCGCGGCTGGTGAAAGCCTTCAATACCATCTATTACGTGCATCTAGCCAGCCGAGGCCGCAAAGACTTGCCAATCGAAGAGCGCCACACGATCTATCTGGCCGGCGATGATGAGGAAGCGAAAGCACTGGTCGCACGGTTGATTGAGGAAATCGGCTTTGCCGCGATCGATACCGGGGCATTGCGCGAAGGCGGCCGTCTGCAAGAGCCGGAATCGCCGATCTACAACAAGACCTACAATGCGCGCGAAGCCAGACACTTTCTTGCCACCCTGGAAGAAAAGAAGGCATGAGGAGCGGGCCTCTGCTGCTATCTCTGGCTCTCTTGTCTTTGCTAGCCGTGACCGTGAGGGCGCAGGAAGCCGGGGACAAAGTTGTGTCTATTGGCCAGGCTGCCGATCACGCCGTACAGCAGAGCAAGCTCACGCTCACCGGCGGCGCTGCGTTCCATTTAAAGGCGCACATAGCCAACGCAGGCTCGGCCAAACCGGAGTACTCGGCTGATGTGGAAGAATACTGGGTTTCACCGGAAAAATGGCGACGTACGGTGCAATCTGCCGGTTTTTTCCAGACTTTGATCGTCAATGGCGGCAAGATTTCTGAAAAGCTCACCGGCGACTACTATCCCTTCTGGCTGCATGACCTGGTTACCGCGCTGTTTGAACCGCTGCCCATGGTGGACCAACTAAGGGCCATGCGTGGCGAACTGGAAATCCCGGAAGATTCAGCTAAATCAAACTCATGCCTGAACATGCAATTCAAAGTGGGGGTCGCTCCAGCGCAAAACAGCCTCACTTATGCTTTTTGCTTCGGCGGCAAGGGTGGACTGCTTCAGGCGGTGCTCACTCCGGGATACAAGGCCCAGTTTGCCGACTATCAGCCTTTCAAAAAGAAGACGGTTGCACGGACCATTAGGGCGGAGTTTGCGCCTGGCCTTAGTCTTACTGCAAAAGTCACCGAACTTGCGGAGCTCTCCAGCGTGGACGAAAAGCTATTTGCAATCGAGACCGCCACCCCTGCCGTGGAGCAGATGAAGACCAGCCAGGTAGGAGAAGATTCCGCCCGGGCGCTGGCCTTGAATACGCCGCCCATCGTGTGGCCCGCGGTGCGCGAAGGAAAGACTGCCGGCGTAATGAGCGTGTATGTCTCCATCGATCGCTCCGGACAGGTGCGCGAGGTGTGGCCTTTGGCCCCGAGTAACCCAGAGCTGAGTGAAGCGGTCCGCGAGCAGGTGCTGCAATGGAAGTACAAACCGTATTCCAACGGCTGCCCTTCACAGATGGAAGCGGTGCTGACCTTCCCATTTTCCACCCGGATTGAGAATCCCATACCGGTACTGAATGATGTTGAAGCGCGCAAACTGGCCACGCATGTGGTGGAAGCAGTGGTTCCGGCCGGCAAGGCCCGCAAAGGAAGCAAATTCAGCCTGCGAGTTTCTGTGGACGAAGCTGGCAAGGTGCAGGCAGTCCTGAATCAGAACAACATCGCGGCCACACTTTATAACGCCGGAGCCGCAGCCCTGAAGCAGTGGCGCTTCCGTCCTTACATCAACCAAGGCGCACCCGATCGTTTCTACGCGGATATTACGTTCGTGGTGCGTTGAGTCCGGGAACGCAGATTGCCCATTCCGCGCCTATTCACCTATAACTTAAAGCTTAGAATGGAAAACGCCGGAACGAACTGCATCATCTATATACCCACATGAATTCACTTCAAGCAGGAACTCGCGTATGAAAACTAATCTGGTTCTTTCGTTGGCTCTCTCCGCTTTTGCATTCTTGCCGCTCACTGCCCAGCAAGGGGCCGCCCCATCCACGCCGGACAATCAAAATCCACCTCTATCAAGCCAGCAGCCTTCTGACAGCAATTCTGCTCCTGACGCGCAAAAGCCAGACACCCAGCCCAATGCTGACGATCAGCCGAACGGAAAAGTTCCTGTGTATCGAGTGACGGTGGTGGAACGCACCACTCAAGCGATCGACTATCGCGATCGCGGGGGCACAACTCAAGTAGATTTCAAAGGGACATCGCTGATGCCCGCCGTGGACGGGAATGCCAAGGTCACCGGGCACACCGGCCGACTGGCGATCGATGCCACCCTGCGCCATCTGGTGCCTCCTCGCAGCTTTGGTCCGGAATACCTGACATATGTTCTGTGGGCCATCACGCCGGAAGGCCGTCCGCTGAATATGGGCGAAATCAGGCCCAACGATGATGGTAACTCGCGACTACAAGTCACCAGCGGGTTGCAGGAGTTCGGAATGATTGTCACCGCCGAGCCTTACTTTGCGGTAACGCGTCCCAGTGACGTGGTGGTGGCCGAAAACATTGTGCGGCAGGATACTGCCGGCGGAATTCATCCCATCTCAGCGAAATTTGACCTGCTGCAAAAAGGCCAGTACACCGTCAACCTGTCGCCAGACCAACTGCCCGCGACCACGGCGGATAAGAAGACGCCGTTGGAGTTGCTGGAAGCGCAAAATGCCATCGCCATCGCGCAGGCCGCCGGGGCCGACCAGTATGCGGCTGACACGCTGGGAAAAGCCAGGGCCTACCTGGCACAGGGGCAGAATTATCTGCGGCAAAAGCAGAACATTACGCCCATCGGTGCGGTAGCGCGAGCGGCCACTCAGGCAGCCGAGGACGCGCGGCTGCTTACGCTGCAGAAGAAGCAGGAAGAGCAGACAGCAGCGGAACGGCAGCGGGCACAAGACCGCATACAGCAGGCGCAGTCGCAGGCTGAATCTGAATCAGCTCGGGCAGACGCAGCCCGCCTGGATGCGCAACACCAGAAAGAGCAACGCGAACTGGCGGACCAGGAGCGCCAGGCCGCAGAACAGGCAAAGCTCGAAGCCGAGCAGGCCGCGCAACAGGCTTCGCAAGATCGAGCTGCTGCTCAGCAGCAATTACAGCAGTCCGAAGAGGCCCGGCAGGCTGCGTTGCAGCAGCAGCAAACCCTGGCGCAACAAGCCGAGCAGTCCCGTTTGCAGGCACAACAATCTGACCAGGCTCGGGCCCAAGCGGTGCAACAGGCGGAAGAGCAACGCCAGCGCCTGCTTAAACAACTCAATCAAGTGCTCCAGACGCGTGACAGCGCCCGCGGGCTGATCGTGAGCATGTCCGATGTGCTCTTTGACTTCAATCAGGCCACGCTGAAGCCGGGAGCCAAGCTGCGTCTGGCAAAAGTCTCCGGCATCATTCTTGCCTATCCTGACCTGAAGCTGGAAATTGACGGCTTCACTGACAACAAGGGAACGCCCCAATACAACATGACCCTTTCTGACAAACGGGCCAAGGCTGTGCGCGATTTCCTGGTTGCCCAAGGGGTAGGTTCTGACGCCGTCAA
>Ga0137408_1255371_pt1 | contig 10596 bp, 5 predicted proteins | sample CZOMad2_2_16fung_FD_141241 | JGI IMG/M metagenome (GOLD analysis project Ga0137408, IMG submission 141241) | Vadose zone soil fungal communities from Angelo Coast Range Reserve, California, USA - CZOMad2_2_16fungal (PacBio error correction) | ecosystem: Environmental > Terrestrial > Soil > Vadose...
CCCTGATTTATCTGTTCGGTTTCAGCCGTCCCTGATTTATCTGTTCGGTTTCAGCCGCGGCGCCTTCACCGTGCGCGTCCTCGCCGCCTTCATTCTCGAGCAGGGATTGATCAAGGCCAACAGTGAGTCCGAGCTGCACGACCTTGCCCGCAAGGCTTATCGAGCCTATCGCGCCAAAGGATATCATTCGATCTGGCGGCTCGAGGTTCCCTTCCGTGCTTTGCGCGATGCCCTTGTTCGTCTGGCGGATCGACTCCTTCGCCGTCCCACCTACGATCAGCGGAAGAACATAAGGGTCCCCACCATCGAATTCATCGGCGTATGGGATACAGTCGCAGCCTACGGCCTTCCGATCGATGAAATGACGCGCGGCATCAGCAACTGGATTTGGCCGCTCGAGCTGCCTAACAGGGTTCTCGACCCTCGCGTCAAATGCGTACGCCACGCTATCGCCTTGGACGACGAACGAACGACATTCCATCCGGTGCTTTGGACGGAGCAGCCACCGGGCGATCCACTACCGCCCGTTCCCGCCACTATCGATGGCGAACGCCTCGTGCAAGTCTGGTTTGTTGGCATGCACTCAAATGTCGGAGGTGGATATCCCGATGACGCCGTCGCGTTCGTTCCCTTGTATTGGCTTCTTAAGGAGGCAAAAGGACTTGACTTCAAGATCCAGCCCGCCGCCGATCCAGACACCTACAAGTGGATTGCGACCGGCCGGGATAAGGACGGACGGCTTTACGATTCACGGGCTGGGCTGGGTTCTTATTATCGCTATGGTCCGCGCAAGGTCTTCGAGCTTTGCAACGACAGCTATAACCGCGTGAGCGTGCGGGTCCCCAAGATACACGAGAGCGTGTTTGAGCGGATCGATAGCGGTTGCAACGCCTATGCACCAATCGGCCTGCCGGAGGTTTATACCGTTGTCAAAGATAGTGGCACTGTGCTGCCTCCTGGAGGCAACCCTTTCGAAACCCTGGCGCAGGCGAAGGCGCGGGTTCAGGCTCAGGAACGACTCTGGAATTTCGCGTGGCTAAGACGGCTGACTTACTTTGCGACACTTGCGGCTACCTTGCACCTCGTGGCATTCTGGCTCTTTCACGATCAGAACCCGCTGCACGAATTCGACTCGCGGTTTCGTATGGTGTCCGAGTCCGTGCGCCTCGTTGAGTCCTTTTTGCCGCATTCCTTGCATTGGTGGACCGACTGGTATGCCGGCAATCCCGAATGGTTTGCGGGCGGCATTATCGTTCTCGTTCTCCTCTCAAGCCTGGGCTCATCCCTGAGTGCAAGTATCAAGGACGGGATGCGTGTCGTCTGGCTTTCGCATGGGATCACCGATCCGGTGCCACATTCTTTATTTCAGAAGCTTGTCTTCGCTGTGCGGACCAATCGGTTCTACCGGTGGTTCATCAATTTCGGTCGACTGCAATTTGCTCCGTTCGTTCTGGCTTTTGGACTCGTCTGGCTGGTATTGAGCGGCGCCAGCCATTTCTTTTTCAACGTTGCCGATTCGATGGGAGCGTTTTGCCAGGGAACGCCGCCGAAGGAGCTGGTTGCTGCCAAGACCGAGCCGCAGGAGCTCAATCGGCAGTTCACGACCGCCTCCTTATGTGCGCCGACGGGCGTCACCGTAGAAGCCGGCCAACATTATGAAATCAGGCTGACCGTAACCAGCCCTTGGCTGGATACAGACATTTCGACCACGCCGATCGGCTATCGCACCGCGGAAGTCGAACTGCCGCGACGGTTATTGTTTTACGCCGGCATCCCGTTGCGTCGCATTTTGTTTAGGCCCTGGTTCAGGTTGATTGCGCGTCGGCGAAACAGGCGTCGATGAATATTTTTTGGACCCGGTGGAAACCGCGCCGAATTCGGGACAAGTGACGTACAAGGCTACGTTTCTTGCTGATCACGCCGGTGAAATTTTCTTGTACGTCAATGACGCAGTCGTAGCGTTTCCATGGTTGGTCCGTAACTTCTACAACTACAACCAAGGAACAGCAAAAATCAAAGTGCGTGAGCTCACAGAGCAGCCTCGGTTTAATACCAACGGCCCGAAACTGTGACTCATTAGGGATTCCCAAATCAGTGAAACTCTGACTCGATGCGGGCTTTTGGGAGGAGCGGCATCGATGGGAGCGGCGGTATTGATCACCCGACTTGATCGGACGGCATCGGAGCTTCGCAAGGCAGCGAGCGGGGAGAAGAATAGTGCTGCGGCGCGTCGGATACTTGCGCTGGCGCTGGTGCTCGATGGTGTGGACCGCAAAACGGCGGCCGAAACCTGCGGCATGGACCGTCAGACCTTGCGGGACTGGGTGCACCGTTACAACGCCGCGGGATTGGCCGGGCTTCGCAATCTCAAATCGCCAGGTCCCGGATCAAAGCTCACGGCGCGGCAGCAGGCCGAATTGGCCGAGCTTGTCGAGGTCGGCCCCGACCCTGCGGTGCACGGGGTCGTGCGTTGGCGGCGGGTCGATCTGCGCGACGAATTGCAGCGGCGCTTCGGTGTCGCGCTACACGAGCGTTCAGTCGGGAAGGTTCTAGCCAGGCTCGGCTACCGCAAACTGTCGGTAAGGCCCCGCCACCCACAGGCTGACGAAGAAGCTCAGGAGACGTTTAAAAAAACTTCGCCGCGACAGTCACGGCGCAAATCCCCGAGCGCGCCAAGGGCAAGCCGATCGAAATCTGGTTCCAAGATGAGGCCCGGATCGGCCAGCAGGGCACCCTGACCCGCGTCTGGGCCAAGCGTGGAACGAGGCCCCGCGCGCCGCACGACCAACGCTACGACTGGGCCTACTTGTTCGGCGCGGCCTGTCCGCAACGTCGTGTCGCAACAGGCCTGGTCATGCCGGCAGCGAACGCCGAGACCATGTCGCTGCATCTCACCGCTATCGGCCGCAAGGTGGCGGCAGGTAGCCACGCCGCTCTCGTCCTCGATGGCGCCGGCTATCACATTGCTGCCGCGCTCACGATCCCCGAAAACGTCACCCTTGTGCGTCTGCCACCCTACGCTCCCGAACTCAATCCGATCGAGAACGTCTGGGAATATCTGCGCGGCAACAAACTCGCGATCACCGTCTTCGACGACTACGACGACATCGTCGATAAAGCCTGCGACGCATGGAACTTCTTTGAACAAGATCCAACGCGCATCGCCTCAATCACCAGCCGAACTTGGGCAACAGTCAATAATTAGGGCCGTTGGTTTAAGTAGACCGGAGCCGAACTCTCGCCTTCTCAGAGCGGGAAGTTGCGGCCGACCGTCAAACTCAGTTATCGAGTCTGACCCATCGTCTTGACCATTCGATGCGGCAGGTTGTGCTCCGGAGCATGCGTCTGGCGGAAGCCTAAAATTTATCATTCTTTTTGAGTGCTATGAACAAATTTTATTTTTGCGCAGGTTTGCGAGACGTGCAATGGTTGTTTAGACGACTTCAGGTAGTGTGCACCTTCAGATGGGAACCGTGCAACAAGATACGGGCTTGCAGTGTCTGGCGCTGCTATTGCGATTCCATCAGGTTTCCGCTGATCCCTCGCAAATTGCTCATCAGTTCTCGGGTGCCCCGATTGGCGTGACCGAGATGCTGCGTTGCGCGAAGCATTTGAAACTAAAGGCGAGGGCGGTCACAGAGAGCTGGGCCGGCCTGGTGAAGCTCCCGCTTCCGGCCATCGTGGAACTGAAGGACGATACGTTCATCATCGTCGGCAGGGTGACCGCGGACAACGCTCTTGTTCAAGCGCCCTCGGAGGATCGTCCGCGGATCATCAAACGCGCCGAGTTCGAGAGTAACTGGACTGGTCGGGTCGTCTTGATGGCGCGGCGTGCTACACTGGCGGATGTCGCGCGCCGGTTCGACATCACCTGGTTTCTGCAGGCGATGCACAAATATCGCCGCATATTGGCCGAGGTGCTGGTCGCATCATTTTTCCTGCAGCTTTTTGGGCTCGTGACGCCGCTGTTTTTTCAGGTCGTCACCGACAAGGTGCTGACTCATCGCGGCTTCACGACCCTTGACGTCCTTGTAATCGGCCTGATTACCGTCTCGATCTTCGAAACGGTGCTTGGCGCGCTGCGGACCTATGTCTTCGCACATACTACGAACCGGATCGATGTCGAGTTGGGTGCGCGGCTGTTCAAGCATCTGGTCGCGCTTCCGATCGCGTATTTTGAGAGTAGGCGTGCCGGCGATTCCGTGGCCCGGGTGAGGGAACTGGAAAATATCCGCAATTTCCTGACGAGTTCCGCACTTACGCTCGTGATAGATCTCCTCTTCACCATCGTTTTCCTCGCGGTGATGTTTTATTACTCACCGATTCTGTCCTGGATCGTCGTCGGCTCCTTTCCCTTTTATATCGCGCTCTCCGCCGGCGTGACGCCAATCTTCCGTCAGCGGCTGGAGAAGAAATTCGACCGGGGCGCCGAGAACCAGTCGTTTCTGGTCGAGAGCGTGAGCGCGATCCAGACGCTCAAGGCGATGGCGATCGAACCGCAGATGCAGCGGCGTTGGGAAGAGCAACTGGCGGGATATGTCGGCTCCAGCTTCGATGTGTTGTCGCTCGGCAACTGGACCAGCCAAGCCGTCCAATTCATCAGCAAGATCGTCACCGCGCTGACTTTGTATTTCGGCGCGCATCTGGTCATCGAGGGGCAATTGACCGTCGGCGAACTCATTGCCTTCAACATGCTGGCGGGTCGCGTGGCCCAGCCCGTCTTACGGCTGGCGCAGCTTTGGCAGGATTTTCACCAGGCGCGGGTATCGATTGCCAGGCTTGGTGACATTCTGAACACGACCCCGGAACCGGCGTTTAATGCCTCGCGTGCCGCGCTTCCCCCAATCCGGGGCGAAATCACCTTTGATCACATCAGCTTTCGCTATCGCGTGGACGCGCCATTGGCTTTGCATGACATTTCCTTGAAGATTTCCGCAGGCCAGGTCATCGGCATCGTCGGTCCCTCCGGTTCCGGAAAATCCACCCTGACAAAGCTCGCCCAGCGCCTGTACGTGCCCGAGAGCGGCCGCATCCTGATCGATGGGGTCGATCTGACGGTGGCCGACGTCGCATGGCTGCGGCGGCAAATTGGCTCCGTCCTTCAGGAAAACGTTCTCTTCAATTGCTCCATCCGCGAAAACATCGCGCTCGCCGATCCCGGCATGGGCATGGAGCGGGTGCTCGCCGCAGCCGAGCTCGCCGGCGCCCATGAATTCATCTCCGGCCTGCCGGACGGATACAACACCATCGTCGGCGAGCGCGGTGCGAGCCTTTCGGGCGGGCAGCGCCAGCGGATCGCGATCGCGCGGGCGCTGGTGACAGACCCGCGAATCCTGATCTTCGATGAAGCCACCAGCGCCCTCGACTACGAGAGCGAGAACATCATCCAGCGCAATATGCGGAAAATCTCCACCGGGCGGACGGTGCTGATCATCGCCCATCGCCTGTCGGCCGTGCGGCATGCCGACCGCATCATCACCATCGAGGCCGGGCGGCTCGTCGAAGATGGAACCCACGACGAGCTGATAAATAAGGCGGGACGTTACGCCACCCTTCACCAGATACAGGCGGGGTTGCATGTCGTCGGCTGAAGCAGTGCCTGAGCCTTCGAAGCCAAGCGGATCCCGATGGAGCCGGCAAGATACTGCGCGCCAGTTTCTGCCGGCTGCGCTGGAGATCCTGGAAACACCCGCGTCGCCCGTTGGCCGGGCAATTGGCGCCTTGATCATCCTGTTCTTTATGATTGCCATCGCGTGGGCCACCTTCGGCCATGTCGACATCATTGCGACCGCTTCCGGCAAGATCGTTCCGACCGGGCGCACCAAGACCATTCAGCCGCTGGAGACAGGAATCGTCTCGGCAATCCACGTCCAGGACGGTGATCACGTTAGCGCCGGGCAAATTTTGATCGAACTCGACCGCACCGTCACCCAGGCCGAGCGCAAACACGTGGTGCACGACCTCATCGCGAGCCAGCTCGACGTCGCCCGCCTTGCAGCACTTCGCGACAATTTTGAAGCTGGAGCAATTCCCCGCGAGATGGCAACGCCCGCGGGTGCGCCGGAGGCCGACGTCGCCCGCACCCGGTCGTCGATGCGCGCCCAGGCCGGCGAGCAACTCGCAAAGCTTGCGTCCATCAACCGACAGATCGAGCAGAAATTGGCCGAGGCCCAGTCGATCACCGCGACGATCGCCAAACTCGACGCGACGATGCCACTGGTGGAAGAAAGCGCCACGATCCGGCGCAAGGCGATGGAGATTCAATACGGCAACCACATCGCCTATCTCGAAGCCCAGACGCGGCTGGTCGAGCAGCAGAACGAGCGGCTGGTGCAGCAGCGCAAGCTCGTGGAAATCGCAGCCGCCCGTCAGGCGCTGGAGCAGCAGATCGAGCAGACCAAGGCCGCCTATGAGCATCAGGTCCTCAACGACCTGTCAGACGCGGAAAAGAAGGTGGCGGAACTCAGCCAGGACCTCGTCAAGGCCGACCGAAAGACCGGCGAGCAAATCCTGCGATCGCCGATCGACGGCACCGTGCAGCAGCTCGCCATGCACACCGTGGGCGGCGTGGTCACGCCCGCGCAACAATTGATGACCATCGTGCCCATAGACAGTCATCTCGAAGCCGAGGCGATGATTTCCAACCGTGATATTGGCTTCGTCAGCGCCGGCCAGCAGGCTGAGGTCAAGATCGATACCTTCAATTTCACCCGCTACGGCTTGCTGCAGGGAAAAGTTGTCAGCGTCTCGCAAGATGCCATCGTCCGCGACAAGCCGAACGCAAAAGCCGCCGATAAAAAATTCGGCGGTGCTTTATCCGACTCGAGCGAACCCGAAGGGCAGGAGCTGCTCTATTCGGCGCGGGTCTCGCTCGAAGGAAGCAAGATGCAGGTCGAGGACAGAATCGTCAATCTCGCACCGGGCATGGCGGTGACGGTCGAGATCAAGACCGGTACCCGCCGGCTGATCGAATTTCTGATGTCGCCATTGCTGCGCTATCGGCAGGAGAGTCTGCGGGAGAGGTGAAAAAGGTCCTTTTTGGGGATAGGTAGATACGATTTTAGGTAGAATATCAAAAAAATAAAATCGTCACTTGCCGGATGATGTGAGTCGCCCTAGCATCGAAAACAGAACGCGCGTCGATTGGATCGGGGGTGCGGCGTGAGGTGGATTGCAGCACCGGCTTTCGGATCCTTCGGTGCTTCTCGCGCCAAGATGCAGATGCCGTGTGAAGGCTTCGCGGTATTCGCTGGGGCGACTCCGAGAGCATTTATGCGTATGGCTTTGCGCGGAGGCAGGCGAGGCGCTATTTGGCTGGAAGCCGGGGTGGTCTGGGGCATGGGGAGGGACATCTGCATGATCCGGCTAGATCGAGTCTTACGTTGGAAGACGAGCATGCTGCGCATATTGGGTTTTAGTGTTGCCGTCGGTTGTTGTTCGTGCATCCAAGCACACGCCTGTCTCGGGCCGAGCTCTGAACGAACCATCATATTCAATCACGTCCCGACCGACGTCGATGCATCCGTGATCGCGGAAGTGACGATCATCGACATGACGCCCGATCTTCGTGATCGCTGGACCTTTACGGGATCGATGGCCGTAATGAACGCGCGGGTCGAGAGCGTCATCAAGGGGGAAATTAACCAGGGAACGCTGAAGATTGTCACACCTCTCGGGGATTGCATCAACGGGTTCGGCGTAGGGTCGCACGGATTTGTCGTTGGCGAGCTTCGAAGCGATGCGAATGGCAATTCTGAATTGGTCGCAATCTCTGAGAACGTGAGAAAGGCTAATGCGCGACCTCACTGAGGCGTGCTGCTTTTGAGGGAGTGAGAGATGAGCTGGGAATCCGTTAGCGCGGCGATCAGGTTCTGGCCGAATGGCGACGGTTGGAACACTGGCGGCACCAATTCGGGGATTCCTTTTACAGCGGCACAGCAAAATCAAATTCTAGGCCTGCTTCAGCAGCTGTACTTTGGGCCGTCATATGCGCAAGCGCTATTGGAAGGCGGAACCAGCGGGGGACACTTCATAAGTCTCTATCAGACGATTCCGTCCCTGCCAGGCTTCGTTCCCATCCCAGGTAGCGGACAGGCGGGAGTTAATCTCGACACAATAAGGCATGAATACTATCTCAATAGTGCTGGGAAGCTCGTTCAAAATAACCCCGCTCTGGTTATCGTCCATGAGCTTTTTCATGCGATTTCGCAAGATCGCGATCCAAGTGGCTCTGCACAGGGGGGAAGGATTACTGATGCAGATTTAAACAATCCGAATTTTGACGACGTTGGTTCAACGGTTCGCGACACCAATATTGTTGCATCCCAAATGGGACTCACCGATCTCCTTCAGGTCGCATACCCGACGCAAATATTGGATAACGACCCAAACGACAAGCGATTCAGCGAACTACGCACCGACATCAGCTACTCAGATAATCAGGACGTAAGCGTCTTAAGATTCGGTGACCAGCTTACCGACGGCGACCAAGACTTTATCGATATGTCGGGTCGCACCCTTGGTGGAACTTACGTCGCGTTCGGCTTTGCCGGGAACGACACGATCGTGGGCGGGCCTGGCAACAATTTTTTGTACGGCGGCCAAGGAGATGACATCTTAGTCGGTGGCAAGGGAAACAATCTGTTGGATGGGGGGGACAGAAAGACACCAATCTCGACGGACGGAACTGATACTGCTGACTACTCTGGCAATCTTGGATTATCCGGACGTCATGGAGTGAAGATTGCGATTGATCCCAGCGTGGCTCCAAACAAAGTGGACGGAATCACGCCGATTATTGTGACCGATAATGGTTTCGGGGGAACTGATCGGCTTGTTTCAATCGAGAAAATTAAGCTCGGCGCCCAGGCTGATACTGTGACGGTTGGAAAGGGCGCCAGCGATTTGCTGAAGCCTTTGCAGCAAATCGATGCCGGTGGAAATCCCGATGGAACACAAGACGTCTTCGATGCTAGAAATTTTGATGGCAAGCTGCAATTCAAAGATGGGCATCTAACCGGGGACGGCATCGACATCAAGCTCGACAATTTCGAGAAAGTCGAATTGCCATCACTTGGTAACAATGACGACATAACCAAGTCAATTGGCAATACGATCAAGGAGCTCGATACCGGCAACGGTGACGATACTGTCCGCATTTCCGCCCCTGGAGTTACCATTGATCTCGGCGGCGGCACGAACACCCTGAAATCCAGCGGCCCGGGCGATATCGTCAAGGCCGGCAAAGGCGCCGATACGATTGAGATTTCGCATAATAAGCAGCTACTCATCGAAGACGCCGGCACCGACGATCACCTCACTTATGACGGCAATACGCTCACCGGTGGCGTTCGCTGGGGTGGGTCCGAAAGTATCTATGCCTATGGCAAGTTCGGACCGTGGGGCGAGCGCTACGGGCGCAACAAACAAGACAACTTGGTCATCCTTGATCAGAAGGGGAATGAAACCTTTATTCCCGGCTTCAATTTCGGCACGGACGGCACCAACCGTACGGCCGGCATCGAGGTTCTCGATATTTCCTTCAAGACCGTCCGCAGCAACATGTGGACCTCGAGCTTCGAGACCGCAGCCGCGATCTTGTGCGCGGAGGAGAAAGCAGGCGAGGCGCTGTTCGGCTGGAAACCAAGCGGGATGAAAGATCCGCTGGTGTTGGACCTGACCGGCGAGGGGATATCGCTTACGGCCGAGGAGGCTTCCGGCGTTTCCTTCGATATCAACAACAACGGGTTTGCGGCGGGCGTCGGCTGGACCGATAGTAGCGGTGGCAACGGTTTCCTCGTCCGCGACCTGAGCGGCAACGGCAAGATCGACAATGACAGCGAGATGTTCGGCGGGCCCTCGTCGTCGGGATTCTCCCAGCTCGCGCTGCTCGACGGCAATCACGATGGTAAGGTCGATGCGAGCGATAACGGGCTCGTCGATTTCAACGGCGACGGCGTCATCGATGCCACCGATACATTCGACTCGCTGAAGGTCTGGGTCGACGCCAACCAGGACGGCCAGACCGACCCCGGCGAGCTTCACTCACTTTCCGACTTCAACATCGTTTCGATCTCGGTCGAATCTACACCCTCCACCGCAACGGACGGTAACAACGCCATCACCGACACGGCGACGTTCCAGCGCGCCGATGGCACCACCGGAACGGTCGGCGACGTCCAGCTCCGCGCCGATGATTTCAACACCAAATGGCTCGGCGATTCGACCGTGAGCGCGGAGGCGGCACAGCGGCCCGACCTCAAAGGCTACGGCACCCTGACCGATCTCCATGTGGCGATGACGCTCGACCCGAGCCTCATTTCCGTGGTCGACGCGGCCTTGCCTTCGCTGAATACGCTGTCCTTGGCCAACCTGCGCGATGCCGTGCGCCCGATCCTCTACGTCTGGGAAAGAGCCGTGCCGGTGCCCGCGGGCACGCCGGGCACCGAGGCGACAACGCAGGATTTCAAATTCGTCGGCACCACCAATCAGCAGGGTGCGACCGTCTATGATTTTCTGATCGAAAAGCAGGATAGCCGGGGGACGTACTTTGCTTACGCCAGCGGCCAACCGGTTCTCGATGCGAATGGAAACACC
>Ga0137408_1362756_pt1 | contig 10577 bp, 10 predicted proteins | sample CZOMad2_2_16fung_FD_141241 | JGI IMG/M metagenome (GOLD analysis project Ga0137408, IMG submission 141241) | Vadose zone soil fungal communities from Angelo Coast Range Reserve, California, USA - CZOMad2_2_16fungal (PacBio error correction) | ecosystem: Environmental > Terrestrial > Soil >...
CGTGCGTCGGCCCCTTCTTCGAGTAGTCGCACTACTCTGCGCTTCATAGCGAAGCTCTTCTTGCCCGTACCCGGACCTGCCATTACCCGCAGAGGGCTGTCCTCTGTTTGCGCAATCTGCAAGGCAGTTCCCTGCAATCCATCATTCCAGGCCATAGTTCTCCCACTCACAGCTATGTGTATCACTCCTAGTATGTATCATTGACAACTTTGAGACTTCTGGCGCGCGGTCGTCAAGTTGCCGCTTCATCCTCCCGCTCCCTTCCCCCATGTTCCAAAGGTTTTCTCCGTGCCTCCGTGTCTCCGTGGTGAAGATTCCCTACATCCCCCTCACCACCTTGCTCAGCTCAATCACCTCGATCCACTCTGGGCACTCCGGCCAGTTATGCACCCAGCACACAATGATGTCGCACCCCTTCGGATCATGCCCATGATCCACAAAATTCCGGCTGAACAGTTCAAATTCAACCTTCTCCCGCTGCCACTTGCCCGGCGCTACCTCGCGCATGGCTTCGCAGTCTGGAAACGCCGTCTGGATCCGTTCCACCTCGAAGCCCAGCTTATCCGCCACGCGGCCAAACACGTACACCACCCCCTGCTCGTTCACCGGGTCATAGCGCATCCCTCGCAGTGATGACGGCGGTCCATAAATCGGCCGGTCCGCTTTGATTCTCCGCGCCGCCAATACATTGGGCTGGGTCACCTCTGCCGTGGCCTGCGATTGCGCCTGCATTCTGCGTCGGCCTGCCACCGTCGTCGCTCCTTCCCACCGTGCGATCATCGCCAGCACGTCTGTCCATTCGCTCTCCATCTTTTGCTCTTTTGCCAGCGCGCGGAATCGCGCTCCCACCCTGGACCACGCGCCGCAGCGCAGGATAAGAGTGCTGTCCGCGAATTCTCCGGCCTTCCTGTACTCAACGCATGTGGGCGGATGACCCAATTTGCGCGCGACCTGGGCCCAGTCTTCCAGAAGCCTCACCAGGTTGACCTTGAATCCCTGCGCTCTGGCATCAAGTCCGGCCTCACGCAATGCGCTTCTCAGGTTCTTGTAATGGAAGCGGATGTTATGCTCGGAAATTTTCATCATGCGCCGCATCTCGCGCATTGTGGGCGTGCGGCCCAGCTTTTTCGCGCACTTCTGCAAGCCGGCCAGGACTGTTGCTTTCGTCATAAATCCTCCGAAAATAGAAAACCCCGCCTCTTGAGACGGGGTCTGATTTGAATTTTTATTGATCTGGTGAATCTGTGATTTTGTTTTGCTTGGGTCTTGCTGAATCTAACTTGGGGTTTTGCTGAGTCTGTCAGACAGACTCAAGCCTCAGGCGCAAAGGTTGGAGCAGGGCACGGTAGAGCAGGCATTTATGCCTGCGTCAAAGTAACCAAGAATTCGGGGCTTCAGCCCTGCGGTCCACCCTTCGAAGGGGCACAATCCTCCTCTACTTACTAGTGTGGCAAAAGACGCTTTCCGGGACACTTTTTTCAAAAAATATTTTTGCCTTAGTTTCAATAGTTTACAAGCCCGCCGCCAGCGCCTCATCCTCTGCCGGCTCGTCATCCTCAAACCAAAACGCTTCCTGCTGCGTCCCGGGCACAATCCAGACCGGCGCAAATGGCAGCCGGTGCAGCGGCGTGGGGGCCAGACTCATTGAGGCGCGGCCGGCGCTGGGTATTAAGTAAATAGTTATTATCGATAGGTACAACAGAGCAGCAGGAGCTTACATCTTTCAAAGCAGCACACTCCCCGGATCCCCTGTACGGAATACATGATCGTGCTCTGAGGATTTGCATGCTGAAAGCGCTCCGATCGCTCCCTCTCGTCTGTCTGTTACTTAGCTCCTTCGTGTTCGCCAGCCAGCCGTCCGCGCCTGCGCCAGACGGGTTGCTAACTTTTGAAACCAACCGCGGCCAGACCGTTCCGCAAGTCCGCTTTCTGGCGCGAAGCCGCGAAGGCATTCTCTTCTTTACCCCGGACGGAGTCACGGTCGCCGTGCCGCACCAGGGAAGCTTCCGTCTGCTGTTCGACAATGTCGCCTCGAAGGAGCGCACAATCAATCCCGAGCAGCAGCTTGTTGCTCGCAGCAACTATCTGAACCGCGAGCCGGCCATTGTTGGCATAGAGAACTTTGCCGCCCTCCGCTATGCATCCGTGTATCCGGGAATCGATGTGCGCTTCTATGGCCAGGGACGCCATCTGGAACATGACTTCCTGTTAGCTCCGGGAGCCGATGTAAGCAGTATTAACTTGCGTGTCGAAGGCATCGATGCGATTCGTATCCACCCGGCCGGCGATGCGGAGTTGGCGCTGGGCAAGATGCGGCTGACTGAGTCCGCGCCGCGTGCGTGGCAGACGATCAAAGGCAAACGCGTGGCCGTGCAAGCGGCCTGGAAACTTATCGGCGCTGACCGTCTTGGCATTTCGCTGGGGACATACGATCACGCTCTGCCGCTGACCATCGATCCGGTGCTGGCCTATGCGACCCATCTCGGCGGCTCTACCGGACAGGACCTGAGCCTGGGCACGTCATTTCCCGCCGACACCTCCATCTCTGCCATCGCCCTTGACACTAACGGCAACATCTACGTTGGGGGTACCACCAGCGCGACCGATTATCCCACCACTGCGGGAGCATTCGACCGCTCCGCCAATACGCAGACTGTCTTTCACGAGGACACCACCACGCAGAGCGGCTTCATTTCCAAGTTCGACAAAACCGGCCGCATCCTGATCTACTCCACCTTCCTGCGCGTGCAGGTTGACGGGATGGCCGTGGATTCGGCCGGCCATGTCTACAGTGCGGAAGCTGACTTCGACGAATTTCCCGGACCCACTGACGGAGTCGATCTCGGCATTCACATCGACAAGCTCAACACGAACGGCTCCGCGCTGCTCTATAGCAATCTGTTTGGGCGGACGACGAGCACGGATCCGGCTTGCCAGGCAAACACCAACTCTTTCGTGGGCGGCCTCATCGCGGACAACTCCGGACATGTGTATCTGTCCGGCAATACCACCAATCCCTGTCTGCCGGCAACCGCGGGCGCTTTCCAGAAAACTCTGCCCAACTCCAACACCAGCGGGTTCGTCGCAAAATTCGATACCAACGTGGCGCCTGCCAGCTCGCTGGTTTTCAGCACGTACCTGGGCGGCAGCAACGGAATCGACGGCGTCAATGCCATCGCCATTGATTCCTCGGCAAACGTGTATGTTGGCGGAACCACGTCTTCCACTAACTTCCCCCACGGCGCGACCTTTGGCTCGGGATCGCCGCGCGTATTTGTATCCAAACTGAACCCTTCCGGCTCAGGACTGATTTTTTCAACTCTATTAGGCGGCGTTGACAGTTTTCGCGGCGTGACCGGGATCGGCTTGGACTCATCGCACAACGTCTACATCACCGGTACCACTTCTCAGAGCGGCTATCCCACCACTACCGGCGCTTTCCAGACTACGATCGCCGGCGGCTCGGATGCGTTTGTCACCAAGCTCAGCACCGGAGGCGGTTCTCTCATCTTCTCGACGTTTCTCGGCGGCGGCGGCACAGACGCCTCCTCCGGACTGCATCTCAATAGCGCGCGAATGGTGTTCCTGACCGGAAGCACCAGTTCCGCGAATTTTCCCACCACCGCCAATGCCTTCAGGCGAACTCTGGCTCCAGCCACTCAGGACGCATTCGTCACCGCGCTGCAGCCCGACGGCAAGTCTCTCTTCTATTCAACATTGCTGGGCAGCAGTAAAACGTCGAGCGGCGCGGCCATCTGGGTTGATCCAGCCTGGAACGCATGGATCGGTGGAAACACGAGCGCGGCCGATTTCCCAGTGACGCCGAATGCGTTCCAGCCCGGGCTGAAAGGCAACAGTGACGCGTTCATTGCCAAGGTGGTCATTGCGGCCGATCTTGCTTTGCTTTCACCCAGCGCTCCGGCAACAATCCACCAGGGCCAGACCCTGACTTATAGCCTGTTGATAGGTAATCAGGGGCCGGACAACAGCGACAATCTCGTCATCACCGATACGCTCGCGCCCGGAACCAGTTTCGTGAGCTCCGCACTTTCCGGCGGTACCGGGCCAACTTCCTGTACAACGCCTCCGCCGACGCAAAACGGCGGAACCATCACCTGCAACTGGAGAGGGTTGCCGGCTCACGAGACCATCGCCGTGACAATCAAGGTGAAGGTGAATGCGCCGGCAGGAACAACGCTGGTCAATAACTTCAACGTTAGGGCGCAAACCCAGGATCTGGTGCCGTCCAACAACTCTGTCTCATTTACAACGCAAGTGCAGTAAATCCAAAACCCCGCCTCTTTGAGACGGGGTTTTAAGTTTGAATTTTGGGTTAAGTTACTTGAATCTTAAGGGGTTACTTGGGCTCTGCGTGAGTCCTACTCAAAAGCGCTTTACTCCAGCAAAACTGCCCCTACTTATATATGCACTCCATTTCGACTTTTGGGGACATGTTTTTGGAAAAATATTTTCACCTAGGCGCCCTAATTTATGACTCATTGTTTCCAACAAGTTACAGCGCCATTAAACGCCCGCCGCAAGCGCCTCATCATCCTCAACCAGCTCGTCATCCTCAAACTCGAACGCGTCCTGCTGAGTCTCCTGGCACATCCAGACCGGCGCGAATGACAGCCGATGCAGCGGCGTGGGGCCAAACTCATTGAGGGCGGCCAGGTGTTTTGGCGAGCGGTAGCCCTTATTCGATGCCAGATCATACTCCGGATAAACCGGCGCCCATCGGCGGATCATTTCGTCGCGATGGACCTTGGCGATGATGGAAGCCGCGGCAATTGATATCGACAGCGCGTCGCCATGAATGATCTTGGTCTGCGGGCACTCCCAGTTCACGCGCACCGCGTCCACCAGCAGGTGGTCGGGGCCGGGCGAAAGCTGCGCGACAGCTTCACGCATGGCCAGCAGTGACGCCCAATAAATGTTAAGTTGATCGATCCGCGCCACATCCACCGCCGCCACCGCATAAGCGATGGCATGCTGCTTAATCCGCTCCGCCAGCGTCTCGCGGGTTTTCTGGTCAATCAACTTGGAATCGCGCAGGCCTTTGATGCGATAGCCGGGTTCAAGAATTACGGCGCCGGCCACCACCGGTCCAAACAGGCAGCCGCGCCCAACCTCGTCGACGCCGGCCACCAGGCGCGCACCGGATTCCCATGCCAGCTTTTCAAATTTCTGGGTGCATTTCAGCCGCTTGAGCAGCCGCATCTTCATGGTGCCCTTGGAAAATGGCAGCCCCGTGACCGGATTCACCGGGATAACGCGCTTCTTGCGCTTGATGCGGGCGGGTTGGGGAGCTGCAGACATCGGTTCAAAAAGCGGACTCAAAAAGCGCGGGAGCGCCTTTCTGCATTATGCATGAAAATGGGTAGTAGAAGCCGTGGTAAAAAATAAAAACGAGCCTTGATCCCTGAAAGACGGGTGGTACATCCCCTCATTACAGGTCCGGGCCGCCTTTCACAGTCATCTTCTGCATTTGGAATTTTGCTTTCAGGCTGAACTTGCCTATCTGGCTGGCAAATTCCACTTCCTTTTCGTCATTTGCGATGGTCGGCTCGCCGTTGTCGCTCCTGCGCGGAAACTTGAAGGTCAGCATGTAGGGCGCGCCGTTGTTATTGCCGTACCGGCCGATAATCACCGATTCAGGACTTATTTTTTTGGATGTTTTCTTCGCCCACAAAGTGCTCGCTTTAGCCAGTCCATCTTCATCCACGCCCTTGAAGGGGGTCATATCCGGTGAGTGAATCGTAATGATGTAGTGGTCTGGCTGCTCTTCCAGCATTTCCTCGCCGCGTTCGGCATTGCCGCGGCCGCAAAGTATAGATTCGCGCAGTTTGGCGGCCCGCACTGTCCGCGCGGACTGCCAGGTCACCTGATAGATCACAATAGATTCATTCCCGCCGAGTTGCCAGGAAGTCGGCGTGCGGTCGCCCCGATTCATGTCCGGCCTGCCGTCGCAATCGGCGGGCAGTGGAGTGAGGTACTGCAATCTACCTTTCAGCCACGGCGCGCTAACCTCAACCATCTTTACCCACGGCGATTCATAAAGGATCTTCTGCACCTCATCTTGCGTCCACGATTTATATTCTTTGTCCTTCCAGGGTTCGGATGAAATAGCCAGTGCAGCCACGCTGGCCAGGGCCAAAGCAAAAAGCGCACCTACACGCTTGAAATTGTTAGGAGATTGAAAAAGAGACCAGAATGGGCGCATAGCCTGCCTTCCCGCACCTGTAAGCGCGGTTATAGATAGTGAGTATGGCGCGTATTGTAGGGTGGAGATATCAGTTAGTCAATTACGGAAAAGCTTTAGACAGCTATAGGTGAAATCAGCCATGAGAATCTGTGGATGAAGAAAGCCTGCGTCCATCATGCCCCGGGCGATCGTGGACAAAAGAAAAGCTGCGGAAATTTCTTCCCCAGCTTGAATGCAAGTGAAACGGCCGAGTTACTCGGCCTTGCTGGCGGTCTCGGCGGCTTCGGCTTTTGCGGCCACAGCTCGATGGTCCACTTCACGCAAGCGTGCAGCCTTGCCTTTGAGTGCGCGCAGGTAAAACAGCTTGGCGCGGCGAACCTGGTTCGAGCGCACGATCTCAACTTTATCCAGCACCTTGGAGTTAAACGGAAAGATACGTTCCACGCCCTGGCCAAAGCTGACCTTGCGTACGGTAAAGCTGCCCTGCGGGCCGCTGCGCATGGAAATCACAGTGCCTTCAAAGGCCTGCACGCGTTCTTTGTCGCCTTCTTTGATCTTTACCTGAACGCGAACGCTGTCGCCCGGCTTAACCGCAGGAAGGTCTTTGCGCTGCAGCTTGGCAGCGAGTTTTTCCATAATGGGGTGTTGTGACATGGTCTTTTCCTCTTCAATCCAAGGACGTTTCGACGTCCGAAATTTCAAAACCTTTAGCTGCGAATCACGCGAATTAATACAATTTTACCTGTCCTGCTTCTGATTCGCGATCTTTCGCGTTCATTCGCGGCCGATATTCTTTCTTTCGATCCCGGCCAAAAACTTTTTGTCTTCCTCACTCAGCGGCTGGCGCTCCAGCAGGTCCGGGCGATTGCGCAAAGTTTTTTCCAGCGCTTTGCCGCGACGCCACTTGCGTATCTGCTCATGGTTGCCGCCCATCAAAACTTCCGGTACCACCATCCCGCGAAACTCCGCTGGTCGCGTGTAATGCGGATAATCCAGCAGCCCGCCGGAACCGCACGTGCTGTCAGGTCCATCGGCGACCACTTTCCGGGTGGCGATAGAAGCCCCGCTAAAACTTTCCTGCCTCGCAGACGCCGCGTTTCCCAGCGCTCCCGGAACCAGCCGCGTGATGGTATCAATCATTACCGCTGCGCCCAACTCACCGCCACTCAAAACGTAGTCGCCGATGGAAATCTCCTGGTCAGCCAGGCTCTCGGCAACGCGTTCGTCCACGCCTTCATACCGTCCGCAGATCAAGACAATCCGCTCCAGCGCGGCCATCTCTTCCGCTACCGCCTGCGTGAACATCCGGCCTTGCGGCGACAGCAGCACTACAGTCTCTTTCGCCTGGCCCGCAATCCGTTGCTCGCGTGGCGACAGATGCAATGACTCCACGCATTCAAACAGCGGTTCCGGCTTTAACACCATGCCCTCACCGCCGCCAAACGGACGGTCATCCACCGTCTTGTGCCGGTCCGTGGTAAAGGCCCGCAGGTCGTGAATCAGTATTTCAATGAACGCGGCTTCGCGCGCCCTGCGCACAATGCCGTAATCCAGCGGCCCGCTAAAAAAGTCCGGAAAAATAGTTACGATCTCGAACTTCATTTGTCGGACCTGATCAAGATTTCTTATGCTGTCGCTGCTTTTCTTCCTGGTTCAGCGGCGCATCGAGCTCAAGCAGACCTTCCGGAAGTTTCATTTCCAGGCGCTTCTGCTCCAGCGCAATCTTTTCAATATAAGCGGCGGCAAACGGGACCAGGTATTCCTTCTTGCCCGAAACTACGCCGCCAGAAATTACGCCGCCTTCAATCACCAGCAGCGGCGCTTCTCCGCTGCCAAACTGCACGTCCCGGACTCGCCCAACCTCCTGGCCGGAATCAGTCACGGTGCAGCCGATCAGATCGCTTACGTAAAACTCGTCGCTGCCTAAAGCCGCTCGTTCGCTGCGCGGAATCTGGATCTCACTTCCCACCAGCATTTCCGCATCGCTGATGGAATCCACGCCGGCAAACTTCAGCACCACCATGCCCTTGTGAAACCAGTGCTCGTCCAGGTCCAGCTTTCGCCGGAATAGTTCAGCGGTGGCATTTTGCTTTGTGCTGTCGGTTCCGCTGAGCGCAAAAAGTTTCTTGCGCGTTTCAAACAGCTCGGGGAAATCGGTGAGCAGAGTTGCCGCTACTTCGCCGTGGCGTCCCTGCGTTTTGGCCACCCGGGCAATCGTGACGAACTCAGCTTCCTCGGTCATCGGCGCTGCCGGGCCAGATCAGGGTAAAAAGATCAGCAAGCTACTCCGCCGGGCCACTTTCCTCTTCATCATCTTCGTCTTCAATAATCTCCAGCATATAGCGTTTCTTGTACTTCATGCTGGCCGCGCCCAGTAAAGTGCGGATTGACTTGGCCGTGCGTCCTTGCCGGCCGATTACCTTGCCCAGGTCCGCCGGGGCCACGCGCAATTCCAAAATCGTGGCATCGCCATCCTCAACCGGCGTCACCTGTACTTGTTCAGGAGCATCAACCAGAGCCTGCGCAATCTGCTCCACGAGCATACGCATATCGCCGCCCGCTTCCGTCATGAGGGAGTCCTTCACCTAGCTAAGCTTGGGGCCCAAAATTCTCTGACTATGTCCCGGAAAAGAACCTGACTCCTTGCTTTTTGCCTAGGCCGCCGGCGCCGGTGCGGCCTTTGACTTGGTGAGCAGACGGCCCACGGTGTCAGAAAGCTGCGCGCCTTTTGAGACCCAATAATCAATGCGATCACGTTTCAAGTCGATAGTAGTGGGATTGGTGCGAGGATTGTAAAGCCCCACGACCTCAACGGAGCGTCCGTTGCGCGCACGCTCTTTATCAATAACCACTACGCGATAGTATGGCTGCTTGCGCGCACCAATGCGCGCCAATCGAATCATTAGCACAGTTGCACTAAATCCTTTCCTGGTTGAAGCCCGGAAATACCGGGCAAGTTGTTATTATCGCGTAAGTTGCGGGGATTGGCAAGGCAACGGCCAGTTTTGGCTGGCCCGAAACATATATCCCTTTGGCTACCATATTTCCTGCTACTGCCTGATAATATTCACCCTTACCACATGATCATCGATGCGTTGTGCAAAATTGCGAATCACCGTGCCTCCCTGACCCGGGAAGAGTCGCGGAGTGTGATGGGTGAACTACTGGCCGGGGAAGCCACGGACGCGCAGGTTGCGGCCCTGCTGGTGGCGCTGCATATGAAGGGCGAAACGGTCGAAGAGATCGTCGGATTCGCGGAAGCCATCCGCGCGGCAGCGCAGCCTCTGTCCAATGCCGACGGCACGGCGCTCGACGTGAGCGGAACCGAGCGTGAAGCGCTGGTCGATACCTGCGGCACAGGCGGCGACGCCAGCGACACCTTCAATATCTCCACCGCTACGGCTCTTACGATTGCCGGCGCCGGGGTGCGTGTCGCCAAGCATGGCAACCGCGGTATTACTTCCAGGTGCGGCTCCGCCGACGTGATGGAAGCTCTGGGCGTGAACATCACCATCCCTCCGCCGCGCATTGCCGACTGCCTGCGCGAGGTCGGCATTGCTTTTATGTTTGCTCCCGCCATGCATGCCGCCACAAAGCACGTGCAGCCGGCGCGCAAAGAGCTGCGTCCTCTGCGGTCGGTCTTCAATCTGCTCGGGCCGCTCACCAACCCGGCGCGCGCTTCGGCGCAGGTGGTGGGCGTGTATTCAGAAGACCTGGTGGAAAAACTGGCGCAGGCGCTTAAACTCCTGGGATTGCAGCGTGCCCTGGTCGTACACGGGAAAGATGGACTGGACGAAATTTCCATCAGCGGTCCGACCAAGATCGGCGAGGTGCGCGGCGAGTGGGTACGCGTCTATGAAGTTACTCCGGAGCAGTTTGGGCTGGAGCGCGCTCCCATGAGTGCGATTCTGGGTGGCGATCTCAAGACCAACGCCGATATCATCTGGAAGCTGCTTGAGGGCGAGAAATCTCCGCGTCGCGATATCGTTCTGATGAATGCCGCCGCGGCGCTGGTGGCCGCCGGTCGCGCAGATTCATTGCACGACGCCATGCCGCTGGCCGTTCAGTCAATTGATACCGGAGCGGCCAAATCCAAACTGGACGCGCTGGTCGAGTTTACGAATAGACGTCATTTGTAGTCTGTCGATCTTAGAACCTCAACACGGATGATACGGATTCACAAACAGGAAGAGAATTTCGAGCGGTTTGGATTCTGACCGTGTTCCCTTTGCGCTCTGGGCTACGCGATTCGTTTTCGACGCTCTTGCCGGCGATCCGTTTGGATGTTGAAGTGGCTCATCTTTCATTCTCATCCGTGTAATCTGTGTTCATCCGTGGTAAGGTTTTGCCTTGTGGCTGCGGCATTTACAAT
>Ga0137408_1033643_pt1 | contig 10566 bp, 10 predicted proteins | sample CZOMad2_2_16fung_FD_141241 | JGI IMG/M metagenome (GOLD analysis project Ga0137408, IMG submission 141241) | Vadose zone soil fungal communities from Angelo Coast Range Reserve, California, USA - CZOMad2_2_16fungal (PacBio error correction) | ecosystem: Environmental > Terrestrial > Soil >...
GCCGTCGTCAATGGATCTTTCGATCGAAGTGTCTGCCCAACGGTCGCGGTCACCGGCCGGAGGGCGAGCAACGCGAGCCCCCGGTCCGGTGCACCGCGTGGTTCGGCAACCGGTTGTATTCAGATCTTGACCTCGATGATCTCGACCGGTACTCCAAGCGCTTTCGCGATGGCGTCGTGGCTCCGGACTTGTTTTGTTGACAGGCGGTCGCCGGGCCCCTTGACCTCGGCGAACCAGTAGCGCCTCGTCTTCGGCACGAAAACGAAGAGGTCGGGCGGCTGGACAGCGTAATCCGCTCGAATCGCGTCGAGCGTTTCCCGTTCTCGCTTCGACAGGAGAGCCGCCATCCGAGCAACCTTTGCCGGATGGTTCTGAAAGACGTACTTTTCGACCAGACAGTGAGCGCCTTCGCGATGGAAGAGGTGAATCGCCGCGAACCACTCGCAGAAATGGTTCTTGGGCTGGTTCACGGTGAGACGTAGATCGTCCGTATCGAATACGTCCGGGTACTGTTGAAGCCATTGACGAGCCAATGGGTCCGGCCATAGGGCCCGGATCGCCTTCGTGCAATGGATCGTGGTCCGGATCAGTCTCACCGTCTGCAATTCTCCGCTGATGTTGCCGAACGGCTCGGCGCTGAGCGGCCGGCGCTGGCGCGTGAGCACTCGCCACGGCCGTTCATGCCGGGCCGCTCAAGCGCCCTGTTAGGCGCCAGACCGCACGCGAACTGAGTACCGCCTCGGCGCCCCTGTGTCCTGGAGCACGATTCCCGCATGGTACTCCTTGAGGCGCAGTCGTAACTGCCAGCGATAACCGTCGAGAACGAATTCATATGCCTCCGACTCGCTTGGTGGCTGAAGATGGGCGCCGCGCAGGGAGAGCTCCTTCCAGACGCGCGATCTTGAGTCCGCGAAGTGCCAGACCACTCGCTCCACGCCCTTGATCTTCAGTGACGACCCGACGTGGTGGAGAGCGGGTGCTCCTTTGAGCACCAGTGTTCCAACTTCCCAGGTTTCACGCTTGAGTCGAATTGTGACTGTCCGTCCTTGCCGTCGCACGGAGCCGCGCGACAACCGAGCGTCGTGGACCAGGCTATCGAGGAAGATGACGTCGTGATACACGTTGCTCGTGCCGAACCGTACCTCGTACCTGTGTGGCCGAGGTGTGCGTCCGAAATGGGCAAAGAACAGCTGAACCTGCCCCGATTTGGTGGACACCCCAGATCGCACGGAAGTGCGGTAGGAGTGTGTCATGGCCAAACGCAAGCGGCGGGCATTCACGACGGAGTTCAAGGCGCAGGCCGTTCGGATTGTCCGGGAGAGCGGTAAGTCAGTGGGCGTCGTCGCGCGGGAACTGGATCTGACGGAGACGGCGCTGCGGAGCTGGGTGCGGCAGGCGGAGATCGACGCTGGCCGTGGGGCGCCGGGGGCGCTCACCACCGAGGAGCGGGAGGAGCTCGGACGGCTGCGGCGCGAGAACCGGACGTTGCGGATGGAGCGCGACATTCTAAAAAAAGCGACGGCCTTCTTCGCGAAGGAGCACCCGTGAGGTTCGCGTTCATCGTCGCGGAGAAGGCCGCGTTCCCGGTCCGGCTGCTGGGCCGCACGCTGCAGGTCTCGCGCGCGGGGTTCTACGCCTGGCACACGCGCCCGCCGGCGCCGCGGGCGCAAGCGGACGCCCGGCTGGGCCTCGAGATCGCGGCGATCCATGCCGAGACCCGGCAGCGCTACGGCAGCCCGCGGATTCACGCCGAGCTGGCGGACCGCGGCTGGCGCACGAGTCGGAAGCGCGTGGCGCGTCTGATGCGGGTCCGCGGGTTGGCCGCCCGGCGCCGTCGGCGGTTCCGGGTGACGACGCAGTCCCGACATCCGTTTCCGATCGCGCCCAACGTCTTGGCGCGACAGTTCGCGCGGGCCGCGCCCGATCAAGCGTGGGTGACCGACATCACCTACATCCCGACGGGCGAGGGCTGGCTCTACCTGGCGGTGATCCTCGATCTCTGCTCGCGCTTCGCCGTCGGCTGGGCGATGAGCGAGCGCATCACGGATGACCTCACCCTTGACGCCCTCGGCTTGGCCTTGGCTCGCCGGCGCCCGCCGCAGGGCCTGCTGCATCATTCGGATCGCGGGAGTCAGTACGCCAGCGGCGACTACCAGCGGGTGCTGGCGCAGCACGGGATCGTCTGCAGCATGAGCCGTCGGGGCGATTGCTGGGACAACGCCGTCGCCGAGAGCTTCTTCGCGACGCTGAAGGTCGAGCTGGTCCACAACGCGACCTGGGCCACTCGGGCGGTGGCGCGCACCGAGCTCTTCGAGTATCTCGAGCTCTTCTACAATGGGCAACGGCGGCATTCGGCGCTCGGGTATCTCAGCCCCGGGGCCTTCGAGCGACGATTGGATCACGAAGCATCGGCAGCTTAACCCAGGTGTCTACGAAAACGGGGCAAGTCCAAGCGCCTGGAAGTCGGGCTGTGGCCGGATCCGTTTGGAGCGCGGAGAGTTCACCACGGCCGTTTGCTCTGGCGCCTAACGACTCGGCGTTGAGCGGCCGGCGCAAGCGCACTGGCTGTGGCGCGACGCGTTCATGCCGGGCCGCTCAAACGGCTTGTTAGCGAGCCTGTTGTCCAACGGATGCCTGCATCTCTCCTCAGCGAGGTACAGGGTGTGGCGAACTACGGAATTCAGCCTCGCCTCCAACGAACACGATCACAACCTTCCTAGTCTCCGAGTGCCCAAGCGGCCACACCGAGGGAGCAGATGTTCGAGCTCCGTTGGGCCCAACGTATTCCGCTCGCTGATAGTGCCAACCTCGAGGCATGGGGCCCGACGTACAACCACGGCCATCACTACCGACACGCATCACCTGATACACACCCCGAGTCGGACTGGGTGGGCAGGTAGGATTCTCGTAGTAGATCTGAAGCCACCCGCGATATCCGCTAGAAAGCTCATAGACGGTAGGACGCGTCATCCCACGTCGCACTATTGCAAGCGAAACCAAGACAACCGGCACCACAAATAGGGCAACGGCGGTCCACGCCAAGAGTCTGAATCGCCGCTTCATGGTCGCACACGGAGGAAACAGTTCGTCATGTCTCGCTAACTATTAGTATCTTGAACCGCGTAGCACGGCGGACCAAGCAATCCTCGCAAGCTAACGCGGCGGCGGGACCTTCGGCAGAAGCCCTGAAAAATCCGATCCGGAGCGAGCTTAGCCCCCCGGGAGGCCGAGGAACCGGTCTTGCTACGCAGACCGAGGATATCCACCGGACATTGCGAAGCCCGCTGCCGAACGCAGCGCATCGTCACAGGTCTATGACGCGCGACGATGCGCATATCTGATTCATGACGCTCCGATCCGGGCTCTGGACCGCGCGAAAGACTCTGGGCGCAGTTCATAGGCTGGTCTCCGGTTGCAGTCGGCATGGTCGTGGCCTTCCGGTGCCCGGTGCTCACCTGGTGTTTGATCGGGGCCGCGGGTGGCCGACACACACAGCGACGTACACGCAGAAATCTGTCAAGCGTGAAAAATACAAGGCGGTGGTCAGGACGAGACGTACAGCTCAGGACTGGCGCGTCCACTCCTTTAGACGCGCCTCGTCGATTTCCACGCCGAGCCCGGGGCCGTCGAGCGCCAGGATCGCGCCGTCCGCGTACTGCACGGGGCGACGCACGACGTCGCCGGTCAGGAGCAGGGGGCCGAACAGCTCACAGCCCCACGTTACCGGGGCCGCCGCGAGCGCCACCTGGAGATAGGCCGCGGTGCCGAGCGACGTCTCGATCATGCACCCGACGTAGCAGCTCAAGCCCGCCGCCTCGGCGATGCGCGCGATGGCCATCGTGCCGAGAATGCCCGCCGACTTGGTGAGCTTGAGGGCCAGGATGCTCACGCCGCCGAGCTGCGCGATGGAGAGGGCGTCGTGAGGTGAGCAGCACGACTCGTCGGCCATCACCGGCACCGCCACCGCGCGGGCGATCTCGGCCATGCCGGCTGCGTCCCAGCGCGGGACCGGCTGCTCGACAAAGTCGAGGTGATAGGGCTCGAGCGCCCGGATGGCCCGGAGCGCCGTGGCGCGGTCCCAGCCCTGGTTGGCGTCGACCCGGAGCGAAACATCGGGGCCGACGGCCTCGCGCAGGCGCCTGACGCGCTCCACGTCGTGCGCTACCGGGTGCGCCGCCGTCTTGATCTTGAAGATGCGATGGCCGAGCGCGACCTTGGCGCGCGCCTCGGCCACCTCCGCCTCCGAGCTCTCGACGGCGAGCGACCAGGAGAGCGGCACGCTGTCGCGGACGCGGCCGCCGAGCAGGCGGTGCACAGGCACGCCGAGCGCCTTGCCGTTGAGGTCCCACAACGCCATCTCGACCGCGGCGCGTGCGAAGGGATTACCCTGAACCCGCCGCGCCATCTCGCGGCTCAGCGCCTCGATCTGCGTGGCGTCGCGCTCGGCGAGCCACGGCGCGATGTAGCGCTCGATCGTGACCGCGACCGATTCCGACGACTCCTCGCTCCACGTCGGGCCGCCCAGGCACGCGGCCTCGCCCCAGCCCACGAGGCCGTCCGCCGTCTCGATGCGGACGAAGGCGAAGTTGACCGCCTCCAGGGTCGTGAAGGACATCTTGTGCGGGCGCTTCACCGGAATGTCGGCGAGGATCACGCGGACGCCGGCGATCTTCATCGCGCTCACTCGGCGTCGGGAGCTTTCTCGCGGGCGGCGCCGGGACGGTCGAACCGGCCCGGATCGAAGAGCGACAGATCCAGGGACGGCTTGCCGTCGAGCAGCCATTCCGCCACGTAGCGGCCGGTCGCAGGGGAGTGCTGGAAGCCATGACCGCCGAATCCGACGGCCACGAAGAATCCCTCGACGCCCGGCGCCCAGCCGATGATGGCGTGATCGTCGGGCGTCAGCGGTCTGAGGCCGGCCCAGCCACCGGCGATGCGCGCGTCGCCGAGGATCGGCAGCCGCTGGATGGCCTTCTGCACCGCCTCTTCGACCTTGCCCCAGTCCATCGGCACGTCGAAGTCCTCGCCGGTGTCCTCGACGTCGCCCGGGCTCAGCAACACCTGCTCCATCTCCTTCCTGAAATAGAAGCCGCTGGCGACGTCGGTGGTGAGCGGCACCGGCCCGGGAATCGCCGGGAACGGCTCGGTGAAGAAGATGTGCCGGCGACGGGGATGCACGGGTAGCTCGACGCCGGCCAGTCTCGCGACGCGCGCCGCAGAAGGCCCGGCGGCATTGATGACCAGGGGTGAGGAAATTGCCCCGGCCGAGGTCGTCACGCCGGTCACGCGCCCGCTCGCGTGCTCGATCGACTGGACGCGGACTCCTTCGACGATCTTCACGCCCAGCTCGCGCGCGCGCCGGGCGAAGCCCGTGGTGACTTCGGCCGGGCCGGCGAGCCCGTCCGCGGGGCCCCACACGGCGGCGATCAGATCGTCGACCCGGAGCGCGGGCACCAGCTTTCGCGCGTCGTCGGGGGTGATCACGCGCACGTCGGCGCCCATCCGGCGCTGGAGCGCGATCCGCTGCTCGAAGCCGGCCAGCTGCTTCTGGTCCGAGACGAGAAAGAGGTAGCCGATCTTCTTGTACCCGGGATCGACACCGAATTCGTCCTGGAAGCGCTCGAACACCCGGATCGCCTCGAGCGAGAAGCGAATCTCGGTCTCGGTGGGAAACTGGACGCGAATACCGCCGGCCGCCTTGCTCGTCGTCCCCGAGCCGACCGTCTCGCGCTCGACGACCACGACGTCGGCAAGCCCGCGCCGCGCCAGGTTGTAGGCGATGCTACAGCCCACCACGCCGCCACCGATCACGACCGCGCTCGCTGTCTTTGGAAGATCCATGAGGGCCGATTGTAGGATATTTTGGGCGCGTGATCAGACGGTTCCTGGTCTCGGCCCTGATCCTCATGGCCGCCGGGTCGTGCGCGCCGGCGCTGAAGGATCTCAAGCCGTCTCTGGGAGCGACGGACTCTGGAACCATCTGGTTCGCGAGCGCCGGCTCGCTGCCGCGCTCGCCTGACGGGTCGCGCTTCGTTCCGGGTGACCCGGTGGTGCTCTCGGGGGATCTTGGCTTTCCGTCCGGCTGCCTGCAAAAGGGCGCGACGATTGCCGGCAATTCGGAGGCCGCCGCGCTGTCTCGGCAGAACGTGCGCGCTCAGCTTCTGGAGCTGATGAAGTAGCGAAGCTTCAGCTCGAGGCGCCGACCTTCGCCAGTGCTGCTCGCTGGTACTCGCTCAACGGCTCGCCCCCGCGCCCGCGCGGCGTCAGGTAGCGGGCGCGGTAGGCCTCCGCGCCCACGTCCTCCACGAGGACAAGATTTCGTGCCGCCAGGTAGGGCGGGAGCTCGGCCGGCTCGAAGCCGAAGGTGTAGGGCTCGCCGGCGCGACGGACGGTGGCCAGGGTATTGTCGGCCCCCACGAACCGCGCCGAGCCGTCCAGCATGCCGCGATGGATGTAGGTGAAGACCAGCTGGCTGCGGGCGGCGCTCCGGCCGACGAACCGGAACACGGCGTCGACGGTGTCGGCCGGTAGATAGTGCGTGACCCCCTCGCAGACGAAGAAAGTCGGCAAGCCCGGTCGATAGCCCGCGGCCGGCATGACCGCGTCGAGCGTGCCGGTGGTGAAGTCGATCGGGACGTACGTCACATGGGACGGAAGCGACCCGAGCCGCCGCGATACGATCTCTTTCTTCTGGGCCTGGGTCGCGGGATGGTCCGCTTCGAAGACACGGCTCTGTGCGATCGCGCGGATTCGATAGGCTCGACAATCGAAACCTGCGCCCAGGATCACCGCCTGCTTCACGCCCTGACGGAGCGCCTCGCCGAGGAGGTCGTCGATGTACCTCGTCCGCACCGCCACCGTCCCCCGAGGACCGGACCAGTGGCCGTCGACGAGCGACCACGGCATGGCGGCGCCGATCACCGGCAGGCGAGAGAGACGCAGCGCTGTCCGGAAGCGCCACCCGAGAAACAACGGGGCGAAGGGGTCGTCGAAGAGCCGCGTCGCGGGCGGGCGCGACGATTCGATGGCTCGGTAAAGGGTGACGAGCGCCGCCGTTCGGCTGGAGCCTCGCTGCATCGGATGACGTTACCGAGCGCCGCCGCGAAGACGGGCGATCAGGTCGCGGTCGGCGGGCGGGAAATCGAAGTCCGACAGACGCTCGGGCGCGACCCAGGCCATCGCCTGGTCCTCGCGGGGCTCGATCGTCCCGGACTCGAGCCGGCAACGATAGAAATGGAGCACGATCGTCCGTTCGGGGTACTCCCACCGGACAGTCTCGACCCGCTCGCCGACGGCGAAGCGCGCCGACAGCTCTTCGGTGAGCTCGCGTCGGAGCGCCTCCTCCAGCGACTCGCCGGATTCGCGCTTGCCCCCGGGAAACTCCCAGAGCCCGGCGAGGTGCGAGCCCTGGCGTCGTTGCGTGATCAGATAGCGACCCTTCTCGTCCTGGATCAGCGCCGCCGCGACCTCGACGAGGTTAGGCACGCTCGTAGCTGGCACAGAAGCGCTTCATGGGGCAGGGGCCGCAGCGGGGCTTGCGCGGCGTGCACCACGTCGCGCCGAAGTCCATGAGCGCCTGGTTGAAGTCGTAGCCACGGCCGCGCGGGACGAGCGCCGCGGCGAGGTCCCAGAACTCTCGCTGACCGCGCACGTGCGCCAGCCGGCGGGGGCCCATGAAGACGCGACCGAGGACGCGTCGCACGTTGGTGTCGAGCACGGCGGTGTCCTGACCGTATGCGAACGAGAGGATCGCCCCCGCGGTGTAGCGTCCGACGCCCGGCAGCTCGCGCAGCGCCTCCTCACGGTCGGGGAGGCGCCCGCCGTAGCGCGCGACGGTCTCGCGCGCGATCGCGTGGAGGCGAACCGGGCGGATGTTGTAGCCGAGCGGGTACCAGAGGCGCCGCACGGCATCGACCGGCGCCGCGGCGAGTCGCTCGATGGTCGGGTAGCGGCGAAGGAACTCGCGGTACTTCGGCACCACCCGGTCGACCTGCGTTTGCTGGAGCATGATCTCCGACACCAGCACGCGATACGGCTGGCGGGTGCGACGCCAGGGCAGGTCGCGACCGTGCTCGGCGTACCACGCCAGCAGGCGCCGCTGGAAGCGCTGGATCGTTCGGCGCGGTGGTCGTCGCACGGCGCGCAGTCTAGCAGAATGGACGTCATGTAGAATGACGCCATGGCTCCGTCCGACGAGTGGGCGCTCGTACGGCGGCGGGTCGGGCTCCTCGACCGCCGCGACTTCGGCGTCCTCGAGCTCACCGGGCGCGACCGCGCGACGTTTCTCCACGCCCTGCTGAGCAACGAGATCAAGGCGCTCGGTCCGGGGCAGGGGTGCGCGGCGACGCTGCTCGACGTGCACGGCAAAGTGCAGGCCGTTCTCTTCGTCTGGGTGGGCGACGATCGGATCTTCGTCGTGACGCCGCCCGCCATGGCCGAGAAGGTCGCCGAGGCTCTCGATCACTACCTTTTCGCGGAGAAGGTCGCGATTCGCGACGTCTCGCCCGAGACGGCGCTGTTCGTCCTGGCCGGGCCCGAGGCGCGCTCGACGATCGAGCGGCTCGCCGGCGCGAGCCCGCCCGAGAAGCCGTGGTCGCACGTCGCCGCGCGCCTCGGCGAGACGCCGGTGCGGCTCGTGAGCGGCGGCGGCGAGACCGGCGAGGCCGAAGTGTGGATCATGTGCGCGCTGGGCGACGCGTCGGCGGTGAGCGATGCGATCGTGCGCGGGGCCGGCGTCGGCCTGGTCGGCCCCGAGGCCTTCGAGGCGCTCAGGATCGAGGCGGGTACGCCGCTCTTCGGCCGCGACGTCGACGACACGGTGCTGCTGCCCGAGATCCCGTTCGAGAGCCTGCTCTCTCACACCAAGGGCTGCTATCCCGGTCAGGAGGTCGTCGTGAGGATCCGTGACCGGGGGCACGTGAACCGGACGCTGCGCGGTCTCGTGCTGGAGGGCGGCGACGTGCCGCCCGCCGACGCCGAGGTCGTGCTGGACGATGCGGACATCGGCAAGGTGACGAGCGCGGTGTGGTCCATCGGGCTCGAGCGGCCGATCGCGCTCGCCTTCGTCCGCCGCCAGCACGCCGAGCCGGGCACTCGCGTGTCGGTTCGTTACGACGGACACGTGACGGCGGCGAGCGTCAGCGCGCTGCCGTTCACCCGCTGATCGGAGGTTCGACGTGGCGGAAAACCGGCTCGCCCGCGAGACCAGCCCCTATCTGCTCCAGCACGCCCACAATCCCGTGGACTGGTATCCCTGGGGTGACGAGGCGTTCGCGAAGGCCCGGGCCGAGGACAAGCCGGTGCTCCTCTCGGTCGGCTACTCGGCGTGCCACTGGTGCCATGTGATGGAGCACGAGTCGTTCGAGAATCCCCAGATCGCCGACGTGATGAATCGCCACTTCGTCAGCGTCAAGGTGGATCGCGAGGAGCGTCCGGACGTCGACCAGATATACATGCAGGCCGTCCAGTCCCTGACCGGCCACGGCGGCTGGCCGATGACCGTGTTCCTCACGCCCGACGGCGCGCCCTTCTACGGCGGCACGTACTTTCCGCCGGACGACCGTCACGGTCTCCCGGGATTCCCGCGCTTGCTGGCGGCGATCGCGGAGGCGTGGGCGAACCGCCGCGGTGAGGTCGTTGCGTCGTCGCAGCAGATCGGTGCGTCGCTCGGCCAGTCGGAACGGCTGCGGGCGTCGACCGAGCTGCTCACGCCGGCGATCCTGGGCGAGGCCCTGCAGGCGATCTCGGCGCAGTTCGACGACGCCGACGGCGGTCTCGGCGGCGCGCCGAAATTCCCGCAGCCGATGATCTGGGAGTTCGTCCTGCGCTACTGGAAGCGCGCCCAGAACCCGCGCGCGCGCCAGATGGCCCACACGACCCTGACGATGATGGCCCGCGGCGGTATGTACGATCAGGTCGGCGGCGGCTTTCATCGCTACTCGGTCGACGCTCACTGGCTGGTGCCGCACTTCGAGAAGATGCTCTACGACAACGGCCAGCTCGCCTCGCTCTACCTCCACGGCTGGCTGGCGCTCGGCGATCCGGAGTGCCGCCGGATCTGCGAGGAAACCCTCGACTACATCCTGCGTGAGATGACGGACCCGGCGGGCGGCTTCTATTCGTCGCAGGACGCCGACTCCGAGGGGCACGAGGGCAAGTTCTTCGTCTGGACCGCGGACGAGCTCCGCGAAATTCTGGGCGAGGGCGACGCCGAGTACGCCGCCCGCTACTGGGGCATGGACCGCGGCGCGAACTTCGAGGGCAAGAGCATCCTCTACGTCGCGGGCGAGCCGGACGCCGAGCGGATCGCGCCGATCCGGGCGAAGCTCTACGCGGCGCGGGAACGACGCATCCATCCGGGCCTCGATGACAAGGTCCTGGCCTCGTGGAACGGTCTCGCCTGCCGCGCGCTCGCGGAAGCCGGGCGCGGGCTCGGCCGCGCCGACTACGTCGCCGCCGCGGTGAAGAACGCCGGGTTCCTGCTGGAGGCGATGCGCGCCGACGGCCGGCTGCTCCGGACCTGGAAGGGCGGCCGGGCCAAGCTGAAGGGCTATCTCGAAGACTATT
>Ga0137408_1160361_pt1 | contig 10563 bp, 10 predicted proteins | sample CZOMad2_2_16fung_FD_141241 | JGI IMG/M metagenome (GOLD analysis project Ga0137408, IMG submission 141241) | Vadose zone soil fungal communities from Angelo Coast Range Reserve, California, USA - CZOMad2_2_16fungal (PacBio error correction) | ecosystem: Environmental > Terrestrial > Soil >...
AGTATCAGCCGCGCGCCTCGAAATAATCGACCACGCGCCATGCCAGAATTGCAAAAATCTTCTGATGGTCGGCTGATGCCTTTCCGGTTTCGCCTCCCTATCTCCTGACAACGACAAACCAACACGGGATGGACCATGGCAAAACGTCAGTTGCGGCTCGGCGCGTTCATGCGGCCGGTCAGTATTCATACCGGCGCGTGGCGCTATCCCGGCGCATGGCCGGACGCCAATTTCAATTTTGGGCATATCAAACGTCTGATCCAGAAGCTCGAAGCCGGCAAATTCGACGCCTTCTTCATGGCCGACCACCTGGCCGTGCTGAACATGCCGATCAATGCGTTAAAGCGCAGCCACACCGTCACTTCCTTCGAACCGTTCACGCTGCTGTCGGCACTGGCAGCCGCCACCGAACGTATCGGGCTGATCGCGACCGGTTCGACCACCTTCGACGAGCCCTATCATGTCGCCCGCCGTTTCGCTTCCCTCGATCACATCAGCGGCGGCCGTGCGGGGTGGAACATCGTCACGACTTCCAATCCGGACGCGGCGCTGAATTTCGGGCTTGAAGACCACATGGAGCACGCCGAGCGCTACAGGCGCGCGCGCGAATTCTACGATGTGGTGACGGGCTTGTGGGATTCCTTTGCCGACGACGCCTTCGTGCGCGACGTCGAAGCGGGTCTGTATTTCGATCCGGCCAAGATGCACGTGCTGAACCACAAGGGAAAATATCTCTCGGTGCGCGGTCCGCTCAATATCGGTCGCCCGGTGCAGGGCTGGCCTGTGATCGTGCAGGCCGGCGCGTCGGATGACGGCAGGCAGCTGGCGGCGGAGACCGCGGAAGCCGTGTTCACCGGCGGCGGCAACCTTGCCGACGGGCAAAAGCTCTATGCCGACATCAAGGGCCGCATGGACAAGCTCGGCCGCGACCGCGACCACCTGAAGATCCTGCCCGGCGCCTTCGTCGTAGTCGGCGACAGCGTCGAGGAAGCACGCGAGAAACGCGCCAGGCTGGACAGCATGGTGCATTACGACAGCGCCATCGCCTCGCTGTCGGTCCAGCTCGGGACCGATGCCTCGGGCTTCGATCCCGATAGGCAGTTGCCGCTGATCCCGGAAACCAATGCCTCAAAGAGCGGCCGCCAGCGGCTGGTCGATGTCGCCGCCCGCGACAAGCTCACCGTCCGCCAGCTCGCACAGCGCGTCGGCGGCTATGGCGGGCTGGCGTTTGTCGGCACGCCCGAACTGATCGCCGACCAGATGGAGGAGTGGCTGACCAGCTTCGGCTGCGACGGTTTCAACATCATGTTCCCGTTCCTGCCCGCAGGTCTCGACGACTTCGTCGACAAGGTGGTGCCTGAACTGCAGAAGCGCGGGATTTTCCGGCACCAGTATGAGGGGCGGACGTTGCGGGAGAATCTCGGCCTGCCGCGGCCGAAAAACCGGTTCTTTGAGGCCTGATCGCCCGGAATCGCGCCGGTTTTTGCCTGCAAAACCTTGACTTTGGGCTGTCAGAAGCTAGGTTGCCCGGCAAATGCGGGCCTGATGGGCCGGCGCCCGATTCCCAGACATCAGAGGTTGTGAACATGGCCAAAGCGGTCACCATCAAGGTCAAGCTCGTTTCCTCGGCGGATACCGGCTTCTATTACGTCGCCAAGAAGAATTCGCGCACCATGACCGACAAGCTGGTCAAGAAGAAGTACGATCCGGTCGCGCGCAAGCACGTCGAATTCCGCGAGTCCAAGATCAAGTAATTTCCGGCATCCTGCCGGCGAATTTAACGGGGCCTCGCGGCCCCGTTTTTGTTTTGCCTTGGCGACCGGTGACGTGTCCCGGACGCGGTGCAGCGTCCTTCACGATGCTCCGCAGAGCCGGGACCCACGATGGACCCCGGACCAGCAGCGCAGCGCAAGCGCGCTGCGCTGCATCCGGGGAACGACAGTTGCTGATTACGCCGTTTTCAACATCGGCGGTTCGGTCGGCCGGATCAGCGCGAACGCCACCTGGATAATTCCCGCGGCTAAACCCACGGCAACGCCGATCCGCCAGGCCATCGTGTAGGAGCCGAGCGAATCGTACAGCAGACCGCCACCATAGGCGCCGAGGAAACTGCCGAGCTGATGGCTCATGAAGGCGAGCCCCTGGATCATCGCCTGCCATTGCAGCCCGAACAGGTCGGCAACAGCGCCGGCGACCAACGGCCCGACGCCGAGCCAGAGGAATCCCATGATCGCGCCAAAAAGCAATGTCGTGGCCGGCGACGGCGGCAGCATGAAGTACCAGGCGAGCGCCAGCGATCTGAAAATATAGATCCCGCCCAGCAGCGCCAGCTTGTTCCAGCGACCGCCGGCCCAGCCGAAGAACAGACTGCCAAGCACGTTGAAGCCGCCGATGACGCCCAGCGTCTGCGCGCTCAGCATCGGATCCATGCCGCAGATCGCCAGATAGGACGGCAGATGCGTGGTCAGAAAGACAAGCTGCATGCCGCAGACGAAATAGGCCAACGTCATCAGCACGAACGACGCGTTGCCGAACGCGATTTTCGCAGCCACGGCGGCCGAGGTATCGGCGATCTGGTCGGGCTCCCGCGGCGGCAGCGGGATCTTGTCGACCTTGCCGGCGAACCAGGCCGCCGGAAGCATCGCCAGCGACAGAACCACAAAACCGACGAGGCCCGTCCTCCAGCCGTAACCTTCATTCAGCATCTGCCCGAGCGGCGCCGACAGCAGCGCGCCGAGCGATCCCGCCGCCGAGACGATGCCGAGTACCGTGCTTCGCACCGTCGCAGGCACCGCGCGCGCCGCCACCGACATGGCGATTGCTGCGGCGGTGCAGGCCAGCGACACGCCGATCATCACGCCGGCGCCGAGCATGACGCTGAGAAACCCTTGCGCGCTGGCCATCAGCACGAGCCCGGCTATGTACAGAAGCGCGCCGACCATCATGATGGTGCGAAAACCGTAGCGTACCGTCAGCGCGCCGGCGAGCGGCTGCAGGAATCCCCAGGCCAGGTTTTGTACGGCGATGGCGAGGGTGAAATCGGATACCGATATCGCCACATCATGGGTCAGCGGCTGCAGGAAGATGCCGAGGCTCTGGCGCAAGCCCATGCTCAGGCTGAGCATCAGCGACGCGCCAATCAGGATGGGAAGCGTGGGGCGAAGGATTTGCAGCAGGGCCATGGTTTTTGTTCTCCCTTTTGGGTCGCGGGTCGAAAACCGCAACCTGCCGTCGCATCGGGCTTGATTACACAGACCTGTGTAACTAAGCTATGGCAAGTGCCGCTGTCAAGCCAGCAAGTACACAGGTCTGTGTAATGATGCCGCCACACGAAAAACCGACCATGAAGGAGCGGATCCTCGAGACCGCCGACCGATTGTTCTATCTGCAGGGCATTCGTGCCGTGGGTGTCGATACCATCGCCGCCGAAGCCGGCATCAGCAAGCGCACGCTCTACAACCACTTTCCCTCAAAGGACGAGTTGATATCGGCCTACTTGCAGCGCCGCTTCACGCATGCTCCGGCGTCGGACAAGCCACCCGTGCAGCAAATTCTGGGAACGTTCGATCGGCTGGAACGGGGTTTCGCGGCTAGGGGCTTTCGCGGCTGCCCGTTCGTCAACGCCGTTGCCGAACTCGGCGCCGAGGATCGCTCGGTCAAGAAGATCGCCATCGCCTTCAAGGAAAGCCGCCGCCTCTGGTTTCGCGATCTGCTGGTGCAGCTCGGTGTCGCCGATCCGGAAGGCCTTGCGACGCAGCTCACATTGCTGGTCGATGGTTCGATCGCGCAGGATCTGGTGCGGGACGACCCGTCGATGGCGCGTGCCGCCAAGGACGCCGCGCGCGTGCTGCTCAAGAATGCGGGGATCAAGGTTTGATAGGCGCGATGCGTCGCATGTTGTGAAGTAGCGTGTACCTGTCCATCGTCGTCCCTGCGAACGAGGCTGTGAAATATATCTCCGACCTCATCCTGAGGAGCTTGCGAAGCAAGCGTCTCCAAGGATGGACGCAAAGCGCGGACTCGCGGCCATCCTTCGAGACGCGCGCAAAGGCGCGCTCCTCAGGATGAGGTCCGGGATATATTCACAACCTCGAACACCGGGACGACATTCCAGGGGTTGGCCGATCGACTACAACAACGTCATCAGCTCAAGCCGCGTGCGCGACCACGCGGTTGCGGCCGTCGTGCTTGGCGCGGTAGAGCGCGGTGTCGGCGCGCTTGAGGACGTCGGCGACGGGCTCGCCCTTGAGCTCCAAGGTCGACAGCCCGATCGAGATCGTGACCTCGATGCGGTTTGTCCCTTTGTTGACCGCGAAGGGTTCACCCGCGATCGAACGGCGCAGCCGCTCCGCGACCATGCCCGCGACGTGCAGATCGGTCTCCGGCATCACGATGACAAATTCCTCGCCGCCATAGCGGCAGGCGAGATCGATGCCGCGGATCGACTTGCGCACCCTTACCGCGAATTCGCGCAACACGTCGTCGCCGGCGTCGTGGCCATAATTGTCGTTGATCGATTTAAAAAAATCGATGTCGAGCATCATCAGCGCCAGCGGCTTGCCGCGGGTCGCGGCCTGCTCGGCCAGCGTTCCCAGATGGCTTTCCATGTAACGCCGGTTGTGCAGGCCGGTCAGCGCGTCGGTGATCGCCATCTCGATGGAATTCTGCACATTGTCGCGCAGATGGTCGGTGTAACGCCGTTTGCGAATCTGGGTGCGCGCGCGAGCCAGCAATTCGTTGTTGTCGACCGGGCGCAGCAGGTAGTCATTGACGCCGATCTCCAGACCGCGGAGCAGCCGCGCGTTGTTTTCGGCGTCAGCGATGGCGAGGATGGGCACGTGCCGGGTCCGCTCCAGCGAGCGCGCCTGGCTGCACAGCCGCAAGCCATCGAAATTATCGAGGCCGAGCGAAACGATCAAAAGATCGTAATTGCCTTCGGCGGCGTGAAACAGGGCTTCCGCCGGATTGGTTTCAACGTCGACGGTGTGCTCGGCGCTCAGCTCCGGCGCCAGCCGCTCGTAGGATGATGGCCGGTCGTCGACCAGCAGGATGCGTCCGCCCTTGCCGGTATCGGCCACGGCAATGCGCTCGGGTGCCTGCACGCCGATTTCAAGCGAGGTGATGGCGCGCATGCGCAGTTCGTCGGTCATCATCTTGAGCCGTGTCAGCGAACGCACCCGGGCAATCAGCACGATGTCGGACACCGGCTTGGTCAGGAAATCGTCGGCGCCGGCTTCGAGGCCCCGCACGCGATCGGCCGGGCTGTCCAGCGCCGTCACCATCACCACCGGAATGAAGTGCGTTGCCGGATTGGACTTCAGCCGGCGGCACACCTCGAAACCATCGATATCGGGCATCATCACGTCGAGCAGGATAATGTCGCATTCGGCGCGCGCGCAGATCTCGAGCGCTTCAGCACCGCTCGACGCGGTCAGGACATCGAAATACTCGGCCGACAGCCGCGCTTCCAAAAGCTTGACGTTGGCGGGGACGTCGTCGACGACCAGAATGCGCGCGGACAAAGAAAGTTCTCCCCTACCCGATAAACCGTCGGACGGTTTCAATAAATTTGCCCACCGAGATCGGCTTGGACAAATAGGCCTCGCAGCCGCCCTCGCGGATGCGTTCCTCGTCGCCCTTCATCGCGAAGGCCGTGACCGCGACCACCGGAATCGTGCGCAACTCGGGATCATCCTTGATCCAGCGGGTGACCTCCAATCCGGAAACCTGCGGAAGCTGAATATCCATCAGGATGAGATCGGGACGAAGCTTGCGAACGAGATCAAGCGCCTCGAAACCGTTGCTGGTACCCGAGGTTTGATAGCCATGCGCTTCCAAAAGATCGCGAAAGAGCTTCATATTCAGCTCGTTGTCCTCCACGATCAGGACGGTTTTTGCCATCCCGTCCCTCCAATCCCCAGGCGTGCCGACATGCGGTGCATCAGGCGCCGCCGCCGGGCATGTCGAAAAGTGAATTCAAACTAGCGCCATATCCGCTCTAAGCCGTTAAGTCCGGGGGCCATGTTTATGCGAGGTTTTTTCCATTCGCTTGAACACGTTCGACAGACTCGGGCATGATCGTTCCAAAATAGAGACCATAAGTTACGGAAAGGCAAACACATCCATTGCGAAAGCCTGCTCATAACCCCCGGGAAGTAGCTGAAATCGTTGCAGTTCAGGCGCTTTCCTTCATCGCCGGCGACCCCGAGCGGCTGGGCCTGTTTCTGGCCGAGAGCGGAATCGGCCCGGAGACGCTGCGCACGGCCGCCGCGGATCCGCAGTTTCTCGCCTGCGTGCTCGATTTCGTGATGCGGGATGACGCAACCGTGAAGGCGTTCGCAAGCGCCTCGCAGCTGCACCCCACCAACATCGCCGCGGCTCGCCAGGCGCTGGGCGACCCTGACTGGGAGCGTGATGTGCCGTGACATCAGCCGCGCCCGAGCTCGCCGCGCCAACCTGTTTTTGCCGGGATTGCCTTGGCGATCTCGACATCGCGGCCAGGCGGTGCAGCCAATGCGGCTCGCCTCGCCTTGTCCGTCACCACGCCTTGCCCGCGCTCACCCTTGCCCACATCGATTGCGATGCGTTCTACGCGACCGTGGAGAAACGCGACAACGCCGATCTCGCCGACAAGCCGGTGATCATCGGCGGCGGCAAGCGCGGCGTGGTCTCCGCGGCCTGCTACATCTCCCGGACCTTTGGCGTGCGCTCGGCGATGCCGATGTTCAAGGCGCTGGCGCTGTGCCCATCGGCGGTCGTGATCCGGCCCGACATGGCCAAGTATGTCAGGGTCGGCCGCGAGGTGCGCCATGCCATGCTGGCGCTGACGCCGCTGGTCGAGCCGCTTTCGATCGACGAGGCGTTTCTCGATCTTGCCGGCACCCAGCGCGTTCACGGCATGATCCCCGCCAAAGTGCTGGCGCGCTTTGCCCAACAGGTCGAGCGCGACATCGGCATCACGGTTTCGGTCGGATTGTCCTCCAACAAGTTCCTGGCCAAGATCGCGTCCGACATGGACAAGCCGCGCGGTTTTGCGACGCTTGACCAGGACGAGGCCCGCGCCATGCTGGCTGAAAAACCGGTCGGATTCATTTTCGGCGTGGGGCCGGCGACGCAAGAGCGGCTATCGCAGCGCGGCTTTCGCACCATCGCCGACCTGCAGCGCGCCGATGAAGTCGACCTGATGAAGCAATTCTCGACCGAGGGCCGCAGGTTGTGGCGGCTGGCGCGAGGCATCGACGATCGTCGCGTAGTGCCCGATCGCGGCGCCAAGACCATCTCCAGCGAGACCACGTTTGAGACCGACATCCGCGATTTTGCCACCCTCGAGAAGATGCTGTGGCGACTGTCGGAAAAGGTATCGTCGCGCCTGAAGACCGGTGATCTCTCCGGCCTGACCATCACACTGAAATTGAAGACGGCCGATTTCAGGCAGCGCACCCGCTCGCAATCGATTCACGCGCCGACCCAGCTGGCGGCGAAGATTTTCTCCATTTCCCGCCAGATGCTGGCGAAGGAGATCGATGGCACCGCCTTCCGGCTGATGGGCACAGGCGTCAGCGCGCTGCGTCCGGGATCGCTGGCCGACGACACCGACATGCTCGACCGCCGCTCGGCGCATGCCGAACGCGCGATCGACGACCTTCGCAAGAAATTCGGCCAAGCCGCTGTGATCAGGGGCATCGCCTATGACGGACCGGAGAAGGCCGGGTGATACCGCCGCCATTGCGAGGAGCGCAGAAGCCAAAGCAATCCATCCATCCGGCAGCAGTTTCTGGATTGCTTGGTCGCGGAGCCTGTCATCGGGCGCGCATGCGCGCGACCTGTTGGCGCGCAATGACATTGGCGAACATCGTAGCCGGATGGAGCGCAGCGAAATCCGGGACTCACGCGACGTCGACCCCGGATTTTCGCGGAGCCTGCCATCGGGCGGCCATGCGCGCGACCTGTTGGCGCGCAATGACATTGGCGAACATCGTAGCCCGGATGGAGCGCAGCGAAATCCGGGACTCACGCGACGTCGACCCCGGATTTCGCTGCGCTTCATCCGGGCTACAGCTGCTTGATTTGCCCGTCGGGCGGTTTGTTGACAGGGCTGTCGAGTCTTATTTCTGATTTTCCGAAAAATATTTCTGTTCCCACTTACCCCAAATCAATTCTAGAACTCTCGCCATCCCGTCCCACAGAGGGGCGTATCCGGATCGTCAGAGACGCGGGATGGGATGCGGTGGACGCGGCAGCGTTTTGCGCGCGACGGGGTTGCAGGGCGGGTTGGCGAAAGGCCTGTGAGCGATCACCAAGCGAGCGGACGAGAGATGTTGCAGCGTACGGCGAAGTCGTGTGGTCCTGACGCCCCGACGCTGGCGTCAAGTTCGGGGAGGTTGCGTCGGCCCAACCGGGCTTAGACAAGACATATCCGCATGCGACGGTGGCAAAAGAGCCCGGTCACCGGGGAGAGCACGAAGGAAACCGTTAAAACCATTGCGTGCGGGAATGCCGGGTGATTCCGGTGTACTCGTTGTTACTCGTGTGCGTTTTACCAATACAAGTGCACACGAGGCCGCGGGTGCAACGGGCATCCGGCATTCCCCACGCCCTCTTTGGGCGGAAGCTTCATCAACGACTCGGGCGCATCGCGCCGCGGGATCGCGAACGTGCGTTTAGACGTCATCGCCCGCGAAGGAGCCTGTGAAGGATACTGACCTCATCCTGAGGAGCGCGCCCTCGCGCGTCTCGAAGGATGGCCGCGAGTCCCTGCTTTGCGTCCATCCTTCGAGACGCTTGCTTCGCAAGCTCCTCAGGATGAGGTCGGAGATATATTCAGAGCCTCGAAAGCGGGCGATCCAGTATTCCGAGGCGTCAGTGATGGAATCGAAAGGCCGCGGCGTACTGGATACCCGCCTTCGCGGGTATGACGACTCCAATGTGGCAGTGCTGGTGGGCAACCGCCGCGCGGGCCTACTTACACGGCTTGGAGTCCTTGACGTCGAATTTGCCCATCGCGCCGGAAATGACGAAATCATTGTAGTCGAGCACCAGCGCCCGCGAGACGCCGTTCTCGTAAAGCTCGAACGACATCGCGTATACAGGCGTCTGCTCGCCGTCCTTGGCTTTGGTGTCGCGATCGTAATAGCTGACGGTCACCGGCCACCGCGTCAGCGATTTCATCACATCGTTCGATGTCGACGGGTCAGGCGCGGCGATGGTCCGACTGCCGGGTATCGGCTGCCCGATCACGGAAAGCGTATTGTAGACCTTCTCGCCGTTGTCGGATCCGTCATAGACCATCAGCTCGAGCACGGACTTGCCTTGCCGCGCCGCCGCAATGATGTGCTGGATCTGCTCGGTCGGAAATACCGTGCTGCCATCGAGCGTAAACGTCTTGGCCACCGGCTGTTTCAATTTAACCGTGACATGGTCGCCGGTCCGCTCCGCGACACCGTCAACCGGGCTCGCTTCGGCGTCGTTCATCCGGGTATCGATCTTGAAACGATAGCTCTTGCCCGCGCCATCCTCCCAGGACGTCGAGCGCAGGTCGCTCAGCGTCATCTTCCCCTCGCCGCTGTCCAGTTCCGAGACCTGGCGGAATTCCGAGGTGTAGCCCTCGCAGACGCTGCCGGAGAAATTATAGAGGATGCGACCGCGCGCGCTGTTGATCGAGTTCGAACCGCGCGACTTTACCAGGCTGAGCTCATAAAGCGCCTGATGGGCGAGAAACGGGCCGCTCGCCGCGGCAATCGCCGGCCCGCCCGCGAAACTCGATCCGACCGCAACGGCGGCAATCGTCAGCGCCAGCGATCTGACATCACGGGGCGAAGAAATCGGGAACCAGTGCGCCATGTCTTTGTCCTTGGCTAGAATCGTTACCTTAGTGAACGTCATATTGCGCCGCAACTGCGGCCACTTCGCGGAAAGCACGAATTAGCCGCCAAAGTGCCCTGTTTTTTGGCATCTTTCCGCGCAAAATTGTGACCAGGAACGATCATGGCGCCGTTCGGCGCTGGCTTGCATGTGACTGCGCGATGCGCGAAACAAAGCGAACCTGATCGGGTATATATCAGGCGCTAGTCGAATCAATGGGGACGAACATGGCGGGTACGGTCGAGCAGAAACTTGCGGCACAGGGCGTGGTCTTGCATGACCCCGCAAGCCCGGTCGCCAATTACGTCGGCTTTGTGCGCACCGGAAATCTGCTGTTCGTGTCCGGCCAGGTTTGTGTCAACCCGGAAGGCAAGCTGATCGCCAAGGGCAAGCTTGGCGCCGGCGTCACCGTGGAGCAAGGCAGTGCCGCGGCGCGCGGTTGCGCCATCAACCTCTTGGCGCAGATCAAGGCCGCGCTCGGCGACCTCGACAAGGTGGTTCGGGTGGTCCGCCTCGGCGGGTTCGTCAATTCCGCGCCCGACTTCCTCGACGGACCAAAGGTATTGAACGGCGCGTCCGACCTGATGGTCGCGGCATTCGGCGACAAGGGTCGCCATGCCCGCACCACCGTCGGCGTTGCCTCGCTGCCATCAGACGCGGCGGTGGAGGTTGAAGGGGTATTCGAGGTCTCATAACGGAGCC
>Ga0137408_1044549_pt1 | contig 10555 bp, 10 predicted proteins | sample CZOMad2_2_16fung_FD_141241 | JGI IMG/M metagenome (GOLD analysis project Ga0137408, IMG submission 141241) | Vadose zone soil fungal communities from Angelo Coast Range Reserve, California, USA - CZOMad2_2_16fungal (PacBio error correction) | ecosystem: Environmental > Terrestrial > Soil >...
GATCTCGCCGATCCGTGTCAGGACGCGCTGCTGGACGCTCTCCGGCAGGGGCGCATATTGGAGATCCTTGGCCATTTTTTCGCCATCTGTCAGCGACCATTTCAGAAATTCCACCAGTTTCTTTCCTTTAGCCGCGTCCTTCTGTTGCTGGTAAACCAGCAGCCAGGTGGCGCCGGCGATCGGATACGCGTCCTTGCCCGGCGCATTCGTCATCGAGAAACGGAAGTCATCCGGAATATTTGCCGTCGCCAGCGCAGCGGTGATCGATTCAAGCGTCGGTTTCATAAATTCGCCAGCTGCGTTCTTGACCTCGGCATAAGGCATCTTGTTTTGAGTCGCATAGATCAACTCGACGTAGCCGAGCGCTCCAGGCGTTTGCTTCACTTGGCCGGCCACGCCTTCGTTCCCTTTGCCACCGATGCCAGTGGGCCAGTTGACCGATGTATTATTGCCGGCCTTTTCCTTCCATTCCCCGCTGATCTTGCTCAGGTAATCGGTGAAAATGAACGTCGTCCCGCTGCCATCGGAGCGGTGCACGACCACGATTTCTTTGTCCGGCAGCTTTGCTCCAGGATTTGATGCCGCGATCTTTGGATCATTCCAGTTTTTGATTTTGCCCAGAAAAATATTCCCAATCGTTTCGCCATCGAGTTTGAGCGCCGGATTGCCATCAAGGTTGTAGGTGATCACCACCGCGCCCGCGACCGTTGGAATGTGCAAGAGTTTTCCCGACGCCTTGCTCAGATTGTCGTCGCTCATCGGCCCGTCCGACGCGCCGAAATCGACCGTTTGCGCGAGGATTTGCTTTTGCCCACCGCCGGAACCGATTGATTGATAATTAAAGCGAACAGATGAATCGACTTTCGCGTATTCATCGAACCACTTCGAGTAAATCGGATACGGAAACGTCGCTCCTGCGCCGTTAATCATCATTTGCGCCGATGCTGTCGCGCTCAACCCGAGCCCGATTATGAGTCCAAGGAGGGTTTTCGTTCTGTAGGATTTCGTCATACGACGAAATTGCCCCAGGCCGATTCACCCGGTCAAAACCTTTACTGTTACGTTTGTGTGACAACCGGCAGGACCACGTGAATTGTCGTGCCTTTTTCGATTTCGCTCTCTGCTTCGACGTGGCCGTCGTGGAGCTGCGCGATATGTTTCACGATGGCGAGGCCAAGACCGGTGCCGCGAATACTTTCAGGCGTGCGCGCCTTGTCGGCGCGATAGAATCGCTCAAAAATGCGGGGCAAATCGTCTTTGCTGATGCCGATACCGTTGTCGCTTACGCTCAGCACGATTTGTTGGTCGCGCCGCCGAGCCACTAGCGTAATCTCGCCGTGCTCACGCGAATATTTTACAGCATTATCGAGCAAATTGTAGAGAGCTTCCTGCAGCCGGATCCGGTCGGCGCGAATCGTGGGCAAGTCGGGCGCAACGTCGACGGTCACGTTGAGCTGTTTGTTTGCGAGTTTCTTTTCCCAATCGCGAATCAATTCTCCGAAGAAGCTCGACAGATCGACGTCGTCCAATTGCAGATTCGGATTGGCTGATTCCAATTGCGCAAGGATAAGCAAATCCTCGGCCAGCAAATCGAGGCGATTGGAATGGCGCTTCATCACTCCGAGAATTCGTAACAGCTCCTCGCGCGCTGTATCCGGGGTCTCGAGCAAAGTCTCGATGTAGCCGCGCAAAATCGACAATGGCGTGCGCAATTCGTGCGAGACGTTGGCGACGAAATCCCGTCTGACCTGATCCATTTTCTTAAGCTCAGTGATTTCGTGAAACAAAACGAGTGCTCCGGTAATCTCGCCCGCCTCGTTTCTTGTCGCGATGGCGTGGAGCTCGATTTGTGAACCGTCCACAGCCAACTCGCTGCGAACCGGCTGACCGCCACCGAAAGCACCACCAATCACTTGATCGAGCGTGGCATCGCGCACGCTATCCAGCAGGGGCGTGCCCGGTGAAATTTCCGGCAGCGCGAAAAGTTTTCGAAATGCTTCATTAGCTAAAACGACCCGCCGGTCGGAGTCGACTACGAGGAGAGCATCCTGCATTGCAGAAAAGATCGTTTGCAACCCCGACTCACGCTTGGCGACCTGCTTATCGAGCTGCTTTAGATCATCAAAAATTTTTTCCAAGGCCAGGCCGATACGGTGAGCTTGTGCGCCGTCGCGAACCAGAAAGGTGCGCGGGCGCTCACCGCGCGCGATTTGAGTGACGAGCTCTTCCACTTCCTCCCATGGTGCGATCCATTTGCGCCACGCGATCAGGGCAAGCGCGATTGTGGCTGCCACCATCGCGCAAAGCAGAAGCCAACTCATTCTTGTTACTCTTCCAGTGAACAAGCCTGGCGCCGTCGAATCAAAGCGGTGGCGGCAGGCGATATAAACGCAAATCTTCTTCGGTGAGTTCTTCCGGCGGAACGAGGTGATGGTGGCGCTCCGCTCTCACGCGCACACCCTCCGATGTAGTCTCAAACTCGAAAAGCGCGATTAAGTCGGATTGAATGAACTGCGCACCGAGCGGGCGGCAGATTGCATCTTTGAACTTCGTGGCGCAGACCGCGATGTCCTGCTCGATCTGGACAACGCTCAGCCGATCCTTGCCGCCCTTCGCTTGGACTGGGACGACATAGTGGGCGCCTTGACGGTCTACTCCGACGTACACTTCATCGGTTTCGACTTGCCCGATATTTGGAACGGTCGTGCGCAAATGGCTCTGAAGAGAATAGCACGTCACGCCAGCGAAGATGTCAATCACGCGATTATAGCGAAGCTTTGGAAACGAGTGCGAGGATCGAGGTGCGCTCCATCGTTTTGCTAAACGCCAGTAGGATAGATGTAATGTTCATCAAACTCGAACCGCTCGCCTTCTACTAATCCAGAGACTCGAACGGCTTTTCCGCCTTTGAGGGACTCGACACGGCTGACAGCATCGTCAACTTTCTCGAAACTCAGGAACTCGCATTGACACGCTAAGGCATGAAACGAAGGGCGTATCAACTGATTGAACACCTTCTCGCGTCTGTTAGTTGGAGCAACGATGAACAGCGCAATCTGATTGTTCGGCTGCGCTAGGACCAAGTCATTCAGGCGCAGCAAGCCGCTATAGATCGATGTTGTCGATTCCACTTCGAATGCGCGATGAATGACGTTTCTGATTAGCCAGAGCACATCAATATTTTGCACAATTCGCCGCGTATTTTCATCAAATCCAAAGTTCGGTAGGCGTTCAAGAGTTGCGGAAGCGAACGACTGACCTTTGTGGCTCAAATTGCGGTCATTCGGCGGGACCCAAACTGAGCAGCCTTCAGCGCGGCCTAATCTGATCAGTCCGCTTTGAATCTTTACATGTGCTCGATTCGGGCTGAAAGCAGCGTCCAACTCGTTCGACCATTCTTCTGCTGGTTTAGCGGCCGGAAAAGCGTTCAAAAATTCGGTCACATTTATTTTGGGGTGTCCTGTCGTCTGTAAAATGTATGTCTCGCCTTCGGTAAAGACGTCGAGCTTCCGAGTGCTTACGTTTCTCAGGGCTTCGAGCACCAGGCTTCGTGGCAACATGAGTACTTTGTCTGTGCCGCCGCAGAGGAGAATAACGAACGCGCCAAGCTGTGTTTCGGGATAATTGCAGCGGGGATCTACTACTTCCTGCGCCAGACCAAAGAAATATTTCTCGCCCCGCAGCCGCTTGGAGTAATTAATCGAGCAGGTAAGCGCGTCTCCGAACTGATATAACCGACTCTTGCCAAAAGGTACCGGTCTGCCGTACCGCCGACGCAGCGCGCGAACTACTTCATCTACAAAGTGAGGAGCGTTACTGCGCACTAGCTCTATTCAGGAGGGGCAATTTGCGCGTGACATTCGTAGCATTCATAGAATGCCGTCTCGTCGAAAAGCAAATGCAGATGATTGAGGTTTCCATCGACGAGATTTTCAGCATGCTCCTGCACTTGATAAAATAGCTCAGCATTTCCGCAGTTTGGGCAGCGCAAAACGCCGGATCGGGTTTGAACTCTGTCAGTCATAGTTCAATAACTGTAACGCAATCCGTAAAATTCTAGCGTGACGAATCAAAATCGAGTGGACGAGGCGAAGTGAGCCATTGGATGCGCTTCAACACCTATGCTTGGCACCCGCAGTTTCTTACATTCGACAATCGTCGTTCCCGTTCCGCAAAATGGATCGAGCACACGTTTCTCTGGCGAGGCACGAAATCGCAAGAGATAATCACGTACGAGATGCGGCGGATATGAGAGCACGAACCGGTACCAGTCATGTGCCGCGCGATCGTCGTTGCTAAGCTTATTTGCTTCCGGTGAAATTGTCCGCCGAACGGCCGAATCGGCTTCCCGTTCTACTGCGCTTGCCGGCCGTGCCATCGAAAACTGTTTAGCAGAGGATTGCTCCAATACGAGACGAAATTGTTCTGAAAAACCATCATCACGTCCGCGGGTTAATTTTCCCGGAGCCGATACCCAAAACCGCGGATGGTTTCAATTGCATCGCCGGCTTTGCCGAGTTTTTCGCGCAAGCGGCGTACATGCGTGTCCACAGTGCGGGTGTCGATGACACTCTCGTACCCCCAAACGTCGTTAAGCAACCGGTCGCGGTCCTGAACCCGGCCCCGGCGTTGCATCAATGTCTGCAGCAATTTGAACTCCAGGCCCGTGAGACGCACCTGCTTGCCGTTAACGCGAACCTCATGGCGCGCAGGGTCGATCGAAATCGGGCCAGCCTTCAGGCTTTCCCCCGGTGTTTCGCCACGCCGCAAAATTGCCCGAATTCGCAGCAGGATTTCGCGCGGGCTAAATGGTTTTGTCACGTAATCGTCGGCGCCGAATTCCAGACCGACGATGCGATCAATCTCTTCTGCTTTCGCAGTTAACATCAGAATCGGAATGTGACTCGTCGCCGTGTCGTTCTTCAAAATTTTGCAGACTTCGAGCCCCGACATTTTTGGCAACATTAGATCAAGAACGATGAAATCCGGTCTGTCCTCGCGCGCTTTCTGCAAACCGCTTGCGCCATCGGCAGCAGTCGAAATCCTGAAGCCCGCCTTGCGCAAGTTCAGCGTAAGAAGATCTGCAACGTCGCTCTCATCCTCAACGACCAGGATTTTCCTGCCAGCGCCAGTTTCCATGAAATAGGGAGTCAACTCGCCCGCGCGCTAAATTGCAATACTTCTACGCGGATTCACGCAATCGCTTCGGCATGTGATCGGAAAGTTTGCCGAATCGTCACACTTTCGTCATACGCCTGTAACAAACGGCTTCTAACCTCGCGCGTGTTCGGATAGGCAGTTCCTAGCCGAGCGGTTCTACCTCTCGATTTAACCATCAAATACCAAGGAGAAACTTATGTTCATGAAGAAATTGATGTTACGGGCAGCGGGCGCGAGCCTGGCTGCGATTGCAGTGCTAACTGCGCAGCCGCTGCGCGCACAGTCATCATCTGACACTGCGCGAATCGAAAAACTCGAGCGTGCGGTGGAGTTATTGCAAAAACAGAACGCGGAACTGAAAGCGGAGGTCAAGGGCCTGAAGTCCAAAGAGACCGCCTCTGTAGCCGACGGCAAGTTCAAAACGAAGGTGACTTATGACGGAAAAACGTATGTGGAAAAGGCGGTCGTGGAAGAAAAGAAAGTGCCGGTTTACGTCCAGCAGGCCGGATCGGAAATCAAGCTGGTGCTTGGCGGATTCATTCAGACCAACTTCGAGGATGGCGATGTGTCCGCGTTCGAAGGCCGCTTTGGCCAGACAGCGCTGAAAGACCGTTTCCGCTTGCGTCGCGCACGACTTACTCTGACCGGCGATTTTGCCGAGCAATTCGATTTCAAAATGGAAGGCGACTTCGAGAACAGCGATGGCACTTCCCCATCCAACCGAACCGACTTTTCTGGAACAGACATTTGGCTTAACTGGCATCAGTTCCCCGCAGTGCAGATCAAGGTTGGACAATATAAAGCGCCATTTGGCTTGGAGCAGCTGACTCCCGACACCGCCCTGTTTATTATCGAGCGCAGTCTTCCGACCGGTGCAATCACCCCGGAGCGGCAGATCGGCATCGAGCTTTGGGGAAAACCTTTTACCAACGTTTGGCCTGATCAGAAAGATTTGTTGACGTATTACGCCGGCATCTTCAACGGCAACGGCCGCAACATTAACAATAACGACAACAACAATTTCATGTATGTCGGCCGGCTGGAGTTGATGCCGTTTAAAGGCAAAATCTTCGGTCAACCTTCCAGTCTGAAACTTGGCGGCGACGTGCTCAATAGCCGCGACGATAAGGGAACAAATATCTCACAATCGGGCAACCTATTGGTAAACTCCGATGGCTCCCTTTCGTCGTTCGTCCTGCCGGGCGCGGATGAGAGGACGGCGTGGAGCGTGGACGCTTGGCTAAACATCGGGGCGTTTGACCTGATTGGTGAATATCTTGAGGAATACGTTAACGGGCGCACCGTGAACGACGTCCCACCAGGGTTCGCCAACTTTACGACGGATGGCTTCCAGATAACCTCAGGCTTTTTCCTCATCCCGAAAAAGTTTCAAGCTGCGGTTCAGTGGCAATACTTGAATCCTGGGCAGAAGGGCAACGACGGCATTTACTCCATCACCGGCGGACTGAACTACTACATCCACGGAAACGATCTCAAGCTGATGATCAACTACATTCACACCTGGTCTGATTTCCGCCAGGCGAACCCTGAATTTGGCCAGGACGAGTTCAATGAAGTCATTGGGCGCGTGCAGGTCATGTTCTAGTCGCCATCTTCAGTGGTTAAACGCAGCTTGGTTAGGTTAAAATCAAAGCCCGCCGGGAGAGCCACCCCCGGCGGGCTTTTCATTGCGGCAATCATTCTTGCCACACAAACGTAACAGTAATTTTTTTGTCGCTGTATCGTGTTGTTCTTACGCTTGCTCTTGAGGCGGAATGCAATCATTCACTTTTCCCCGACGGGATTCAGCGCGAATTTTCGCGGCGCAACAGCGTTTCTCCTTTGCCGAATCGGTGAAGGAATTCCTGGCGCCGAGACGTTATCGCACCGCGTGGATCTCTGATGCGCACCTTGGTACGCGCGGCTGCAACGCCGCTGGGCTGCTCGATTTCCTGCGCGCGAACGATTTTGAAACCTTGTACATCGTGGGTGACCTGATTGATATCTGGTCGCTGCGTCGCGGAATTTATTGGCCGCAGCAGCACAACGACGTGATCCAAAAAATTTTGCGCAAAGCCCGCAAAGGGACGCATGTGGTCTACATCCCGGGAAATCACGACGAGTTGGTGACCGACTTCTGTGGGGCCTACGGCAATATCGAGATCAAGCAGAGGGCAATTCACGTGACCGCTTCGGGCGAACGCATTTTAATCATTCATGGCCACGAACTCGACGCCGTGGTGCAGAACGTAAAATGGCTCGCATTCGCCGGCGACCTTGGTTATCAATTTTTGCTTTCGCTCAATCCGCTCATTAATTTCGTCAGGCGCCGCTTCGGTCTCGGCTACTGGTCGCTCAGCGCTTACGCCAAGCGGCGGGTGAAAGACGCGGTAAGCTTTATCGGTAAATTCGAGGCCGCTGTGGCGCATTATGCGGATCGTTATGACGTAGACGCAGTGCTCTGCGGGCATATCCACAGCGCAGCCATCCGCGAATTCGGCAAGGTCACTTACTACAACTGCGGCGATTGGGTCGAGAGCTGCACGGCGCTTGTGGAGGGCGATGAGGGTATTCTTTCGATGATCAGTTATGAATCCTTCTCGGCCTCTCCGCAAACAAAAGTGCCTGTAGCGTCATCGGGGCTGAATGACGAAACCAAAATGACGAATGTCGAATTAATGTCCAAGCTCGAATGACGACCCGAAATCAGCAGGTCTAAATCACAGAGTACAATTCGGTGTTCGTCATTCCTTCGTGCTTCGTCATTCGTCATTGATCACGCTTCACTGTTTGGAGTTGTCATCGGTTTGTTACGCGCTTTTGACAATTCGTAACCTGACGCGAGACAGCCAGTCATTACGGTGAAACATGCGCGTAATCACAATTAAACGGAATGTTTCGAGAGGAAAACGAGCTCGAACAACACGTGGACGATTTGTCCTCGAATTTGCTCGAGATTTTTTCGCGGGCGAGAACCACTTGGAATTTGCGATCGAAGCATTGCTCTTCGGGGCGCTTCTTGCGCTTTCAGCGTGGCCCATCATTGTGGCGGTAGGCGCGATCGATCGGCTTTTGTAAACCGATCGTCACAATGACGGCTGGAACAGCGTGGTCGATGAACTGCAGGAACATTTTTATTGTAGGGCGTTTGACTCGTTTGCTCCCGCTCTCTCGCCCAGATGGGCTGCCCGTCTATGTTGCCCGCGTCCCCGTGGCTCCTCTCTGTGAACTCCGAAAGCTTTCGGAGCTGGCACAGGCGCCTACAATTTGTCAGCAAGCAAAACGAAGGCTAGGAGAGAAACATGAACACTGAACAAGTTGCAAAAAAGGTCGTGGAATTGGTTCGCAGACAAGCGTGGTACGAAGCGCTGGACACACTTTACGATGACGACATCGTCAGCGTGGAAGCATACAGCGCCGGCGGCGGTTCGCCGGAAACCCGGGGAAAAGAAGGCGTGCGCGGCAAAATCGATTGGTGGGTGAGCGCGATGGAAGTACATAGCTTCGATGCCCATGGCCCCTTCGTAGGCCACGATCGATTCGTCGTGCAATACGATGCGGACGTGACCGACAAGAATTCGAAGCAGCGCCGAAAATTATCCGAAGTCGGCCTCTACACGGTGAAGGACGGAAAAATCGTCCGCGAAGAATTTTTGCCGCGCGCCGATTGAGATTTACGCGTTGCGGGGACCAGATTGCTTTCGGAGCACGTCGCAAATCGTTTCGGTATCCGTAATCAAAGCGTCGCCCGCAAATTTCAAGCTCTCGATCGACCGGTTTGCGGCTTCTTCATTGCCAGCGCCGCAAGCGTCACGAACGACGACAGGGATATAACCGAGGTCGGCCCCATGGCGCGCGGTCGGTTCTATTCCAATCTCGGTCGCTACGCCGACAATGATAAAGGCGTTGATACCGCAATCTCGCAAAGCGAAGTCGAACCACGTCCCTTCGAACGCGGACATGGTCAATTTGTCGAAGATGCCTTCAATCGGACGCGGCTTTAATTCCGGCGCTGAAACCCAGGAGCATCGCGCAAAAACCACGGAGTGACCTTTTCAGGCGAACCCACGCGTTGCCAGGCCATCGCCATGCGGAACTGAAACATGCCCATGAGTTCTTTCGGCAGCGAAAGATGCCGCGAAAAGAACACACGCGCTCCGGCGTTGCGAGCAGCAGTGAGAACTTTGAGAACCTGTTGTGTAATTTGGTCACCATTCTTGAGCTGACTTAAAATTCCAACCTGCATATCGTAAACGAGCAAAGCGACTCGTAGCGGATCGCATATCTCTTCCAGTGTTTGCGGGATGCTAAGTTCCGTAGGCGGTTTTCACATTTAGCCTAAACGTGGCGCTAGCGGGTTGCCGCGTACTTGTCGATCAATGCTTGGAAGCGAGGATCTTTGCGCAACGGATCCCAGGCTGGATCAAGCTTGAGTATTGGAACGGCGACGCCGTTTGGGACGGTGAGCAAATGATCCAGTAGCCCAAATGCTTGATCGTGTTCGCCGGTCCAGGCATAAATTTGCGCGAGCGCCGCGGTAGATTGTGGTCCATCGAAAGCGTCCCGAGATTCCGGCAACAATTCGACGGCCTTCTTGCCTTCCTTGATCGCTTCTTCTTTTTGACCCAAGGCCGCAAGGATAAGGCCATGCTGAGCGTGTCTTGCCGGGTCGTCAGGCGCTTCGCGCAGCAACTGTTCTGAGACCACACGCGCCTTTTCGAATTCTATCTGCGCCTTGGGCTTATCGCCCTCGAGGAAATGAATCGTGCCTTCGAGGAAAGCCTTTGGCGCGGGCGCCGTCGTGTAAGTAATCAATGTCTCACCGGGGAATTTTTGCACGACGGCAAGGGCTTCGGGAAATTTGCGTTGCCACATGAGCATCCCAGATCGCACCCAAGTCACCAGGCCATTCGGATCGACGTCGGGTGGAATCGCAGAAAATTGTGTTTCGGCTACGCTAAGGTCACCTCTCCACGCAGCCGCCAGGTATGCTTTCAACCCAACCGTCGCGAACGACTGAGGCGCTACGGCGATCGCGCGATCAATAGTCTTGTCGGCCGCCTCGAAATTGCGCAAGGCCATGTAATTGGAGGCGAGGTTGGTCAGGATGCTTGTGTTTTTCGGATCGAGTGTGGCAGCCTTTTCCAAATTCGCGGTTGATTCAGCCCACTTGCCCTGACGTCGCTGGATCGCGCCGATAGCCATGTAGGCTTGCGCATCATTCGGCAGGCCGCGTTTCGCGATCTCAAACTCGGCGAGAGCGCGCTCGTAATCGCGGTCGCCGTAATAATATGAAAAACCGAGCGCGAGATGGCCCTCGGGCAGATCTGGTTGTAACCGCAGCGCTTCGTCCGCATTGAGACGCGCTTTGTCGCGCCGGCTCGCTGTCGGGTCT
>Ga0137408_1353431_pt1 | contig 10543 bp, 9 predicted proteins | sample CZOMad2_2_16fung_FD_141241 | JGI IMG/M metagenome (GOLD analysis project Ga0137408, IMG submission 141241) | Vadose zone soil fungal communities from Angelo Coast Range Reserve, California, USA - CZOMad2_2_16fungal (PacBio error correction) | ecosystem: Environmental > Terrestrial > Soil > Vadose...
CCGCGTCGGCGTGCGCCTGCCGCTCGCCCTTCGCCCTCCCGCGTCAGGTGCACGGCACGCGCGTGATGGGCGCGGTCTCGGCCGCCGCGCGGCCCGAGGCCGACGCGCTGGCCTGTACGACGCCGGGGCTCCTGGTCGGCGTCGTCACGGCGGACTGCATGCCGGTCCTACTCGCCGATCGGCGGCGCCGGGTCGTGGCCGCGGTGCACGCGGGATGGCGAGGAGCGGCGGCCGGCGTGCTCGAGGCCGCGGTGGAGCACCTCCGCGCGGCGTTCGGCGCTCGACCCGCCGACCTCGAGGCCGCCATCGGCCCGGCCGTCGCCGGCTGCTGCTACGAGGTGGGAGCCGAGGTCGCCGACGCGTTTCGTGCCCGCACCGGCGACGCGACGGCGCCCGCATGGACGCGGCGCGGGAGCCGTCGCCACCTCGACCTGCGCATCGCGGCGCGCTGCCTCCTCGAAGCAGCCGGGGTCGGGTCGGTGGCGGTGCTCGGACCGTGCACCGCGTGCGGCCCGGGCTACCACTCCTACCGCCGCGACGGGGTGCGAACCGGCCGTCAGCTCAGCTTTGCTGGATGGGAGTAGCGGCCGCGACCGGGGCGACCGTGGGCTCGTCGAAGCGCGCGGGGTCTTCCAGGAAGGCGCGGAAGAGCTGCGCCATGGCCCCGCCGTGCCAGCCGTCCATGAAGCGGTGATCGAAGGTGACGCCGAGGGTCATCATCGGCCGCACGACCACCCGGCCCGCCTCCGCGACCGGCTTTTCCTGCACCTCGCCCACCAGCACGACGAGCGGCGTGCGGCTGAAGGGGACGAGCGGCGCGTAGGCCTGCGCCAGGCCGAACATGCCGACGTTCGTGACCATCGCGCTGCCGAACTCGTCTTTCACGACCCCGAGCCGCGTGAGGTCGAGGTCCAGGTCGTAGACCAGGTACGCGATGGAGCGCATGACGGGCCCGAGGAGCGGCAGCGGGATGCGGTCCAGGAGCGACTTGGTGCGCTCGACCTGGCGATCCCGCCGCGCCCGCAGGCGCTCGACGCGCACTTCCATCTCGCGCGCGATCTCGAGGACGCTCTTCTCGTCGGCACGCGCGATCTTGATTCCCGAGAGCTCCGTCCCTCCCTCGATGGCGACCTGGAGGAAGATGTCGACGGTGTCGCGCAGCATGATACGGCCGCGCGCGACGATCCCGTTCAGCTGGGGGTACTGGCGGAGCGCGAGGGCGACCCCGCGCGCCACGAGATGCGTCACCGTGATCCGCACCCCGGTCTCCTCGCGCAGCCGCTCGACGTAGGCGAGCGCGGACCGCATGGGTATGTCGAGGTGGGCGTAAACGCTGGGGTCCTGCGGCGGCCGCCAGGCCTGCGTCGCCACCCGGCGCCACCCGCGGAGCGGTTGGAGGGGCTTGAAGCTGCGCGACATCGGTTGTGTGCGGGAAGCCCGCGCACTGTAGCGATCGCAGATTCACGCTGTCAACGCGGCCCCGGCGAGCGGCACCCGCGCGAGCACTTTTTTGTTGAGCGGGGACGGCACGGCTGCTAGGCTGCCGCCAGGTGGCCCGGATGGTCCCGGGCCCCGGGGAGGTCTCCCGTGACAAGGTTCCTGGCCGCACTCGCTCTCGCCGTCACCCTGCTCGGTGGGCCGACCGCCGCGCGGGCGCACGACGCCTACGACGACTCCGAATCGAACCCGCTCCGGCTGGCGGCGTACGGGGTCTACCCGATCGGCTTCCTGCTCGAGTGGGTGGCCATGCGCCCGCTGCACTTCGTGGTCTCCCAGCCGCAGCTCGAGCGCGTCTTCGGGCACGTGCCCCACGAGAGCCCCTTCGGCGGCTACGAGCCCTACCAGCCCGACTCCGAGTAGCGCCCCGTCTCCCGGCGGGCGCGGCATGACCTACCGGCGGAAGGACGCGTACTACCGCCGCGCCCGCGCCGCCGGCTACCGTGCCCGCAGCGCGTACAAGCTGTCGCAGCTGGACTCCCGGTTCCGCCTTCTCCGGCGTGGCGACGTCGTCGTCGACCTGGGGGCGTGGCCGGGCGGCTGGCTTCAGGTGGCCCTGGAGGCGGTCGGGCCCCACGGTCGCGTCGTCGGCGTCGACCTGGTCGCCATCGACCCACTACCGTCCCCGAACCTGCGCCTGGTGGGCGGTGATGTGCGGGATGCGTCCACGTGGCGGGCCGTGTTGGAGCATCTGGGTCGGCCCGCCGACGTCGTCCTCTCGGACCTCGCTCCCAAGCTGAGCGGAATCCGGGAGACGGACGAGGCACGCTCGAGCGAGCTCGTGACCGCGGTGCTCGAGATGCTTCCAACCGTCCTGCGCGCCGGCGGGAACCTGCTGATCAAGCTCTTCATGGGCGGGGCGTTCGACCTCGCCACCGCCGAGCTGCACCGCCGCTTCGAGGAGTTCCGAGCCACGCGACCCGCGGCCACCCGGAAGGCATCGGCCGAGGTGTATGGGGTCGGACGCGGCTACCGCGGAGTCCCCGCGTCGTGAAAGGTGTGCGATAGATGCCCTGTGGAGAACCTGTGGATATCGAAAATCCATGCCGCACCACCGATGCGTCCGCCATGCTCGGGAAGCACCGATCCCGGGGCTCGAATCGACCACCTGAGTCGCCTCTAAGTACCTGTTTCAGCTCGAATACGACGGCTGGGCAATCCACGGCCCACGGGCAGGAGACGGACGAGCAGATCCGCAAAAGCCGCGCCCGGCGCGGTGTTAACAAGTCGGTGCGTCCGGAAGCCGCGCCGGACGAGGATTTGCTCGCCCGCGAGCGCGGAAAGCGGCGTGGAATGCTGCTTCGCGGCATGACCCGACCGAGTCTCCCTATTTTGACGCGGTGCTTCGCGCGTGTTGCTCTGGTAGTCGCCGCCTCGCTCCTGGGCGGCGATGCCTGCCTGGCCGCCGATCTCGACTGGCGCCGTCTGGGTAGCGAGACCACCGAGGTGCTTGCCGACGTGATCCGCATCGACACCCAGAACCCGCCCGGCGGGGAGACCGCCGCGGCGAACGCGCTCGCCCGCAAGCTCGAGGCCGAGGGCATCAGAGCCGAGGTCTTCGAGTCGTCGCCGGGCCGCGGCAGTCTCCACGCCCGGCTCCCGGGAAGCGGCGGCGCGCCGCCCGTCATCCTCCTCGCCCACCTGGACGTGGTGCCGGCCGACCCGCGGGGCTGGCGCTTCCCGCCCTTCTCCGGGGCGCTGGAGCACGGCTACGTGTACGGACGCGGCGCGCTCGACGCGAAGGGCGTGGCCGTGGTCGAGCTGATGGCGCTGGTCGCGCTCAAGCGGAGCGGCCAACCGATCAACCGGGACGTGATCCTGCTCGCCACCGCCGACGAGGAGACGGGCGGCAAGGCCGGCGCAGGCTGGATCGTGCAGCACCGGCCCGAGTTGCTCGGGAACGCCGAGTACCTGCTGACCGAGGGCGATCACATCCACCTCGCGCAGGGAGGCCGAAAGGTCGTGCAGGTCGCCGTGGCGGAGAAGACGCCGTGCTGGGTGAAGCTCATCGCCCGTGGGGAGGGTGGCCACGGCTCGACGCCTCCCGCGCAGACCGCCGTCACCCGGCTCATCCGGGCCCTCGACAAGCTCCGTCGCTACCGGACGGGGGTGCGGCTGGTGCGGCCGGTGGAGGAGTACTTCGCCGCCCTGGCGCCCCTCGAACGCGAGCCGTTGCGTAGCAAACTCGCCCACTTGAGCGAGGCGCTCGAGGATCCGGCCTTCTTCGCCGAGTTCACCCGCAACCCGCGTCAGAACGCCCTCATCCGGAACACCATGACGCCCACCGTCCTCGAGGGGAGTCCGAAGACCAACGTCATCCCCGAGGACGCGAGCGCGCAGCTCGACTGCCGCCTGCTCCCCGGCGAGCGGCCCGCCGAGTTCCTGGCCCTCCTGCGCGAGGTGATCGCCGACGAAACCATCCGGGTCGAGACCCTGCTCTCGTTCCCGGCCTCGTCCTCCGACTCGACCTCCGGCCTGATGGCCGCGATCCGCAAGCTCGCCGCCACGGACCTGGGCGGCGCGCCCGTCATTCCGAGCGTGATCCCGGGCTTCACGGACAGTCACTACTTCCGGGATCACGGGGTCGCGAGCTACGGCTTCGTCCCCTTCGTGCTGAGCGAGGACGACGAGAAGACGGTCCACGGCATAAACGAGCGCGTCTCGGTCGAGAACCTCCGCGACGGGGTGCGGCGTCTGGTCGCGTTGCTGCGTGCGCTGCCCACCCGATAGGGTATTTTTCAAGCCCGCGCATTTGCAATTCCGCCCCTCGCTTGCTCTAAGGGGTCATCTCCCGAGAAGGGTGCGTGCTCCGGGCCGGAGCGGGGCTGTCGACAGAGCGAGACTCGGCCCGTGCTGCGGCCGAAGCGGCCACTTTCGCGCTGCGCTCGGCCGACCTCGAGCGCGCGGATCTGGTGCTCGTGTTCGCGACCACACCCCACGGCCCGGGCTTCACGTGCGTCACCCGCACCGCGGGCGAGGTGTGCGGGACCGCGCAGGTGGTGGGATGCAGCGCCGCGGGCGTGCTCGCGGGCGAGGAGGAAGTCGAGGGCGGTCCGGCCGTGGCCGTGCTCGCCCTGAGCGGCGACTTCGCCGCCCGTCGCTTCTTCGTCCCCCTGACGCGCGGCGGTGCCGAACGCGTCGCCGACCAGATCCTCGACACCGTCGGCGAGGGCGAAGGCCGCGACCGTCTCCTCGTTCTCTTCGGGGACACGTACCACCTCGAGCCCGAGCCGCTGTTTCGCGGCCTCCAGCAGCGGCTACCCGGCGTGGCGGTGGTCGGCGGCGGGGCCTCGGAGGACGGGAGCGTCGGCGAGGTGTCGGTCTTCTCGGGCGACGCGGCATCCTCGGCGGCGGTGGCCGGCGTGATGCTCGAAGGCGACCTCCGCGCGACGGTGGGCGTGACGCATGCCGTCCGGCGCGTGAGCCCCGTGTGGCGAGTGACCGCCGCGCGCGGCAACTGGCTCCTCGCGCTGGATGGGCGACCTGCCTACGAGGCCTTCGCCTCGGTGGTCCCGTCCCCGCTGCGCGCGGATCCGCGCCGCGCGCTGGCCGCCGTGCTCGCCGGGTTGCTGGTCGGCGAAGACGAGTTCGTCGCGCGCCACCTGCTCGCCCTCGACGCCGAGCACGGGGCCCTCGCCGTTGCGGCTCCGGTCGCCGAAGGCCAGCGGGTGTTCTTCGGGGTTCGCGACCCGCTCGGCGCGCGCGAGGATCTGCAACGCGTGCTCGCCGACCAGGCGGCCGCGTGGCAGGAGCCGGCAGCCGCTGCGCTCTACGTCACCTGCGTCGGTCGGGGGCGCGGCTTCTACGGCGTCCCCGGCCTGGAGAGCGCCTACCTGCGCCAGCACCTCGGGGGGCTTCCGGTCGCGGGGTTCTTCAGCGGGGCGGAGTTCGGGCCGGGCGCGGAGGGAACGCGGCTTCACCAGTACACGGGCGTGCTCACCATGCTGGGCCCCGGGGCATGACAGGGACGAAGGGACAGGGGAGGAGTGGGCGCGCTCCGGCGTGCCCATCGGGAAGGAGGACGTGATGGGACGCGTGAAGGAGCAGTCGCGCGGGCGGCTGGCCGCGCTGCAGGAGATCCTGACGGGCGGCGGGAAGGCGCTGGTCGACCAGGCGCAGAGCCTGGGCGCCGGCGTGCAACGCCGCCTCGCCGAGGTCGGACGCGGCGTCGAGAGTCAGGTGACCACACTCATTGGCGGGCTCGAGGAACGGCTATCCGACCGCCTGGACGTTCTCATCGACCGTCTCGCGGTGTCGCTGAGACGTGACCTCGACCGCGTCCGGGAGCGCGTGCGCGCGCTCGAGAATCGCCTCGCCGACGTGCCGAAGGAGGGGATGCGGGAGCTGGTCGCCCCCCTGCAGGCGATCGCGAGCGGCGCGGGCGAGCGGGCGTCGGCGGCGCTCGCACGCATCGAAGAGCTCTCGCTGCGCCTCCAGCACACCGAGCGGCGCATCGCCGAGCTGACGCGCGAGACCACGCGCGAGACGCTCGACGCCGGCGATCTGCTCCAACGCATGGAACGCACCGAGCAGCGGCTCACCGACCTGGGGCGCGAGGTCGGGACCAAGCTCGGCGAGCTGGGCGCGTTCCGCGAGCGCTTCGCGAGGATCGAGGGGCGGGTGGTGGACGGCAGCAAGGATCAGATCGCGCGCTCGGGCGAGGCGGCCGGCTTCCGGGATCGCCTGACGCGTCTCGAGGGCCGTCTGAGCGATCTCTCCAAGGAGCAGGTCGCCCGCGCGGTCGAGACGGCGGGCTTGCGCGAGCGCCTCTTACGGGTGGAGCACCGCAGCGGGACCGCGGCAGCGCCCGGGGCCTTCGCCGAGCCCGAGCACGCTGGGGTCCCAGTCGAGGAATAGCTCCCGGTGGAGATCATCCCTGTCCCCCAGCTCGCCGACAACTACGCCTACCTGCTGATCGACCCGGTGTCGCGCGAGGCCGCCGTGGTCGACTGCGCCGAGGCGGCGGCGGTGCTTGCCGAGGCGGAGCGCTCGGGCGCACGGCTCACGGCCGTGCTCGCCACGCACCATCACTTCGACCACGTCGGCGGCAACGCGGACCTCCTGAGCGCGCTCCCCGGGCTCCGCGTCTACGGCTCGGCGGACGACGCGCCCCGCATCCCCGGGATCACCCATCGGGTGCGGGATGGGGACCCCGTCCAGGTGGGCTCCATCCGGGGGCAGGCGATCATGATCCCGGCGCACACGAGCGGCCACCTCGCCTACCACTTCCCGAGCGAGCGCGCCGTGTTCACCGGCGACACGCTGTTCGCGGCGGGCTGCGGTCGTCTCTTCGAGGGCGACGCGGCGCAGATGATGGCGTCGCTCGCCAAGCTCGCCGCCCTCCCCGACGACTCGCGCGTCTACTGCGGTCACGAGTACACCGAGAAGAACCTCCGCTTCGCCGTCATGCTCGAGCCGGGAAACCGGACTCTCGCCGCCAAGCTGGCCGCCGTGCAGGCGCTCCGCCGCGAGGGGAAGTTCACCGTGCCGAGCACGATCGGCGAGGAGAAGGCGACCAACCCGTTCCTGCGCATCGACAGCCCCGAGCTCGCGGCCTCGGTCCGGGCACGCGTCCCCGATCTGCCGCCCGGAGACCGCGTGGCGCTCTTCGCGGCGGTGCGAGCCTTGAAGGACCGCTTCTGATGCCCGACCTGGTCCTGAGCCACATCGCGGATCACATCTGCACCATCACCCTGAACCGGCCCGAGAAGCGCAACGCGCTCTCGACCGAGATGATCGAGGCCCTCCACGCCAGCCTCACGCAGGTGGCCGCACGGACGGACGTCCGCGTCGTGGTGGTGGCGAGCGCGGGCGGCGTCTTCTGCGCGGGCCTCGACCTGCGTGAGCTGGCGGCGCAACGCGAGGCCGGTCGGGTCGAGACGCATGGACTCCAGGAGACCCTCGAGCTCCTCGAGCGTTGCCCCCAGCCCACGATTGCCGCCGTCCAAGGCGACGCCATCGCCGGAGGGTGCGAGCTGGCGCTCCACTGTGACCTCCGGGTGGCCTCCGAGCGCGCTCACTTCGCGATGCCGCTCGCTCGCATCGGCATCGCCGTCCCGGTGACGCTCACCTGGAAGCTCGTCGACACGATCGGGGCCGCAGCGACCAGGGAGCTGCTCTTCACCGGCGAGGCCCTCGGCGCCCAGGCGGCGCTCGCGCTCGGGCTCGTGAATCGCGTCGTCCCCCCCTTGAGCCTCGACGGCACCGTCGCGGAGCTCGCGCGCCAGATCGCCCACAATGCGCCGCTCTCGATCCGCGCCATGAAGGCGTTCGTGGGGCGGCTGGTCGAGGAGCGGCGTGCCTGTCGGCGGGACGACCTGGAGGAGCTCTTTCACCGCGTGCAGGCCAGCGCGGACGCGCGCGAGGGTCTGGCCGCGCAACGCGAGCGGCGTCCCCCCGTCTTCCGGGGCGAGTAGGGGACCGACCCGAGACGTTGTCTCGGGTCGGATCGGAGGCGAGCGTGTGGCGTTCGGTGAATTCGGCGAACGCCATGCCGCGGCCGGCAAAAGCCGGCGCGGCAAAACGGAGGGGCCTGGGCAGTCTGCGTCGCCGCGCTGCGGACCCGTCGTCTCCAGTGACGCGCTCGCGCTCCGGCAAGTCTGCCGCGCCGGCTTCGCCGGCCGCGGCACGGCGTGCGAGCTATCCCCCGAGCGGCACTCTCGCTATCCGTCCCGACCCGAGACATGGTCTCGGGTCGGCTGCAGCAGACGGGCGAGCTCGTCCGCTCGGGTGACGGGCGCCGAGCAGGTGAAGTTGCGGCAGACGTATGCGGTCGCCCGCCCGTCCACCGGCGGCCGCGCGCGGGCGGGCGCCGGCGGGTCGGCCTCCCCTGGCTCGGTGGCGACCAGCACCCGGTGCGGCAGGTAGGCGCGGGCGACCTCGCCCCACAGGAGGTCCGTATCGGCCGCGCCGCGGCGCCCCACGACCACGACCTCGAGCGGTCCTTCGAGGTAGAGCTCGAGGGCCTGCAGATACGTGGCGTGGCCGAACGGGTTCTCGGCCGCCTCGTCATGATAGAGACGCAGGATCTCCTCGGCACGCGCGCGATGGCCGGCCTCCCCGGTCAGGTGATGAAGGCGCAGCAGCACGTGCGCCGCGACCGCGTTGCCGGAGGGTAGGGAGCCGTCGGCCCCTGGCTTGCTGCGCGCGATCAGCCGCTCCTCGTCGTGCGCGGTGAAGAAGTACCCCCCGCCCGCGCCGTCGTGAAAGCGGGCGTCGAGGGCGGCCGCCAGCTCGCGCGTCCGCTCGAGGTGCACCCGGTCGCCAGTGGCCTCGTAGAGGTCGAGGAGCGCGCTCGCCACGAAGGCGTGGTCATCCAGGTAGGCACCGTGCTTCGCGCCTCCGCCCGCCCACCCGTGGAGCAGCTTCCCCCCGGACCGCATGCGCGTCCAGACGAACTCCGCCGCCGCGCACGCTGCCCCCACGAAGCGTGGGGTCCGCAGCACACGCCCCGCCTCGGCCAGCGTCCCGATCATGAGGCCGTTCCAGCTCGCCAGGATCTTCTCGTCGCGCGCCGGTGGGACGCGCTCCCCGCGTGCGGCCAGCAGCCGGGTGCGGGCCCGCTCGAGCGCTACGGCCCCCTCGGCAGGGCTGCGGCCGAACATCCGGGCCACCTGCTCGACGGTCAAGGTGACGTGGGGGATGCTCTTCCCGTCGAAGTTCCCTTCCTCGGAGATGTCCCAGTAGCGGCAGACGAGGTCGACGTCGTTCGGGTCGACCAGACGCGCCACCTCGGCCGGCGTCCAGACGAAGTACTTCCCCTCCTCGCCCTCGCTGTCGGCGTCGGTGGCGGAGTAGAAGCCGCCTTCGGGATGCCGCATGTCGCGCAGCACGTAGTCGAGCGTCTCCTCGACGATGCGGCGGAGTTCCGGCTCGCCCGTCACCTGGTAGGCCTCGAGGTAGAGCCACGGGAGCTGCGCGTTGTCGTAGAGCATCTTCTCGAAGTGAGGCACGAGCCAACGCGCGTCCACGGCGTAGCGGTGAAAGCCGCCTCCGATCTGGTCGTACACGCCGCCCTTCGCCATCCGGTCGCAGGTGAGGAGCACCGCTTCGAGCAACGCCGGGCCGCCGGTCGCGCGGTGCTGCCGCAGGAAGAGCTGGAAGGCGGACGCGTGCGGGAACTTGGGCGCCCCGCCGAGCCCGCCGTCGGCGCGGTCGACGTGCGCGAGGAGAGCCTCGGCCGCACGTCGCGGGAGGGCGGGGTCGAGGGGATGCTCGGTCGCCCGGGCGCGCTCGAAGTGCGCGAGGCCGGAGAGAATCTGCTCGACCGACTTGGCGACGTCGGCGGGGCGCTCCCGGTGGGCGCGCGCCACGGCCTCGAGGACGCGCGGGAAGCCGGGGAGCCCGTGCCGGTCCACGGGGGGGAAGTACGTCCCGCCGTAGAAGGGCTTGCCCTCGGGCGTCAGGAACACCGTCATGGGCCAGCCGCCGCGCCCGGTCAGCATCTGCACGGCCTTCATGTAGACGTCGTCGACGTCAGGCCGCTCCTCCCGGTCGACCTTCACGTTGATGAAGAGCTCGTTCATGAGGCGGGCGACGTCCGGGTTCTCGAACGACTCGCGCTCCATCACGTGACACCAGTGGCAGGCCGAGTAGCCGACGGAGAGGAGGATCGGCTTGTTCTCCGCCCGGGCCCGCGTGAACGCCTCCTCGCCCCAGGGAAACCAGTCGACGGGGTTGTGGGCGTGCTGGAGGAGGTAGGGGCTGGTCTCGCGGGCGAGACGGTTCGCGGACGCCACGGCGCCATCGTGGCAGCGCGGCCGGGGCGGTGCAACGACGCGCTGCCAGGCGGCCATTGATTGACAGCTCGGTGTCCCGGCGCTAGCTACCCGCCGATGCGGACGCTGTACGTGGCCGAGTACCCCGCCATCCAGCATCGCCACGACAACGGCGACGTCGTCACGGTTCGTTTGAAGCGCCGCGAGGGCGGCTTCCGCGCCACCTGCGAGGGAGGCGAGACCGAGTTCGTCTACCGCAAGCCCACGCCCAGTCCGATCGCGCACTTCAAATCGCCGCTCCTGCCACCGATCAAGGGCAACTGGGACGG
>Ga0137408_1450247_pt1 | contig 10534 bp, 10 predicted proteins | sample CZOMad2_2_16fung_FD_141241 | JGI IMG/M metagenome (GOLD analysis project Ga0137408, IMG submission 141241) | Vadose zone soil fungal communities from Angelo Coast Range Reserve, California, USA - CZOMad2_2_16fungal (PacBio error correction) | ecosystem: Environmental > Terrestrial > Soil >...
AGAGAAGAGATAACTTCTGTACCAGAAAACAATGGTAATGTCAATTAAATGAGCCCCTCTGGGATGTAAAATATATCTTTTCTCACGCTATCCCCATAGTGTATAGACAAATGTATGCATTTCGATTAGGGTCGTATTCCTATGGTTACGATTCTACCAATTATATATGTTCTTTTTCATTCCGTCGAAAATCTATTTTACGGTATAGACGCTTATGACCTCCCCCTCTATGCCTGGCGTAATGATTCCTCTGGCATTACGACCTTTACTACAATGATGCTGTCCATAGATCAAATTATTTCGTGATTGGATATCACTTGACTGTGCTACGGCTCCATGTGCGTGTTGCTCGGGGTAGAAGTTTTGTATAATGTATCGCCATGCTATTAAGTATTTTGATTTAAGTTCTTTTCTTTCTAAGAGGTGGAAGTAGAATAACCCCGTTGAAGCGTAATGATCAATACGTAATGTATGCATTGTATGGTCCATATATAGGCTCATTCTTCTACCCTTTACCGGGAAGTCCGATGACCTATTCATAGCTATTCTTTGACAAACCAAAGAAGCGTTCGAACCCAATGCTTTATTTCCTGTCCCTAGTTGATCCGTTCGACATTAGAAAAGTATATTGATTTTTTACCCAGATAACCGGATACTTTTGGTCTGTAAATACTGCATATTTATTCCATTCATAAAATCTATTTTCTTCCCCTATGAGTTTTAGTCTCAAAAAATTAAGAATGCTAGTTCTTACTTGTTCATTAATGTTATTGATATGAATATACCACACTATTCCGTTAATGTATGGAATGATGAGATTCCATTGATACAGAGGCCAAATTCCCAATAGACTTATTGAGGGTCCCATTGGCGTGCATGCCAGTAGAATTGAACCTACGAATTCGCGCACATTATGAGTTGGGCGCTTTAACCATCAGCCATGGATGCTTAGCGGGGATCCTCGACATGGTGAATATACCAAATTCCAATTGAAATGAAATCCTTAGGATAATCAATGGCTAATTTAAGGAGGGAACTCAATGAAAGGACATCCAAATTCAAATCCTGGATTTTCGAATTTAGAGAGATATTGAGAGAGATCAAGAATCTCACATTTCTTTAGATTCATGGACCCAATTCAATCAGTGGGATCTTTCATTCACATTTTTTTTCCATTCAAAAGAACGTTTTATAAACTCTTGGACTCCGATTTGGGAGTATCTTACTTTCACGCATTCACAGGGTTCAACCAAGCAATCGAATATTTCACGATCCAAGGGTGTAGTACTATTTGTATAGTGGTCCTTATAGTATCGTATTTAACAATCGAAAGAATGGTCGAAAGAAAAAATATCCTATTTGACAGGACTTCTTTCCTATACCTATGGAATTTCATTGGACGCCAGAAATGAATACATTGGAAGACTCCTTTTGGCTTCTTCAATATCAATAGGTTGATTGTTTTCGCTCCTGTAATCGTCCAAAAGGAAAAAAGATCTCTGAGAGCCATTTTCCTGGATCCGAAAGAGAGTATTGGGCTCTCCCAAAACTAAAAGCTGTATCATGCCTGAATCTAACTGGGTTCGCGTGGTGGAGGAACTGGATCGGAAAAACAGAGGGCATTCAGTTGTAGATATCCTATAATTGAAACCGTCGCTGGAATTGAGATCTCATTCAAAGCAGAAAAGATATCAAATTCTGGAGTTTCTTTTTGTATATTATATTGATGATTCCGATCCGCAAGGCCCTTCATGATTGGGAAATTGTTTTGATCGTCTTTCTCCGAGGAAGAGGCGAAACAGAATCAACTTGAAATTACGGACAGCTATTTCGAAATCTTAGTGACAAGACTGGATTGGTTATCTCATCTTTGCTTTTCGTGAAAAAAATACCAATTGAAGTGGAGGGTTTCTTCAACAACAAGTAGCTGGGTCAACTATTCAATCAATGATATTGAGCATGTTTCGCTATCTCTTCTCGAGAAACAAGTGGGGCTATTTCTTTGCAAAATTGTGCTCAATTTCATATGTGGCAAATTCCGGCCAAGATCTCTTCTTTTTAGTTGGGGGCAAGAATCCGCACGGGGAATCGGGATTTTTTGAGGAAAATATCGAGAGAGAATTGGTTTGGTTAGACAATGTGTTGGTTTGTAAACAAGGATCGGTTTTTAGCAAGTTGTACGGAATGTATCGTCAAATATTCAAATATGATTCCACTAAGAAATCTAGTTTCGTTCAAGTAACGGATTCCTAGCAATTGGAAAAGGATCTTCTGATCAATCCAGAGATCATTTTCGATTCCCATTAGTAATGAGGATTCGGATATCACACATTGAATCAATCAAAGAGAGATTCAACAATCTACAAGAAGGATCGATTCTTTGGGATCCTTCCTTTCTTCAAACGAACGAACAGAGATAGAAATCAGAACGGCGATTTCCTAAATGCCTCTTCTCTGATATTTCTCAATGTCCGGCTATTCACGGAACGTGAGGAAGCAGATGAATAATCATCTGGCTTCCGGAAGAAATCGAAAGAATTTCTTGGAATCCTACAAGATCCATTCGTTCTTTTTCTCTGACAGATGGTGCAGAACTCATCTGGGGTTCGGAATCCTACTGAGAGGTCCACTAGAGATCAGAATTTGTTTGAAGAAAAACAAGATGTTACTTTGGTCCCTTCCAGGTCGACGAAAATAAAGAAATAGTTAATATATTCAAGATAATTACTTATTACAAAATACCGTCTCAATTCATCCTTATTTCATCCGATCCGGGATGTGATATGGTTCGAAGGATGAAACTGGATATGGACAGTTCCAATAAGATTTCATTCTGAACAAAAATCCATTTTTTGATTTATTTCGTGACCGGAACAGGGGGGGATACACGTTACACCACGATTTTGAATCAGAAGAGAGATTTCAAGAAATGGCGGATATATTCACTCTATCAATAACCGAGCCGGATCTGTCGTATCATAAGGGATTTACCTTTCTATTGATTTCCTGCAGATTGGATCAAAAACAATTCTGAATGAGGTATTCAAACTCCAGGGATGAATCGAAAAAGAAAATTTATTGGTTCTACCTCCTATTATTTATGAGAGAAATGAATCCTTTTATCGAAGGATCAGAGAAAAATGGGTCCGGACCTCCTGCGGGAAATGATTTTGGAAGATCCAAAACCAAAAATAGTGGGCATTTGCTAGCAACACAACATAATCGAGGCAGTCAATCAATATAAATTGATCCGAAATCTGATTCAATCCAATATAACACCTGTGGGTACATAATAAATGTATTGAATCGATTCTTTTAATGAAATAATCCGATCGCAACTTCGAATATGGAATTCAAAGGATCAATAGGAAATGATACTCTGAATCATAGAATATAATGAAATATACGATCACCAACATTTATCAAATTTGAAAAAAAGAGCCAGAAGAAAGGGTTCGATCCTCGTAGTTTTATTTCTCGACCGAGAGATCCATGAATCGGATCCTAATGCATATAGATACAAATGGTCCAATGGGAGCAAGATTTCAGGAACATTTGGACATTTCATTTCTGAACAGAAGAGACCGTTTTCATTTTCAAGTAGTGTTCGATCGATTAACGTATTAATCAATATTCGATTGATTGGTCTGAGGTTATCGACAAAAAAAGATTTGTCTAAGTCACTTCCTTTCTTTTTGTCCAAGTTACTTCTTTTTTTGTCCAAGTTTCTTCTCTTTTTGTCTAACTCACTTCCTTTTTTCTTTGTGAGTTTCGGGAATACCCCATTCATAGGTCCGAAGATCCACATCTATGAATTGAAAGGTCCGAATGATCAACTCTGCAATCAGTTGTTAGAATCATAGGTCTTCAAATCGTTCATTTGAAAAAATTGAAAACCTTTCTATTGGATGATCATGATACTTCCCAGAAATCGAATTCTTGATCAACGGAGGAACAATATCACATTTTGTTCAATAGATACCAAGTGGTGGATGATTGACTCATTCCATACTAGAAATAATCGCAGGAAATCTTTTAGAACACGGATTTCCTATTTCTCAATGATATCCCACGATCAAGACAATTGGCCGAATCCCGCGAAACCATTTCATAGAAGTTCATTGATATCTTCTTTTTATAAAGCAAATCGACTTCGATTCTGAATAATCCACATCACTTCTGGCTTCGATGTAACAAAAAGATTCCCTTTTATGTGGAAAAGGCCGTGTCAATAATTATGATTACGTATGGACAATTCCTCAATATTCTGTTCATTCGCACAAAATATTTCTTATGCGCGGCGGTAAAAAAAACATGCTTTTTTTGGAGAGAGATACTATTTCACCAATCGAGTTAAGGTATCTAACATATTCATACCTAACGATTTCCACAAAGTGTGACGAAAGAAGGTATAACTTGTACAAATCTTTCCATTTTCCAATCGATCCGATCCATCGTTCGTAGAGCTATTTATCGATCGCAGACATTTTTGGAACACCTCTAACAGAGGACAAATAGTCAATTTTGGAAAGAACTTATTGTAAACCTCGTCAGATATGAAATTTATCTGATTCAGAGGGGAAGAACTTTGCAAGCAGTATCTCAATTTCAATTTCAAACATGGGTTTGATTCGCACTCCATTGTTCTGAGAAATATTTACCATCCGAAAAGAGGAAAAACGGAGTCTTTGTCTAAAGAAATGCCTTGAGAAAGGGCAGATGTATAGAACCTTTCAACGAGATAGTTGCTTTTTCACTCTCTCAAAATGGAATCTATTCCAAACATATATGCATGGTTCCTTACTTCGACAGGGTACAATATCTAAAATTTGATATTTTAGATACTTTTTCAGACCTATGGCCGGATACTAAGTAGCAGCCAAAAATTGTATCCATTTTTCATGATATTATGCATGGATCAGATATATCATGGCGAATTCTTCAGATAAAATTGTGTCTTCCACAATGGAATCTGATAAGTGAGATTTTCGAGTAAGTGTTTACATAAATCTTCTTCTGTGCCGAAGAATGATTCATCGAAATAATGAGTCACATTGATATCGACACATCTGAGATTCGCAAAATGTTCGGGAGTTCCTCTATTCAATCCTTTTCCTTCTTCTTGTTGCTGGATATCTTCGTTCTAACACACTCTTCTCTTTGTTTTCTCGAAGCCTATAGTGAGTTACAGCAGAATTCGAAAGTCAAATCTTTGATGATTCCATCATACATGATTGAGTTGCAAAACTTATTGTACCTATCTGAGAATCTTTCTGGTTTTTAAAGCGAATGCTCATTTCTAGTTGCCGGCCGGAAGATAACGATTCTTCTAGATACGTATGCTCCAACATTGTATGGGCAGGGGCCTAGCAGAGATCCAATTACAGTTCTCAGAAGAAGATATTTCCTGAATTTATCACCAATCATGTATGATGGAATCATCAAAGAATTGACCTTTTCGAATTCTGTCTGTAAACTCACTATAGGCTCGAGAAACAAAGAGAAGATGGTGTACGAACGAGATATCCAGCAACAAGAAGAAGAAAAGGATTGAATAGAGGACTCCCGAACATCTTGCGATCTCAGATGTTGTCGATATCAATTGGTGACTCATTATTTCGATGAATCATTTCTTCGGACAGAAGAAGATTATGTAAACACTTACTCGAAATCTCACTTATCAGATTCCATTGTGGAACGACAAATTTTTTCTGAAGAATTCGCCATGATATTTCTGATCCATGCATAATATCATGAAAAGATGGATACAAATTTTTGGCTGCCTACTTAGTATCGGCAATAGGGTCTGAAAAAGTATCTAAAAATATCATATTTAGATATTGTACCCTGTCGAAGTAAGGAACCATGGCATATATGTTTGGAATAGATTCCATTTTGAGAGAGTTGAAAAAAGCACTACTCGTTGGAAAGGTTCTATACATCTGCCCTTTCTCAAGGCATTTCTTTAGACAAAGACTCCGTTTTTCCTCTTTTCGATGGTAAATATTTCTCAGAACATGGGTGCGAATCAAACCATGTTTGAATTGAAATTGAGATACTGCTGCAAGTTCTTCCCCTCTGAATCAGATTTAAATTCATATCTGAAGGAGGTTTACAATAAGTTCTTTCAAAATTGACTATTTGTCCCTCTGTTAGAGGTGTTTCCAAAATGTCTGCGATCGAGTAAATAGCTCTACGAACGAATGGATCGGTCGAATTGAAAATGGAAGATTTGTACAAGTTATACCTTCTTTCGTCACCACTTTGTGGAAAATCGTTAGGTATGAATGTGTTAGATACCTGTAACTCGATTGTGTGAAATAGTATCTCTCTCCAAAAAAGCATGTTTTTTTTTTACCGGCCGCGCAAAGAAATATATTTTGTTGCGATGAACAAGATCATTGAGGAATTGTCCATACGTAAAATCATAATTATTGACACGGCCTTTCCACATAAAAAGGGAATCTTTTTGTTTCAATCGAAGCAGAAGTGATGTGGATTATTCAAGAATCGAAGTCGATTTGCTTTATAAAAAGAAGATATCAATGAACTTCTATGAAATGGTTTCGCGGGATTCGGCCAATTGTCTTGATCGTGGGATATCATTGAGAAATAGGAATCCGTGTTCTCAAAAGATTTCCTGCGATTATTTCTAGTATGGAATGAGTCAATCATCCACCACTTTGGTATCTTATTGAACAAAAATGGTGATATTGTTCCTCCGTGATCAGAATTTCGATTTCTGGAAGTATCATGATCATCCAATAAGAAGGTTTCAATTTTTTCAAATGAACGATTTGAAGACCTATTGATTCTAACACTGATTGCAGAGTTGATCATTCGGGGGGGGACCCTTTCAATTCATAGATGTGGATCTCGACCTATGAATGGGGATATTCCCGAAACTCACAAGAAAAAAGGAAGTGATTAGACAAAAAGAGAAGAAACTTGGACAAAAAAAGAAGTAACTTGGACAAAAAGAAAGGAAGTGACTTAGACAAATCTTTTTTGTCGATAACCTCAGACCAATCAATCGAATATGATTAATACGTAATCGATCGAACACTACTTGAAAATGAAAACGGCTCTTCTGTTCAGAAAAGAAATGTTCCAAATTTCCTGGAAATTCTTCTCCATTGGACCATTTGTATTATATGCATTAGGATCCCGATTCATGGATCTCTCGTTCGAGAAATAAAACTACGAGGATCGAACCCTTCTTTGGCTCCTTTTTTCAAATTTGAAAATGTTGGTGATCGTATATTTCATTATAGTCTATGATCAGAGTATCATTTCCTATTTGTCCCTTTGAATTCCATATTCGAAGTTGCGATCGATCTATTCATTAAAAAGAATCGATTTCAATACATTTATTATTACCCACAGGTGTTATATTGGATTGATCAGATTTCGGATCAATTTATATTGATGACTGCCTCATTATGTTGTTGCTAGCAATGCCACTATTTTGTTTTTGGATCTTCCAATCATTCCCGCAGGAGTCCGGACCCATTTTTCTCTGATCCTTCGATAAAAGGATTCATTCTCTTCATAAAAAAATAGGAGGTAGAAACCAATAAATATTTCTTTTTGGATTCATCCCTGGAGTTGAATTTACCTCATTCAAGAATTGTTTTTGATCCAATCTGCAGGAATCAATGAAAAGGTAATCCCTTATGATACGACAGATCCGGCTCGGTTATTGATAGAGTGAATATATCCGCCATTTCTTGAAATCTCTCTTCTGATTCAAAATCGTGGTGTAAACGTGTATCCCCCCCTGTTTCCGGTACGAAATAAATCAAAAAAATGGTTTTTTGTTCAAGAAATGAAATCTTATTGGATACTGTCCCATATCCAGTCATCCTTCGGAACCATATCACATCCCGGATCGGATTGAAATAGGATGAATTGAGACGGTATTTTGTAAATAAAGTAATTATCTTGAATATATTAACTATTTCTTTATTTTCCGATCGCCTGGAAGGGACAAAAGAAAACATCTTGTTCTTTCTTCAACAAATTTCTGATCTCTAGTGGACCTCTCAGTAGGATTCGAACCCAGATGAGTTCTGACCATCTGTCAGAGAAAAAAGAACGAATGGATCTTGTAGGATTCCCAAGAAATTCTTCGATTTCTTCCGGAAGCAGATGATTATTCATCTGCTTCTCACGTTCCGTGAATAGCCGGGACATTGAGGAATATCCAGAGAGGCATTTTAGGAAATCGGTCTGATTCTATCTCTGTTCGTTCCGTTTGAAGAAAGGAAGGATCCAAAGAATCGATCCTTCTTTTAGTTGTTGAATCTCTCTTGATTGATCAATGTGTGATATTCCGAATCCTCATTACTAATGGAATCGAAATGATCTCTGGATTGATCAGAAGATCCTTTCAATTGGCTAGAATCCGTTACTTGAACGAAACTAGATCTTGTGGAATCATATTGAATATTTGACGATACATTCCGTACCTTGCTAAAAAACCGATCCTTGTTTACCAACCACACATTGTCTAACCAAATCCAATTCTCTCTCGATATTTTCCTCAAAAATCCGATTCGTGCGGATTCTTCCCCAACTAAAGAAGAGATCTTGGCGGAATTGCCACATATGAAATTGAGGCACAATTTTGCAAAGAAATAGCCACTTGTTTCTCGAGAAGAGATAGGAAACATGCTCAATATCAATTTGATTGAATAGTTGACCCAGCTACTTGTTGTTTGAAGAAACCCTCCACTTCAATTGGTATTTTTTCACGAAAAGCAAAGATGAGATAACCAATCCAGTCTTTCACTAAGATTTCGAATAGCTGTCCCGAATTCAAGTTGATTCTGTTTCGCCTCTTCCTCGGAGAAAGACGATCAAACAATTCCCAATCATGGGCCTTGCGGATCGGATCATCAATATAATATACAAAAAGAAACTCCAGATATTTGATATCTTTCTCTTTGAATGAGATCTCAATTCCAGCGACCGGTTTCATTATTAGATATCTTACAACTGGAATCCTCTTTTTTCCGATCCAGTTCCTCCACCACCGCGAACCCCAGTTAGATTCAGGCATGATACACTTTTTAGTTATTGGGAGAGCCCAAGTACTCTCTTTCGGATCCAGGAAAAAGGCTCTCAGAGATCTTTTTTCCTTTGGAAGATGATACAGATCGAAAACATCAACCTATTGATATGAAGAGCCAAAAGAGTCTTCAATGTACATTTCTGGGTCCAATGAAATTCATAGGTATAGGAGAAGTCCTGTCAAATAGATATTTTTTTCTTTCGACCATCTTTCGATTGTTAATACGATATATAGGACCATACTACAAATAGTACTACACCCTTGATCGTGAAATATCGATTGCTTGTTGAACCCTGTGAATTGCGTGAAAGTAAGATACTCCAAATTCGGGAGTCCTAAGAGTTTTTATTAAAACGTTCTTGATGGAAAAAAAAATGTGAATGAAAGATCCACCTGAATTGAATTGGGTCCATGATCTAAGAAATAGTGAGAATTCTGATCTCTCTCAATTATCTCTCTAAATCGAAAATCCAGGATTGAATTGATGTCCTTTCATGAGTCCTCCTAAATTGCATGATTTATCCTAGGATTTCATTTCAATGGAATTTGGTTATTCACCATGTACGAGGATCCCCGCTAAGCATCCATGGCTGAATGGTTAAAGCGCCCAACTCATAATTGGCGAATTCGTAGGTTCAATCCTATGGATGCACGCCAATGGACCCTCCAATAAGTCTATTGGAATTGGCTCTGTATCAATGGAATCTCATCATCCATACATAACGATTAGTGTGGTATATTTCATATCATAACATATGAACAGTAAGACTAGCATCTTATTGAGACTAAAACTCATAGGGAAGAATAGATTTATGAATGGAATCAAATATGCAGTATTTACAGACCAAAAGTATTCGGTTATTGGTAAAAATCATATACTTCTAATGTCGAATCGGGATCAACTAGGACAGAAATAAAGCATTGGGTCGAACGCTTTCTTTGGTGTCAAGGTAATAGCATGAATAGTCATCGACTCCCGGGAAAGGTAGAAGAATGGACTATTATGGGACATACAATGCATTACAGACTATGATCATTACGCTTCAACCGGGTTATTCTATTCCACCTCTTAGAAAGAAAAGAACTTAATCAAAATATTAATAGCATGGCGAACATTTATACAAAACTTCTACCCCGAGCACACGCAATGGAGCCGTAGACAGTCAAGTGAAAATCCAATCCGAAATAATTTGATCTATGGACAGCATCATTGTAGTAAAGGTCGTAATGGCAGAGGAATCATTACGCAGGGATAGAGGGGGAGGTCATAAGCGTCTATACCGTAAAATAGATTTTCGACGGAATGAAAAAGACATATATGGTAGATCGTAACCATAGAATACGACCTAATCGAAATGCATACATTTGTCTCCATACACTATGGGGATGGTGAGAAAAGATATATTTTACATCCCAGAGGGGCTATAATGGAGATACATTGTTTCTGGTACAGAAGTT
>Ga0137408_1091274_pt1 | contig 10505 bp, 10 predicted proteins | sample CZOMad2_2_16fung_FD_141241 | JGI IMG/M metagenome (GOLD analysis project Ga0137408, IMG submission 141241) | Vadose zone soil fungal communities from Angelo Coast Range Reserve, California, USA - CZOMad2_2_16fungal (PacBio error correction) | ecosystem: Environmental > Terrestrial > Soil >...
CGCTGCAGAGCGACGCGGTGCCGACGCTGTCGTTCGCGCCGGGCTTCCCCGCGGCGGATTTCCCCGATTGCGGCGCGACCGTATTCGCCTATGGCCGCACCCAAACGGATGCCGACGCCGCGGCTGACACCATCGCCGCGCTGATCGAGAGCCACGAAAGCGATTTCGACGGCCGCATTTACGCGCCCGACGAGGGCGTGCGCCACGCGATGGAGCTGGCAACGCGCGCGAGCAAGCCGATCGTGATTGCCGACACGCAAGACAATCCCGGCGCCGGCGGCGATTCCGACACCACGGGCATGCTGCGCGCGCTGGTCCGCAACGGCGCCACCAGGGCCGCGATTGGCGTGATCGTCGATCCGGAGTCCGCGAAAGCCGCGCACACGGCGGGGCAAGGCGCGGCCATCAGGCTCGCGCTCGGCGGCAAATCCGGAATTGCCGGCGACGCGCCGTTCGAGGAGATTTTTGTCGTCGAGCAACTTTCCGACGGCCGGTTCCTGGCTCCCGGACCGTATTTCGGGGGCAGCCAGGTGAATCTCGGCCTGTCGGCAGCCTTGCGCATCGGCGGCGTCCGGGTGGTCGTCGGGTCACGCAAGGCCCAGCTCGCGGATCAGGCGATGTTCCGCTATGTCGGCATCGAGCCGACCGAGCAATCCATCCTCGTCAACAAAAGCTCGGTGCATTTCCGCGCCGATTTCGAACCGATAGCCGAAAAGCTGATCATCTGCGCGGCACCCGGCGCGATGCCCGCCGACACCGCCGCATTGCCGTGGACGCGGTTGCGCCCGGGCATTCGCATCAAGCCGAACGGCCCCGCCTTCGCTCCCGAAACCAAATCACGTTCAAGGGTCATCTGCAACGTCTTCTGCAACCGGATAACAGACATGCCCAACATCGACCGCATCGAAGGCTATGCCGAGGAACTCACCGCGATCCGCCGGGACCTGCACGCCCATCCCGAAATCGGCTTCGAGGAAGTCAGGACGTCCGGCATCGTGGCCGACAAACTGACCCAATGGGGCATCGAGGTTCATCGCGGCCTCGGCGGCACCGGGGTGGTCGGCGTGCTCAAGGGCAAAGGCAGCGGTGGCAAGCGCATTGGCCTGCGCGCCGACATGGACGCGCTGCCGATGGAAGAGAACACCAACCTGAAATGGCGCTCGACCATTCCCGGCCGCTTCCACGGCTGCGGCCATGACGGCCATACCACCATGCTGCTCGGCACCGCGCGCTATCTCGCGGAGACCCGGAATTTCGACGGCACCGTGCATTTCATCTTTCAGCCGGCCGAAGAAGGCCTCGGCGGCGCCCGCGCCATGATCAAGGATGGGCTGTTCGAGAAATTTCCCTGCGACGAGGTCTATGGGCTGCACAACGCGCCCGATCTGAATCATGGCGAAATCGCCATACTACCGGGGCCTGCCATGGCGGGCGCTGATTTCTTCGACATCACCATCAACGGCTATGGCGCGCACGGCGCGATGCCGGAGCGCTCGAAGGATGCCGTTGTGATCGCGATGACGCTTGGACAGGCGCTGCAGACCATCGTCAGCCGCAACGTCGATCCCCTGAAATCGGCGGTGCTGTCGATCACCCAGATTCACGCCGGCTCCGCCTACAACGTGATTCCCGGCGAAGCCAAGCTTTGCGGCACCGTCCGCGCATTTTCCGACGAGGTGCGGGCGCTGATCCGCGAGCGGATGCGCGCGATCTGCGCCGGCATCGCCAGCGCCTTCCAGGTCGAGATCATTGCCGATATCCGCGAAACCTTCAGCGTGCTGGTGAACCAGGAAGAGCAATCCCAGGTCGTTGCGGAAGTGGCGCGCACGGTGGTCGACCCTGCCAACGTCCTCTTAAGGGCGCAGCCGAAGATGGGCAGCGAGGATTTCGCCGACATGATGCAGGCGATACCCGGCGCCTATTTCTGGGTAGGCCATGAGGGATCGGTGCCGGTGCACAATCCCGGTTACGTGCTCGACGACAAGATTCTCCCCATTGGAGCCAGCATGTTCGCACGCATCATTGAAACCCGCTTGCCGGTAAGCGCCCATGCATGAACCGGCATCGGATGAAGCTGTCACGTCGCTGCACGATCTCAGCGCCCTCGACCTGATCGCGGGCTTTCGGGCCAGGCAGTTTTCACCGTCCGAGGTGCTGGAGGACGTGATCGCGCACATCGCGGTGTGGGAACCTCACATCAAGGCGCTGTACGCGTTCGATCCGGACGGCGCGCGCGCCACCGCAAAGGCATCGACCGAGCGTTGGCAAAAGGATGAGCCGACAGGTCTGCTCGACGGCGTCCCCGTGACCATCAAGGACAATATCGCCACCAAGGGCGTGCCAGTGCCGCTCGGCGCCGCCACCACCAAGCTGGTGCCATCAGCGGTGGATGCCCCGCCGGCGGCGCGCTTGCGCGAAGCAGGTGCCGTGATTTTTTCAAAGACCACCATGCCGGATTACGGCATGCTGTCGTCCGGCCTCTCGAGCTTCCATCCCCTCACCCGCAATCCCTGGGACCTCAGCAAGAACCCCGGTGGTTCCAGCTCCGGTGCCGGCGCCGCCGGCGCCGCCGGTTACGGCCCGCTGCACCTCGGCACCGACATCGGCGGCTCGGTGCGGCTGCCCGCCTGCTGGTGCGGCCTCGTCGCGCTGAAGCCGAGCTTCGGGCGGGTTCCCGTCGACCCGCCCTATGTCGGCCGCGTCGCCGGACCGATGACCCGCACGGTCGATGACGCCGCACTGATGATGAGCGTGCTGTCGCGGCCCGATCGCCGCGACGGCATGAGCCTGCCGCCGAATGACATCAACTGGAAGGCGCACGACAAATCGTTGCGCAAATTGCGCATCGGGCTGATGCTCAATCTCGGCGTCGGCCAGGCGCTCGAGAAAGACGTGCGCGAGGTGGCCGTGAAGGCTGCGAAGGCGTTCGAATCCGCGGGCGCCGTCGTCACCGAGGTCGAGAGCGTGCTGACGCGCGAGATGCTCGACGGGCTCGACAATTTCTGGCGCGCCCGGATGTGGGACGATCTTTCCAGGCTGACGCCGGCCGAGCGCACCAAGGCGCTGCCTTATATCCTCAAATGGGCGGAGGCCGGCGCGAAGCTGTCAGGCGTCGACGTGGTCAGGGGCTTCAATGCCACCATGGCGATCCGTGCGGCGGCGGCAAAACTGTTCTGCGATCTGGACTATGTGATTTCGCCGGTCTCGCCGGTGGTGAATTTCGCCGCCGAGCTGGCGGCGCCGATCAACGATCCCGAAAGGCCGTTCGAGCACATCGCCTACACCGTGCCGTGGAACATGTCGGAAAATCCGGCGGTCTCGATCAACGGCGGCTTTAGCGCCAGCGGTTTTCCGATCGGCGTGCAGATTGTCGGTCGCCGCTTCGACGATCTCGGTGTGCTCGGAATGGCGAAGGCGTTCGAGGGCTTGCGCGGCCCGCAACGGCCGTGGCCGGTGCCGCCGAGCTAATGGCTCCATAGAGCACACCGTCATGGCCGGGCTTGTCCGGCTTGTCCCGGCCATCCACGTCTTTAGCCTAACAGAAAGAAAGACGTGGATGCCCGTGACAAGCACGGGCATGGCGATCATCTTGAATTAGGCGTTTGAAAGAAAACAACAACAGGAAGGAAACCCCAATGGCGTATGAGACGATCAAATACGAGGTCGACGAGCAGGTCCTGACCATCACGCTGAACCGGCCGGACAAGCTCAACGCCTTCAACGGCACGATGCAGAAGGAATTGATCGACGCCTTCGATACTGCCGACAAGGACGATAATGTCAGGGCCATCATCGTCACCGGCGCGGGGCGCGGATTCTGCGCCGGCGCCGACCTTTCTTCCGGCGCCGACACCTTCGATCGTGACGCGCGGCGTGGACCGGTGAAACGCCTGGCCGATGGCAAAGCCGATTACAGCGATCCCAATGTTCGGGACGGCGGCGGAATGGTCACGCTGCGCATCTTCAAATGCTTAAAGCCAGTGATTGCGGCGGTGAACGGCCCGGCCGTGGGCATCGGCGTTACCATGCAGCTGGCCATGGATATCCGCATCGCCTCCGAGAACGCGCGCTTCGGTTTTGTCTTTTCCCAGCGCGGCATCGTGCCCGAGGCCGCCTCCAGCTGGTTCCTGCCGCGCATCGTCGGCATCTCTCAAGCACTTGAGTGGTGCTACACCGGCCGGGTATTTCCGGCGCAAGAGGCGCTCGCCGGCCGTCTGGTCAGCAAGGTGGTGCCGCCGGACGAGTTGCTGCCGACCGCGCGCGCGCTGGCACGCGAAATTGCCGCCAAGACCGCGCCGGTGTCGGTGGCGCTGATCCGGCAGATGATGTGGCGCATGTCAGGGGCCGACGATCCGATGGAAGCGCACAAGGTCGACAGCCGCGGCATTTATGCGCGCGGGCGTTCCGACGACGTCAGGGAAGGCGTGGTGTCGTTCCTGGAAAAGCGTCCCGCCAACTTCAAGAACAAGGTTTCGGCCGACATGCCCGACTATTTCCCGTGGTGGGACGAGCGGGAGTATGAATGACGGCGCGACTGATCCCAGCCGCAAAGGCGCGTCACAAGACGGCGTGGTCCTGCTGCATGGAATCAGCCGGACTTCACGTTCGTTTCGCAAGATGCAGGCGGCGATCGAGGGGTGCGGATTCGCCACGCTGAATCTCGGCTACGCGAGCCGCCGGAAGGCGCTGGAACAGCTGGCCGAAGACATCCATCCGGCCATCGAAGGCTTCGCCGCCGGCATCGAAGGCTCGATCCATTTCGTCGGCCATTCCATGGGCGGCCTGTTGGCGCGAGCCTATCTCGGCAAATATCGGCCAAAGCGGCTGGGCCGGGTAGTGATGCTCGGCACCCCCAATGGCTGAAGCGAGATTGCCGATCGCCTGAAAAACGTGAGGGCCTATCATGCCTGGTTTGGACCGGCCGGACAGCAACTCATCACCCAGCGCGATGCGGCACTCGACGCGATCCTTCCTCCGGTCGACTATCCGGTCGGCATCATCGCGGGAAACCGGTCGATCTACCCGATATCGTCGGCATTTCTGCCGAAGCCCCATGACGGACGGGTATCGGTTGAGAACACCAGACTCGACGGCATGATGGACCATGTTGTGATCGCCGTATCCCATCCGTCGCTGGTGCGAAACAGGTTAGCTCTGCAGCAGACCATTGCGTTTCTTCGGGACGGTCGGTTTAGCGGACCGTAGGGTGGGCAAAGGCGCATTTCGCGCCGTGCCCACCATGCAACGTTGTGGTGGGCACGCTTCGCTTTGCCCACCCTACGGTCTACGGCCGCATCATCAGCGCCACGCGCCCGATCGCCTTGCGATTGACCAATAGCCGCATCGCCTGCGCGTAATCTTCCAACGGCAGCCGGTGCGAGACGTGGGGGCGGATTTTGCCGGCTTCCGCCCATTCGGTCAGCGCCTTCAGACGCGTTTCGCCTGACGCCGGATTTCTTCGCACCGCTTCGCCGGCGCGGACGCCAAGCACGCTCGCGCCCTTAATCAGCAAGAGGTTGGTGCGGGCGAGCCCGATGCCGCCGGTGAATCCGATCACCAGGATACGCGCGCCCCAGGCAATGCAGCGCATGCTGTTCTCGAAAATTTCGCCGCCGACCGGATCGAACACCACATCGGCGCCGCGGCCATCGGTGATGCGCTTGACGGCGTCGCGGAACGGTTCGCGTCCGTAGAGCACCAGATGATCGGCGCCCCGCTTCAGTGCCACCGCGAGTTTGTCCTCGCTGGAGGCCGCCGCGATCACGGTCGCGCCGAGCATCTTGCCGATCTCGACCGCGGCAAGGCCAACGCCGCCGCCGGCGCCGTGCACCAGCAGCATTTCATCGGGCTGAAGCCGGGCGCGATCGATCAGCGCGTGATACGCCGTTCCGTGCGCGGCCAGAAATGTCGCACCCTCCGCATAGTCGAAGGTCGACGGCAATGGCGTCAGCTGCGACGGCGTAACAACGGCCTCATCGGCATAAGCCCCGTGCCGCATTTTGACGATCACCCTGTCGCCGACCGCGACGCCAGCAGCTGCGCCATCGACCTCGATGACCTCACCCGCGGCCTCTACGCCGGGTGTGAACGGCATCGGCGGCTTGAGCTGATACTCGCCCGCCGCCATCAATATGTCGGGAAAGTTGATCCCGGCGGCATGAATGGCGACGCGCACCTGGCCCTGCGCCAGCGGCACAGAGGTAAAAGTCTCCAGACGCAAACTCTCGGGCGGACCGAGTTCGCGGCAGACCACCGCCTTCGGCATCAGGCCGCCCGCGCCTTAAGACGCTGCAACGCTTCGCGGATCAGCGGCATCCGGTCGTTGCCGAAATACATGTCGGTCTTGTCGATAAAAATCGTCGGTGAACCGAATCCGCCGCGCACCATGACTTCATCGGTATTGGCCTTGAGCTGATCCTTGGTCGCCTGCTCGCTGATGCCTGCGAAGAATTTCGCAGGGTCCACGCCGACGCTCTTGCAGATCTCGGTCAGCACTTCATCCTTTGAGATGTCCTTGTCGCCGCCCCAATAGGCCTCGAATACAGCGCGCGCCAACGGCACCATCTCCTTGCCGAGCCAGACGCAGCCGCGCATCGCCTTGACGCTGTTGACCGGAAATACCGTCGGCGGCATCTTGATCCCAAGGCCTGCCGAACGCGCCCAGTCGGCGAGGTCTTTCTTCATGTAACGCGACTTCAGCGGCACCGGTGTTTCGCGCGAGGCATAGACGCTGGGATTGACCGTATTGAAGATGCCGCCGACCAGGATCGGCCGCCACGAAATCTCGGCGTCGCATTCCTTCGCCAACGGCTGGATGTTGTGGAAGGCGAGATAGGTCCAGGGGCTGGAGCAGTCGAAGAAGAATTCGATCATGATGGTGTTTTCCCTTCTTTTGTTTTTGAACGTGCCCCTCATCCTGAGGAGCGCGCTTCTTGCGCGCGTCTCGAAGGATGAGCGAGATTTCGCTTATACCTTTACCAGTGGCCTCATGGTTCGAGACGGCGCAAGAGCGCCTCCTCACCATGAGGGCACTACCTCTCACTTTCGCCCCGCCATCTCCTTCGCCGCCTGCCCGAACATGTTTTTTCGTGCTTCCTCGTCGAAAGGCTCCTTCACGAATTTGCCGATCGCAAGACCCGCCTGCACCTGAGGCCGCGCGCGAACGTCGGCATACCAGCGCTTGACGTTGGGATAATCGTCGAGCGTAAAGCCCCGTGCCTTGTGCGTCATGGTCCATGGAAAGCAGGCGATGTCGGCGATCGAATAGTCGCCGGCGACGTAAGCGCGGGTCTTGCCCAGCTGCGTATCGAGCACCCGATAAAGCCGGGCCGCCTCGTCGCCATAGCGTTCGATGGCGTAGGGGATTTTCTCCTGCGCGTAGAGCGCGAAATGGCCGTGCTGGCCGAGCATGGGGCCGAGGCCGCTCATCTGCCACATCACCCATTGCACCACCTTGGACCGCCCGCGCATGTCGGCCGGCAGGAAGCGGCCGGTCTTCTCGGCGAGATAGATCAGGATGGCGCCGGTTTCGAACACCGAAAACGGTTCGCCGCCATCCGAAGGCGACCGGTCCACGATCGCCGGAATCCGGTTATTCGGACTGATCGCCAAAAAGTCCGGCTTGAATTGGTCGCCGGCCCGGATGTTGACGGGAACGACCGTATAGGGAACGCCGAGTTCCTCCAGCATGATCGAAATTTTCCAGCCGTTCGGCGTCGGCGCATAATAGAGGTCGATCATGGGGTCATCCTGAGGGAGGCGTCCGATATCCTAGCCTGCGGCGTCACCCTGTTCCAGTCAGCTTGCGGTCTTGTGGGGCGCATGGCGAACATGGCACACAGACGCTCAATCAGAACCGACCGGGAGGCCCCTATGCTGTTTCCAACCACGATCGCCGGCTCGCTGCCGAAACCGGAATGGCTGGCCGAACCGAACAAGCTGTGGGCACCCTGGAAATCGTCAGGCGATGAGTTGGCCCGCGCCAAGCGCGACGCCACCCTGCTGGCGCTGAAACTGCAGGAAGATGCCGGCGTCGACATCGTCACCGAGGGCGAGCAGGCGCGCCAGCATTTCGTCCATGGCTTTCTGGAGAAAATCGAAGGCATCGACTTCGCCCACAAGGTCGAGATGGGAATCCGGAAAGATCGCTACAAGGCGATGGTGCCGCAGGTGGTGGCGCCGTTGCGGCTGAAAGGCCGCGTCCATGCCGACGAGGCCCGCATCGCCCGCACCCATACCACGCGCAAATTCAAATTCACCCTGCCCGGCCCGATGACCATCATCGACACCATCGCCGACCAATACTACGGCGACCGCGTCAAGATGGCGTTCGCCTTTGCCGAACTGCTTAACGAGGAAGCACGCGCGTTGCAGGCGGACGGCGTCGACGTCATCCAGTTCGATGAACCCGCCTTCAACGTCTACATGGACGAGGTCAGTGACTGGGGCATCAAGGCACTGGAGCGCGCCGCCGAAGGCCTGACCTGCGCCACCGCGGTGCACATTTGTTACGGCTACGGCATCAAGGCCAATACCGACTGGAAGCAAACGCTCGGCAGCGAATGGCGGCAGTATGAGGATATCTTTCCGGCGATTGCTGCCAGTCCGATCCAGCAGGTCGCGATCGAATGCCGCAATTCACGGGTGCCGCTGGAACTGCTCGGCCTGCTTACCGGCAAAATCGTGCAGGCCGGCGTGATCGATGTTGCCAGCGACACCGTCGAGACCGCCGAGGATGTCGCCAAGGTGATCGACGACGTCTCGAAATTCGTGCCGAAGAGCAACATCGTCGCGACCACCAATTGCGGCATGGCGCCGATGCATCGCGCCATCGCGGAAGCCAAACTGATGGCGCTGGGTGCCGGGGCGAAGCTGGCGCGGCAGCGATTTGGGTGAGGCCACTCATTCCCTCCCCCCTGTGGGGGAGGGTTAGGGAGGGGGTGAGCCACAAACTCCGGACTCGCGGTACCCCCCTCTCCACCTCTCCCCCACAAGGGGGGAGAGAGCCGACCTCGTTTCGCCGAGAGACGTATGTTGAACACGAAAACCGGCTCTCGAAATCAACTCGCCACCTGCCCCACCGCGCTCGGATGCAGTACCGGCCGGTATCCCGCTGACAACGCGCGCAGCGTTGACGGCGGCGTCAGCAGCATGGCGTCGTCGATCGTGTTGCGCGTCCCGCGATAACCATCCGGCGACCACGACAGCGCCCGGCCGTGGGCGATCAGATAGCTGTCCGCCCCCTCCTGCACCATCGCGCCGTCGGGCAATTCTGCCAACGGCCTGGTACGCGCGTGCAACCGCTTCTTGGGCCCAGAAAGCCGCTCGCGGTGAAGCACGGCGTCGATGTCGCGCGCGAGAACATTGGTGACGCCATTGCCCTGCTCCCACGCGGCGCGAAACCGGTTGGCGTCGTCGCGGCGGCAGAAGAAACACGGGCGGTGCCCCGCGGCGAACGCGGTTGCCTCGTCGAGAAAAAACAGCTCGGTCCAGCTGCGGGCGCCCATCACCTCGCGCCGCCGTCCCTTGAATTCGCAGACGCAAGTGAGCCATGCCTGGCTCGCCCAGCGCCGCCTCAGCAACGTCTTGGTTTTAGGGTCGTGAATGATGCCGCGATTGCCGGTGAACAGGCCGCGATGCGGTGTCGCGATAATTTCGCCTGTGGGCGTGACGCGGTTTTGCAGCGGCATGTTAGTTCTCCTTCTCCCCGCTTGCGGGGAGAAGGTCGGGATGAGGGGGGCTCTCCGCGCACTCGGACTCGCGGAGAGTCCCCCTCACCCGATCGCTACGCGATCGACCTCTCCCCGCGAGCGGGGCGAGGTAAGGGAAGATCACGCCGCGCCGTCGCGGATCGGCGGCTGGAACGAGAGCGCGGTATCCCACGGAAAGAAGATCCAGGTGTCCTGCGACACTTCGGTGATGTAGGTGTCGACCAGCGGACGTCCCATCGGCTTGGCGTAAACTGTCGCGAAATGCGCGTCGGGGAGCATATCGCGCACCAGCCGGCCGGTCTTGCCGGTGTCGACCAGATCATCGACGATCAGCAATCCCTTGCCGGTGCCGCCGCCGAGTTTCGCGGTGTCGGCGGAAACGCCCTTCAGAACCTTCAGGTTGCCCTGTTTGGTGTGATCGTAGCTGGCGATGCAGACTGTATCGATCACGCGGACCCCGAGCTCGCGCGCGACAATCGCCGCCGGCACCAGCCCGCCGCGGGTGATCGCGATCACGGCATGAAACGGCCCGACCTCATTCAGCCGCCAGGTCAGCGCCCGGCAATCCCTGTGAAACTGGTCCCACGACACCGGAAAGGCCTTGCCCGCCCGCTCCTGCGCGCTCAATTCCGGATGCTCAGCCATCATCATTTCCCTACATTTTCCGAATTACAGCCGTAGCCGTCGCGACGCCGCTACTCGCGTTCTGCCCTGAATGATCGATCTGCTAGCGCACGACGTTCAATCCAGCCAGCATTTCCTTTACCGCGTTCATTGCGGCATTGAGTTTTTCGG
>Ga0137408_1397676_pt1 | contig 10499 bp, 12 predicted proteins | sample CZOMad2_2_16fung_FD_141241 | JGI IMG/M metagenome (GOLD analysis project Ga0137408, IMG submission 141241) | Vadose zone soil fungal communities from Angelo Coast Range Reserve, California, USA - CZOMad2_2_16fungal (PacBio error correction) | ecosystem: Environmental > Terrestrial > Soil >...
TTAGCCGCGACAATGCGTAGGTGGATGCTTTCATCAATGATCCACTTTGCTTTCCTTCACTTAAACCCAAATCAATGCAGTCGTTTCTGGACGCATTCCCGCGTCTGGCTGATCCGAGAGAAATTCGAAAAATCCGAGACGATCTACCGGTCTACATCCTTTCGGGCGGCGACGATCCTGTCGGACAAAGATTGGAAGGAGTGCGCGTATTGATCGATCGCTATCGCAGTGCGGGTCTCACTTCAATCGCTCAAGATTTCTACTCAGGCGGTCGGCACGAAATGCTGCACGAAATGAACCGCCGCGACGTGATCACAAATCTGCTGGTCTGGATGTCGAGCATCGTAGAAAGGCGATCATGACTTCTACCACGCCCAAAAAGGTTCGTGTTCCTGATCTTGCACTGATGAAACAACGAGGTGAGCGCATCGTCATGTTGACCGCTTACGATGCCACGATGGCGCGGCTGCTCGATCGAGCCGGGATCGACCTGCTGCTCGTCGGTGATTCCCTCGGAAATGTGGTCATGGGATTGGACACAACGATCCCAGTCACTCTGGACGTAATGATTCATCACACGCGCGCGGTCGCCCGAGGTGCAAACCGCGCGCTGGTGGTGGCCGATATGCCGTTTCTCACGTATCAGGTTTCGCCCGAGCAGGCCGCGCGCAATGCGACAAGGCTCTTCCAGGAAGGCGGCGCCGCAGCAGTGAAGCTGGAAGGTGGCCGCGCTGTCGCCGATACCGTTCGAAAGCTCACCGCGGCTGGCCTGCCTGTCATGGGACACCTTGGGCTCACTCCTCAGCACGTGCATCGGCTGGGCGGAATGCGACAGCAGGCCCGCAGTGAATCTGCCGCCCATGAACTGATCCTCGACGCGCTCGCTCTCGAAGATGCCGGAGCATTTGCGATCGTGCTCGAAGCGATTCCCGACACCGTCGCCGAGGCCGTAACTTCACAACTGAAGATTCCGACCATCGGGATCGGCGCCGGATCGCACTGCGATGGCCAGGTGCTGGTCAGCTACGACGTTCTCGGACTCTTCGACACTTTCGCACCGCCATTCGCCAAACAGTACGCGCAGCTCGGCCAAGTGATCGTGCGTGCTGCGAAGAATTACGCGAACGACGTGCGCGAGGGTCTATTCCCAAAATCAACACTGAGCAACCAACAAACCAGCGATCTTGCCGGCCGCCGTGTGATCCCCAGCCCGAATGATCGCGCGTTTGAAGAGCTGAAGGGCGCACGTGTGCCGGTCCGCTGATGATCCACCTATGCAAGTCTGTTTGCTAAAATCGAAGATTCACCGCGCCACAATCACAGATGGCAATCTGAAGTACGAAGGCAGCCTGACCATCGCCGTCGACCTGATGGAGAAATGCGGGCTCATACCTTACGAGCGCATCCTGTGTAGCAATATGGCAAACGGAAATCGCTTCGAGACCTACGCCATCCCCGGCGATCCCGGTTCGGGACAGATCGTCCTCAACGGCGCGGCTGCCTTCCAGGGAAAAAGAGGTGACGTCCTCACCATCATGAGCTTCGCCCACGTCCCCAAACATAAGGTCCAACACTGGAAGCCCCGCATCATCGTGCTCGGCAAGCGCAATCGCATCGTGAAGGAACGCGGAATTTAACCGAACTGAAACTGTATCAAATGGGCACGAAGCGACTGTTGCCACCTGTTGAATGTCCAGGATTTGCTAGAACCCATGTCATAAATAGAAATGGGTGCGCTTTCGCAACCGCCACCGATTCTTTGACCGCGATCCGAACGTCGACAACGACATTCCGGCCGCACGCCGGCTTCGCGTGGCGTCGGGGGCTGAAGATTTTCTGAAATGTCTGCAACCAAATTCCTGATAAAAGATAGCGAGAAGCAAGTATGGCTAAGAAACGAGCAGGCAAGCCTACCAAGGAGGGCGCATGAGGCGTTCCCGCTGGCAAGAATGAATCTGAAGGTTCGCAACACGCTCCATCCCGCCGTCTGGTCGCGCGGCCGTCGCCGCAAACGCGCCTTTTTCCGCCAGCAGCGGAAACATCGGTCAAAATTTTGTCTTTACCGGCGGAACCGAGAAGAATAGCAACGAAACAGAGCGAACGAGAAGTTCAATAAAATGAAATCGCCGATGGGCTCGCAAAACGGCTCACTTGCTGCGCGTGCGGTCTGTTGTCGGCAGGGAGCCGAGAAGAGGTAAACAAAATGTAAGGACCCCTCCTATGCCCAGCTCAAATGCTCTGGATCCACAGTCGCCACTGGCGCGGGCAATCTACGATTTAGGGATCGTTTCCGGCGTTGTCTTCGCTCTGATTTTCGTCATCGTAACGGGCGCGATCATCTACGCGGTTTTTCGCTTTCGCGCGCGGCCGGGTGAGCCCGACCCGAGGCAAATTCCAGGTAACAGGAAGGTGGAAATCGCGTGGACGATTATTCCTTTCCTGATCGTCATCTTTCTTTTAGTCATGACACTGAGCGCAATGAATCGCGCTGATCCGCCGCCGGCGCCTTCACCCGACTTGGTAGTAACTGGACATCAATTCTGGTGGCAGGTGGATTACCCGGGCTCCGGAGTAATTACGGCTAACGAAATCCATATTCCTGTCGGCAAGCCTTTATCGGTGCGGCTCGAGTCAAAGGATGTCCTACACGAGTTCTGGGTGCCGAAGTTGACCCGAAAGATGACCAATGTGCCGGGACAACCTAACCACATTTGGTTACAAGCGGATAAACCAGGCACTTACATCGGCCAGTGCTCGGAGTTTTGCGGAACGCAACATACCTGGATGCGCATCCTGGTCGTGGCCGACGAACCCTCGAAGTTCGAAGAATGGCAACGCGCTCAATTACAAACAGGCCAGTCGCCGACAAATGATACTATCGCAAAAGGATTGGCGCTGTTTAAGACGTCAACCTGCATCAACTGTCATGCTATCCGCGGAGTAGCTGGGGCGGATTTGCGAGTAGCGCCCGATCTGACACACGTCGGTAGCCGCAGACAATTGGCGTCCGGCGTGATCGACAATACGCCGGCGAACATGCGCCTTTGGCTAAAGAGTCCGCAGCACGTCAAGCCCGGTGCATTGATGCCAGACTTTACCTTGACCGACGAGCAGCTCGACCAACTTAGCGCATATCTCTCCTCGCTACGATGAATGGCACCACTACCATCGCGGAATTCCGAGACGCGGTTCTGGACCCAGCCAAGCGCGCGCACTATCGACTCGCCTGGCTCTCCACCGTCGATCACAAGCGCATCGCTGTTCTCTACATGCTGACGGCGTTGGTTTTTTTCGTGATCGCCGGAGTCGAAGCGCTTTTCATGCGCCTGCAGCTGGCCATACCTAACAACCACTTTCTCGCCCCCGACACCTTTAACCAACTCTTCACCATGCACGGCACGACGATGATCTTTCTCGTCGTCATGCCGGTAGTGTTCGGCCTCGCAAATTACGTCCTACCGTTGCAGATCGGCGCGCGCGACATGGCTTTCCCCCGTCTCAATGCCTTTGGTTTCTGGTGCGTGCCGTTTGGTGGAATTCTTTTGCACTTCAGCGTGCTCGCGGGCGGCGCTCCAGCGGTCGGCTGGTTCTCCTATGCACCTTTGAGCGAGACGCCCTATTCCTCATCTCCCGGGGTCGATTATTGGGCAGTCGCTCTCTTCGTCCTGGGTATCGGTTCAATTAGTTTTGCCATCAACACTATCGCGACAGTTATTTCGCTGCGAGGTCCAGGAATGACGATCCGTCGCCTTCCGCTCTTTACCTGGATCAATTTCGTTAACGCGTTCATTATTATTTTCGCGCTCCCGGTCTTAAACGCCAACCTGGCGATGATCCTGGTCGATCGTCAGCTACAGGGTCATTTCTTTCTACCTATTGGCGGAGGTTCGCCCGTTCTGTGGCAGCACATTTTTTGGGCATTTGGCCATCCGGAAGTCTACATCATGGCCCTCCCCGCCTTCGCCATCGTATCCGAAATCATTCCGGTTTTCTCGCGCAAACCAATTTTCGGTTACGAATTTGTAGCTGCATCGAGTGTAGCCATAGCAGTCCTAAGCCTGGGTGTCTGGGGACACCACATGTTCACGGTGGGAATGGGTCGTCCACTCGATGTCTTTTTCGCCATTTCCTCGATGCTGATTGCAATTCCAACCGGGGTAAAAGTGCTCAACTGGACCGCGACCATGATCGGCGGCCGCATCCGATTTGACGTGCCGATGTTGTTTTGCATCGCGTTTCTCATTCAATTCCTTGTCGCCGGGATCACTGGAATCAGCCACGCTGTTGTGCCGCTCGACTGGCAGACTAAGAACAGCTATTTCCTCGTCGCACATTTTCACTTTGTGGCGGTAGGCGCGATCGTCTTCGCAGTCATCGGTGGCCTGCAATATTGGTTTCCGAAAATGAGCGGTCGCATGCTTTCAGAGCGGCTCGGTAAGTGGACCTTTTGGCTAATGGTCATCGGTTTCAACATGACCTTCGTCATTCAGCATTTTCTCGGGTTACTCGGAATGCCTAGACGCGTGTACACGTATCCCGATCTTCCACACTGGGGTTGGATGAACATGGTCTCGACCAGCGGCGTCTTCTTCATGAGCGCAGCCGCGCTCATCCTGGTTTGGAACCTGGCCACTTCATTTTTCCGAGGTAAAGTCGCCGGCGATAACCCCTGGGACGCATGGACCCTCGAATGGGCGACAACGTCGCCGCCGCCGCATGAAAATTTTGTCGCACTGCCGCCGATCCGCAGCCGGCGACCATTATGGGACATAGCTAATCCCGACCGGCCTGACCCAATCGTAGGGGAGAATAGCACCGCGGTAACGCTTCCCAATCACAACAAAATAGGGATCCTGAGCTTCATTCTTTCGGAAGCAGGATTCTTCGCGGCACTTATCCTTGCCTACTTGTATTTCTACGCCCGGCCCGAGGCCGGTCCGGGACCGAGAGAACTGGATGTCCCGCGAACGCTGCTGTTCAGCGTTTGCCTTTTCGCAAGCAGTTTCACCTTCTGGCGGTCCGAGGTTGCCCTGACGAAACAGCGTCGTGGTTCCATCCTCGGCTGGCTCGCGCTAACTATCCTGCTCGGCGGCATCTTCCTTGTTGGTCAGGGAACGGAGTATTGGAAGCTGTTTCAGACCGGGGTCGATCTCAGCACCAATATGTTTTCAACCACGTTCTTCACCCTGACTGGTTTTCACGGTTTGCACGTGCTCATGGGTCTCATCGCGCTGCTGATCTTTCTCTGGATGGCGTGGGAAGGCGATTTCGTTTCTTCCAGGTTCGGCTCCGCTTTTAAATCGGTCGGCTACTTCTGGCACTTTGTCGATGTCGTCTGGGTCTTTGTTCTACTCACTGTTTACATCCTTCCGCTTATTCGATGACTACCTACCAATTCTTCACTACCGCCTGGACGTGGAATTCCGTCGTTCTAGCCGCTACCGCGCTTGGCTGCGTCGGTTACTTCGTCATCTTCGGACAACGAGGCAGGCCAGTCTATTTCATAGCTGCGCTCGCTATCTTTCTTTTGTCCTTCATCTCGCCAGTTAATGCACTGGCGAACGGTTACCTCTTCAGCGCGCACATGGTTCAGCACATCCTGCTCGTGCTCGTTGTTCCTGCGCTCTTGTTGCTAAGTCTCCCACCGTCGTTCTCAGTTCGTTCTCCACTCACTCATCCAGTTATCGGCTGGATTGCCGGGGTAGGTGCGATGTGGCTGTGGCACGCGCCCGCACTTTGTAACGCGGCGGCAACGTCGGGGACAGTCTCGGCGATCCAGACGACTTCGCTTCTATTGATGGGAAGCATTTTTTGGTGGCAGGTGCTCGCGCCGCGCGAAGAGCAACGGCTTTCACCGCCCGCGGGGATTATTTACCTCTTTACCGCCTGCACTGCCTGCAGCGTGCTCGGCATTATCCTGACCTTTGCGCCCGTCTCGATTTGTCCGGTTTACCAACACCCGGTCGATCGGTTGGGAATCCTGAGCACAATTCGCGGCGACTGGGGCCTAACCAGCGATCGTGACCAGCAGATCGGCGGACTGCTGATGTGGGTTCCCATGTGTGCGATTTACGCATCTGCCATTTTGGCCCAGCTCGCTCGCTGGCATTCATCTCCACAACCGACACAATCAAATGCCTAACGAACAATCACCTACCGAACATTCGGACGCGGTACCGCCGGGCTGGCAGGCGCTACCCGATACGCCGCTGCCGCACCCAACGTACTTTCCCGCCGGGCTGGCTATGGGAGTAGCCTTTATCTTTTGGGGGTTGATCACCACCTGGGTTGTTTGGCTAGTCGGTGTTGTCCTCTTCATCGCAGCGCTTGCCGGTTGGATTACGGAAATTCGCCATGAATACAAGTCTAAGTGAGTCGTCCTCTGTGCCGCCGACTGAAACTGCCGAGGAGATTAGCAGGCGGCGATTTTTGGAAAAACTTTCCATCGGCCTGGTCGGGCTCTGCACCGCGATTGTCGGGGTGCCGTTAGTCGGATTTATCGTGGCGCCGCTCTTTCGCAAGATACCCCGGGAATGGGTGACGATCGGCAAACCGGATGACTTCCAAATCGGAAAGACGGTAGCTGTGACAGTGACCGATCCTTCGTCGCTCCCCTGGGCGGGAGTCACCGCAAAGAGCGGCGTCTGGCTGCGGCGCGTAACTGAAGATAGCTTCATCGCTTTCTCGGCTAATTGCACCCATCTCGGCTGTCCAGTGCGCTGGCTTGAAGGCGCCGATCTCTTCATGTGTCCATGTCACGGCGGTGTTTATTATAGTGACGGCAAAGTAGCGGCCGGCCCGCCGCCGCTTCCGCTATTCCGCTACGAGGTGCGGATAACAAATGGCGAAGTGCAAATGAAACAGGCGATCGTTCCGATTTCCACCACGCTGTGATCAAGCTGTTCAAGATAGTCTGGAATTGGCTCGACGATCGGCTCGGGATCAGCGTCCTGCTCTCGCCGATGAAGCATATCGCGCCGGAGGATTCGAAATGGTGGTATGTCTTTGGTAGCGCCACGTTGGTTGCGTTCATCGTGCAGGTGGCAACCGGTGTTGCACTAGCGTTTTCCTATATCTCCTCGTCGTCACAAGCTTACGAGACCCTCCTATTCATAACTAACAACGCACCATTTGGCCGCATCCTGCGCGGAATGCATTACTACGGCGCGTCCGCAATGGTGTTGATGATCGGAGCGCACATGGCGCAGACGTTTTTGTTTGGCGCCTACAAATTTCCGCGCGAGATGACTTGGACTACCGGCATTCTGTTACTGACTTTTACTCTCGGAATGGGATTTACAGGGCAGCTACTTCGGTGGGATTCAACCGCGGCGTGGTCGGTTGTGGTCGCGGCAGAGCAGGCCGGGCGGATTCCGATTATCGGCGACTGGGTCGCCCGCTTCATCCTGGGTGGCAACACCATCGGCGGCGCGACACTTAGTCGGTTCTTTGCCATCCATGTTTTCGTCCTTCCGGGAATCATGTTTGCCTTTATCGGCTTGCATATCTGGTTGGTTCTTCGCCACGGCATTTCAGAGCCTCCTGTTGCCGGCAAGCCGGTCAACCCGGCTACCTATCGCGCCGAGTACGAAGAGCTACTCAAGAAAAAGGGCAAACCGTTTTGGCCAGACCTGGCGTGGCGCGATATCATTATCTGCACGCTGTTAATCATCGCGATCGCGGTCGCCGCATTCGTGGTTGGCCCTCCAGCGTTAGATAGGCCGCCGGATCCGAGCATACTCGCAGCGGATCCGAGGCCGGATTGGTATCTTCTTTGGTACTTCGGGCTGCTTTCGCTCATTCCGGACAGAATCGAAGGCTATGTCATGATCGGATTCCCGATCCTGATCGGGCTTTTCCTGCTCTTTATCCCTATTTGGAATCACAAAGGAGAGCGCGCTGCATCACGCCGCCCCTGGGCAATTGCGGTCGTGTGTCTCTCTGTGATCATGATTGGTGCGCTTTGGTGGGAAGGTCAGCACTCGCCATGGTCACCTAATTTCGATGCTCAACCGCTGAATGAGAAAGTAGTAGGAGCTACCAGCGGACCGGTCTTCCAGGGCGGTAAGTTGTTTCACGACAAAGGATGTTTGAACTGCCACCTCATTCAAAGTTTCGGCGGGCGACGCGGTCCCGAACTAACCTACATCGCGGACAAGCTTACGCGCGACAACCTGGTCATCCGGATCGTGAATGGTGGCACGAATATGCCAGCCTTTGGTAGCTCGCTCAAACCGGGGGAACTCGATGACTTGGTTGCGTTCCTGGAAACGCGCAAACGTCCGATTCGCCCGCAAGATCAAGCGAAGGAAACCGCTTCTTCTGCGGCTTCGACATTCAAATGAAAAGAATCGGATGCGCCGAAATTGTCGGGGATAAGGATCAATGCCGCCAACACGATGATTGTATGGCGTCTCATCGAGACGGCCTAGGTTCTGCTGATCAGTTTCTGGCTCGCTTAACGAGCGCGGTCGTCTGTCAGTAAGCTGATTCGTCCCTGTATCGAGGCGCCGGCGAGAAAAGCCAAGATTCTCTGAAATTTCGAGCGTTAAAAGCTTGAGAAAGAATTAGAATAACCAATGAGCACCGCGTCAATAACTGGGCCGCCGAGGAAGACGAACGAAGCGACCGATCGATTGACTGAAACACTGGAAGAGAAGCTGAGTCATCCGGCAACGTCGCCGGACTTCGATCTGCACGCCGAGACAAGTGCGGTGTTAAAGGATATCGGGCTAACAACGGCGGACGCCGGAGGCGAGCTCACTTTTTCCGGACGCGATCCGATTCTCCCAAGCCCGATCCGGTTCGGGACGCTGGCCGCAGTCGGTCTGGCCGCAAGGAGCGTCGCGGTAGCGGCACTTTGGAGGCAAGCTACCGGCGAAGGACAAGATATTTCAGTGGATGTGCGCAAGGCACTGCGGCGTTTCGCCGGATTCTTTGAGGGCAAATGGGAAACCATCAATGGCCGGCCGCCCTCCCCAGGTGGCTATGCGGTTAGCCCATTTCTAAAGATGGGTGATGCGTTTTTTCGCGAGACACGCGATGGGCGGTACGTGCTGGCGCTGGACATTTATCCTCAACTCCTCGTGCGCACCCTCGATTTTCTCGGCTGCAGCCCGAGTACCAAATCCATTAACGACGCCATATGCAAATGGAACGCTGTAGAACTAGAAGAGGCTGCTGCGGCCGAGGGATTAGTTCTGGCGATGGTGCGGACGAATGAAGAATTTCGTCGGGAACCCCAATACACCGAAGTCCTCTCAAAAATGTCGCTGATCACAGTGGAAAAGATTGGCGAGAGCGATCCCGTTCCGCTCAAGGCGAGCGATAATCTTCCTCTCGCTGGTATCCGCGCATTGGGAATGGGTCACGTGATCGCGGGAGCCGGGATGGGCAGAGACATGGCCCTGTACGGTGCGGACGTGCTCAACATCTGGAGACCGCGCGATTCGGAGATCGAAGCCTTCTTCTGGGATGTCCAGGTGGGCATGCGTTCAACGATCCTCGATGATGCGAAGGAAGATCGAGAAAAATTCAATCAGCTTCTAAAGGATGCTGACGTATTTTTTGCCAACAAACGTCCCGGATTTCTGAAGAAGCACGGCCTCGATGCCGAATCGCTTTGCACGCAGAAGCCCGGATTGATTCATGCAATCGTCGCCATGCACGGTGAGGAGGGACCGTGGGCGAATCGACCCGGTTTCGATGAGATTGGCGCGGCAGTGTCCGGCCTCTTTACGATCGAAGGTTCCCCGACTCGGCCGAAGCAGCCGCCAATTGTCCCCATTGCTGACAATGTCGTCGGCTGGTTAGGCACAACTGGAATTCTTGCTGCATTGCGGCGGCGTTCGATCGAAGGCGGCAGCTATCGAGTCGTCGTTTCGCTGACGCGAACCGTGCTGTGGTTGCTCTCGTTAGGCATTTTCGACAAGGCCTACGCGAAAGCGACCGCCGGTTCCACCGACGAGCACAAGTACGTCGCTCCGGACCTGTTTACCGCGGAAACGCCGCTTGGAACTTATCAGGGAATGACCGACCAAATCGTATTGTCGCGCACGCCCGGCGCCTACCGAACCGTACTGGTTCCGCGCGGCTCGAGCAAACCTGAATGGCTGGGAAAATGATCGCGCCTACACATAATATGCTCGCACTGATTAATCCCGTAGCTCTTCCTGCTCTGCGAATCGCCGCGACATTCTTCTTCCTGATTTATTTGGGAATCGGCGCGTATATCTTTCGCAATCGTCACCGATTCTTTGACCGCGATCCGAGCGTCGACAACGACATTCCGGCCGTTCGCAAAGTGAGGATCGAGGTCGTCACGATCCCGTGGTTCGTTTTGACCACGCTTATCCTGATTCTTCTTATCAGTTTCTGGCTCGCTTGATAAGGCGGCCCTCTGTTCGCCGCTGACCTGACCATCGTGGTCTGCGAGAAAAACCAAGATTCTCTGAAATTTCAGGCCTTAGAAGCTTGAGAAAGGGATGGATGAACGATGC
>Ga0137408_1006715_pt1 | contig 10455 bp, 8 predicted proteins | sample CZOMad2_2_16fung_FD_141241 | JGI IMG/M metagenome (GOLD analysis project Ga0137408, IMG submission 141241) | Vadose zone soil fungal communities from Angelo Coast Range Reserve, California, USA - CZOMad2_2_16fungal (PacBio error correction) | ecosystem: Environmental > Terrestrial > Soil > Vadose...
ATTGATCCCCAAAGAACAAAGAATTTCCCTCGGAGTTCGAAGAGCGCATGGATCTCGACTCTCCGGTGGATTTGCTCGAACCCTTGCTCTTTGTTCTGAACCGGCTTCTCGAACAGTTGTGCGCGCGGCTGCACATGCACATTCTGGCCATCGGCGAGATCAAAGTTACACTGACGCTGGAAAGAAATGGCTCCCGCAACAAGGAACCGCTCACTCATATCCGTACGCTGCGGCTTCCGGTACCAGCGCGAGACAGCAAACTCCTTCTGAAACTTTTGCGACTCGATCTTGAAAGGCACCCCCCGTTCTTACCCGTCACCGCCGTCCGCATTTTGACGGTTCCGCTAAAGGCACGCTCCCAACAGCTCGGACTGTTCCTGCCGCTCTCCCCCGATCCGGAACGTCTTGAAATCACGCTCGCGCGAATTCAAAGCACAGTTGGGGAAAACCGCGTGGGCGCGCCTGCACTCCTCGACACGCACAGCCCCAACGCGTTTCAGCAGAACCGGTTTGTTTTGCCGGAAATCCAAGAAAAGCGTTCGGCCACTGAAAAACAAACAACGGCAGCGATGCGAATTTACCGGCCTCCGCTTCCCGCGACGGTTGAGTTTCAGGAAGGAAAGCCTACGTACCTCGGTTGCGAAGGAGCGCGTCGGCGAATCCTCGCGTTCGCAGGGCCGTGGCGAACGAAAGGTGACTGGTGGTCCGAGACCGCGTGGGCGCGGGATGAATGGGACATCGAGGTGCGCATGCTGCGCCCGAAAGTTCAGCCGGAACCTAGCCGGGAGAGTGAAGAAGAGACCGCGCTGTATCGCGTGTACAAAGACCTGCGAGCGAAGCGCTGGTTCGTCGAAGGGATCTACGATTGAAATACGTTGAACTGCATTCCGCGTCCGCGTTCAGTTTTCTCGAAGGCGCCTCGCGCCCGGAAGATTTGGTCTCTCGCGCAAAGGAACTAGAGTTGCCTGCCATTGCTTTGGTCGATCGGGACGGCGTGTACGGTTCACCGCGATTCCATATGGCGGCAAAGTCTGTGGGGATTCGCGCTCACGTCGGAGCGGAAATTTCCGTCGAAGGTTTTGGAAACCGCGCCGGCTTGCCTCCGTGGATGCCGAATTCTTTCTCGTCAAGACCGGTGCGGTTGGCCCTGCTGGTCGAAAGCCGGACCGGGTATCAGAATCTCTGCCGTCTCATGACGCGCTACAAGTTGCGCGAAAAGGAAAAAGGAACGGGAACGGCCACGCTCGAGGAGGTTGCAGAACACGCAGAGGGTCTCGTCTGTCTGACGGGCGGCGAGGAAGGAGTGCTGGCGGCTTCGCTTATATATAAAGGTTACGACGAAGCGCGAAAGAACGTTGAAAAGCTGACGGCCCTCTTCGGGGCAAAGAATGTCTACGTCGAAGTGCAGCGGCACTGCGATCCCGCCGAGGAGCGGCGAAATCAAGCGGCAGTGCGGCTTGCCGAAACGCTGGGTTTGCCGCTTCTTGCAACGAACGGCGTTCGCTACGCCCGCGCCCCCGAGCGCGAAATTCTGGACGTCTTCACCTGCATTCGAAACCACTCGAAGCTAGAAACCGCAGGACGGCTTCTCGAACGAAACGACGAGCGTTACCTCCGTTCGACCGAAGAGATGATGCAACTGTTTTCGGATCTGCCGCAGGCGATTCACAACACCGGTGAACTCTCCGCAAGGCTCGAATACACCCTGGCCGATCTCGGATACGAATTTCCGCGCTATCCCGTTCCCGGAGGAGAAACAATGGATTCGCTTCTCCGGAAACGCACTGAGGAAGGATTTCAAGACCGCTATGCGGTGAAACGAGACGAGGACTTGTTCAAACGCGCCAAGCGGCAGGTGCAGAAAGAACTGGCGCTGATCAAAAAGCTGCGCTTGGCCGGATATTTTCTCATTGTCTGGGACATCATTCGGTTTTGCCGCGAACAGAAAATCCTCGTGCAGGGGCGCGGCTCGGCTGCGAACAGCGCAGTTTGCTACTCCCTCGGAATTACTGCGGTCGATCCGGTCGGCATGGAATTGCTCTTCGAGAGGTTTCTCTCGGAAGAACGCGGCGAGTGGCCGGATATCGATCTCGACTTGCCAAGCGGAGACCAGAGAGAGAAGGCAATTCAATACGTATACCAGCGCTACGGCGAGCTCGGTGCCGCGATGACCGCGAACGTCATCACCTATCGCGACCGCTCCGCGGCTAGAGAGGTAGGCAAAGCGCTGGGATTCGATCAGGACACCCTTGACCAGCTATCGAGTGTGGTGAACAGCGGAGAATGGCGTGGTCCGTCGGATAACTTCGAGAATCATTTTCAGCAAGTAGGTTTCGACCTGAATCACCCTCGCGTCCGGAAATACTGGGGGTTGTGCGAACGAATTCAGGATCTGCCGCGGCATCTCGGACAGCACTCGGGCGGGATGGTCGTGTGTCAGGGGCAGCTCGATTCCGTGGTTCCGCTCGAACCGGCAACGATGCCGGGTCGCGTCGTCGTGCAATGGGACAAGGACGATTGCGCAGATATGGGTATCGTGAAGGTGGATTTACTGGGACTCGGCATGATGGCCGTGCTCGAAGATTGCCTGGAGCTGATTCCCAAACACTACGGCGAACCTATCGATTTGGCGCAACTGCCTCCTGACGACCCTCCCGTCTATGAAACGCTGCGACGCGCAGACACCGTTGGAATGTTTCAGGTCGAAAGCCGCGCCCAGATGGCTTCCCTGCCGCGCAATGCTCCGGTCAAGTTCTACGATCTCGTCGTGCAAGTTGCCATCATTCGGCCCGGCCCCATTGTGGGGAAAATGATGCATCCGTACATGCGGCGGCGGCAGGGAAAGGAATCCGTCGCTTATGCACATCCTTCCCTCGAACCTGTGCTCAAACGAACTCTTGGAGTTCCGTTGTTTCAGGAACAACTACTCCGCATAGCCATGATCGCCGCGAATTTCACGGGCGGCGAAGCCGAAGATCTGCGTCGGGCCATGGGTTTCAAGCGTTCGGAAGAACGCATGCACACAATCGAAGCGAAACTGCGGAGCGGTATGACCCAAAACGGATTCAGTCCGGAAATTCAGGAAGAGATCATCACGCAGATTACGTCGTTCGCCCGCTATGGGTTTCCGGAATCCCACGCGGCGAGTTTCGCTCTAATCGCCTATGCCAGCGCGTATTTGAAATTTCACTATCTCGCGGCGTTCACGGTGGCGCTGCTTAACAATCAACCAATGGGTTTTTACAGCCCCGCAGTGCTGGTGCACGATGCGCAGTTGCATGGTTTGCGCGTTAAGGCAATCAACGCACTTCACTCGGAGTGGAACTGCACAATCGAGCGCGCAACAAAAGAGGGCAAGGAGGTTCCGTGTTTGCGGATCGGATTGCGTTACGTTCGTGGGTTGAGGAAATCGAGTGCGGAAAAAATTGTTTGTGAGCGGCAGAAACGTCTATTCGAGGGAATCGAAGATCTGGTCCACCGTGTCCCGGAACTGCAGAAAGCGGAATTGGTGACGCTCGGAGAAATTGGCGCCCTCAATTCTCTGGGAAAGGAAATGAACCGGAGAACGGCACTATGGCAAGTTGAACGTGCAGCGCGCCGGGCCGGGCCGTTGCTCGACACGATTCCAGAGCAATTCGAATTTTCGCCGCTCAATCGGATGACCGACGAAGAGCGCCTTGTCGCGGACTTTCATGGCTCGGGCATGAGCACGGGCCCTCATCCGATGACGTACTGCCGGGAAGCTCTGTCCAAACAACGAGTGAAACGAGCCCGCGATTTAGCTCGGCTGCCTGACGGGCAATACACGCGCGTGGCGGGATGCGTGATCGCGCGACAACGGCCGGGGACGGCCAAAGGCTTCGTCTTTTTGAGTCTTGAAGATGAAACGGGAATTGCGAACGTGATTGTGAATCCCGATCTTTATGAGAAATATCGAGTCGTGATCAACCGCGAAAAGTTTCTTCGCGTGGACGGCGTTCTACAGAATCAGGATCATACTATTTCCATCAAGGCGTCCCATGTCCAGTCGATCTCCATTACCGCAGCGGAAACCCAGTCCCATGATTTTCACTAGACGTTTGTTGTTGGTCTTACGAAGCTGAACGCAATACGGTCAGGCGTTCTTTCAAGCAGTTGTCAAAGGATAGGTTCAGAGCAGCCCGTAATCCATCTAGGATCGATGCCAAGCGCGGACATCACTTCATAAGAACTTCCCAATACTATCCGGAGGAATCTCTTTCGATTACTTCCGTATGGCGACCATCCAGAATCAATCCGCCTCCAAACACTACGGTGACGCGCTTCCGTACCCCGCCCGGTATATTCGGCCACTGGGATCAGTAAGGAGCTGCGGATTTCTCGCATCTATCGCTAACAATTAGGCGGAGTTCGCTCGGCGCCGCGGGAAATTTCTTCAGAAAACATCGAGGTCGTGACCGGCAACGACCTTGCCCCTGTAGAGCTCGCGAATCTCTTGCAGCATTTGCTCTTCGCTACCCGCTTCACGGCACTTTCGTGTGCGCCTGGTCGCAACCCGGGTTGGCGCGGTGATATAGGACCAGCAGAACGGGCTTGGCTTTGTTGGCGATCTCTGCAAGCTGCCTTGTCGAAGTGTGGAATGCTTCACGGTACTGCTTCCATTCGGGGGAGACTATGTCGAACGAAGCCTGTGTATACACCTCGTGAATCAGCACGTCGCAGCCGTTGCAGTTCTGAAGCACGTCGCTCTTGGGCGTGGCGTCGCCGGAAATCACGATGACGCGACCGGGCGTTTCAAAGCGATAGCCGAACGTGTTCTTCGGCGAGCCATGATGCGCGTTGAAAGCTTTCACAGTAATGTTTGCGTCTTTGTACACGACGCCCGGCGTGATCTCGTGCACGTTGACCTTGTACCCAGTGCGATTTGAGTGTTCTAGGCCCTCAGTTCGTACCTTGATGTCTACATCGTAGGCCTGCAAAATGTGCTCCACCATCTCTCATGTTCCCGCGGGACCATACAGCTCCAAGGGCTCCTTTCTTCCCATGATCAAGGGCGTGAGAATCAGGTCGGGAAGGCCGAGTGTGTGATCTGCGTGCAGGTGAGTGAGAAACGCGATTCTGAGATTTGTCGGTTCTAGAGCTTTCACGCCTTTGTCGCGGGCCGCGGCCGCACGTCGTACGACACCGGTCCCAGCATCAACGATGTACGGCATGTCATTCACGACAATCGCGATTGAAGGTCCCGAACGCTGGGGATCCGGCCCAGGAGTCCCGGTCCCGAGCATGACGACTTGCGCCTCTGTCGCCGGCGCAGATTGTGCGAAGGATGCAGAACGCCACGCGAACACAAAAAGCAGGGTGACAACTGCGAGCACTTGACGTTTGCGAGCGTTACCCATGCGGAAAGGTCCTCCTGCAAGCGAACCGCAGAAATTGTACCTTTGTTTCTCCTCGGGGTGCTTACCCATAGGTCGCGTCCCCGTGCCGTTCTGGCCGGATGACGGCCTACTCTGATCGTACCGCCGCGACATCACCCGATCATTGATCGGTGGCATGGAGGCCATCGGTCATGAACCGGAAACCGCACTCACGAAGAAAACGTACCACTACAAAATCTGTCCTGCGCCTGCCAGACCTCGAGCACGCCAAAGCCGCAGTCTTGAATAGCCTCACCAGCCTGGACGCCCAACGGGGTTATCGTCACGCCATCGATGAGTTCGTTGACTGGTATTGTTCGGAACCTCGCTTGGCTCTCAACAGAATAGTGGTGCTGCGCTATCGGTCTCATCTCGAATCCCGTCAACTTGCACCTGGCACCGTCAACCTGCGTCTCGGTGCCGTGCGCCGGCTCGCATATGAGGCCGCCGACTGTGGTCTCCTCAGCGCCGATTTGGCGGCTGGCATTCGCCGTGTTAAAGGTGTGAAGAAGTTGGGAGTGCGCCTCGGCAATTGGCTGAATGCGGAGCAGGGCCAGACACTTTGGCAAGCACCCGATCATCAACGACTGAAAGGAAAATGCGACCGAGCATTACTCGCATTGCTACTCGCGTGTGGGTTGAGGAGGCAAGAAGCTGTGACTTTGACATTGGATCATCTCCAACAGCGCGAAGAACATTGGGCCATTGTTGATCTGGTCGGCAAGGGAGGCCACGTTCGAACAGTTCCAGTTTCTGATTGGGTGAGAACCGAACTGGACGATTGGCTCGCCGCAGCCGCAATTGATCGAGGAAAGCTGTTCCGTCGGGTCAACAAAGTTGGAAGGACATGGGGAGATGGCATGACGGTGAAGGCGGTTTGGCACATTGTGAAGGAATCCGCCAAGAGCATCGGCGTGGCGCAGTTGGCGCCACACGATCTGCGGCGGACCTGTGCTCGGCTTTGCCATGCTTCGGGAGGCGAGTTGGAGCAGATCCAATTTCTTTTGGGGCACGTTTCGGTGCAGACTACTGAACGCTACCTTGGCTGCAAGCAGCGGATTCGATCAGCGGTCAATGATCGCATTGGCATCGAGCCGAATCCTTGAGCGGGGGGCGGTTGTGGAAGGGTTGCCGACAATCCGCCCGGAATCTTGATGATTAGGCTTCTACTTGGGCCTGTCCGAAGGAAGCCTTGGAGATCTGGCGAGCATAGAGCTGCCGGTGCAAGAGACCTCGATTCAGAATCCGGAAGCCGTTCTCCTCTTGAAGGACAGCAAACCAGAGCCGGTCTGCCAGGAATGCTCCTTGCAAACTAACTCGGTCTTCATTTCCAGAGAAGTCGCCAATAACGACTGTTTGGACTCGAGCTGTTTGCAGCACAGCGCTCAAATGCTTCGCAAGACCATCTAAGTCAGTGGTCTCGCCAAATGTTCGGGCGGTGGGGCCGAATGCGGAATAGAAAAATAAGACAAAAAATACTGGGGCGCGCCTAACCAGGATCGAGAGATTCATAACGCCCTCCCGCCTGAGACCTTAGCACAGGAGGCCGCGTCGGTTGCCTGTCCTTGCGATTTGTGCAAGGGTGGGTCTTTCTTTTGTGGGACTCTATGAAAGCAATTGTACGCACCCAATACGGGCCACCGAATGTGCTGCAATTCACGGAGATAGAAAAACCTACTCCCAAAAATAATGAGGTCCTAATAAAGCTGTACGCGGCATCGGTAAATCCACTGGACCGGTTCCATCTGAGAGGTGCACCGTGGAACCGCCGGATCCCGGGACTTCGCACACCAAAACAACCGGTCATCGGTTGTGATATCGCCGGTCGAGTGGAAGCGGTTGGCAGAGACGCAAAGCAATTTCAGTCAGGCGACGAGGTCTTTGGCGTAACAGGTTTCGCAGGAGGAGGATTTGCCGAGTACGCGTGTGCTCCCGAGGCCAAGTTGGCACCGAAACCCGCCAATTTATCGTTTGAGGACACAGCAGCCGTACCAATCGCGGCAATCACCGCACTTCAGGCTCTTCGTGATAAGGGAAAACTCCAGCCAGGCCAAAAGATTCTCTTGGACGGCGCGTCCGGTGGCGTGGGCACGTTCGCCATCCAGATCGCCAAATCGTTAGGGGCAGAGGTAACTGCGGTGTGCAGCACGCGCAATGTAGATATGGCGCGATCGCTCGGCGCCGATCACATCATTGATTACAAACAAGAAGATTTCACGCAGAGCGCCCAGCGTTACGATCTCATCGTCGGCGTGAACGCCCATCATTCGATTTTCGATTATCGTCGTGCGCTAACTAACGGCGGCACTTATGTCGCCGTCGGAGGTGGTTTGCCCCAAGTTTTCCAGATCATGTTACTGGCACCATTCCTCTCACGGATCGGAAACAAGAAGACGTCTTTCTTCATAGCGAACATAAACCAGAAGGATCTGATTTTTCTGAAAGAACTCATCGAAGCCGGAAAACTTGTACCCATCATCGATAAACGTTACCCGTTAAGCGAAGCGGCTGAAGCCATCCGGTATCTCGAAAAAGGACATGCGCAAGGCAAAATCGTATTAACCGTCGAACCTAACAACGGCACTTAGCGATACCGCTAGCCCCCATTACCGCCCCAGACCTGTTGATTATTGTCATTACCCGAAGCATTATATGCCCGGCTTGATGCCTGTCGCTCGATACCACCATCGATCGAGCGACTTTCCTCTGCATCAGCCTAATCGATCCATCCGACAGGAGGTCTATATGCATTTCACCAAACCGGTTCTCGCCGCAATTCTGTTCCTCTGCCTTGGACTGAGCGTATTCGGCCAGTGTGTCCATGTTGGAGGTGGGATTATCACCAACGTCGGGGTGATTAGTGCAGACAGAACGCTGGGCACCGCGACGGGAGACCTAGGAGGCGCAATCGGCGTCCAAATCATAAGCCAATCTCCCGGCCCCGGTGGAACCACCGTTTTGACGGTCCACCACTTTTGGGTCACCGAATCAGGCGACACGATTTTTGTCGATCCGGCTCAATTGACAGCGAAGCTCGTTGCACCCAACCTCTTCGCGGTCGTCACCTACCCGGTATCGATCAGCGGTGGCACCGGAAAATTCAAAGGCGCCACTGGCAAGCTCAAAGTGATCGGCGAGGTTGACTTTAACGACGGACAAGTCGCACTCAGATACACCGGTCGAGTTTGCTTTGCCACGTCCGACGATGATAAGGACGCGGCCGCCGTCACTCACAGCGACGCTGGCGTTGCCGCAAAGGTGGCGGTGCCTGCGGAACAACTGAGACCCGTGTCGAATGTAATGCTCGCTCGCGAGCGCAGGCGGCTAGCGCAGCTTTAGTCGTTCTTGGAAGCCCAGCTAAGCCCGACCACACACCTGATTAAAATACCGAATCGCGCGGAGTGTCGCCGCGTGCCCATTGTTGCCCACCAAACAGACCGTGTCGCACGGCTCTCGTCGAGTGGGTGTGGTTTGACTTTTCCTGCTGCCACAATTGGACAGGTGATAGACGAACGACAGACGTTGCAGCCACCATCAAGCGTCCACCCCCAGAAACTCATCCAGTATTTTCATGCCGGACGCCTTCGCTTCCACCCATCCGAGAAAATGTGCGGTAGCAACTGCTGCAAACAACGCCAGCAAGGTGACGTAGTGGGGTAAGTCTGCAACATCTTGGTCTGAATAATTTGGCCCGATGCTTTTCCCATCGATCATGCGTGAGAGATGTTCGATTCCCGCGTGTGTGAACCCGTGCAGGGAGTCCTTTATCTTCCCAAAGAGCGGCCCGAACAAAGGGGGCGAAGCCGCTCACGTCGCCGTCGCCCATGAATGTGGCGACGAGATGTGCCTGCCGGTAGTTAACTCTCCTCGCGTTGGAGTGTGCGGGTATACGGGTTAGGTGCTCCTTTCCATAACTGCTCGGAATTTCGTTGCACTACACTAGGTGCGCCCAGCGGATTGTGATCGCATGAGAGGCAATGCTGAAGTAACCGGATTGGGTAAGAGTAGCCGGGAGTTAATCGGTTCGGTCAACCCTGCCGCGTTTACAAGGGATCGATGTAGATCGATGATGTCTCCTGAACCATGGTCCGGTCAAAGCACGGTCATGTAGTATTGCTGGGGTTCAATGCCAGCGCGCGCTGGAAGTCCTGCACGGCTTTTTCATGAGGGTAATGGTTGGCGAGAGACCAGAGCAGGTAACCCCGCGCGACGTACCCTTCCGCCAGTTCAGATTCCTACGACAGCGCATTCTCCACGGCGGCAAGCGCTTTCTCCTCCCACTGTTTTCCCTTTGGGTCGACGATAAAAGCCTTCGTCCCGTATTCGCGCCCCAAGGCCGCATAGGCGGGTGCGAACTTGGGATCGCGAGCGACGGCCTGCTCCAGCAACTCGACGGCGGCCTGATTGTCCTGGCGATTTTCCAGGCCGACGTGCACCAGCGCGCGCAGGTAAAGGTCATAGGCCTCGGAATTCGTGCGCTGCGAACGAGCCAGTCGCGCCTGTTCTTTCGGCGTCAACTGGACTTGCATTGCATGGACAATGTCGCCAGCCACTTCACTCCGAGTACTTGTGATGGGCACACACTCTTCCTTGTAGGACAGAGCTGCATTTGGCGCGCCCGCCCCCTGATTTGTTTGTGTCACCACACGCTACATCGCAGATAGACAGCTAGTCCTCGCCACCCACATCCTCAAAGCGCGTGCCCGCGCCGCTGGCGCAGGCCACTGCCAGCACGTTGCCGTTGGTGTCGAAAAACTGACTCGAGCCGTTGAAAGTCATCTGGTCGCCGTGAACCTCGATGTCCCGCATGAGCCGCTGCACGCCTCTCTTGAACGGGAACCCGGGAACAGCTGGAGGAGTGTCAAAGAGAATGAAGACCTCCCAAACGGCTTTGTAGGCATTGGCCTGCGCGTGGCTCCAGACGCCAAGGCCTGGTGTCACTTGGCCGGGCAGGAACGCTTGGGAGTTAATAACCTCGGTGAGTGTGCCGCCGCGAGCGTACGAATCCAGAGCAGAAAAGGAAGGGATAGGGAGGGGAGCGCCCGTTTGACAGTTTATT
>Ga0137408_1306957_pt1 | contig 10414 bp, 10 predicted proteins | sample CZOMad2_2_16fung_FD_141241 | JGI IMG/M metagenome (GOLD analysis project Ga0137408, IMG submission 141241) | Vadose zone soil fungal communities from Angelo Coast Range Reserve, California, USA - CZOMad2_2_16fungal (PacBio error correction) | ecosystem: Environmental > Terrestrial > Soil >...
CGTGAGCGAAATTGAAAAACTGGTCCGCAGCCGAGGACCGCGTAACTGAATCCTGCGTTGCTTTCCAATGGACCGAATCAAAGTCATGGTCGTATCTTCAGTCGTTCCAAACGCGCGAGGTTCAGGTGGTGAACTGGTTTTGCATCGCTATATCAAATCAAACTCGCGGATCGAGTCTGAAGTAGTGTCGTGGCAGAGATTTCCGTTTCGTTTGAAAGTTATCGGCAAACTCCGCGAACTTGGTTTCCAATCTCTGTCTCGATCCATGGAGTGTCTCTTTCCTGTTTTGCCTTCAGAAAAAATGGTTCATGACCTGGTTCACTCGTTTCGACCGGATGTTGTCATCACCGTCGCCCATGGCTGGTGGCACATTCTGGCCAGGAGAGTGGCGAGTAAGTCTGAACTGCCGTTGGTTTCTTTTTTTCAAGATTGGTGGCCGGATTTTCCGGATGTTCCTATCGCATTCCGTTCACGAGTTGAACGCCAATTTCGCAAAACATGCGCGGACAGCGCGATGGCAATTTGCGTAAGTGATGGAATGCGTCGCGAGTTAGGCGAACCCGGAAATGCTTTGGTGCTTCATGACGCACCTTCTCTAACCAGGTGTGGCGACATGACGCGCGATTTCAAGCTCCCTTTGCGAGTTGCTTATTTTGGAAACCTTTCCGAATACGGGCCGCTGATTGAATGTGCGTTGCGCGCGCTCAAGGATTCTGAGCGTGTGCGGTTGGAAGTGTTCGGGGCCAGTCCGCTTTGGACACGCGGAGCGGAAGATGAGTTTCGCTCCAGCGGATTTTACCACGGATTCATTCCGTCGAACGAATTGGCGAAGTCGCTTCACGATTTCCAAGCCGCGTTAGTCGTTATGAGCTTTGCTCCGCCGCATCGCCGGCGAATGACAACCAGTTTTCCATCCAAACTGATCGATGCCACTCAGCTGGGTCTGCCGGTTGTCATATGGGGACCGGAATACTGTTCGGCGGTGACATGGGCCCGCAAGGGAGACAGAGCGTTATGCGTGACCGACCCGAATCCGTTGGCGCTCCGCGAAACGTTGGAAGAACTTGCTGCGTCGCCCGCTGAACTGCGACGCCTTGCGAAATCAGCCTGCGACGCGGCGGCAGGCGATTTCAATTACGAGCGAATTCAGCTGCAATTCATGGACGCACTCAGACGCGCGAAGCAACATGCTGCAGGGAAAACTTAGTCAGTTGCGTCTCAAAGCGCGGTCCCTCTTCAGGCGCATCTTTCATGTGCTTCTCGATAGGCTGGAAATTCGGCGTTTCAAAGAACACTCATTTTTTGGCTCGCTTCTACCGCAGCCAGCGATTGTCGCTGATTTTGGCGCGCATCGTGGGGAATTCCTTGTGGCTTTGAAATCCGAATATTCTGTTTCTCGGGCGTTTCTTGTCGAGGCGAATCCGACATTGGCGGAATCGTTGAAGGAAACATTCGGCAGGGAGAGCGATGTCCTTCACGCTGCCGTGGTGGGAGCAAACAGTAAAGGCGCGGTCATTTTTACTCGATCAACAAATCCTGAGTCGTCGAGTATTTTCAAGGAGTGGTCGGCGGCTTACGGGATAGCTGACCAAGTGGAGGTTCCCCCAGTCGAATTTGCAAGCGTGATTCGAGAGTTGGGCGGGCGAGTGGACTTGGTAAAGTTTGATATAGAAGGCGCTGAAGTCGAGGTTCTAAAAGAAGCGCGCGCATCTGATCTGGCGAGTTGTGGTCAGTTGACGGTGGAATTTCACGATAGGCGACCGCCACTAACACGACGCGATGTTGATGATGTATGCCGGCGTATGCGTTCTGAAGGCTACCTGATTGTAAAGCCAAACTGGCCCAATGTTGATGACGTGTTGTTCGTCAACCTGAAAAGCATGCGGATGATCAAACGAATCGAGTTTTGCTGCCGCGTGGCAGTGGCCAATGCATTGTTCATCATCCGTCGAAGGATTTTTGGAAGCGGTTATAGTTAGTAGCTTATGCGGGAATTGGAACCAGTGGTTCTTGCCCTAACTAGCGACGAAGGCTACTTCCCCGGGCTATACTGCGCCGTTGCGAGCGCATTAAGCGCCGTAGACTCGGCACGGAAAGTCGATGTGAAGGTTCTCGATAGCGGTCTGTCGCAGGCATCCCGGGACACTCTTGCAAGCTTGATTGAGCGAACAGGCAAACGCGCGCAGCTGGATTTTGTGAAGGCAGATCCATCGATTTTTGATAAGGCAACACTCGGACCGGGGCAATCGCACATGGCGTATTGCCGGATATTGCTCCCGCATTTGCTCGGTGTCCCGCGCTTGATCTATCTCGACTGCGACGTGCTGGTATTTCGCGATCTTTCACAGCTTTTTGATTTTGAATTGTCGGCCGGCAAATTCGTTGCAGCAGTTCCAGACTCCGAGACGCGCTCGCTCGCGCACGACTCCCGAGGGTTGGCAAAGGCGATGAGGCTCCCTGCCGAGGGCGCTTACTTTAATTCCGGAGTGATGTTGATGAATCTCGACGAACTGCGGAAGCAGCATTTTTTTCAACGCGCTGTCGAATTTCTAGGTGTCTGGAAGTCGGATTACCGGTTCCACGACCAATCGGCCATGAACTTCCTTTTGCACGAACACATCGAAGAGTTACCCGAATACTGGAACCGGCCGTCCTGGTGCTTTGACGCGCAGCCGAATAATGATCTGGATTGCGTGCTTCACTACACAACGTGCGCGCCGTGGCTCGGTGGAGCCCGCACGCCTAGTCAGGTCTTGTTTGAAAGATTTGCGGAAGAGGCGGCCTTGCCGGTCAACCGGGGGTCATCCGGGTTCAAAAGATCGGTTCGCCGAAATTTTTGGCGAAATGCGCTCGCGCCATTGCGAGCACTTGCTTTTCCAATCGGATCTTTCCTCTATAGAATTGCCGGGAAAAAGGAGAAGTCGGCTGCTTACAACAAAGTGGCGCGTTACTGGTTGGATTACATTCGTAATGCGCCGACTCGATGGCGGCTCCATCGTCGCCGAAGTCAGGAGATCATCAAAATGAAAATTGACCTTCGCACGTCCTCAGTTGCTCCATGAGGGTCTTACATCTCAACACTCATTGTTCAGGCGGTAGTCACGAGTATGCGGTGCTTCTTTCGACCGCATTGGCCGAGCAGGGGATTGAAAGCCATGTGCTCTCCAGGGATTCGCAGCAGCTGCAGCCCGGCAAGTCTTTCTTGGATCGGGTTATTCGAAAAGCATATGTCTCGTTTTCAACTGAACCGTGGCATGGGACGCGCCGACTTTTGTCACCACCGCGTTCTGAGGAGCTGCAAGGTTTCGATCTGGTCCATCTACACACGGTTGCGGATTGGTTCAATGTCCCCAATTGGCTGGAGACAGTCCCAAGCGGGATAGGCGTGGTCATTACTTTGCACGATATGTGGCACCTCACGGGCGGCTGTTTCCTTTATCGCGGGTGCGATCGTTTCACCGAGACTTGCGCGCCGTGTCCGATCTTGAAGACGCCTTTGAATCGCGTATTGGCAAAGGACGAGCAGCGGCGAAAATTACAGGCTTATCGAAGCCGACGCGTTCAGTTTGTTGCCAATAGCCAATGGTTGGCGGATCTGGCCGACCGCAGCGCGATCGTCAGAGCCTGCGGCTGCTCTCGAGTCATCCCTCCCGGAATCGATACGGACGTGTTCAGGCCACAGGACAAGGCGCAATGCCGTGCGGAGCTTGGGATCCCGCCTGATGCGTTCGTAATTGCGGCGGGAGCTGCTTCGCTGACGGACATCAACAAGAATATTCCCTGGTTGTTGGAGCAACTTGCGGGATTGTCTGAACTCGAAGATGTAATGGTGGTGCTACTCGGCGAAGGGACTCTCGAGATTCCAATCGGTCTTAATGTCCGCCTAACGGGTGGCGTTGGTGATCGCATCAAGCGTGCAATGCTTTTCAATGCCGCCGATGTTTTTGTCAGTGCCTCATTGATGGAAACCTACGGGTTGGCGCTGATTGAGGCGATGAGTTGCGGGATTCCAGTGGTGGCGTTTCGCACCGGCGGAGTTCCAGAAGCCGTTCCGGATGAAGGGGGAATACTATGTGCGCTCCTCGACGCAGCTGCATTCAAAGCCGCGATTCAGAAACTGCGCCATAGCGAAGAGCTTCGAAACGAGCTTGGGAACTCAGCGCGCAAGCTCGTTGCCGCTCGAAATGCGAAGAGTCGATTTGCTGCAGCGTTTGCTCGCGTGTATGAGGCCTGCCTCTACCCCGGGCAAACACGGCTCATTGAGCAATCCGCCTTACTGCCGTGAAAGTGCAGGCACCATTTGGTTTTGTGACCGGTTGCCACGCGGGCGACAAATTTCTCGTCCAGGCCACGCTGGCCAGCATGAAACATTACTGCCCGGACGTGCCGATATGCCTGACCGTCGATGGTAGCTTTGACGTTTCAGATTTGGAGAAGGAATACGATCTGATTGTCCTGCGGGTTGGGGAATTGCCATCCGAAGAGATGCGCAAACTCATGTGCGGAGATTACCGTGCAAAATTGGCCGCAATGTGGGAAGGGCCGTTTGAGCGCTACATCTGGCTCGATTCAGACGCGATTGTTTGGGGCGATTTTACTTCACAAATTCGCACCGACCTAGACTTCCAAATTTTCTGGAGCGAGGTTTCAATTCCAACGGACGCCACAGAGATCCCACCGTGGCTGCCGCATTTTTATTTTGACCCACAAAAGCTAAAACCATTCGACCCTGAATTTGATTGGCGCGGGCATCCTTACTTTTCTGCCGGCGCGTTGGCGTGCAGGCGGGATGTGATACCGTTTCACAACTGGACAAAAGTTGAATCGTGGAACAACCAGGTTTCCGGGCTCTTTGCATGGGGAGAAATGGGGATGCTCAACTATCATATCCACTCCATGACACAGCGCGGAGAAATCAAAACTGCCATGTCGAACTTGCAGCACATCTGGGGGCATCACGGAAAAGAAGAACTCGTGCAAGACTGTAGTGGCGCCAGTTGGCATTTCCCTAAAACGATCAAACGTCCGCGAATCGCGCACTTTTGCGGGCGCAAGCCATTTTTGTTTGACCACAAAGCATATTCGCGGCCGTTCACGATTGCCCGGCTGGAACACAATCGTGCTCGGCACGGGGAGTTGGGGGCCTGGTTTACCGTGATACAAGAGGATTGCAAAAGGCTTCTTAGCAAAGTTAAACGGCGGGTTTGTACTGTACCCACGCAATGAAAGTCGGTGACAGGCCCAGCGTGGCGTTCTTGATTCCATTCGCATCTCGAAGGACTAAGTCCAGGTGGGACATGGCCTGCGCCCACCTTCGGCAAACACTCAGTTCTGTGCGAAACTCAACAAGCAAGAACTACTGTGTAGTCGTGGCCGGCCATGAGGCTCCTGATTTCAATTTCGAATCTGATTCGACGTGTTGGTTCCTGTCAGTTAATCATGCCATTCCACTCCACGAAGACGTTGTAGTTAGTCGGAGGTTGGACAAATTAGCCAAGATTGCCGCCGCTTGGAACTACGCGAAATCAAGGTGGAATCCACGTTATGTGATGAAGCTTGACGCGGACGACTTGATCAGTTCAAGGCTTACTCAATGGCTGGAGCATTCTGGTGGTGAACCCGGGTACCTTATAACACACGGCTGGGTTTGGCGCTCAGGATCGCGCTATCTTATCCAATGCACCGAGTATTTAGACCGAGTATGCGCATCGTGTCTAGTTATCAGAACTGATATTGCGGATCAGGAAGGGCCGTTTCGTACCGGGGTTGAGGGCATGCGCTTCGATCAGCTAAGCGCAAGCTTCGCTGCGGCTGATCATTATTCACTCATTCCGGGGTCTGGCACTAGCACTGTTCTGCTGAACGACAGCCATCAACGCTACGCAGCCCAATTCGCTTTTCTGGGACACAAACTCCCTAGCGTACCATTCAAGGCGGTCGTTTATCGGACAGGCAATCCCGAGAGTAACTCAGCTGGCCTTAAAGCAGAGTGGCCAACTCCGCGAATGATTTTAGGAACAATCCGAAGAACCCGATTGATCACGAAAAATCTGAGAAGGGAATTCGCATTGGACTTTGTCGGATGAGAACTCAACCACGAATCGCTTTTTTGATTCCAATCCCTTCTGCTCCGAGGACAAAAGACTGGCGGGTAGGCTGTGCATTATTTCGGCAAACACTGTCATCGATATTCAATTCTACTGTTCAGGACTACTGCGTGGTAGTGGCTGGCCACGAGGCCCCGGATTTTGAGCTGCCGCAAGATCGCTGCTTCAAGTTCCTATCACTTGACCATCCTTTGCCGTCTCAAGAAAAGGGGGATTACCCTGCCGCAGTTAAGGATAAGATGATTAAGTTGGCTGCGGCTTGGGATTGCGCGAAATCGGCATGGAATCCGCAGCACGTGATGAAACTTGATTGGGATGACCTCATTAGTTCTCGGCTCGTGGAGTGGCTCGTTTCGGTGAAGGATGAAGCCGGCTATCTTCTCAAGCATGGCTGGATCTGGCGTTCACAAATCCCTTACGTTGTCCAACGCACTGAGTATTTCGACCGTGTCTGCGGATCCTGCCTGATTATTCGGAGTGATCTGGCCGATCAGACTGGCCCATTTCTGACGCATGTGGAAGGCACAAAGCTGAGTCCGGAGGAACACCGCTTTGCTGCCGATGATCATTACTCACTCGTGCCCGGTTCCGAAATAGGATCGTTGCTCTTGAACGATAGCCACCAGCGTTACACGGCCCAATTTGATTATCTGGGACAGCGGTTGGCGACAGTCCCGTTCAACGCTGCCGTTTGTCGCATCGGTCACGGAAACAACGCTGGTCGACCTTTTGGGACGGAAACCACGCGCATGTTGTTAGGCCGCCTTCGACGGACGCGACTGATAACGCCTCGGCTAAGAAAAGAGTTTATGCTCGCATGACTACTTTCCCGCGTTTGATGAATCCACCTCAGGAGACACAGGTGTTGGAAAAATTGCGAAACCCATGCGCGTCAGTGTCATGATCACGACCAGCAATCGCTTGGAGGAGCTCCAGCGAACCTTACAGATGTTGGGAAAACTCGATCCGGCACCCGACGAAGTTCTAGTTACGGCTGACGGTTGCACAGATGGTACGGCTGAGTTCCTCTCAGCGATGCCCAACGTGAAATTCGTTGTGAATCAGCCGGCAAGAGGTTCCGTCGCTTCGCGTGATCGTATGATCCGTGAAGCGCGAGGTGAGTTGGTACTTGCCCTCGACGACGATAGCTATCCGGAGCAATTGGACTGTATTGCACGATTGGTTCCGCTTTTTGAGCAACGTTCGAACCTCGCGGTACTACACTTTCCTCAACGCACGGATGAGTATCCAGATACGGTTGCGCAAATGGACTTCGGGCATGAGAAGTTGACGCGCTCGTTTGCCAATTCTGGAGCGGTCCTGCACCGCTCCACCTATCTTGAGTTAGCTGGGTTTGAACCGCGGTTTTACCACATGTACGAAGAGCCCGACTACGGCTTGCAATGTTTAGCGGCAGGCTATGACGTAGTTTTTTCTCCGATCGTCACAATCCGTCATCATTACTCCGGTCAGGCGCGTGATGAGATCCGCATTCATCATCGTCACGCGCGCAATGAGTTCTGGAGTAGCCTGATGAGGTGTCCTTTCCCCTTCGCCCTTGGCGTGCTTGGATGGCGTGCGGCCTCGCAATTTCGTTATGCGTGCAGGCGGGGCTGGTCGTGGGTCGTTCGCGAGCCGCGCTGGTGGGCTCAGGCGGTGGCGGGAATTCCGTATTTTATTCGAAAACGCAAGCCTGTTTCGTGGGCAGCTTATAAACGCTGGCTTAGCTTGCCTTGAATCTCATTTCAGTATGGCGCCGCCATGATCCGAGATTGAAAGCCTGGCCTTGCGGACTTCATCCGCTGCGCTGCAGCTTCGTCTCGCTCAGAATGACAGTTTGAAATGGCTTCTAAGATAACGAAGTGGCTGTGTTGTCAGCTCGGTGCGCGGGAACATTATGCGATTCCTCGCGCATTATTTCGTTCCAGCCTGCTTGACCGGCTGGTAACTGACGCCTGGGTTCCGTCTTCATCGTTCCTGGCGAAACTCTTTGGATCCCGGCTCGCAGACCGCTTTCACAACGAGCTGCGCGACGCCCCCGTGATCGCCTTTAATTCGTCGCTGATCCTGTTTGAGACGCTTACGCGCGCGAGTGACCTCACCGACTGGCAAAAAATAATTGCGCGCAACCGTTGGTTTCAACGCAAAGTCGTTTCGTATCTTCGTTGCTCTCAACTCTCAACTCTCAACTCTCAACCGGTCCTTCTGAGCTACAGTTACACAGCACTTGAACCATTTCGGCATGCAAAATCACAGGGCTGGAAAACGGTGCTTGTGCAGATCGATCCTGGCCCTGAAGAAGAGAGGATTGTGGCAGAAGAGGTCGCGCGAGTGCCTGAGTTGGCCGGCGACTGGCAGCCCGCACCGGCGGAATACTGGGCATCATGGCGGAAGGAGTGCGAGCTTGCCGATCGAATTGTGGTCAATTCCGAATGGTCGCGAGACGGTTTGATTTGCAGCGGAGTTCCGCGTGAAAAGGTATCGATTATTCCGCTCGCATACGAAACACCAGACGTCGGAGGTCAGAAGTCAGAGGTCCGAGCTGCGCGGTTGTATCCGGATGGTTTTACAAATGAGCGGCCGATGCGATTGCTTTTCCTCGGTCAGGTGAATTTACGCAAAGGCGTCGCCAGACTACTGGAGGCCGCTCGGATGTTGCGCGATGAGCCGCTTGAATTTTGGATGGTGGGACCTGTGCAGATCGCAAATGCAGAAACGCTAACAAAAGACGCGCGGACGAAATGGTTTGGGCCTGTGACGCGGAAGCAGGCTGCAGAGAGGTACAGAGCTGCTGACATATTCATTCTTCCGACGCTCTCGGATGGGTTCGCGATTACGCAGCTCGAGGCGCAGGCGTACGGTTTGCCTGTAATTTCGTCGAAATTCTGTGGACGCGTCGTGCAGGGCGGTCGCAACGGCCTTATTCTCAAGGAACCCAGTGCCGCGTGCATTGCAGCTGCAATTCGCGATTGCATTGCCGATCCGACTCGGCTGCAAAATTTTGCTGCCGCATCACGCGTCGCGAATGAGTTCACAATCGATGCGCTTGCCCAGCGGCTGCAAGAGCTTGGTTCGGCGCTGTAGCCATCGGCGCGCGTCAACGACGCCTTTGGGTTTCAAATTTATGTTTTATAATGGTGCGGGTCGCCTTCGCTCATGGTCACAAATGAACTAACGTTCTATCTCGCTGCCGCGGCGTTGGTCGTACTGACGGTCGAAAGCTGCGTAAAGTTGCTGAATCGAGATAGCTTCTCCATCACGCTTGCCGTCTACGTGACGGTGTTCGCATGGTATTTCGTCGATCCTTTTCTCAACCCGGAGCAGTACGATTACATTCCTCCGTTCTTGATCAGCCAAAGCTACGGGCAAGTACTGATTTTTCTCATCGCCTTTCGCTTTTTTATGCGGGTTGCAGTGCGTTGGGTTGATTCGCAAGATGTGGTTGACGTCAAGCCGGCATTAAGATGTAGTGAGACCGCCAACGCCAACTGCCACACTCACTCCCACAGAGACCGGGACGCCAACGGCCTGGTGGCCGAGCCACTCCGTCACCGCGGCCTCGTCCAACGCTGGCGCCCCGCCCGTAAGGGGCACAGCTGACAGCTAATAGCCGGTAGTCGGTAGCTGATCGTGTGTTGTAGCCGCGAATCGCTGATCCTTGGTGTTCGCTGGAAACCGTCGGGCGGGAGCATCGCGAAGGCGGATCGGCTGTGCTGGAATTCAAAATAATATTGACACACTCTTGCCAATTCAGGTAAAAAGGCGTTACACTCTTGGACCCCCCATGAAAACGTTCAATCCAGTAACAAGCCGGATTCAAACGCTCACACGTTCGCTCGGGCGAGGGCGTTTTCAGGATGCTCTTTGCCCGCTGGCGACAATGCTCGGCGCACGCCTGGCGTTGCTCTTGTTGTTCTTATGTGCGGCGCTGGTGCAACCGTGTGCCGGCACTCCCTTTCAATGGGAGTTTACCGGCAGCCTCAATCAACCTAGGGCTTACCACACGGCGACGAACACGAACACGGCGACGATGCTCTCCAATGGCAGGGTGCTGGTCGCAGGTGGTGCGGGACCACGTCCGGAGACTTTTCCATACCCCGGACTCGCAAGCGCGGAGCTTTACGATCAGGCCACGGGGAATTGGACGGTCACAGGCAGCCTCAATGATGGTCGGTTGCTCCACACGGCAACGTTGCTCTCCGACGGCATGGTGTTGGTGGCGGGAGGTTGGCCCGACCATACCAATCATGGACCACTGTCAAGCGCGGAACTCTACAACCCGGCCACGGGAACTTGGACACGAACCA
>Ga0137408_1396921_pt1 | contig 10411 bp, 9 predicted proteins | sample CZOMad2_2_16fung_FD_141241 | JGI IMG/M metagenome (GOLD analysis project Ga0137408, IMG submission 141241) | Vadose zone soil fungal communities from Angelo Coast Range Reserve, California, USA - CZOMad2_2_16fungal (PacBio error correction) | ecosystem: Environmental > Terrestrial > Soil > Vadose...
CGGCATCGGTGTTCGATTACGACGTGGAAAAGAATACGTCCACGCTGCTGAAGCAGACCGAAGTGCCCGGCGGGTACGATCCTGCGAAATATCAGTCCGAGCGCGTGTGGGCCACGGCCAAGGACGGCGTAAAGGTTCCCATCTCTCTGGTGTACCGCAAAGACTTGAAGAATGCTGACGGTTCCAATCCGCTTTACATTTATGCTTACGGGTCGTACGGGGCCATTCTTCCCGTGACGTTTGGCTCGAACCGGCTTTCGCTGCTGGACCGGGGCGTGGTGATGGCTTTCGCGCACATCCGCGGCGGCGGCGATCTGGGCAAGCCCTGGCACGATGCCGGCCGGATGATGAACAAGATGAATACGTTCACCGACTTCATCGCCTGCACGGAATACCTGGTAGCAAACAAATACGGTTCGCGCGAGAAGATCGCGATCGAAGGCGGATCGGCGGGCGGACTGCTGATGGGCGCAGTTACAAATCTGCGTCCAGACTTATTCAAGGCAGTGGTTTCACACGTGCCGTTCGTTGATGTGATGAATACGATGCTCGACGCATCGTTGCCGCTGACCGTGGGCGAGTATGAGGAGTGGGGCAATCCCAATGAGAAGCCGGCTTACGACTACATGGTGAAGTATTCACCGTATGACAACCTGAAAAAAGGCGCTTATCCCGCGCTGCTGGTGAAAACTTCTTTTAACGACAGCCAGGTGATGTACTGGGAGCCGGCCAAATACGTAGCTAAGCTACGCACGTTGAAGACCGATAAAAATGTCCTGCTACTCAAGACCAACATGGCTGCTGGACACGGCGGATCGTCAGGACGGTACGATCACCTAAAGGAAATTGCCTTCGATTATGCGTTTATGCTGACGCAGCTGGGAATAAGCAATTAGCAACTGGCAAATAGCAAACAGCCAAACAATTTCACCGCAATGGAAGCAAAAGTCGCGAAGGATAGTTGATGGATTTTCTACCTTTGCGTTCTTCGCGTCCGTTGCGGTGGACTCGTTTCGGCCGAATGCTGACGGCTGAGTGCTAGATGTTCTTGCTACGCTGCGGGTTTGCGGCCCTTCTTCAGTTCTTCGTCGGTCCGTTCCCGCGATTTGCCACTCGCTTCCAGATGTAGAGGATCGGCGCCAGGATCTTCCCCTTCCGACTTGCCGGTTTCCGGGTTCGCGATATAGAGCAGGTCAGAAAGATCGCTGGCGTGCTCTTCTTCTTTTCGCAGAAGCTCTTCCACCAGAATGCGGGTAGTTGGATCATTGGTGCCGAAATAGCGGACCATCTCCTGATAGACCTCAATCACCATGCGCTCTGCGATCAGGTCTTCGCGAATCATTTCCGCCAGGGTTTCACCTTCAACGTATTGTGAAATGGAACGCTCCAGCAGGCCTTTGGGATCGAAATTGGGCTTGCCGCCCAATTGCTGGATGCGTTCCGCGAGTGAGTCGGCGTGCTCGCGCTCATCGTCGGCATGTTCCTTGAATTCATCCGCCACGCTCTTGGCGTGAACGCCGGTGGCCATGAAGTAATGATGCATATAGCGCAGCACGCAGACAATTTCCGTTGCCAGCGCTTCATTCAAGATTTCAATGGTTTTATTTACGTCGCCTTTATAACCCTCGGTTACGGCGCCGTCTTCCATCTTGTGAATGGCGCGCTGGCGAATCTCCTGGATGTCTCTGACAAAATGTGGCATAAGGTCCTCTTCGGGGCGGGATAATTGAGAGTAACAGAGATAAGATTGCCGCCAGGCAAAACAGGATGTCCCACGCTTGGGAGGAGTAAAGGGTTTTGCCGGCAGCGGAGGCTGGAAGCCGACTATTTGCCCCGCAAAGATTTGCAGCTTCTAATGTCCGATATCGGACAGAACATATTGAACTGGTGGAGTGTGGCCAGTTTACCTGCTATGATTTCTCCGTCCTCGACTCTGATAGACACGTCGCCTGTTAGTGCCTGCCTATTTCTGCTGAGAACCAATCTTGACTCTAGTAAAAGGACTTCCATGAAGAAGATTTTTGTAGGTAACTTTTCCTTCAGCCTTTCCGAAGACGAGCTGCGGTCGCTCTTTGCGCCGTTCGGAACTGTTGACAGCGCGACGGTGGTGACGGACCGAGCCACTGGACGATCACGCGGCTTTGGTTTCGTGGAAATGCCGAATAACGATGAAGCGGAAAAAGCCATTACCGCTTTGAACGGAAAAGATTCCGGCGGGCGAGCGCTGACCGTGAATGAAGCGCGGCCGAAGGTTGATCGCGGCGGTCGTGGCGGAGGAGGCGGTGGCAGGGACGACTATTCCGGCCATGCCCGCCAGCCTCGCGAACCGCGCTGGTAACAGGCCTGAAAGCGCAGCACGTTAAATCGAAAAAAGCTGGTGCGCGCTTTGCCATCCTGGCAAGCGATTGCTCCGCGAGTGAGCAGGGTGGCGCGCTGGGCTGCGATACGAGCCGTGCGTGTGCCCGTCCCTTTGTTGGAAATGCCAGCTGCGTAAACTTCGCACACGCCTATCGCCGCCGTTAAAAAAATCGTAGACAAATAAAAATTGGCCGCACCCGTGAAGGATGCGGCCAGTTGAGGAGCGTACTAGGTTGTAATTTCTGTTACCGGATGCGGCGGGCGATCATCTGCCACGACGTTCCGTTCCAGAAGAGGAGACCGCGTACCTGCACGCTGCCGCCGTTGGCCACAGTCACGCGGCTGTCGGTGGAAGCGGTTTTGGTTACGTGAACTACGGTCTGGCCGGAAATCGTTCTCAGGGCTGAATCGGTGGCTAGGTTGATGTCGAAGGTGCTGGTGGCGGCATTTGCGACCACACCGGAAACACCTTGCTGCTGCAGGTTGATCTTGTCCGGGGTAATGGCGCCGTTCGCCGGGGGCACGGGCGCGTTGGTGTCAACTTCAATGCGCTGGCCCTGGTGAATGGTCGTGGCGTCGAACGGGAAGGTGGCGCTGGGAAGGCCGCCGCCGAAGCCGTTGCCGGCTTTTACCCGGAACTTGCTGGCGTTGAGGCCGGCAATGTTCACGCTGAAACTGGCGCCGATTTTGGTGTCGTCCATCCCGCTGCCGATGCCGTCATGGGCGTTCACGGTCAGCGTGGTACCGCTGATGGCGGTGATCAGGCCTTCAACTTCTGCTCCGGTATTGCTCTCCAGTCCTTCGATTTCCTTGGCAAACAAGCTGCCATCTGCCCGGGTGAAGCCTTCCACAGTCACAACCTGGTTGAGCAGGGTTGCAACGCTGGTGACTCCATCTTTGAACTGCGTGGTTGCGTCGGTGGCGAAGGTCATGGACGAACCAGTCTGGCCAACCTTGAAGGTGAAGCTGGACCCGTTCACTGCGGTCACTGTTCCCTGGACGTCTTCGATTTCACCGTCGTCATCCTGCTGGTTGCCGGCCACTCCGGGCGCCTTGGCAGTGATGTTGAATGAGGATGCGGTAAAAGCGATTCCGTTGACCACGCCAGCGGCTGTGGTGATGGAGGCGGCTACGTTTACGTCGATATTGAGGACGAGCGGGCTGCTGCCGATGGTGAGGTTCGGGCTAAGCGGAACAGTAATGGACGCGCTGGCCGGGCCGTTGATATGGACCGGGGTGCCGGTGCTGGTGAGGAATGTGAGTTCGGAATTCACCAACGTGAGGTTCGCGGCAGAGAAGGTGCCCTGCGGGAGGTTGCCTGCGATGAATGGCTCAAATTTTCCGGAGGCATGCGTCAATTCAATGCGGTTGCCGGCGGGGACTGCGACAGAAACCGGAGCGCCGCCGCCAGCCGGCGTGAGTGATAACGAAGATACGGATACTTCAAAGGCAATCACGCTGTCAGCAGGCGCATCACCAAAGCGGACTTGCGCGGAGTTGGCGCCAGCAGTTGGAGTTGGTGTGGCGCCGGGTGCGACGGATGATCCGCCGCCACCGCAGCCTGAAGCCAATGCTATAAGTGCTGACAGCATAAGAATGGACGTTAACCTGGCCACCGGGTTGAGTGAGTTCTTATAGTTCTGCGTTTTCATTGTGTATCTCTCCTGGAGGGGACCAAGCTGCTAGGTCGAAATTTCTCAGTCCACCGTCGAAAGTCTCTTGAATTTTTCGGCTCTGGTTATGTGACAGCTGGCACAGGGCTCGCGGAACAGGTTTTTGGTAACGCCAACACTGCGCAAACCTCTGCAAAGGCGCCAACAATCATTAGAAAATCTAATCTGGGCGGGAGTTCAAACTGCGGGGATCGTGCGATTGGAAGCTCGCCGGGAAGCGAGTTCCGCCATGAATCCGTGCTGTTTACCCTTAATAGTGGCGGTAAGCGCCAGAATAAATATATGGAGCGGAAGGGCTGGTTAGGATCTTGGGGCTGCCTCGCGTATCCCCATCGATTGGATGAGGCCTTGATCGATCCGATAAACGTGCTGGACCATTCGCTCAGCAAGCAGGTTGCCGCCCAGATCGCGCACCACCTGATGGACATCAACAACGATGGTGCCGCTTTCATCGGCAAAGAATTTAAGGGGCTCGACCCGAGGATCGATCTGGCTCCATTGCCGTAGCCAATATTGGCGGACGGCTTCGCGCCCGTGAACCCTGCCGCCTTCCATGCCATTCGGCCAATCGACGTCGGGGTGTAGGGTGGCCAGAACGGCATCAATGTCACGGCGGTTGAACGCCTCATATGTCTTGAGAAGCAAGTCCTGATCTGTCATCGGCGCATCCTTTATTGGCTAGTATAAGACGCCTTCGCGGGAGGGCTGCCGCCCTACGAAACGGAGAAATCCACAAATTGACTGTGCAGGCAACCATGCGGCATAATAATAAAGATTCGAACGAACGTTCGGTAACCTCTTCCTTTATGGCTCTGCATAACATGGAAACCCGGTTGTCTGGCGAGGCCTTTGACGGCCGCAAAAACCGACCTGCGCTTCAGGGTGATGAAGTAATGGATTCCCGTTTTGACCGCAGGCTGGCCAAGTTGCTGCACCATGCAGCACACATCTTTTGTGAAAAAGGATATGAAGGCGCTTCCATGCGGGACCTTTCCCGCGCTGCCGGAATGTCCCTGGCCGGTCTCTACCATTATTTCGATTCCAAGGAAGATCTGCTTTACCTGATCCAGAAACATACGTTCCGCACCATCATTGAGCGCCTGCAGGAACGGTTGAAGGATGCCAAGGGCGCGGAACAGCGCGTACGCATCTTCATTGAAAACCACTTGGAATACTTTCTGGCAAACAAAGAGGCCATGAAGGTGCTGACGCATGAAGACGAAACGCTGAAGAATGGCCGCGGAGCTGAGATTCGGGCGATCAAACGTGAGTACTACAAGATCTGCCTGGACCTGCTGGAAGATTTGCGGCGCGAAAAAGGACTACAATTTTCTGGACGGCTGGCCGTGCTGGGGCTCTTCGGCATGATCAACTGGATTTACACCTGGCATAACCCGCGCGTGGACCTGGATGCCGGAGCCATGGCCGAGGAAATGAGCAACCTGTTTTTGCGCGGCGTGCTCAACCCCGGCAAAACCAAACGCAAAATCGCAAAGACGAACGCCTGACGGCGTCCCAAGAGATCGAGATTCGAAATCCATAAGGAGCTTCTGAACCATGGCGACAACCACAGCAACCGAAACAAAGACACTGGTGAATTATCGCGTTGAAGACGGAATAGCGGTGATCGAGCTTTGCGATCCGCCGGCAAATACTTATACCTATGAAATGAACCGGCAGCTGGATGAGTGCATTCTGAAAGCGCGCATGGACAATGACGTGTATGTGCTGCTGCTGACCGGCGCGGGCGATAAATTCTTTTCTGCCGGCGCCAACATCAAGATGCTTTCCAGCGTCGATCCGACCTTCAAGTATTACTTCTGCCTGCATGCCAATGAAATGCTGCTCCGTCTGGAGCACACGCCCAAGCTGGTGATCGCGGCAATCAATGGTCACTGCGTTGGCGGCGGGCTAGAAATCGCCATGGCCGCCGATATCCGCATCGCGCGCAAAGACGCGGGCAAGATCGGATTGCCTGAAATCAACCTGGGCGTCCTGCCTGGCACCGGCGGTACCCAGCGCCTGAGCCGCATGGTGGGCAAGAGTAAAGCCATTGAGTTGATGGTGACAGGCAACACCTTCAGCTTCGAAGAAGCCAAGGACATGGGCATCATCAATGATATTTATGACCGCGATAATTTCATGGAGAACATCATGGAATATGCGCGCCAGTTCACGCCTCCAAACAAAGCAGCGAAGGCCGTGGGCAACATCAAACGGTCCGTGCAGAGTGGCTGGGAAATTCCGATGGAGTCAGCCCTGGCTATTGAGCGCGAACTGCAACAGCGCCTCTTCGCCAGCGATGACGCGAAGGAAGGCCTGGCTGCTTATGTAGAGAAACGGCCAGCGACGTTTAAGGCGAAGTGACGCCGCTATCGCGGCGTCCGAGCCGCGAGGCGTCATCCTGAGCGAGCGGAGCGAGTCGAAGGATCTGTTTTAACTCCGAGATCTCTATGTAACGAAGATAATGCATAGGTCCTTCGACTCGCCCTCGGTCGCTCTGCTTCTTCGGGCATCGCTCAGGATGACAGATGGATAAATGTTTTGTGTGGCCCTAAAGGCCCTTTACAGCTGGCAGCCAGTGGCTAGCAGCTAGAGGCTGAATATGATCGCAGCAACAAAAGCAAAAGTTTCTCCCGGCAAATTACTCATCGACGGAAAGTGGTCGGAAGGTTCGGGCAAATCGTTTGACACCTTTAATCCGGCAACGGGAGAGGTGTTGACGCAGATAGCGGAAGGCGGCGCCAGCGGCGTTGACCAGGCAGTGGCGGCGGCGCGCAAGGCGTTTGATGACGCGAGCAGCCCATGGCGCAAGATGTCCGCCAGTGAACGCGGCAAGGTGTTGTGGCGCATCGCTGACTTGATCGAAAAGAACATTGAAGAGCTGGCCGAACTTGAAACGCTGAACAACGGCAAGCCGATCTTCGAGTCGCGCTACGTTGACATGCCGATGGTGGCCGATGTTTTCCGCTATTACGCGGGATGGGCCACCAAGATCCATGGCGAAACAGTCAACACGTTCAGCAACGCCTTCACGTACACGCTGCGCGATCCCGTGGGCGTGGTGGGCGCGATTGTGGCGTGGAATTTTCCGCTTTTGCTGGCCAGCTGGAAGCTGGGGCCGGCGCTGGCGTGCGGCAACACCGTGATTTTGAAACCGGCAGAGCAGACGCCGCTGACGGCGCTGCGTTTTGGCGAGCTGGCGCTTGAAGCTGGACTCCCGGCCGGGGTGCTGAACATCGTTACGGGCGGACCGGAAACGGGCGCGGCGCTGGTGAAGCAACCGGGCGTGGACAAGATTGCTTTCACCGGTTCGACCTCAGTGGGCAAAGAAATTATGCGCAGCTCGGCGGACACGCTCAAGCGCGTGACGCTGGAACTGGGCGGCAAGTCGCCAAACATTGTTTTTGCCGATTCGCAGATGGATTCGGCGGTCAAAGGCGCACTGAATGGCATCTTCTACGGGAAAGGCGAAGTATGTTGCGCCGGCTCGCGCCTTTTTATCGAGAAGAAAGCCGAAGACGAGTTCATGACCAAGCTGGTCGAGTCGTCTAAGAAAATCAAGCTGGGTGATCCGCTGGATCCCAAGACCCGGCTGGGCGCGATTGTCAGCGAGAAACAAATGCAGAACGTGCTCGGCTACATCGAAACCGGCAAGAACGAAGGGGCAAAGCTGCTGGCAGGCGGCAAGCGAGCGCAAGTCAATGGCGATCATGGTTATTTCATTGAGCCCACAATTTTCGGCAGCGTGAATAACGACATGCAGATTGCCCAGGAAGAGATCTTTGGTCCCGTGCTGGCCACGCTTACGTTCGATGACATCGAGCAGGTGGCTGAGCTCGCCAACAAAAATGTTTACGGCCTGGCCGCCGCGGTGTGGACCAATGACATCAAGAAGGCGCACCAGCTATCACGCCGGTTGAAGGCGGGAACAGTCTGGATCAATACGTACGGCGTGATGGACGCGGCCCTTCCGTTCGGCGGCTACAAGCAGTCGGGCTTTGGGCGCGAGCTTGGCATGCACGCGATTGAACATTACACGGAATTGAAATCAGTGTGGATGAATCTGTAGTAGCTTCTGGCTACTAGCTTCTAGCTACTAGCCGGAGGAATGAAGGTGGGATCGGCCGACTGCGAAATTTACCTCAGCGGCTGAAACCAAAGAGATGAAGGAGTTGAACGCAGGCCTGAAGGCCTGCTCCACCCTCCGGTGGAAAATATTCGGCTAGCAGCCAGAAGCTAGCCGCCAGGAGCTTTTTAAATGCCGGGAAAAGTAATGAAGATCGGATCGTTTAGTGATTGGGAAGGGCTGTTCAAAGGCTGGCGCGAGGAAATTGGCGTCAATCACGACGACATACGCAATTTTAAATTCGATACGTTGTACGGCGCGATCGAAACGGACGAAATTTCCTTTGGCTATTACAAGGGCCGCAACAAGTGGGAGAACGTCCGCCAGATCCCGACGCAGAACATGCGCGACGCGCTGATGAACCTGATCGTCTACCAGGGTGACACGGAGTTTGCCAGCGTGGAGCAGCAGCGCTACCTGTTTGAGACCGCGCCCAGTGATTACGACCGCTCGTCTCTCACTCGCGTGATGATCGAGGAGATGCGCCACGGATGGCAGATGTGCGCGCTGCTGATCGACCACTTTGGCACCACCGGAAAGGTGGAAGCGCAGAAGATGCTGGAGCGCAAGGCGTATGAGAACAAGCGCCTGCTGGGGTCGTTCAACGAAGAGTGCGATAACTGGCTGGACTTCTTTGCCTTTACTGATTTTATCGATCGCGACGGCAAGTTTCAGCTGCAGATGCTGAAGTACTCAGCCTTCGCGCCGCTGGGCCGCTCCATGAGCTACATGCTGCGCGAAGAAGCCTTCCACATGGGCACGGGCAACACGGGGCTGGCGCGCATCGCCGAGGCCGGCGTGGTCCCCGACTGGCTGATGCAGAAGTATCTCAACAAATGGATTTCCAGCGCTTATGATCTGTTCGGCACGGACCATTCCTCGTCAGCGCACTGGGCTTATACGTGGGGACTGAAGGGACGCTACGACGAACTGAAAAACGAAACGGCGCCCGATCTCGACAACCTGAACGACTACAACCGGCATTTGTATCGCGACGAATGCGTGCAACTGGTCAGGCGCATCAGTTCCGGGCAGCGCCCGGGCAGCACCGAGCTCTATTGCCCCAATATCCAATTCAACCGCATGATTGGCCGCTGGAAAGGCCAGATGTTCCATCCGCAGACCGGCCAGCCGATGGACGAAAAAGAATATAAGCAGCAGCTTGATACCTGGCTGCCCACGGCAGCGGACAAGAAGCTGTTGATGGATATCATCGGGTCAGAAAAGAAATGGATTGCGCCGAAGACCGGAGCGAAAGATCCGCTGCTCACGATCGGCGAGGTAAGAAAGAGCGCTCTGAACGCGGTGCAGTAGGGCAGTAGTCAGTACTTGGTAATTAGTAATTAGTAGAACCACAGAAGTGCATTTCTCACCATTGTGACGGCCATGCCCCTGCAGTTTGCGGCGGCATGGGTTGCCAAATACTAAGTACTAAGAGCTAAATACTCCGAATGCAATACACACTCAACGAACTCATGGTCGTGGCCGCGGCGCGCGAGATCAAAGACGGCGAAGTGGTCTTTGTGGGCATGCGGCTGCCGCTGATTGCTTTCGTCGTCGCCAAGAAGACGCATGCGCCGAATGCGATTGGGCTGTTTGAAAACGGAGTGATTCGCGCCACTCCTTCGCCGGAACTGATCTACACCATGGCCGACCCGCCCAACATCAAAGGTGCTACGCAATGCCTGGGCATGCTGGAAGTGATGAGCCTGCTGCAATCGGGGCGGGTGAACCTGGGATTTCTGGGCGCGGCCGAAGTGGACAAGTATGGCAACCTGAATTCGACGCAGGTGCAAGGCAAGAACGGCATGGTGCGGTTGCCGGGCTCGGGTGGCGCGTGCGATATCGCGTCGATGGCGCAACGGTTTGTGTCGCTGCTGGAGCATGGCAAGCATCGCCTGCCGGAAAAAGTAGGCTACGTTACCAGCCCGGGGAATGGCGACGGTGCAGGATGGCGCAAGCGCGTGGGGCTGCCGCGCGGCGGGCCTTCGGCGGTGATTACGACTAAATGCGTGCTGCGCTTTGGCGACGACGCGGAGGCGTTTCTTTCTACGTATCATCCGGGCGTGAGCGTGGATGATGTGCTGGCGAATACGGGATGGAAACTGAAGGTCGCGCCGGATGCGCGGCCAACGCCGGAGCCAAATGCTGCGGAGCTGAAGGCGATCCGAGAGTACGATACAAAGGGATTCTGGACGAGTTGAGCCTTCCTCCTCGTACCGAGCGAAGCGAGGGAGCCCTACAGCAGCGA
>Ga0137408_1406905_pt1 | contig 10409 bp, 10 predicted proteins | sample CZOMad2_2_16fung_FD_141241 | JGI IMG/M metagenome (GOLD analysis project Ga0137408, IMG submission 141241) | Vadose zone soil fungal communities from Angelo Coast Range Reserve, California, USA - CZOMad2_2_16fungal (PacBio error correction) | ecosystem: Environmental > Terrestrial > Soil >...
AGATTTCCACTGGAGGAACCCTGAGCCCCCCCAACATATCTCTGCCATCAACTTCTCTTAAATTGCCCTTCTGCCTGCTGACCAACTTCATGGACACCCCAGATACAGTCCCCTGTGGCTGGCTACAGGTCAACATGCATTGCCATCCATGCCTTTGAGGGAGGGTGAATGTCAGGGTCTGTTCTCTTTTAGGTTGTATCGTCTGACCTGAGGTTGTATTGGCTGACCCAAGCATATGTCATGGTTGGTTCAGTCCCAGTTCTAACATTAGTTTGAACTCCACTCAGGGATGTTTGACCTTAACCCAGCACAGTGGGTGCTCCTCAGTGATCTCTGAGGATTAACCACTGCACAGTCTGCTTGTGTGTTCCATATCCTATCAACTCATCTCTCTCCTCCTGGAGTATCTCTTGAGAGTAGGAGTGCCTTGTCATAGTGTCACCCTCACACCTGTATCCAGTTGTTGCTCCACCCCTGCTTCCTCTTGGCAGCCACCTATTTACAGATACCTCTGGCCCTTGTTCCTGATATATTACATGTCCCAGCAACCTTGTAGTATTGTCCTATAAGTAGTTCTCCAACTCACTGTATTTCCTCAGTTTGATTATCATAAGTGTTTGCCCCTTTGAATGTTTACTCAAAGGCCTCTGTGCTTTATCTTGCTCACTCTTCAATGCATCCAACCTTGGGACATTTGATCATAACTCAACTCCATCCACCTGACGACATGTCCCATATTAACTGTTCTGTGTCTGGGCTCTGAGTCTTAACCATCACTCTATTAATCTTTATTGTGCTCTAGTGCTCAAATATCATTTCAAGCTCCATAATCAATGTATTGTCAAAATGCAGGGGGTGTGTACAGCAAAATGGGACATGGAGATGGGGATCTCATGTCTCTTCAATTATTTGCCATCCCCAAGTCTGCACAGCAAGGCCAACACTGCTTCAGCTCAGGCAGGAAACAAGACATATTTAAACAGATATGTACACTTTTTCAATATGCAAAGTGTTCATTTGATGCAGGACTGGTAGAATACATGAATGCCAAAATGTGGGTTCTGTCAAGAACAGGTTTTCTGACCAACTAAAGTGCAAAAATAGTCAGGATCATACAGAAATGATGTCAAGAGTGACTGTGGGAAAAGGAATCTTGTAAGAGGGCTGTTGCAAAAGAGAAGGGGTTCAGCATGGGTGTCTTCCACAGGGAAGATAAACACCAAAAGGAACTTAACTAGAGCAATGGTTAAGCCTTTGGAGTGAGACACAGACAGTCACTACAAGACATGTCAGTTGGGAGATGGGAATCAAATTCCAATTGAGGGTCCCAAGGTCAGAAGTGTCAAGAATTGGCTTTCTGATCTGACTAAAGAGCAAGAAGGTCAGGAATTGATTGAGAAATGACATCAAGATTGACTGTCAGGGCAAAGCTTCAAGAGGGCTGTCATGAAAGAAGAGACACTCAGATGGGTGTGTCTTCAACAGAGAAGTGAACACCAAAAGGGACTAACTAGAGTGACAGTTAGACTTTGATCAAGATGCAGACAGGTCACTACTGTTGGTTTGAAGGTTGGGAATTTGAGTAAGATTGAAGCATCCCAGGGTCAGACCAATATAGAGTGAGTAAGATAGAAGTGTAAGGTCCTCAGGTATCCATATGAGAAAAGCAAAGACTTATGCAATCAGACTGAAGAAATACAATGAAATAGGCAAACTACTTATAGAGACTGAGACCACAGGTTCACAGGGCACATATGCTATCAGGACAGAGCTGGAAGGTATCTATAACACAGTGGCTATCCACATGGGAGGAAGGGAGACAGGGATGTGAACATGACACAGGGGTGCATATAATTGGTCTCCAAGTTGGATAAGAGAGGTACACACACAACTGCTGCAGAGCAATCAAAGAAGCATCAGCATGCAACAAGATGGAAATAGATGTAAAAGAAAGAGGTTGCAACCCTCAGGTCTCAGGCCTGCTGACGAGGTGGCCTGGGTGGCACATGGTTGTGTGGTCATCATGTGATGGCCATGTGATGTCAACAGTGGTGCACTGTGCTACTGACTGCTTGGGGCTTGGGTTTGGAGGTTTCAGATGTTGTCTTCAGTGCATGTGCTGTGCCTGCCTTACTATTGAGGTCTGAGTATTTCATACAAAGCTGAGAGTTTGAAGTCTGAGGTCTGGTAAGTTCCACAGTATGTTGGAGGTTGGTACTTGGAGTCAAGTCCAGATTTGAGTGCCATAAGAGGGGAGTGTAGAATCAAATACAAAGCTAGAGCTCTTGTGTTCAGATTTGGAGGTCATAAATCAGAGTTTGGAGGTGATGACGAAGATGAGAGTTGACTGGTCTGGGATAGACAAGGATTTTCTCAAGTTGATAGTAGTGGTTATGCTAGTTGGTATTCGAACATGTTGAATACATACATGAAGATGAGACTTAATCTAGAAACAAAACACAGCAATATTGTGGAAATGGGGATGTGAGGTCAGCAATATTGAAGATGTGAGGGTGATGATGTGAGGGGAGATTACATAATATGGAAATGCAGGGTTGGAGGTGGTAGCACATTGGTTATCCTCAGGGATCAAGCTGAGGAACACCACTGTGCCATGCATGGATGAACATCCCCAAGCAGAGCCTGAACTATATAAAGAATTGGAGATGCTCAGACAAAAGATTAAGCTAGATGGAAGATACAACTTCAGAAGAAGATATGACCTCAGATGATATGACGCTCAGATGGATGAAGACAGTGCCACTATGATGTTGGATGTTTAGTCAGCAACCCCAGAAGATGTTTAATTCAAGGTTTAATATCATAGTTACACTTGGCAAATCCCATGCATCTAGGGTCATGCCTCAGCTCTTGGCTCCTGTGTCTGACCTGGTGTCCGTCGACTCAAATTCAATACCAAAATAAGATTCCTGCACGCTGAACACTATATCTCATAGTATCAGTAATGCAGTCATTCAAGGCCACTTGTTGTACCTAAAACAAAACACAAAACAATTACTTGAACAATTACTTTCAACATTAGTGCAACGTCAGTAATATTCAACATATTTCTCGAGAGAAACTTCTTTCCTCTGAGACCTTATGCTGACCTAAGACAGATGATGTAATATGAACACACTCCATGACACCACCCGATAGGTGCCACATTCCCCTGACCTTTCTCAGCGATTGAAAATCGATGCTGGCCCTTATCCCAGGAAGTGCGCCTTGCAAAAAGAGCAAGGCTGAGTCCCGAGAGACGCGATGTAATCAGAGAGTTGAGATCTTGATGAAGTTGATGACAAATCCTGATGATGTAATGCAAGATTTGTCGAGTTTAAGATCTTGCTGAAAATAGGCTGAGAATGAACCTGAACTTGATTGTCCTTTCTCTGACAAGACAGCCTCCTTATATACATGAGGGGAATCCAGATGACTAAGCAACATTTCAGAGATTAGTAAGTGATTGCTCATCAATGAGTCAGAGAAAATTCCAGAAAGTTCCTTTTTCGAACAGCATGATGAATCAGATGATAAATCAAAAAGAAATGAGTAATAAATGAACACAGTGACTCATCATGGGAAATTAGATAAAAATGGAAAGATGACTTGATCCAATGACTTGACTCGATGAGGAGTGGGTACTGCCTCAAGCTGTGTGTGAGTCAGATGTCAATTGCCGAATTAGGATGAGTGGTGTTAAAAAAGTCCGTAAAATCATCAGAAAGGGTGAAACTTGAATGTGTGATCGATGATGTTGCACAACCAATCTTGATGCTCCATATCCTTTGTCCCTCACTACTCATTCTTCTTATCCTTCCCTCTGCTTGTCTCTCCCTTGCATCTTGCATCTCCCTTCCCAGTCACCAATATTGCAACCTTTAGGACCATTGAATGAGTTCAGAAAGATGTCCCCACCACAGCCGCATCAAACTCCCTACTCGAGCAAGTCATGATAGCATATCTTGAGGGTTGGATCTATCACAAGATCTCAGCTGACTCAAATTGAAATTCGACTCCTGGTGGTCCAACAGCAAGTGATCCAGAAGTATTGTCATCCTGGTCTTCTACCCTGATAAGCGTGTCCCCTCCCGATTTCCATGATGTCTCTCCCACATGATATGGTTTTGAGGTCATAAATGTGGAGGGGAATAGGGGGTCAGTTGGAATACCAGAAGCGATGGCAATATTATTGGATGCAGGTGCAGAAAGCTCAGAAACCACAATGGGTACCGTAGGAGTAGCTGAGGATCAATGTGAAGTGCCATGATGGGGCACTGCTGGCAGCGAGTAGCTGGAGTGATCGAATTGACCATTTCAATCTGAGGATGGGATTTGGCTTGGTGAGGTGGGTCCATTTTTAAGTCCGAGTGATCCTTCGAATAGGATCTAAGGGCATCTGGGTCAGACATGATGATCGAAGGCTCTGGTGTTGAGGCTGTTCGGATGATGATCATGGATGAAAGATGGAATCCATGGACAAATAGGGAGTCGGTGTTTAAATAGGGGATAAATGTGGAGTTGGAAGTGAACATATTCCATGCTAAATTGATGTGTTAACCGGCCACTACTCTCCCCTCACAGGACTTTCATTCTTGCCCTTAGGAGTTGTGGGGTCGAGCATCTCATGCCCTACACCCCACTGTGCCACTGATTATCGTCTCACTGCTTATCATTCCAGGTATGGGTGACTCATGTGATTTGTGCCAACAGCTCATTCTTCCACTGAAGAGTTCCCTCCTCCCCTTGACATTCTCTTGGTCTCGGATAGAGTCATCATGACGGAAAACAGTTGCAGTCACTCCTATCCAGGGGCTACTCTCAGGAGACTCATAAAGAGCTCTTCACCGAGCACACTCCCTAGCTGCTTCACCTAGCTGCTCCTTTCCAGGTAAGCGGGTCACTCATGCCACCACTTCGCATCTGCTGACATCCCTAGACAGACCATCTAGATTCCCTTGCATGTGTCCCACCCTCCATCCTGTGACCTCAATCTCATGTATTGCTGCCCAAAGCTTTTTCCCATGCATGGGTTTTTTAATGCTGGACATGCTTCTTTTCTCTGTCTCTCACATGTTGACTTGGACCTTTGTGAACTCTCTCTCACTGTGACATTTTCACTTGTTCACTATGGTGCTGCCTCATTTTTCTTTGCTATATATCTGTGCAGCACCCCCCCTGTGGGCATCAGTGACTTGGCTATCCTCTGTTTGCATGGACCCAAACCTGAGGGATTCATTGCTGATCATGCAATATCTTTTATGACAATTTCTAAAAGATTCAAATCTTCAGTGGTTGAGTGATCTGTTGCATCTGGGGAGTGGGTGCTCTTGGGGTTTGGGACTTGACTGGAGTATAGCAACTATAGTAGGACTCAGTGAGTGGATAAGCTTCACCCAAGGGTCTATAATATAACTACCTATAGTAGGACTAAGGCCAATGATAGTAACTATCTAAATACCAAGAAAGTATGAAAGAAAGTATGAGATGCACCTCAGTGAGCAGATAAGCTTCACTGAGGCACGACATTTTTTCACATTACATAATATCCCTGTGTGCACGCTTATCTAACACATGTGCATCAACCAACCAACCCCTTAAGCCGAATGCAGTCCTATCATGAGTGCAAGTCTCTCGACCCTAGGCACCGCGAGAGGCTTAGTGAGAACATCGGTGGCATCTCAGTCATAGGACAATACTCAAACTGAAATGGCCCATGTCCATGTGTCTCTTATGAAGTGGTGTCGGATATCTATATGTTTGGTGCATGTTGATATTCAATCATTTTTTGTACAGCAATGCTGACTGATTATCGCAGAACTGGGTGCTGGGTGCAGAGTGGCCTTGCAATCTCAGCAAGGAATGCATGTATCCAAAGAGTCTCTTTTGCTGCATGCATCAGTGAGATGTACTCGCTTTGGTCATCGACAGGCAATGATGCCCTGTTTCTTTGAACTCCAGGACATGGTCCACCATCAATTGGAAACATAGCCACTGGTTGAATGGCAGTGTTCCTGCGAGGCCAGTCACATCACAGAACCCTGGAGCCATCTTGGCTTCCTCCTGTCATTTGAAGTGTTCTGCTGCTGCCAATTACCAGTGAGTGGTTTTGCGTGCCTTTAGATACCTAAAAACCCTTTAATAGCTTCCCAATGCAGCTTTCTGGGGTTTTGCATGAACTGTGACAGGAAACTGACTGAGGATGTGATATCAGGGCATGTGCCTAGCACCACATACATTAATGAACCAATGGCTCACAGTATGGGACTGCACACATATCATTGTATTGACGTGGTGTAGCAGGACTTTGGGATGACGTGAGGGTGTGGTGTGGGTCTAGTGGGCTTGACAAGGGGCTTTGTTAAGAGTAAGTGCACTGCACTACTCAACCATAAGCATGGAAGGTTTGGAAGATTCGGGCATTGGCTTCAGCTCTTGCACTGCGCCCAACTACCTACTATCACGTGCCCGAGTATTTCGGATAGGCATACCGAAGTCTGGAAGTTATCCAGTAATGGAGTGTAGCCAAGAGAGATTGAGTGTAGAGTTCAGATGGAAGCTAGAGTTATTACGGAGGTAACGGAATCAGAGTTTTGGAATCACAGAGTGGGTCGAGTAGACATGAAGACAAGAATCAAGTTGATATCGAACATGTCAAATACATACATAGGCAGGGTCTTATATACTGAAATATGGAACAGAGCATTAGGTCAGGGGTATTGGAGTGCAAGAGAGAAACACAGGAATGCAATGTTACATGAATGGAGACACAGGAAGGCAGGGTCGGACAGAAAAGAGGTGAACTTAGACTATAAACAGAGATAGGTCGGGGGTGAGAGCTTCCTTGATCCAGAAGACACAAGCGGTGTGACATGAAGGTGGATAGCATCACTGGAGTGCATCAAGTTCGATGAGAAACATATGTTCCTGGAATCACGGATGTGATGGAAGTGACAGTGTGACCCAGAAATAGCCAGAGTTTGTCAGCAAGGTCACGGATGTTATGGATGTACAGCCTTGCATCATGTAAGCGAATTTCTCAAGCATTTGTCAATGTACACACACAGTGAGAATGAAATAGTGCGGGCAGCATGTCTCGCTTGACTTCTATACCCAGAAGCCATGCAACTCACCAATCTTTGATTTTGAATTTGCGGCCGAGTTGTTGCTTGAATGTAGTACGGCACTTTCGTGAATTGCCTGCCATCATCGTCACATCAACCACTACAATAGTGCATCTTCGTCCTTGTAGTGATAGAAGACTGCATGTTCGGTTTGACAGAGAGTGAAATCTGAGCTCCACATGACATTGTAGAGGAGGAGGTACCACTCCATTCCTGCCGTTTCAGGCATAAAGTGCATGTATGAGCTGACACACTGCATTCTCTTTTCCAGGGGCTTCATATCCTCTGGGTTGTCTCATATAGATCGTCTCCATCAGTGGGGCATTAAGGTACACCCATCAACATCCATACTGTTCCAATCCCAGTTGTTTGTGGCCTGCGAGAGCTGTGATTAAGCATATCACAGAGAGTTTGGCCATTGGGGAGAAGGTTTCATTGTAGTCAACACTTGCTGTGAGAATCCCTGTGCCGACAAACCTGACCTTGCAGCTTGCACCTCGCAGCCATGTTGAGCTTATAGTGGAAGACAAAGCAGTTCCAACAATATCACATCCTTGGGGGGATCAACCAGTCCAGGCTCCCATTTGTTCCAAGTTGCTCAAGTCCACAGCATATGGATTGGTCCCATTCAGGCCAATCTGCTTGCATCTGTGCCTGTGCTATATTGGTGTGTCAGTTTCTCACAGCTTGCACAGCAGCATCACATATTCAAAAGGCTGACTCCCATCGACATGTCACCATCTATCACTTCGGTGTCATAAGGTTTGCTGCATGCTCAGGGGCCTGGAGCCCAGTTGGGAGGATGGGGTCACTCAGGTGAGTGGATGCTGTTCCTTGACCTTCCCATATATCACACAACATAGGCAGATGGCTTACAGATGTGGTGACCATGTCCTTCATGGTAGGTAGGCTGCAGTGCTTCCTGGGCTTGAAACCACACATTGTGTCATTTCATGCTAATCGTTGGCCATGTGGGTGGTTTCGGGTGCCCCATTTAGTTGGATATTGCTGGAGGTGTGACTGCTTGTTTGTGCATCAATCCCCCCTCAGTTGCATCTCCGTGTTGTATGATGAACCAGTGCACAGTCAAAGGTGATGTTATGCTCAGTAGTCACATGTCTTTTCCCAGGCAATAGACCCTGTGGCCCTGAGAATCACGCTGTATCCACCCAGTGGGCTTGGTCAGTGCATTCTTCAAGTTGTGCGACCTTTGCACAATATGTAGATGGTTGACCCCCCACTTGGGGAAGATCTTGGTAGGTGGGGTTTAGATTTTGAATACCATCTCGTATGGAGTTTTGCCATCAGAGCATGGGTTCCCATGCGATTCTTGATCCAGTGGCATGCTGAATTGTTTCTGTCCACAGGAACTTTGCAAGCCAGATTGAGTACATGGCATGTGCATGCTCGAGTAGCATATGATTCAGACATTTAGACACCCCATTCTCTTCAGGTGTGTCATGAATGGTCAGACTGTGTATCATACTGCATGTCTCAGGTGAGTGGTGAACTCTCAGAAGTTATTTCTCCCCACAGTCAGTCTGGATTTTTTTAACTTTGCAACCATGTTGGGTTCTTAACTATGCTTTGTATGCTTGTAATGCATGAATGCATCACTCTTGTGAGTCATTGGTTCAACTCAGCTCCACCAGCTGTAGTTGTCGGTTAAAACTAATAAAATAGTCTTTTCCATCATAGCTGCAGGGTGTAGCTGGGGTCCACACATCTGAATGCCACCTTATTTTCACGAGATTAGGTGCAAGTGGGCTGGTTTGCTCCTTCAGGACAGGATGTGGGTAGGTTAGCTTTCATGCAAGTGCTGCAAAAATTGCTTTGCTTTTGGGTCCAGTGTGAGTCTGGTGATGACCCTCATTCTTCACCAGTTCTCTGATTGTGCATGGTGATATGTGTCCCATGCATTGGTGTAATTTGTTATTGTTTGTGTTGCACATGCAGCATTAGCCATTCGGTGAATTTTGGGAGTATAGACGTGCTTTTACAGGCCACCAATGAGTGGCACTCTCCTGTCTAATGTGCCCTTTGAGTCACTGATCGTTTCATGCCACTTGTGGTCTTTTAGCAATGCAGAGTATCCAGCCATGTTGCATTGCGACAGCAACATGAGGGTGAAAGCGTAGATTGGGGCAATAGAGTCCTCCCTCAGGGTAAATTTTTTTGGACCCTTTCGTTAAGGGATGGATACCTGTAATTTGGCCCATGCAGTGTGGTGAAAAGAGTCTGGTCAGCAGCTTTGATGGTGCATTGTAATACAAACTTACACGTAGTCTGCAGGGAAGGTAGTTAAACGACCAGTGTTGAAGAAATTTACTTCCAAGGATGGTTTCTTGGCCAGTTGAGATGCAGAGAGACCCTTTTACAGAAAGTAGGGATGCAACTGGAAAAACGGTGAACTCTGAACACAGATAAAACACGCATGACAACTTTGGCTGATATGTCCTCTTTGGGTGGATGTGAGATGTGATGGATAGTGAGATGAAGCTCTGATAGACAATCCAGATTTTAATACACTCCTCTGTGATGGGGGTCGAAGATGCCAGGATGACTTCCATAAAGAGAGAGAGGTCGGGTGGTGTAAAATCTCTCAAGAGCTTATGATGCTCTTTTTAGTGAAACTTTCCAGATTTATGAGTGTAGTCCCTTTAGATGCGAGCATAGCGGTCAAGAAAGGAGGATGCATTAAAATCAGCCAAATTGTGTCTTAATACAGTTTTGCCGCTGTGGCACCCTTATTGTCTTCGGTGCACTTGTCTCCATTGAGAATCCCATTGTCTTGTTTTTTCATCACATTCCACAGCTTCTTTCAGAAATGATAGAACCGCAGGGTTGGGCCACACTTTGATTGCGCAGGTGTGATAGATGAGGGGCTGATGTGGATGAGCCAAGATGTGACCCATGAGTGGCTCAGCTCAGATGGAAGCAAATCGGCTGGAAGTCCATGGATGGAAGGATTGACAAGGCCTGAAGCGTAAATTGCCAGAGTTCACGAAGGTGGTGCTGCATACTATACAGAGAGTCGGCATCTTGAATTAATGGATTTTGCTGAATGTGAGGATATCTGCATAGGACTATGGTGGCACAATACACGCATGCCGGGATTTGTGTGAGTGAGACAAAGTGTTTGCAGGCAGGTGACATGTGAGGTGATGTGCCGAATTGTATACATCAATTTCCAGTTCAGCTAGGGGACTTCTGCTGCATGCCAGTGTGGCTCCCAACAAACATAGTGATAAGGCAAACTCCTCACCCTCAGCGGTGATTTTGGAT
>Ga0137408_1045461_pt1 | contig 10385 bp, 7 predicted proteins | sample CZOMad2_2_16fung_FD_141241 | JGI IMG/M metagenome (GOLD analysis project Ga0137408, IMG submission 141241) | Vadose zone soil fungal communities from Angelo Coast Range Reserve, California, USA - CZOMad2_2_16fungal (PacBio error correction) | ecosystem: Environmental > Terrestrial > Soil > Vadose...
GCGCAGCGCTTATCTACGGCAGGGATATTGGCGGCGGCCGGACGAGACTCGCGAAAAGTTCCGGATGTTCCGGATGGATCCCAGCGCACCGGGCACCAGGGTTTTCGTCACGAACGATCTGGGACGTTTTTTGCCAGACGGCAACCTGGAGCATCTCGGCCGCGTCGATCGAGCAGTGAAAATCGGCGGTCTGCGAGTGGATTTGTCAGAATTGGAAGCGGCGCTGCGAGCAACCGATTTGTTTCAGGAAGCAGTGGTTACCACATTCCAAGATATTTCCAAAGAATGCCGGTTGGTTACTTATGTCGTTCCGCGATTGGGGAAGGATTGCTCGTTTCCTGTCGGGCGCCAATCGCTGCAACAATTATTGCCTGTGCCCAGTCGTTTCGTAATGCTGCGAGAGTTGCCCGTTCTTGCCAATGGAAAAATCGATCGCGCGCAGCTCTCTGAAAAAGCAGCCCAAACACTCGCCAAAGAAGACCAGGCGGGGAGCGACGCGTCCGACGCCCTTGGTCTTCAGCTCGTCCGCATTTGGGAGAAGGTGCTTGGGCTAGATGCCGTGGGAACGACTGATGATTTTTTTGCCCTCGGCGGCGATTCGCTCGCCGCTGCGACGATGCTTGCCGCGGTGGACAAGTTTTGCGGTGTAACGCTACCCACTTCCGCGTTGCTGGAAGCGCCGACCATTCAGAAACTCGCCGATCTAATCAGGAACGGAGGCGTAGGAGAGACTAATTTGCGTCTCGTTGCTCTACGATTACGCGGAAACAAACCAACTCTCTATTGCGTTCCGGGCGCGGGTGGCGACGCTCTACAGGTCCGCCTTCTGGCGCGTCACCTCGGAGAGGATCAGCCGGTTTTTGCCTTTCAGCCGCGAAGTTTTGATGGCCGTTCCCCTTTCCCGCGCTCAATCGAAGAAATAGCGAAGTCTTACATCTACGCGATGCGACTACATCAACCACATGGCCCTTACTACCTCTGTGGTCTTTCGTCTGGCGGCGTCGTTGCGTTCGAAATGGCCAGGCGCCTTGTTGCCGAGGGCGAAGAAGTCAGATTTCTGGGGCTTCTCGATTCTCACGGTGGGGATTATCCGAAGCATCGTAAATTTCTAGCTAAATTTCTACCGCTGCGGAAAAGATTGAAGTTGCTGCTTCTGCACTTTCTTCCACACGGGGTGTACTATGTCTCTTTGGCTGGGCTTAAGAGTGGTCTCAAGCAACAGCTGAAACGCTGGCTCGTCCGTCGCATGATTGCGCTCGACCAGCTGATGAAGTTCCGGGTGTTTCGCTGCCCCTTTAATTTACGGCTTTTTTACATTCAAGAGGTCAACTTCGCCGCGCGCAGACGCTACAAATTGATGCCCTTCTTAGGAAAGATCGACCTTTTCAGGGCGGAACATCAACCTCCAAGCGACGTGTTTGAGGAAGATCCGGTTCTTGGGTGGAACGGGATGGCCGCCGGCGGAATCGAGGTACATCAGTTGCCCGGTGATCACGATATGTATTGGCTAGAACCGGCGACCGCGGCAGTCGTCGCGGCGCAACTTGAAGCTTGTCTTGAACAAGCGAATAAAAAGGCGTTAGAGAACGCCACGCCCCGTAACTGAGGCCGTTGTCCTCGCCCGGCGGGCAGCGAGTGATCATGTCGTTCGCCAGCTGCTCGGCTTGCGGGATGAGAGCCTCTCGCGCGCGCGCACACGCGACTCTAGTACGGGCAGATCCCTCCACCACGTTTTACCTACATAGCGACAATTGGTCGAGCGTTATTTTACGCACTCGCAAGCTTGTATGTAGACGCGCACCGCCACAACGGAAGGCGGTTTATCGTTTGTGGCCGACCGTTGTAGCGACGCGCGTCAACAATCCAGATCGTTCACCCGTTGGAATCAAATCGCTGAGACACAGCCTCAACGCTTTGGCATTTTTCTCTCGGCGACAAGATCAAGAATTGCTCGGCGCAATTTCTCGCGGTCTGCTGGATTGTCCGCGTCGAGTTTAAGGTTCATCGCCTCCGCGACGGTTTTAGCGTAAGCAACGCCCTGCTGCTCGGCCAATCGCTCCCAGCGTTCATCGGCCATAATTCATGAACGAAACAAATAAGAACGTGCAACTCAATTGGGCTGGCGGAATCATCTGCGAAGGGAAAGGCTACGGTGGGAGGCCGGAGCACATACCTCAAGAACGAGCGAAGCTTGTTCACCTCGCAAACCTGTGCTACAAGAGGCCGCCACATGTCTGTCATTTATAATGACTACTGTCAAATTAATGTTGCACAGCATTGCAACCTATCGTGTCGTGCCTGTTCTCATCTCTCGCCCCTCTTGTCGAAAGATTTTGCCGACCCAGAGACGCTCAGGTCCGATCTGAAGACGATGGCGAAATACTATCACACCAAGTATACGCAATTGCTCGGTGGCGAGCCACTGCTTCATCCCAACATCCTTTCCATCATAGCCGTCGTGCGAGAATCTGGAATATCTGACCACGTTGGGGTATGGACAAACGGATTACTCCTATGGAAAATGTCCGACGAATTCTGGAAAGCGGTAGATGGAGTCACGGTTAGCGTATATCCAGGCAAGGAGATGACTCCAAAACAAGTGAGGACATGTCACAAGAAGGCTCGACGACACGGGACCATACTCTGGATGGGCATAGCAGACGAATTCCGGCAATCACATTCCGAAGTCGGCACAAAGGACATAAGTTTAATTAAAAAACTCTATCGGACTTGTCTTAGGAAACGCCACACCATCGAAAAAGGGTTCTTTTTCAAATGTCCGTCGTCCGTCTTTCTTCCCAGAGTCTTGAACACCAAGTTCCGTTCGCCGCAAATCGATGGAATTAAGATCGTCGATTCTCCATCCTTTGGTGAGGAACTCCGGACTTATCTTGAGTCGCCCTACCCATTGGCGTCGTGCAAGCATTGTCTTGGATCGGTTGGGAAGAAAATTTCTCATTCGCAGGTTCGCCGTTCGGAATGGCGTCAACTACAAGAGTCGAAATCAGAAGATATGGTGGATTACGAACTCCTCTCCGCCATGGAAAAGCAGCCCAATTTCGAAACATACGAGCGGGCTAGGCCTCGGCCACGCTACGATATAAGCTCACGAAGGCAGTTACTGGCTTACATTAAACATAAACATGGTGCTTTCGAATATTTAAGTACGTTATTTAATTTGATGAGCAGCTGCACAGAAGGTACTCGAGGCCGAGAAGTGAGTGTCAACTCCCAATCTTAAACGCATTAGCTGACCGGGATGCACACAATGAGTGAAGCTATGAATCCTTAAATTGGGCAGGCCAAGTTATCGGGCGGGGCGGCTTCTATGGCGGCCCGCTGCATCGCCTCCATGAGAAGGCGTTCAAGTTAAAAATGAAATTCGCACCAGCGAAGATTGCTATCGAACGGCTAATCGCGCACGGTCCTCAGAATGAATACGACACGCGTATGCAACGCACCCCGACTCTCAATAAAGTTGCGCCTATGGGCCGGCAACTATGCGACGGTACAGAGCTTCGTACCGGGGGACAATGCGATCTGCTGAGAACCTTTCGAGCGCGCGATTGCGACTTCGTTTGCCTAGTTCTCGCGCTAAGTCCGGAGATTCGGCCAACGCATCTAACGCAGCAGCAGCAGCGCTCAGATCACCAAAAGGATATAGTGGACAAGAGTCTCCTACGACTTCGGGAATGCCACCGACGTCGAAGGCGACCACCGGTTTACCATAAAATGCCGTCTCAAGAATGCTCAGACCAAAGCTTTCGTATTCGGATGTGTAAAGTCCCGCATCCGCAGCCTCCAAATACTCGTCCACGACAGCCATGTTTTGGCGAATAATGACACGATCCTGAAGTCCCAGTTCATAGAGCAGTGGTTCGTATAAATTAAAAGGGGCGCCTGCTAAAATTAACAATCGAAGGCGTGATCGGTTCTTCGCCATGGCAATAGTGCGCAATAGAAGGTCTACGCGTTTGACCGGTCGCAAATTTGACATGTGCAGCACAAGAAGTTCGTCGGTTACGCCGAGATCGCGTCGAACTTCCTCGCGGTTTCTCTTCGGCTTATTTGGGGTGAAAAAATTCGGAATCACTTCAATCGGTCGTTTCAAACGAAAGATTTCTTGGGTTTGATTCCGAAGACTTTCCGAAACCGCCGTCAGCGCATCGGAATGCACGAACGCGTGCTCGATGGCGGTCCGGTAATCGGGATCTTGCCCCAGCAAAGTAGTGTCACTTCCATGCAAAGTTGTGACGATGCGCGGGGCTGACGGTCCTACGATCTGCGAGGCTAAACACGCGGCCAGTGCGTGTGGCACCGCGTAATGAACGTGAAAAACATCGAGCTGCTGGGAACGCGCCACTTCCGCCATTTTCACTGCGAGCGGCAGAGTGTAGTCGGGGCACGGAAACAAGGCGTTGTCCGCAAATTCGACTCGATGGAAATGAAGGCCCTCCTGCGGCAGGTCTAGCCGAACGGGTTGAGCATAACTGAAGAAATAAACTTCATGACCGCGCCGAGCCAGTTCTGACCCGAGAGCGGTCGCCAGAATGCCACTCCCGCCAATCAACGGAAAACATGCAATCCCAATTTTGAGCGGCGCCGATTCCATCATCCCTCCGTATAGGCTTTGTCGAAGTCGGAAATTTCGTCGCGCTCGATGAATTTCACCGTGGAATCATCGGCCTTGTTGATGTAGTGCTGCTCGCTGGCGCCGGCGACGTAATGCGTGCATCGAATCACTGATTGCATCCAACGGAAACGAGTATCGCGGGTCGGGCTGATTTGCTTGGGACCGAATTCTCTTCCCGGAACCTCTAGGAACCGATCGCCTCCTTTGTGTAACAACAATTTCCCGTCGCGATAACGTGCCCGAACGATCTCTCCTTCATAAGGAACATCGACGAAGTAGTCTGGTACCGCCACAGCACGCACTCGGAACACTGGTGCACTGGATCGCTCCACCCGCACACCTTCCAGCAGCCCCATCCGCGTGTACATCTCGAGACAGAAGTCTGCCACATTTGAACATTTCGTGTCATTGAAGTGTGCGGCCAGAGAATGCCGAACATAACTCGGAAGTTGGCGCGCGGTTTTCTCCTGCCACTCCGGAAGGACACGTTTGGCGTAGAGGGGCGAAAACTGCTTTTGAATCCGATTCTCGAACTGAAAGTTTAGTGACACTTCCTTATCGCTGTGTTGGTCTCGCACAATAGTAATCGTCTCGCGCGGGTCGTGATCACTATCGTGAAAGAAAAAGACAATTTCTCCGCCAATGTCCTTTTGGAGACGCCGGGCTGTCAGAATCTTAGCGACTAAAAACCGCTTCGGAAAAAATCCGCACGGCTGCTGGCCGAAACAAATAATCGGGTGATCCATCGCTCAGAACGGAGCCTCATACCCCAGCGGGAGTCTGCGTGCCGCGAAAAATAGTTTGCTGCAGGACGAGCGCCAGGATCAGCACCGCCGCGCATCCAATAAAGTTATACCAAAGGTACCCGATATTCGTCGTAGCGAACAGGACGAAGACAAGCGTTTGCGCAAGAAGCGCCGCGAAAAACACGGCCGATCCGGTAACTCCACGAATAAAGAAAGCTGCCAGAAAGAGACCGAGGATGCTGCCATAGAATATCGAACCCAGAATGTTACCCGCTTCGATCAGATTTTCGACCAGACTGGCGAACGAGGCGACTCCAATAGCAATAAAACCCCATGCAGCCGTCAGCGCTTTGGCCGCTACAACATAATGATGGTCGCTCGCGTTTGGCCGAATCAAGGGGCGATAGAAGTCGATCGCCGTGGTCGAACCGAGAGCATTCAGAGTTGCTGCTGTCGCCGACATGGTCGCGCACAAGATCACTGCGATAAGCAATCCGACAACCCCATGGGGCATTTGTTGAAGAATAAAAGTAATGAATACGTAATCAGATTCTTTGCTTTTCGGGTCCGCGCCCGCTTGCTCGAGAACTGCCTTGGTTCGATCGCGCACCTCGTGCGCCTGCGCGTCGAGTTCGCGCAATCTGGTCGTGACCACATCACGCTCGTTTGATGAACCATTTGACGACGGATTGGAAAGCGCACGAATGACAGCGCGCTTTTGCGCAAAGACGTCATCGAATTGTTTTTGCAACGCGGCTAATTGGGCCCCATAGCCACGCTCCACAGCACGTTCGTAGGCCGGCCGATTGAAATAAACCGGCGGCTTCTCGAATTGATAAAACATAAACACAAGCGCACCGAGCAGCAGGATGAAAAACTGCAGCGGCACCTTCACCGTGGCGTTGAAGAGCAATCCCAAACGACTCTCCTTCAGCGAGCCCCCTGCGAGATAGCGCTGCACTTGCGATTGATCCGCACCGAAATAGGAAAGCGCGAGAAAGAAGCCGCCAATCAGGCCCGACCAGAAAGTGTAGCGTTTGTGGGGATCAAACGAAAAATCAACTGCCTCCAATTTGCCCATCTTGCCGGCCACGGACAAAGCATGATCGAACGACAGATCGGGGGATAAACGATAAACCGCGACCGCGAATGCAATCGTCATGCCGATCAAGATCACAATCATCTGATAGCGCTGCGTGATGCTGACGATCTTGGTCCCGCCCGCGACCGTGTAGATAATAACCAGGCCACCAGCAAGCCAGATGGTTAGGTTCAAGCGCCACCCGAGCAATGCAGACAGAACAATGGCCGGCGCATAGATTGTGATCCCGGCGGCTAGTCCTCTTTGCACGAGAAACAAAAATGCGCCGAGCAGTTGCGTCTTGCGATCAAATCGCTGGCCCAGGTACTGATAGGCTGTGTAAACTTTTAGCCGCTGATAGATCGGAACGAAAACCGCGCACACGACAATGAGCGCGAGTGGTTGCCCAAAATAATTTTGGATGAATCCGATCCCACTCTCGTAGGCCTGGCCAGGCATGGAAAGAAACGTGATCGGTCCTGCCTGCGTCGCGAGCACGGAGAGACCAATCGTTGCCCAGCGAATGCTTGCGTCCCCCTTGAGGTATTGGCCGAGAGAAGTATCCCAGCGAGTTCGCCAAAGACCATACAGCGGGATCGCCAAAATCGTGGCGACGAGAACGAAATAATCCAGCCGGTTCACGATAACCGGACTGTAAAGACATAGAGCAGCGCAACCTCCAGAACAAATAATGAAAGCGCCAGGCAGTATGCTTTGCGCCAGGAACGCGCGTCCGGCTCGCTATCGCGTATGCTCATTTCCCGAGCGACACCATGTTTGCAAACCAGCGGTACGCCCCCCGGACACCGGCCGGCAATTGTCGAAACCAAGAATAACTGGTGTAGATAAAGAAACCTTTGCCTGATTTCGCCACGAGCAGGCCGCCATCGAGCGGCTTTTCGTTAGGATCGTTGCACGACAAAATCGGCGTCCAGGCGGCATCCCACTTGTTAGGAAAATACAGGCCACGTTCCTGCACCCACCCGTCGAAATCCTTCGACGTAATTTTATTGGGAGTCGTCACAAGCGGATGATTGGGTACTAGAATGCGCACTTCGGCATTTTCGTCCGTAACGCGATCGCGCGAAATTTCCAATGGATACGGCGCCATTTCCTTGGTTTTGAGATCGGCCGTGGTGTTGTACTGGGCGATTGCCACTCCCCCATTCTTTACATACGTAAATAGCTCCGGCAGCCATTTGGATATTCGATCATCTGTGTTGTAAGCGCGGATTCCGAGCACTACGGCAGAGAACTGCGCCAGGTTTCTAGCGGTGATGTCAGCATCACTTAACATCTTCACCGTGTAACCGATCTGTTGCAGGCTCTCCGGAACATCGTCACCGGCGCCTGGAATGTAACCAATGCGCTCTCCTTTTTTCCGGATGTCCGCACGAACCACTGTGACCTCCGCCTTTGGCATCAGGATGTGAACGCCAATGTGCGGATAAGAAATGCGGACGTGTCCGAATGAATATTCACGACCTTCTATGGAAGCAATAGCCCGCAAGGTTCCTTCGCTATCTTGCTCCAGCGGTTTGACCGTGAAAGCCGCAACCGTCTCTGCATTGGCTCCCTTTAGGTCGATTTGCACAGCGGCGGGATCGACGTGCCAGCCATCGGGCGCAGTCAATCTTAATTGTCCCTTAACCGGTCCGGTTGATGCAATCACACGCACTGAAACGGACTTCGGTTGATTCGTGGCGAACATCAGCACGGGGTTGGCGAAGTCCGTGAAAACAGGCGGCGCAATAACCAAGGACTGCCGCAATTCACCGGCCACCGGATCCACCGTGCGATATCTCGTATCGACAACGTAACGAAGTTCTTGCCCGCTAACTTGCAGAGTTATTTCCATCGGAAGATGAGGCGGGTTTTCCGGCAGGCCGATAAGTTTCTGATCATCGACCGCAAACGTACCCAGCGTTCCCGGCTGGCGAAGCCAGTAGGGCTGAGAATAAGGCGTGTTCTCCGGAATCTTGCACGATAGATCTTTCGCGACGAGCTCGTTAGGCGGAAGCGCTGCGTCGATCCGCGTTGCGTCGCCCGAGAGAGGAAATCGTACTTCCTGCAGTGTGACTGGAATGTTGGAACGATTAATTGCTTCGAGTTTAATAGCGGCGGTCTGCCCCGGCGTGATCGTTGAGCTGGTCGTCGACGCTTCGACATGCAAGCCGAGACACGCGGCGATGATCTGATCCAGCTCCGCTTTTTTCTCTGAGACCCAATCGTCATCTTTCAGTTCGCTCAACGCTTGCCGGAGGTCCAATAGCTCAGCTACCGATGCAGCCGGATCGGCTGGATGGAAGTCCGAAATGATCTGACGAATCTTTGCGGCGACCGGTTCTGAATTCGCGACACGCGACCAGTTCGTATCAACGCCGTCGAAAAGCGCGCTCGTCATGGGCTGACCTTCTAATAGTTTGAAATATTCTTTGCGCGCACCGCGCAGCGGTGGCCTGCCCACGCCCTGGCTTTTGTGCATGCTCACACTGGCCGCCGCGATTTCCGTGTAAGCCTTGCCAAGTAGCGGATTGTAACCGCCAGCCTCCAGGATCGTCAGCCCGGTCGGATCGAACGGCAGATTACGGTTTGTGAAAAAGAATGGCGATGTGTTCCAGACAAGTCGAGTCGGACGCCACGGTTTTACAAAAGCAAGTTGCTCGGGAAACCGACTCGGATCGCTGGCGGCCGCGAACGCCTCTTCCGCCAGAATAGCCGAAGCAGTGTGATGTCCGTGAGTCAGGTGGTCCTCCGGACTAAAACGAGTCACCACCACATCCGGCCGAAACTTTCGAATCACCCAAACCACGTCGGAAAGAATCTTCTCGTGGTCCCAGATTCGCAGGGTCTCCTCCGCCGTCTTTGAAAATCCGAAATCCACCGCCCGTGAAAAGAATTGTTGGGCATGGTCAAGCCTGCGGGCAGCGAGCAATTCTTCCGTCCGAATAACGCCGAGGCGCTCGCGCAATTCCGGTCCGATTAAATTCTGACCACCATCTCCGCGCGTGATCGAAAGATAAGCGGTCTCGTAAAGTGAGCCGTTTGCCCAGAACGCCATCAGGTTTGTATTTTCATCGTCGGGATGCGCCGCGATGTAGAGCACCCGACCGAGCACATTAAGTTTCTGCAGTGCGAGTTGAATCTCGCCACCACTCATCGCTCCAGGAAATAACGGCGGCGCATCAGCCGCACTCGCCGTGCGAGATGCCGCGATTACAGCAACAGCGACGGCTGTTAGCCAACTTCGCAAAATCCGCTGAGGCATCCCGTGCAACATCAGGCTCCCGGCTATGATCGGTGAGTCTGTGCGCCGCTATTTGTTAATGTCCTGCTTCGACTGCAGGCGATCGATCAACGCTTTAATGCTTTGCTTCTGCGCATCGATAGGAGCGGCATTTTGTGCCTCCGTCGCCTCCGCCGCGGCGCCAGCAAAATCGCCAGCCGCGGACTTGATGCGCGCCTGCGCCAAATGTCCGTAGACAGTTTGCGGAGACCGCTTGGCGACCGCTTGGAAAATTTCCATTGCTTCCGCGCCCTTCTTCTCACTCTGCAGACGCCGCCCATAGGAATAAAGCTGCACAGGTGTCGCGATTTCGAGCGCACGATCCCAAGCGGCTTTCGCCTCATCCGGCCTGTTTAGGGCTTTGAGGATGTCCGCTTTGGTGCTGAGGTTATCGAATCTCTCTTCGTTCTGAACCGAGGCATCGGCCCAGCGCAATGCCTCATCGAGATTGATCTTTCTGGTCAAACAAAATTGCGCGCCTTCATCCAAAGCCTGCCACGTAAATTGACCTCGGCCCTTTAATTGGGCTCGGATGTTCTGCAGCGTTTGGTCGGAGTCCTTGATCGAGACGGTGAAAGGTACACCTAGTTTTTCCCACTTCAGCGTCACCGCCGTCGAATCCGCCTTCAAATCTTCAAA
>Ga0137408_1142284_pt1 | contig 10363 bp, 7 predicted proteins | sample CZOMad2_2_16fung_FD_141241 | JGI IMG/M metagenome (GOLD analysis project Ga0137408, IMG submission 141241) | Vadose zone soil fungal communities from Angelo Coast Range Reserve, California, USA - CZOMad2_2_16fungal (PacBio error correction) | ecosystem: Environmental > Terrestrial > Soil > Vadose...
AGATTCCCTCCTCGCGGTTGCATGCGCGAATATGAAAGGCATGCTTGCCCGGCGGCATGTTGGTGTAAATGGCGTGCGTGGGAGACGGAGCGTCCAGCCATTCCGAGTCCACGCTGTCCAGCCGGTATTGCAAACGAATTTTCTCCGGCGACGTCAGCTCGATGGCATCGAACTGCAGCTCAAGATGATGCGTTCCCGGCGGGAGAACCAGTTCCAGGCCTGGAGACTGTGAGTTCCGGCCGACCGTGACCTCCCGCACGTAAATCGCCGGCTTTCTATCTGTTTTTGGCAATCGCCTAAGATCGAGCATAGCCAATCCCTGTGTGGTGGCTATCCAGAGCTTGCCGTCAGGAGTAAGAGTCGAGTTTGGCCGGCCGAAGCTGGCCACTGTCGTCGCCAGGCCGTCGGCGGGCCCGAACGCAGCAAAATCGAGAGGCTCATCCTGTCGATGAGGATGGTCAAGACCGTGAGGCGGAACTCGGAGAATACGATCTCCACTCAACCATAGGTCTCCCTGCTCCGCCTCCAGCATTAGATCAGGCTCAATATTCGAAGCCACCTGCATTACTTGATTGTTTTCTAGTCGATAGACTAACGGGCCAGGAACCACGGTGAAGTAGAGGCTGCCGGATCGATCCTCCCCAATCGGTGCGACCCCGTCATCCTTGGGCAGGGATGAAAAGTTCACGAAGCGGTCCCCGCTCAGGTAGTCGATTCCCTTGAGGGTTCCAAGCCAGATGACACCTTTTCGGTCCTCATGAACTTGTGTGAGAACATCGGATAGCCCGTCGGTCTGGGTGTAATTTCGAATCTTCCCATCCCGCAGGCGGCTCACGCCCTCGGGTGCCATCAGCCAAAGGGAGCCATCATGCGCCGAAACTATGCTCTTTACCGCGTCACTCACAAGGCCCTGGGCTTTCGAGTACGGAGTGAACTCGCGGTCGTGCAGACGGAAGACGCCGCCACCATAGGTTCCAATCCAGAGGTCGTGGTTGGCATCCTCCGCCAGGGCAGAGACGCAGCTATTGAGTAGACCGTTCTTCTCGTTGTAGATGCGGAAGCGTTGTCCATCAAACCTTGCAATTCCCCCGCAATTCAATCCGGCCCATACTGCGCCGTCGTGACTGGCAAGAACAGTTTGGACAACGTTGCTCGGCAGTCCATCGGCTTTAGTAAACATTCGCACCGCACGGTCTTTGAAGCGATAGAGTCCGTCTCCGTTGGTGCCAATCCACAGATTGCCATCCCGATCGCCGTAGATGTAGCGCACATCCATGCCTGCGGCCGCGAGTTCAAGTCCGCTGGCGGTGGCGCGCAACAAGCCTTCAACCCCGGCAAACCACATGGTGCCGCCGGGATCTTCATAGGCGCGATACACGGCGTGTCCCTGCGGGCCCCAGGGCGCGAGCTTTTCGATGGAGTTCCCAATCCGGCGTGCCACGCCGTTGTCGGTGCAGAACCAGGTAATGCCGCGACTATCTTCGAAAACGTGAAATACTTTGTTCGCTTTCACGCCGAGTTGAGCAGCCAACTCGGGATGTAGGATAGCCCGTGAGCCATCCCACTCAAGAACCCCCTCTGCGGTTGCGATCCACAGATGGCCGTTCGCAGCTTCTTCGATCCGCTGGATATCTGATCCTGCTATGGCTAACGAAAAGGCGCCGTGCTCGAAGCGATAGAGTCCGGCGCGAGTGCCGATCCACAGAACGCCGCTACGAGTGAAATGGAGACAGGCGATAGGAATGGAATTGGGATGATATGACGTAATCGGCAGGGAGCCAAACTGATTCAAAGCCGTAGCCGGTATTTGCTTTAGATCCTCGGTTGTCCCGAGCCAGAGATCACCGTCCGGAGCCAGTGCCAGAGTCTGAACACCGAGGAACACGTCAATCGCGGTGAAATGGCTGCCGTCGAAACGGACCAGGTTGCCTCCGACGTCCAGCCACAGGAAACCGTCTCGGGACTGCACTATCTGATGCACGTGATTTGCAGGGAGTCCATCCACGTCGCTGAAATGAGTGCGGATGTAGCTGCTCATTGGCTGGCTGGGATCAAGCGCCCAGACCGAACTCGCGGAGAAAAGCAACACTAGGGCGCAGAGGGAAAGTAACCGCGCAATGTTTACAGCATTGGTCATGAGTTACTCTGAAAGTGCTAGCAGCACTCAGCATTCCGTTTCAATTCACCTCGCCGATTGCACAAATCATACTCCCACACTCCACATTTGCTCCTAGCCCAAAAGGGTCTGTGACAGACACGAATGATTTCCTCCAAGACACGATAGGGGCTTTCGCGCAATAGCGGTTTATTGCACAATCACGGAGCGATAGGGAGCGTTCTCATGGCATCTATCAATCTTGCTTTGCCAAGTACAGAAGACGACAATTCGCGATTCGCCTGGAGCGGTCTGCGCAGGCCGGTAGAAGTGTTCGAAACACTCGGCGGTCGTGAGCCTAGTGTTCAAGCGGAATTGCGGCGCGAACAGGCCCGCCTCAAATTGCTGCTCGAATTGACCAAGCAGACCGTCTCCCACCAGGAGCTTCGGGATGTGGCGCGCGCCGTGATGGTGAGCATCAGGAGCGGCGTTCGATGCGATGGCGTCTGCATTTTCCTGGAATCGCCGGAGGCTGGAGAACTCCAGGTTTGTGCACTCGACTTCCCTGGTGACGCAGACTTTCAAGAAGGTATCACCGTTCCCCGCTTCGGTACGATCGCCGGACATGTAGTCCAAACTGCCAAAGCCTGGTCCGGCAGTCGCGAAGAAGCAAGTGCTCATTTTCCCCGGCAACTCCTGCTGGCGCCAGGCTTTACAACCGGGTGCATGCTGCCAATTCCTGGTCGTGACCGCGTAGTAGGAACGTTAGGGCTGGTTCGTAGCGAACGTGATTCTTTCAGCGAAGACGAAATTGATTTCTTCACGCAAGTTTCGAATCAAATCGGCATCGCGGTGGAGCATGCACTGGCCTGCCAGCAGATCCGTGAACTCAAAGAGAAGCTCGCCCAGGAGAGCGTCCACGTTGAGGATGAGATTCGTGATGAGACTAATTTCGAGGAGATCGTGGGCGAGAGCGCGGTGCTACGCCGACTCCTGGCCCAGGTCGAGACTGTTGCCCCGACTGATTCTACCGTCCTCATCTACGGCGAAACCGGAACCGGCAAAGAATTGATTGCGCGAGCCATCCATAATCTCAGCTCGCGTCATGGCAATGCCTTCGTCAAGCTCAATTGCGCCGCCATTCCCACGGGCCTGCTGGAAAGTGAACTCTTTGGCCACGAGAAAGGCGCCTTCACTGGCGCCGTCGCGCAGCGCATCGGACGCTTTGAACTTGCCAATCGGGGAACCGTATTTCTCGATGAAGTAGGAGAAATCCCGCTCGAACTGCAGACCAAGCTCCTGCGCGTCTTGCAGGAGCGGGAGTTCGAGCGCCTGGGCAGCACGCGTACCATTCGCACGGATGCACGCCTGATAGCCGCTACCAACCGGGACCTGGCAGAAATGGTGGAAGACCAAAGATTTCGTTCCGATCTGTTCTACCGTTTGAACGTGTTTCCCGTTCGCGTTCCCGCACTGCGCGAGCGCCCGGAAGATATTCCGCTGCTGGTGCGGCACTTCGTCCAGCACTTCGCGCGACGCATGAGCCGGTCAATCGAGACGATCCCTTCCGAGACCATGAGTGTCCTCGTGCGTTATCCGTGGCCCGGTAATATCCGCGAATTGCAAAACCTGATCGAACGGGCGGTGATCCTTTCATCCGGCCCGGTCTTGCGGGTCCCTCTCAAGGATTTGCCGAATCGGGCGCCTATCGGCTCCCCCAAAGCCAGACCGCAAACCTTAGAAGAAGCCGAACGAGCGCACATACTGAAAGCATTGAAGGAGACCAAATGGGTGGTTGGCGGGCCCAACGGCGCAGCAGCAAGTTTGGGGATGAACCGCTCGACCGTGCTTTTCAGGATGAAGAAACTTGGGATCGTCAAGCCCTGGAAGATGGAGGAGTAACGCCTTTGCGAAATCCTCACGCGTGTCCGCGGCAACCCCGCTCGGAAAGGAACAATGCTTAGAATCACGCTGCTCGACGGGCTGGAACAGGTCACCCTGAAGCTCGAAGGCAGCCTCGTTGGAGTATGGGTAAAAGAGACCGAAGCTGCCTGGCGATCGGCAAAGTCAGCTACGGTTGGACGTCCGCTGGTCTTGGATCTGAAGGCAGTGAACCGCGTTGATCAGGCTGGCGTTTATCTTCTAGCGCTTCTTCGTGAGCGCGGGGTGCGTTAGTTGCATCCGGAACCGCGATAGCAGAGATTGTGCGAACCATTGAGAGGGAATGGCCCCGGAACGAGGGCAAATCCATCAACGGAAAGGCAACTGAACGGAAGAAAACATGAGCAACCCACACTTTCTTTTCACCTCATAACGCTCAAAGGAATTGCAACCTCAAGTCCCCTCCGCCGCGCCCAGATCGGATGTCGAATCGCCGATTTTCTCTGCTGCCCCACTAGTCCGCTCGGGCCAAGCTGCGCTCAGTCCCAGGCCCACGACAATGCCTATCGAGACCTCGAAGAAACGGTGCATCGCGATCATCCATTCATTCCCGGCCCGGGGCACGAGCATTACGATCGCCAGCGTAATGCCGGCGTAGCGATAAGCGGCGCGTTCCACCTTTAGTGCGGCACAAACAACTCCGATGGCAAGCACGGCAACGCCAAAGGCCGCCACGTTGGCAGGGAAATACGTTCCGACGAACCCTCCAAAGACTGCTCCCACGGCCGTCCCAATGAAACGCTGTGCGGAGATCGGTAAGGCCGCCCCCAGATTTGATTGCATCACGATCAGCGTTGAGATCGCAGCCCAATACGTTTCAGGCAGCCGGAACAAGCGGGCGACCAGCAGCGAGACCACAGCCGCGACGGCGGTCCGTAGCGAGTGCTCTAGCGTTGACGGGTTCTCTTTGGCAACGATTAGTTGCCGTAATCTCTCAAATACCATCTTGTTGTCGTTTATTTCGGGGTGCTTCCAATCGCATGGGCTATCTCGTCCTGAGCCTGAATGTAATCTAGCTCCGACTGCAACAGCGATGTCCGGGCGTCCAGTTCTTGAGCTGCAGCGGAATCAGCTTGCGACTTGAGAGCGACGCCCCGCTCAAGCTGTTGTACCGACACCCGCCTGGACTCCTCACGCAATACCAACAGCTCCTCGGAAACCTTCACCATCTGCCTGGTGCGTTCCAGTTTGTTGTAGGCCGTTTGCACCCTCAACTCCACTTCGTCCTTCACACGGGCCAGGTTTTCTTTTGCCTGGGCGAGTTGCGCCTCGCGTTCACGCAGGGTTGAGCGCTTCTTGCCGCCGTCAAAGAGATCGTAGCCGACGTGGACACCGAAGCTGCCGAAATTGTGCACTAAGAAGGGAACACTATTCTGGTAGCTGTAGCGGGCAAAGGCGGTGATGTCCGGCACGTACTCGGCTTTGGACAGGCGAACGCCGGCAGAGGCTTTATCCACCTCGTGCATCGCTTCCAGAACCTCGGGATGAGAATCCATCGCAACCTGAATACATTCGTCCAGCCGGCAGGTGGACTGCGCCGGTGGAATATTGGGGTCGAGCGACAATTGCGTTTTCAACGGCAAGCCAATCGCATCGTTGAGCGCTATGGTCAGATCAGAAATCCGAAGTTCTGTGCTCAACAGCTCTTGCTTGGCCTGTAAGTACAGCGCACGGCTTTCAATCAAATCCTCCTGAAGCGCGCTTCCATACTTCACCTGCTGCACTCGCTCGGCTTGCAGGTCGTCGGCTGCCTTGATTCGGGCACGAGTTGCGCTCCAGTGCAGCTGCGCGATCAAGAGCTGATAGTAGATCTGGTGAACTTTGAGCGCAACATCATTCTCAGTCTGCCGGGCTTGGTCGCGAGTGGCACTGAGTTCAGCGCGCGCGATATCGTTCTGCGGCTTGAATTTGAAGTATTGCGTAAGCGGCTGAGTCAACTGGGTTCCGCTGGTAACGGAAGTCTTCGCGCCCTGGTTGAGAACCACGGTCCGACCTGGGATTGGAGTGTTAGCCGGGCTGCCTAGGCTGCCGGCCTGAATTGCGATGAACTCCGTATCAGTCAGATGGCGAACGCTGCTATCATTGCGCAGCGTCGGAAAATAGGAGCTTCTGGCCACCTCCTTGGCGTGCTGCTTCTCCTCTACCTGAAATCCGGCGATGCGCACCACGTGATTGTGGCGCAAAGCAAGCTGCACAGCTTCCGGCAGCGTGATGTTCCGCGCCGCAGGCGCTGAATCGCCGTCCTGTGCTACCGCCACCGTGGCAGCCAATACCGGGACCGCGAGGACAAACCAGAAGTATGGTTTCATTTTTCTCCATCCTGTTGGGGAACCTGCATTTCCTGAAAGGCGCCCAGGTCGCCGTAGCTGAGCGGAAATCTGCGAATAAGAGCAATCACCAGCAACGCCAGAACACAGACTCCAGCGATGAGGTAGAAACCGTCAATGAAAGTGAGCGTGTACGCCTGGAGACGAATCCGGCTGCTCATCATGCCTAAAGCACGGCCACTCGCCGTGGCAATGCCAGATGACTTTGCGAACAGTCCAGCCGTGAGTGAATGGAGGCTGCCATCGGTGATCCAGCTCCCACTCTGAACATGTAGCCCCAGCAGATTTGAGTGCAGTTTTTCCCGAACTGCGATGAAGTGGGTCATGAAAGAGACGCCTAACTCACCGCCTAGCAATCGCAACAGATGAAAGTATGCGGAATAGGTGAGCACGGCCTGCGGTTTGGCCATTGCGCCGGAGATAACTGCGTTGAGAACGGTCGTGCCTACCAACCCAACGAAAGCAAACGACTGGCCAGCAGCTATGAGCAGTTCAGAACGGTAGTAGTTTTCGGCCGCCCACGAGCTGGTGTAGGTGGCATTCAGGCATGAGGCAAACGCCATGCAGGCAAATCCAATGCCCATCAGCAGTCGAGGATCAAGTTTGTGCAGGAGAAGGAGGGCGGCCACGCACGCTATGGCCAGTTGGGGCACGGCGATCCAAATGATCGCCGGGCCAATCTGATCTGCTTCAAAACCGTGAATCGAGAGCGACTGCGGAACAAGGATGATGGTGGCCAACAGGCAGAAACGAAAGAGTATGAGCGCGCTTCCCAACAGCAGCGTATTGCGGCGCAGAAGAAATTGGAGGTCCACCAAAGGATTGGGACCGCGAAGCCGCTGGACCATAGTGGCCAGGAGCAACAGTCCGCCGCCAATCGCCAGGGCGGTGATGGTTCCCGAGCGCCACCAATCGAGACGTTCACCTTGATCAAGGACGGCAAAGAATATTCCGAAAGCGGCGCTGGCGTAAAGCAATCCGGCAAAGCTGGGTGCCGCGCCGGACTTCTTTGGCGCAGGCGAAGGCGGAATCCCCCAGTAGATGCAAGCCATCATCAGCGGCGTAATGAGCGCGGAATTCCAGAACATCCAATGCCATGACAGATGGTCGCGATACCATCCGTACAGGGTAGGTGCGATGTTCACTCCCATGTCTACGAAGGTCGCGTAGAACGCCAAGGTGAACGGCAGAAAACGCAGAGGAATATTGCGCAGGGCAAAGGTAAGAGTCAACGGATAAAAGGTTCCTGATGTCAGTCCGGCAATCACCAGCGCCACGATGAGCAAACTGTAGTTATGGATAAAAGGGAGTAAGCCGCAAACCAGGGCGAAGCCCGTCGCGCTCACCAAAAGAATGCGCCGAGGACCAAACAAGCCGCCAAGATAGACGGTCAATGGCCCCATAAACATCAGGGCGATGTTGTAGGCGCTGGAGATCCAGGCGCCATCATCGAAACTGATCCCAAGATGGCCCTTCAGGTCGGGCAGACCAAGCGTGATCATCCGCCCGGTGAGTGTGACAATGCCAGCACCAGTAATCACACCCAGAATTCCAAGCAATGGAGATTGCGACAGTTCGGAGGGCGCTGCTGCTGCAAGTGCGCGAACTTGTTGTCCCGGTCCGGAAAGAATCACTGCGGTGGTTGAAGCTGCCATGGGCGTACTCCGGTTAGCGCCTGGTGCGGATGGTTGCGACCACCGAAAGTCCGGGACGCAATTTGCGCGCAAGATCCGAATCATCCAGAGCGATTTTTACCGGCACCCTCTGCACCACTTTGGTGTAGTTGCCTGTAGCGTTGTCGGGTGGCAGGAGCGCGAATTGCGATCCGCTTGCGGGCGCGATCTCAATGACCTTGCCGTGAATGACTTGTTCGGGATAGGCATCAATCCGTATTTCCGCCGGGTCGCCCACCTTCATGTTCGTGAGCTGGGTCTCGCGATAGTTCCCCTGGATCCACTTAAGGTTGTCAACGTAGGTGAACACCTGTGTTCCGGGAGAGACAAGTTGTCCCGGCCGCACTTGTCTTTCACCGACGCTGCCATCTCCCGGAGAATAAATTCGCGTGTAACCAAGGTTGATTTGAGCCGCGGCCAGCGCGGCCTCCTTGTTATGCAAATCGGCCAGTAGCTGCAGGTCTTGCGATTCCAGCACGGCTTTGCTGCGGCGCTCGGTTTCGACGTTGATTTCGTTTGTGCGAAGAGATGTTTTTGCCTGTTCAAGATCGGCATCGCGACTGGCAGCCTGAGCAACGTAGCGCTGCTCGTCAGCCACGGCTTGCTCCACTTTCTGCGCAGTGGTGGACTGAGTCTGGATGAGGCCCTCTTGCCGGTTTCGTTCGGCGCGCGTACGCACCACGTCTGCCCATGTTGCCTCTTTGCCGGCCTGCGCCGCGGCGATCTGCGCCTTAGCCTGATCGATGCCAGCGAGTGCCTTCTGAATACGCGTGTCTTGAAGTTCGCGCTGGCGCCGATTGTTCTCCAGCGCCGCCTTGCCTGCTTCCACGCCAGCATTGGCCTGGGCGACCTGGGCCTTGAAGTCGTCATCTTGTAACTCGACCAGCAGATCTCCCTTTTGTACCTGCTGGAAATCAGAAACTTTCACGTCTCTGACGATCCCGGCTACCTTGGTGCTGAGCGGCGTTAGATCGCCGCGCACATAAGCGTCGTCCGTTACCTGCTCGATTCGTCCCCCCTCCCAGGCATTCCAATTGCGCGTGATCGTGGCTCCAACTGCGACTGCCAGCAAGACCACCACGACAGGCGTCGAATATCTTTGCCAACGTAGTGACGGTTTGACAGACGCTGGCGCCGGCTTCCCCGCGGGGGCGGGGGCCGCCGCGTTAACGGCGGCCTGTGGGGGAGGACTTTGGACAGGAGCTGACGCGGACGTGGATCTGGGGGCAGTGGCCATCATGAATGTCCTTTCATTCCTTTTGTTGCGATTTTCATTGCGAGACCCCTAAAGCCATGTCTCTCCACAATCAATTGCGGAATGACTACGAATAAAGCACTTTGGAGTCCACAATCACTTAACCACTATCTATTTGGAAAAGAGGGATATCTTCTGCATTGCAGGAACACCCGGCAAAGCGTTAGTGCCAACATGCTCGCACCTGTATAGATCTTGACATTGGCTCTACGCAAAGAGCTGTTCAACCAATGCAAATGGACGGCCGATCCTCTGGCTGGGTCCGATGCTCAAATCACCATTGGATATTTTGTAAGGCCACGCGGGAGTGCCAACATTAGCGCAATTGCTAATTATTTCGCACCGTGTCGTTAATAGGAGTAGAGCGCTGCCTTTACTTCTCGCTCCGATCCTTCTTTTCTTTCAACCAACTATGGAAACACTTGCGGTGCGGGGACATCTGGCATGCGCTTTGCAATAGACAATGCTGTGATGTGCATAGGGATCGCGGACGATTGCACCATTCAAGTTGACGCTAAAAGGATGGCGAAGGATGCGATTGGCTTTGCTCTTGTCTCTGCGGTCGCAGCGACTCTTAATGATTCTCGCAAAAGACCAAATCATGATTCCAGTCAATTAGGGGAAATGAAGTATGAAACGATCGTTTTATGCAATTGTGGCATTCGTATTCGTATCTGCAATTACCGCACTCTCTCAAGAAGTACGAAGCGAGGTGAGCGTACAGGCCACTGGCTTTTTCACCAAGGACTCCAACGGCCAGGGGATCTCCAACAAGACAACACAATCAGGCGGATTCCTGGCGGGATACAGATATCGGATCAACCGATGGTTCTCGGCAGAAACCAACTACGGTTACAACCGCAGCACTGAGCAATACTTCACGATCGGCGGCGCTTCACGAATCCAGGCCAATGTTCACTCAGTCACGGGAGACCTGGTCGTGAACCTTCCTTTCAGGCTCCATAAGCTTCTTCCCTATGTGCTTGGGGGAGGCGGCGCCTTGATATTCAGGCCAACCAACAATCTTGGCGGGTTCGTTCCCGGCGCCGACACCCAAGCGCAAGGCACATTT
>Ga0137408_1214409_pt1 | contig 10306 bp, 10 predicted proteins | sample CZOMad2_2_16fung_FD_141241 | JGI IMG/M metagenome (GOLD analysis project Ga0137408, IMG submission 141241) | Vadose zone soil fungal communities from Angelo Coast Range Reserve, California, USA - CZOMad2_2_16fungal (PacBio error correction) | ecosystem: Environmental > Terrestrial > Soil >...
AGATTTTGGCCCCGCGGTTTTCCGCGTAGATTTTGGCCCCGCGGTTTTTTGCGTGCTCGTATTCCTCAAGCACCACGATGCCGGCGCCCTCTCCCATCACAAAGCCATCGCGATCCCTGTCGTAGGGGCGCGACGCCCTTTCCGGCGTTTCGTTGAAAGCGGTCGACAACGCCCGAGAGGCGCAAAATCCTGCCATCGACAGCCGGCAAATTGGCGATTCGGTTCCGCCGGCCACCATCACGTCCGCGTCCCCAAGCGCAATCAACCGGCCTGCATCGCCGATCGCGTGCGCGCCGGTCGAACAAGCCGTCACCACCGCGTGGTTGGGACCCTTGAGACCGTGCTCGATCGACACGTAACCTGAGGCCAGATTGATCAAGCGTCCCGGAATGAAGAATGGCGATACCTTGCGGGGTCCGCGCTCGTTAAGAAGCAGCGCAGTATCGGCAATGCCCGACAAGCCGCCGATCCCGGAACCAATCATGGTGCCGGTAGCGCACCGATCGTCTTCGGTGGCGGGATGCCAGTTGGCATCATCGAGCGCCTGGCGCGCCGCACACATCGCAAAGATGATGAAGTCGTCGACCTTGCGCTGATCCTTCGGCTCCATCCACTGGTTGGGGTTGAATGTGCCGTCCGTGCCGTCGCCGCGCGGGATCAGGCAGGCGATCCGACTGGTCAGATCGGAAACGTCAAACGTGTCAATCTTCCTGGCGCCGCTTTGGCTGTTGAGGATATGCTTCCAGGTCTGCTCGACGCCACAGCCGAGTGGCGAGACCATGCCGAGGCCCGTGACGACAACCCGCCTCATATTGACCACTCCAGGCCCGGATTTGCGGACCCTGACAACGAGCCGTTGGACCGTGTAATCACGGTCCGGCCAGCTTCGTCAGCACCGCGCGGGGGCGTCAGCTCTTCGCGTTCTTTTCGAGAAATTTTGTCGCGTCACCGACGGTCAAGATCGTCTCCGCGGCATCGTCGGGAATTTCACATCCGAATTCTTCTTCAAACGCCATCACAAGCTCGACTGTATCGAGGCTGTCGGCGCCGAGGTCGTCAATGAAGCTCGCGTTGTCGACCACTTTTTCGGGTTCAACACCAAGGTGTTCGACCACGATCTTCTTAACCCGCTCGCCAATCTCACTCATCGTTCAACCTCGTGCTTGTTCCATTGGACCCGACCCAAGACGTACGAGCCATCGTGGTCGTGAATTTCCTTCGCAATCGCGCATAGTCTTGATTTGGCCCCGTCATGGCCGACACGGACCCGGCGAACAACGGCAGGCTCCGCACCGCCAATATACAGGGTTTCAATGTCCTGCAATGGCGTTCTTTGCCCATCCGTTGGTGGTTCGGTTATCATACTTCCCAAGCCTTGACTATAAGCCTTGATCGGCTGCCACAAGCGGCGTTTCGCCTCCCCGAGGGGACTTGCAGCCGCCTCAGATCATGGCCATTCCGCCGTTGACGTGAATGGTCTGTCCGGTCACGTACGCCGCCTCGTTCGAACTGAGATAGACCGCGGCCGCGGCGATTTCTTGGGGCGTTCCGAGTCGTGCTGCCGGGACCTTGGAAAGGATCGATTCGCGTTGTTTGTCGTTGAGCGCATCCGTCATGGGGGTTGCGATGAATCCGGGGGCGATGCAGTTGGCGGTTACGTTGCGTCTGGCGTATTCCGCGCCCAGCGTCTTGATCATGCCGATCAGCCCGGCCTTCGACGCAGTGTAATTGCCCTGGCCCGGATTGCCGGTGACGCCGACGACCGAGGTGATCGCGATAATACGGCCGAAACGCTTGCGCATCATCAGCTTGGTTGCGGCGCGGGCCAGGCGGAAGGTCGCCGTTAGATTGACCTTGATGACCTCGTCCCAGTCTTCGTCACGCAACTGCACAAAAAGATTGTCCCGCGTGATGCCGGCATTGGCGATGAGAATATCGACCTGGCCCATGGCTTTCTCGGCCGAAGGCACCAACGCCTCGACCTCCGCGGCTTCCGAGAGATTGCAAGGCAGCACATGAACCCGCTCGCGCAGCTTGCCGGCAAGCGTATCCAGCGCCTCGCGCCGCGTCCCGGAAATGGCGACCGTGGCGCCTTGCGCATGCAGCGCTTGGGCGATCGCGCCACCGATGCCCCCGGTCGCGCCGGTGATGAGCGCCATCCTGCCAGTGAGATCGAACATCATTGTCTCCCCCCGTTCAGGCAGCCCGCACGGCAATGAGCGCGTCTTTCGCCGCGGCGATATCACCGGGACCGCCGACCGAAATCCCGACCGCGCCGTCGGCGATGCGCTTGACCAGCCCGCTCAGTACCTTGCCCGCGCCGATTTCGAAAAACCGCGTGACCCCTTGGCTTGCCATATAAGCCACCGACTCGCGCCAGCGCACCGTCCCGGTGACCTGTTCCACCAGGCGGCGCCGGATTTCGTCCGGCTCCGCAATCGGCGCGGCCATCACATTCGACACCAACGGCGATACCGGCCGTTTGATGCTGACACCGGCAAGCGCCTCCGCCATCGCGTCGGCGGCGGGCTGCATCAACCGGCAATGAAAAGGCGCCGACACCGGAAGTAACATGGCGCGCTTGGCGCCCCTGGCTTTGGCAATTTCGAGCGCACGCTCGACTGCCGCCTTGTCGCCGGAAACCACGACCTGCCCGCCGCCATTGTCGTTGGCGGCCTGACAGACTTGCCCTTGTGCGGCCTCGTTCGCCACTGCGACCGCGGCCTCATAATCGAGACCGAGCAAGGCCGCCATAGCGCCGGCACCGACGGGCACCGCCTTCTGCATGGCAAGCCCTCGGATGCGCAGCAACCGCGCGGTGTCGCTGATGCTGAGGCTGCCCGCCGCGGCAAGCGCGGAATATTCACCCAGCGAGTGTCCGGCAACAAAGGCCGCATCGGAGGCAACCGAAAAACCAGCCTCGCTCTCCAGCACGCGCAGGGTGGCCAGCGAAACAGCCATCAACGCGGGTTGGGCATTTTCGGTGAGCTGCAAGGTCTCAGCCGGGCCGTCCCAAATGGTGGCCGTCAGCTTTTCACCGAGCGCCGCATCGACCTCGTCAAAGACGGCGCGAGCGGCCGGAAACGCTTCCGCGAGCGCCTTGCCCATGCCGACCGCCTGTGAGCCCTGCCCCGGAAAGGTGAATGCTGCCGTCATCAATTCCCCTGGACTCCTAATTCTCACCCGCAATTCGCCAAACGCACAGAGGGCGAGAAAATATGTTTTCGTTCAATATCTTAGGGAGAATCCCGGGAAGACCCGGATTTCCCTTTGCCGATCGCGCTCCAAAGTCGGGGCCGAAAGACACCGCGGGGGCTGCCCATGTCAAGCGCCGCTGGTTCCCGTTCTGGCCCAATGTCCGTGGGGCACCGTGCTTTCGCTTGCCACCACGCTCAAAATCCGTATAAACCGCGCCATCCGTGGATCCCGGCCGGGAGCTGAACGGACGGTCTCAGCAATTTCACCGTATCGGCGATGTTGATGTGGCAGGGCCAGTCGGCCCGTCGTCCCGTGCTTCCGCCTTCTGAGCATATCGAGTCCTTTCCGAAGGGTTCGAAGGGCTTGCCGCCGGGGGATCGCGACAACACTGGAAAGGACACCCATGCCTCTCTATGAGCATGTTTTTCTCGCGCGTCAGGATGCGAGCACCCAGCAGGTCGAAGAACTGACCACCCAGATGACCGGTATCGTCGAGCAGGCGGGCGGCAAGGTCACCAAGACCGAGAACTGGGGCGTGCGTTCGCTGACCTACCGCATGAACAAGAATCGCAAGGCACATTTTGTGCTGCTGAACATCGACGCGCCTTCGGCCGCTGTCGCCGAGATCGAGCGTCAGGAGCGGATCAGCGAAGACGTGATTCGCTATCTGACCGTTCGCGTCGAAGAACACGAAGAAGGTCCTTCGGCCATGATGCGCAAGGCTGATCGCGATCGTGATCGCGACGACCGTGGCGGCGGCTTCCGTGGCGATCGTGACGGTGGCTTCCGTGGCGATCGTGACGGTGGCGGTTATCGTGGCGACCGTCCACGGCGCGGGCGTGACGATGCCGATGCAGTGATCGAGGAGTAGGACATGGCTGAAGCTGGTGCACGCCGTCCGTTTTTCCGCCGTCGCAAGACCTGCCCGTTTACGGGTCCGAACGCGCCGAAGATCGACTTCAAGGATTCCAAGCTCTTGATGCGTTACGTATCCGAGCGCGGCAAGATTGTGCCGAGCCGCATCACCGCCGTCTCCGCCAAGAAGCAGCGCGAACTCGCGCGCGCCATCAAGCGCTCGCGTTTTCTCGGTCTGCTGCCTTACGTCATTCGTTAAGACCAATCCTCAATCCGCGGCCTTGAGCGCCGCGGGTTGCAATCTTCATAAGGCTTCCGGGTCGTCCGGTTGCCGATGGTTGGGGTCGCTTAAGACCTCTAACCGCTCGAAAGGAGCGGGACAGCTGATGATCGCGACCGTTCTCATAGCCTTGGCCGCCGGCTGCGCGTCGGCGTTGATGTTCGCCTCGATCGTTTCGGGCGCACTGATCTCCCTTTTGCTGTTCTACCTGGCGCCGTTGCCGCTGATGGTTGCGGCGCTTGGATGGGGACCGCTTTGCGCCACGATCGGAGGCATTACGGCGGCTACCGTTCTTGGCTTGACCTTCGGCCTCGCCTTCTGCGTTGCCTTCGCTGTCGCCATCGCGCTGCCGGCCTGGTGGCTCGGACATCTTGCACTCCTTGGGCGGCCACTCGCCGCGGGCACCGTGCCCTCGAACGACGAGGTGGTGCTGGAATGGTATCCGATCGGTCGAATCCTGCTCTGGATTGTGATTTTTGCGGCGATAATGATGACTGTCGCACTGACCGCGATGAGTTCTGACGGTCCGTCCATCACCCAAACGATGCGCTCTGCGTGGGCTCATGTTCTGGAGTCGACGGGCATCAGACCCACTGATCGCTTGCTCGACGCGCTGGTGACGATCGCACCGGCCGCGGCCACCATTGTCATCACGATGATGCTGACGCTCAACCTCTGGCTTGCGGCAAAAATCACCGCGACGTCGGGCCGATTGCACCGCCCCTGGCCCGACCTGAAAAGCACGGCACTCCCGCCGCTGACGCTTGCGGCATTGTGTGCCGCGATCGCTTTTTGTTTTTCCGGCGGTTTGCTTGCGATCGTGGCGCAGATCATCACCGTAGCCCTCATGATGATCTATGCGTTGACCGGTTTCGCAGTGTTGCACACGCTAACGCTCGCGCTGAAGAGTCGCGCGCTTTGGCTCAGCTGCATCTACGTGATCGTGGTGGTGTTCAGCTGGCCGATTTTGGCAATGGTGGCACTCGGCATCGCCGACGCCATTTTCGGATTGCGCCTGCGCTATCTCCGCGGGAGACCGCCGCCGCTGCCCGCGTCCTGAGCCGTCAACTCAACCTCTTGAATTCTGATCACCGCAAAGGAGAACGAATATGGAAGTCATCTTGCTGGAGCGCGTCGCCAAGCTCGGCCATATGGGCGAAGTCGTCCGTGTCAGGGACGGGTTTGCCCGCAATTTTCTGCTCAAGCGCGGCAAAGCGCTGCGCGCCACCGCCGACAATCGCGCCAGATTCGAAGGCATGAAGGCTGATCTTGAAGCCCGCAACCTGCAGGCCAAGGGTGAGGCAAGCAAGGTCGCAGAGAAGATCGACGGCCGCAACGTCGTCGTACTGCGTCAAGCCTCTGAGACGGGTCAGCTGTTCGGATCGGTGAGCATTCGCGACATCATCGCATCGTTCCAGGGCGATGGCGTCACCATCGGCCGCAGCCAGGTCATGCTGGACGCACCGATCAAGACCATCGGCAAGCACGCAATTGCGATTGCTGTGCACCCGGAAGTCGAAGTCGGCGTCACCGTCACCGTCGCGCGAAGTGCGGACGAGGCCGAACGCATCAACCGCGGCGAGGACATCTCGACGCGTCAGGAAGATCAAGATGCGGCCGCCGAAGCGATCGCGGCCGCCGGCGAATTCTTCGATCCGGAGGCTCGCCGTGATGACGTGGCGCCGCAGGAAGACGCCACTTCCGAGAAGTGACCTCGCCGCTTAGAAGCCCGGACTGATCAGGCCGGGCCTCTGGTAGCGGGTATTTCAACGACCACTACTGCGAGATTGGCGGTGCGGGCGGCCCTGCGGCGGCAACCGGTGGTGCCGGCGGCGGGGAAGCCGGCGGTGCCGGCGGGGAAGCCGTCACGGCGGCGGAGGTTTCTGACGGCGTCGAAGGCCGTATGGCGGGCGGCTCAGACGCTCGGCTCGAAACAGTCGTGGAAGTCGCTGCCGAGGCTGCTGGCGGCGCGGGGGTGACAGGAGGTACCGGGTCAGGCCGCAGCGCAGGTGTTTCGCTGCCGCTTTCCTTCGGCTCCTCAACTTTGGCCGCCTCAGACTTGCCTTCGCCGGCCGGCTTGATCCCCTCTGGCTTGCCGTTGTCGTCCTTGACGCTTTCAGCCTTGGCCTTGTCATCGATCCCCGGCTCGGACTTTGGCAACTCTTCGGTCCTGGGCGGCTCCTCGCCGCCCGACCTGCCGCGCTTGCTGAGCCGCTGCTTGGCCGTCAACTTGCGGCCATCGGGACCGCGCTCACGTGCCGCCTGTGCCGGCGCATCCACGGCAGGTTTCGCGGCGTCAGGGAGCTCGCCCGGCCGCGCCAGGCGCTTGGCGTTGCGGCCCTGACGTCCGGTTTCGCCCTGCGGAGGTCCATCAGCGTCTGGCCTGGCGGCCTCCTCAGCGGGCGCAGATTGCAATCTGCGGCCCTGCCGGTCGAGCTGTTCACTTCCACCGGCGGGTTTCTTATCGGCCCCCTGCTTTGCCTGATAGCGGGTATCGCCAGCGCCGTTGGAAATCAGGAATGTGCTGAGCAGCGAGGCCATATCTCCGCTGGTCGTGTAATGCTGTCGCAGAAAGCCTGACAGCGATCCCGCCGAAACCGTCTTCAGGAGGCCACGCGGACCCTTGTGGCAGGCGTTGCAGGTACCTGCGAAAATCTGGGAAGGGCTCTTGCCTGCCTCGAGATTCTGCGCCTGCACCCCGGCCGGGGGCGTCGCAAAACAACCGATCAGAAGCGTCACCGCCGCTAAACTGAGCGCTCGGCTCAACATTCCTATTCTCCAGATGCGGAAATCGCTTCTAGCGTCCGTCAATCGGGCGCCGGTGGCGGTCACCTTTTAGCCGATTATCCCGCGAATGGAAGCGCACTCATAACGCAACTGCGTGAACGCAGCGTTCCGGAATATCCGCTTTGTGTACAACGCACTAGCGCTCGGGTTCCATCAGCCATATGATGCCATCATGACGCATGGGGAACCAATTTGTCCCCCATGCGTCGTGTGACGGCCGGGACCTAAACTTACGCGGGATCGCTCAATTCGGTGGTTTCGATGGACCGTTTGTTGCGTTACTTTCTGCAGCAGTTCATTCGCCGCGGCGCGATGACGTTTACCACCGCGAGCGGCGCACGATTCAGTTGCGGCGATGGGACCGGCGAACCGGTTTCCGTGCGATTTCTGACCACCGATGCCGAACGAAGGGTCTTGCTCAACCCCGAACTTGCGCTCGGCGAAGTTTACATGGAAGGCACGTTCGTCGTCGAGGGAGGCTCGATTGCAGACGCGCTAGCGATCCTGATGGATCAACCGGAAATATTGCCGCGTTGGGCCAAGCTGCAATGGTTTCTGCGCTATCTGGTCCGGCATGTCAGGCAATTCAATCCGCGTGGTCGCTCGAAAAATAATGTCGCCCACCACTACGACCTCGACGGGCGGCTTTATTCGCTCTTTCTCGATGCCGACAAGCAGTACAGCTGCGGTTATTTTGAAAGGCCGGACGCGACGCTGGATGATGCCCAACTCGCCAAGAAGCGTCATATCGCTGCCAAGCTGTTGATCCGACAGGGCTACAAGGTGCTCGACATCGGTTCGGGTTGGGGTGGCCTCGGGCTTTATCTGGCCGAAATGACCGGCGCCAACGTTACAGGCATCACCCTTTCGACCGAGCAATTGCAGACGTCGAACGCCCGCGCCGCCGAAAAGAATTTGGCGCAATCAGCGAAGTTTTTCCTTGAAGACTATCGCGACATTCCCGGCCCGTTCGACCGCATCGTGTCCGTGGGCATGTTCGAGCATGTCGGCGTCGACTTCTATGACACCTATTTCGAGCGTTGTGCAGAACTGCTTACCGATGACGGCGTGATGCTGCTGCATTCGATCGGCCGCTCGGACGGCCCCGACGTCACCAATCCCTGGATCGCGAAATACATCTTCCCCGGCGGCTACATCCCAGCACTTTCCGAAGTGATGCCGGCGATCGAGCGCGCCGGCCTCCTGGTGTGCGATATCGAGGTACTGCGCCTGCATTACGCGGAAACGTTGAAGGCGTGGCGCGAGCGCTTCATGGCGCGGCGGGAAGAGGCGGTTCGGCTCTATGACGAACGCTTTGCAAGGATGTGGGAGTTCTACCTCGCCTGCTCCGAAATGTCGTTCCGCAAGCAAAACCTGATGAATTTCCAGATCCTGCTCACCAAGCGCCAGGGCGTGGTGCCGATGACACGCGATTATCTCGCGCACGAGGAAACCAAACTGCGCGGACTCGAGCGGGGAAAAAGGCCGCGGCTGCAGATTGCGGGCGAGTAGCAGGGAAGTTGGACTGGTTTCTAGAGCGTTTTCGAGCGAAGTGGATACCGGTTCGCGTGAAGAAAACGCGTCAAAACAAGAAATTAGAGCGTCGGTTCTGATTCAATCAGAACCGATCTTGCTCTAGTTTCGCAAGCTGAAGCGAGAACCGTAGGCGAGGTATGCGGTTGCCGGTCGGGCAAGCTGTGCGCGCACGGCCGCCAATTCCAGCCGATCACAGGGGATTGCGCGCCATTCCGGGCGGGAAAACTTCTCCATGGTGTCGACCAGCATTGAGAGCCACAAAGTCTGGCCGTTTCCGGTTCGCCACGACTGAAGTTGCTGACCCATCGCCTGTCCTTGCCTCTGCCGGGATCCGAAAGTCCGCCGGTATCAATCCCGGCGCCGCCAACTGGTTCCGGACCACCATGGCCTAAAGAAAATCGGCCAGATGTGACCTGCTTCACAAAGGAGCCGGCCGGCCTGCCCTAAACCTCCAACATGGCCCAGAAGACCCACCAACCCTCGTTCAACGCGAAAGCGGACATCCGCACCGACTTCGCCCTGATCGCAACCGGCGTTGGAGCCGCGTTTTTTGCGCTGCTTTATCTCATTTTGATCTGACCGCGCGCGGCTCCGGCGATCTCTCGCCCTGCCCTCAAGATCCTGCTCTCAAGATTGAGTGTGCCCGCGCGGAACAAGGTTCAGCCCGCCTGCGAAATTTTGCCCCGGCCGATTCGAATGGGCTCGAAATTGCCCGGCCTCTCTCTTCAAGACCGTCAAGCGCCAATGCGATAATCCCATGGGAATTCCCAATACCCATTGTGTGAATCGGGCATAAGGCGCGTAGCCGCTTCCGCTTTCCGCGGGACAGGCGCCTTATCGCTGCCCCTCATCCGACAAAGTTCCAAGAACACTCACCCCCTCATGGCCCCACTTGATTCGAAGGTTCTCAAGCTCGCTCCCGATCCGGGAACTCCGGCGTTTCGGAGCGCGCCGCACAACATCGAGGCGGAACAGAGCCTGTTGGGCGCGATTCTCGTCAACAACGACGCGTTTTATCGGGTGTCGGATTTCCTCGAACCCAAGCATTTCTTCGAACCGATCCACCAAACCATCTATGAGACATCCGGCAGCCTGGTCCGGATGGGCAAAGTCGCAACCCCGGTCACGCTGAAAACCTTCCTCCCAGCTGAAACCGACATCGGCGGCATGACGGTTGGCCAATACCTCGCGCGCCTTGCGGCCGAAGCGACCACCATCATCAACGCCCAGGATTACGGGCGGACCATCTATGAACTGTCCCTTCGCCGCGATCTGATCCGGATCGGCGAGGACATGGTCAATGTCGCCTTCGACGCCCCGGTTGACTTTGCGCCGCGCGCCCAGATCGAGGATGCGGAACGCCAGTTGTACGAACTGGCGGAATCCGGGCGCTACGACGGCGGATTCCAGCGCTTTGCGCAGGCGATGAAAGTGGCGCTCGATATGGCGGCGAACGCCTATCTGCGCGACGGAAAATTGTCGGGCATTGCTACCGGCTTGCGCGACCTCGATACTAGGATGGGCGGCCTGCAGCGCTCCGACCTGATCATCGTGGCCGGCCGTCCCGGCATGGGTAAGACCGCGCTTGCAACTAATATTGCTTACAACATAGCCAAAGCTCATCGCAATGAACTTCAAGCCGACGGCACC
>Ga0137408_1250032_pt1 | contig 10303 bp, 9 predicted proteins | sample CZOMad2_2_16fung_FD_141241 | JGI IMG/M metagenome (GOLD analysis project Ga0137408, IMG submission 141241) | Vadose zone soil fungal communities from Angelo Coast Range Reserve, California, USA - CZOMad2_2_16fungal (PacBio error correction) | ecosystem: Environmental > Terrestrial > Soil > Vadose...
GGAATGCCTACGCGACTACGCGATGAACAACTACGCGGCGGCCAAAGAGGCGTTGCAGAAAATCTTCCGGCAACTGGAGAGAATCAATCCGAGCGCTGCCCGGAGTCTGGAGGAAGGGCTGGAAGAAACGCTGACCGTACATCGGTTGGGAGTAGGAGCGGTGTTGCGTCGGAAACTGGCCACCACCAACCCGATCGAATCGTGTCTGTCCACGGTGCAGCGGGTGGCTCGCAACGTAAAGCGTTGGCGCGAAGGAGATCAGCCGCTGCGCTGGACCGCCACAGGACTCTTGGAAGCAGAGAAGAAGTTCCGACGCATCAAAGGTTATCAAGAAATCTTGTTGCTGAAGGAACGCCTGAATCCATCGCGCATTCAGCAGAAGGAGGTCCGGACAGTAGAAGTCGCTTGAACTTGGTTGTAGGTAGGCTTACTGTGCAGAACATCGAGAGTCGCTGCAATCAACTAAAACTCGGACATCCTCCACCATTTGAAGAAACCAAAGAACTTCCCCTAGAAAACCGCTAACTGTTGTTCTGCATTTTCCTCTTGCATTCAAACTCCTCAAGCACCCGGCGGCTCGTGCGATACGGATCGTATCGTGAAATTGACAAAGCTCATTACCCGCGTAGTTTGCTATCGGGACAACTGGCGTCGTGAGAGTGTCAAGGGTTGCCCTAGGTAGCAAGAGGGCGTGTAAAGCAGAAATTGCTTGTGTCCAATAATGGATCTATAATACTCCATATATGGAGCGGTGCGGGGAGGCAGCGTGGCATCCATCAATCAACTAGCCGCAGGCATTGCCTGGGAAAAGCCAGCCGATCTTTCGAGCAGAGGGGTATTGAAGCGACTGAGCCCTCCGGCGGTCAAGGCGTTCTTGAAAATCCATGAGCTTTGGAAATTGCGCGATGAAGATGCCAGGCAATTGCTAGGAGGCATGTCCAATGGTGCATTCTACGAATTGAAGAGGAAGGCGCGGGGCACACTCGACCAGGATCGGCTGACGAGGATTTCCGTTCTGACCGGAATCTTTAAGGCGTTAAACATTCTCTACAGCAAGAAGCTCGCCGACCGTTGGGTTCAGTTGCCGAATGAGAATCCGATGTTTGAAGGGGAAACTCCTCTTACATACGTGATCAAAGGTGGCCTCCCGGCAATGCTGCGCGTTCGGCAACTTCTGGATTCTCGCAGGGGCGGGCGATAGGTGCTACCCCGGCTTTCCGATGTTCTTCGTCATAAGACGCATCGTTTGATCCCCTCCACCCATAGCGGCCAGGACGAAAGTGTTCTTACGCGACTAACCGATGATCCGGATGACTTGAACGCGCTATTCGAGCTCGAAGGAGCCACAAACGACCGCTTGATCGGCGAAGCCGGGCAGCTTCCCGGGATATCGGTGCGGGAACTCGTCTTTGGACTTTCTTACTTTCATATCGTCAATGCGGCATTCACGCATGCCAGTCCCCTCGGAAGTCGCTTCAATGGACCTGAACGAGGAGCGTGGTATGCGGCATACTCCCGCGAAACCTCGGAGATGGAAGTGGCATATCACAAGAGGAAGGAACTACAGGAAATAAACTGGCAAGAGAAGGAGACTTTTCCTTACGTCGATTTCCTCGCTGACTTTCGGGGCAAGTTTCATGACATTCGCAGCGATCCGTATTTTAAGAATTGTTTGAACCCAAACAGCTACGCTGCCTCACAACACTTAGCTAAAGAGCTTCTTGAGGCAGGATCGGCTGGCGTCGTTTATCCCAGCGTTCGTCATCAAATCGGAACCTGTATCGCGTGTTTCAGGCCGGCGCTGGTGAACAATGTTCGGAAGGGTGGCTCCCTAAGCATCACCTTTGAGAATGCCTTTGCCGAGCCAGAGATTAGCGAGCTCACGTGACACTCACCCTGGTTGCTGGTGGAAGTACGAAAATAGAAAAGCAATTCTTGATGGGGGTCTTTAGGTGGTCCACTTGGTCATCGAATTATCGGTTACGGTCTGGCATCGATTCCCTGTCACGCGTTTTGCTTTTACTTACGCACTTCACGCTGCCCAAGGAACAATTCGACTGCCGCAAGCCTGAAGCGAAGACGGTTCCCAACCTGAATGTAGTTCAAGGGACCCAACGGTGTCCAAAGAACCTCTCTAAGAGTTTCCAAGGGACATTGGAAAAATCAGTACGTGGCGACAGACTTGTAGATTTAGCGGTTTCTTTGGGTTTTCTTCAAGAGGCGATTAACAACCCCATCGGCTCCGCCAATTCCTCACAGCTAGCTCCCATTGCAAACTCCGCTCAGGCGATCAGCGACAGGCGGATCTCGCTCAGATCTAGCTCATGTTCGATCCGGCGGAGCACTTCGTCGTTCAGCCGCCCTTCATTCCGCAAACTCACTGCCGTATGCCTTTCGATGCGGATCAGTTCTTGAAGCAACTGTTTGTATCGCGCAAGATGCGCTTGTTCCTCGCTCTCCGAATCGTGCTCGGCGAATGCGGCGAGGCGATGACGGTAACGTTCCTCAATTTCATCGTAGACTTCCTGAAATTCCTGTCCGTCGCGTTCTTGCTCTGCTCTCAGTCTTTGTAACGCCGCTTCAATCATCGCCCTTCTAGCGTCTTCCTCTTCTTTGCTCCGGCGAGTAAGGCCGGCAAGCCCGAGGAGGCGAATCAACGGAGGAAGCGTCAATCCTTGCAACACCAACGTCACCAGGATCACGCTAAACGTCAAGAATATGATCAAGTTACGATGTGGAAAATCGCTTCCACTGGCTAGTTTTTCCGGAAGCGAAATCGCGGCGGCCAGCGCGACTACCCCGCGCATGCCTGTCCAACCCACGACAAAAATCTGGCGCACAGAAGGCACGGGAACATCCTGATGGAGCAATTTTCTGCGGATCAAGTTGGCGATCCAGGCACCAGGAAACATCCAGATGAGCCGGAGGAGGATGACTGCCGCGCTGAACAGCGCACCATATAGAAGCAGTTGAGAAAGATTATATTCGCGAATGCCGGCCAGAACGAATGGCAGCTGCAGTCCAATCAGCATGAATACGAGGCTGTTCAACACAAAGGTAATGGAATCCCAAACCGCCAAGATTTGAATGCGCACGTTCGGCGAGAAAAAATGCGCGCTCTTTTGGCTCATGTACAGCCCGCAGGCCACGACGGCGAGCACGCCGGACGCGTGAATGGTTTCCGCAGCGAGGTATGCCGCGTAGGGAATGAGAACGCTTAAGACGATTTCAATCGGACCGTCATCGATTCGATGTTCCAGCCATTCCGCGATAAGTCCGACCAGAAGTCCGAGGGCCAGACCAGCGACGGTAAGATAGGTGATACGCAGCAGTCCTTCGCCGACCGTTGGAGTACGTCCCTGCACCACCATGGCCAGAGCAAAATCCAGGGCCAGAAGCCCTGTTGCATCGTTCACCAGGCTTTCAGCTTCCAGAATGTCGACAATCCTTTGCGGCAGACCAATTCTTTTCGCGATTGAAGTCGCGGCGATAGCATCCGTGGTCGCCACGACCGCGCCAAGAACAAATCCCAATCGCAAATCGAAACCTGCAAAGACCCAGCGGGAAATCTCGGCGACTCCTAAAACCGTAAAGCCGACGAGGCCGAATGCCAGCATGAAAATGCTAACGAAATTGAATTTGAACTCTCTCCACGGAGTAACCCACGCGGCCGCGTAGAGCAACGGAGGCAGTACCACCAGGAAGATCAAATCGGGATTGAGAGTTACTTTAGGGATTCCAGGAATGAATCCGAGCAGCAAACCAGCTATCACAAGAACGATGGGATATGGCGTTCCCAGTTTCTTTGCCAGCCAAGCAAAGACGACCACAAAAAGCAGCAGCAGCAAGAATACTAATTCGACCTCGGAAATCCAGCTGTTCGGCTGCATAGCGCGTTCTCCATCCTCCTGGAATCCTGAACATATCCTAAGCGCTTCGGCGCGTGTATCTCGCAAAAGCTGCGGAATGTATTTTTCTCGGTCCCACCGATGGGGAAATTGTTCTATGAACCGGCACTAACGGGCCGTCGCGGGGCCACTCTCAGCGGCCTGTGGTTTAAGGAATTTAAAGAACGTGGCGTTTGCGAGAATCGTGACGAGAGAGGCCACCAGTGTCGCGTTGTAGATCTCATGAGTGATCAGACTGGAACTCAGAGACACCTGCGCGAGGATGAACGAGAATTCGCCGATTTGCGTGAGGCCGATTCCAACGCGCTTTGAAGTCTCCCAAGAATAACCAAAGAGGCGAGCGATGCCGCTCCAGATGGCGAACTTGCCGGCGATAATCATGGTGACGAGGATCACCACCAAATGCCAGGAAGATAGCCAGGTCGTCGGGTCGATGAGCAGCCCAATGGTGACGAAAAACAGAGCGACGAAAGCATCGCGCAGTGGCAAGGTTTGCTTTTCGAGTTTGTGAACGAAGTCGGAGTTGCCAACAAGCAGACCGGCGAGAAACGCTCCCAGCGCCAGCGAGAGACCGACAAGTTCGGTAATGGCGGCGACGACGAGACAAATGGTAAGCGACAGGAGTAGCGAAATTTCGTCATTGTAGAAACGCTCGACGCGGGAAAGCACGCGCGGGATGATTTTCCATCCTGCGACAAGAATCGGAACCAACAGCAGCAGCGCGCGTGCGATTTTCCAGACCACTTGGGCATAGCCACCGTCAGGGGAGTTGAGGCTCGGAAGAAGAATCGTGAGGATTACGACGGCAAGATCCTCCACGAGGGTCAACGTGATCATGACGCGACCGGATTCTGAGGAAAGTTCGCCGCGGTCCAGCAGCAAGCGCATCATGACCATGGTGCTGGCGACAGAAATGATGCAGCCGACGGCGATGCCCTGAAGCAGCGGCCAGCCGAAAAGCAAACCAACTCCGGCACCGATACCGACAGAGAGCAAGATGCCTAGTGGCGCGCCGAGGAGCGCGACCCATTTCACTTTGAGCAATTCCGGAATCGAGAATTCGATGCCGACGGAAAACATGAGAAGGATGACGCCGATTTCCGCCATCGTTTCGAAAATGCCAACGTCGTGCACGTGGGGACCGGGGGTAAGCGGACTGAGAATGAGTCCCGCGAGGACATAGCCAATCAGAATGGGTTGACGCAGACGCCAGGCCAGCAAGCCACAGATAAACGCGCCGGCAAAGACCATTGCGATGTCACGATAAATAATGGAATGGTCCGACATGAAGTTAAGCTATCGCGAATTGGCTGGGAAAGCGATTCGAGTGTTTCGCGCGCGCGACAACAGTAGGCGAGACAAAATCCCACAAGAAGAAGCGAACTAGCCAGCTTGGTGGAGGCTCGAGAGAAAAGCGTGATGCGCGCGAGAGAACGACCGGCCGCGAAGCGTGAGCGCGCCGATGGTTCGAGTGGCGCCAGGGTCCGAAATGCGGACAAAGCGGACTGGCGAGCGGCGATCGAGAGCCATCTCCGGCACCAACGAGACACCCATACCGGCTCCGACAAGTCCAAGCAAACTGGAGAATTGTCCACTTTCGAAAACAACCTGAGGGGAGACGCGCGCACGATCGCACGCGGCCAAGGCATTTTCGCGGAAGCAGTGTCCGTCGCGGAGGAGAAGGAATGGTTCCTTGCGTAAGTCGCGGAGGGCCACGGAGGTGCGTCGCGCGAGACTGTGTTTTTTGGGAAGGGCCGCGAACAGAGGTTCCGTGAGCAGAGGCAGCGCGTCGAATTCGTGTCCACGAACGGGCAAGGCGAGTATAGCCACGTCGATACTGCCGGCTCGGAGGCGTTCGAGAAGAACGGGAGTAATTTCTTCAATCACCGTGACGGCGGATTCGGAAAAGCGCTTGGAGAACGACGCGAGAACCGGCGGGAGAAAGTAAGGAGCGACAGTGGGAATGGCTCCTACAGCGACCTGGCCAGAGATGGAATCCTTGCTTTCGACAACATCCCCGCGAGCGGCTTCGAGTTCGCGAAGAACTGCACGAGCACGAGGAAGAAACGTTTTGCCAACTTCGGTAAGGCGGATGGAACGCCCGAGACGATCGAAAAGGCGCGCACCGAGCTCGGCTTCGAGCTTAAGGATTTGTTGGGAGAGTGACGGCTGCGACACGTGAGAGTGTTCGGCGGCACGGGAGAAGCTGCCGGTTTCGACTACAGCGCAGAAGTAACGGAGTTGATGAAGTTCCATGGAGGCAATTCTAAGCTTTTATCAATGATTCCTAAGTTGCGTCTGGCCAGCATCTGGTTCACTGTACCGGCCGGCGCTCCCCTTTACACCCGCCCCGTGTGCTGCGGCGGCAGAGTTTCAGACCAACGAACGCAATCGCCGTATAGGCTACGCCTATCTATTGTATCTGAACTAGATATTGGAACAATGGCTCGACGAGCACTAGCATTGTGGGGGTCGCGCATAAGTTCGAGGTTCGCGCGGACGAATTGGAAAGCCGGGAGGAAAGATGGCAGAAGAAAAGAAACACACAATGACAACGGACGCGGGGCGTCCGGTGGGCGACAACCAGAATTCGCTGACAGTGGGACCGCGCGGTCCAATCGTTTTTGAAGATTACCTGCTGTTTGAAAAAATGGCGCATTTCAACCGGGAACGCATTCCGGAGCGCGTAGTGCACGCGAAGGGCTCGGGCGCGCACGGATATTTCGTGTGCACGAGCAAAGAGATCACCAAGTACACGACGGCGAAGCTGTTTAACGCGGTCGGCAAGAAGACGCCAACGTTTATTCGGTTCTCCACAGTAGGCGGCGAGAAAGGTTCCGCGGATACGGAACGCGATCCGCGAGGCTTTGCGCTGAAGTTTTACACCGAAGAGGGCAACTGGGACATGACCGGCAACAACACGCCAGTGTTTTTTATCCGCGACCCATTGAAGTTTGGTGATTTCATTCATACGCAGAAGCGCGATCCGGAAACGAACCTGAAGTCGCCGACAATGATGTGGGATTTCTGGTCGCTTTCGCCCGAATCGCTTCACCAGGTGACAATTCTGTTCTCAGACCGCGGGACACCAGATGGCTACCGGCACATGGATGGATTCAGCAGCCACACGTTTAGCTTGATCAACGACAAAAATGAATTGTTTTACGTGAAGTGGCACTTCAAGACAAAACAAGGCATCAAGAACTTTACCGGCGAAGGCGCTGAGGAAATGCGCGGCAAAGATCCGGATTATGCGCAGCGGGATTTGTTCAACGCAATCTCGAAGGGCGACTTCCCGAAGTGGAAGATCTCCGTGCAAATCATGGCGGAAAAAGACGCGGAGACGTATCATATCAATCCCTTCGACCTGACGAAAGTGTGGCCGCACAAAGATTATCCGCTGCACGAAGTGGGCGAACTGGTGCTGGACCGCAATCCCGTGAATTATTTTGCCGAGGTCGAGCAGGCGGCATTCGAACCCCGCAACATCGTGCCGGGCATGGGTTTTTCGCCAGATAAGATGCTGCAGGCGCGATTGATCTCGTATCCCGATGCGCATCGGTACCGCTTGGGTGTGAACTATGACGCGCTTCCGGTGAACAAGCCGCAGTGCCCATATCACACATATCACCGCGATGGAATGACGCGATTCGACGAGAACGGCGGCAAGTCTGTGAACTACGAACCAAATAGTTTTGGGGGACCAACGCAAGACCTCAAATATACCGAGCGGCCAAAGCCGGTGACGGGGACTGTGGCGCGGCACGACCACCGCTCAGACAGCGACTACTACACGCAGCCGGGAAATTTGTTCCGGCTGATGCCGGCGGACACGAAGGAACGGCTGATCAAGAACATCGTTGGCAGCCTCGGCCAGACGCCGCGAAGGATTCAAGAGCTGCAAATTCAGCACTTCTACAAAGCCGATCCAGCATACGGAACCGGAGTCGCGAAGGGGCTGGGCCTGGACATCAATGCGGTCGTTGCGCAGAAACAGGCATCGGCGGCGGACTGATCAGCGAACGAAAACGTTCGAGACGAAGAACAAGACTGTGGCAACGAAGAGGCGGGCCGAGATGGTCCGCCTCTTTTGCATGCACGGGCTCGTCGTTCCAGATGCTGGTGAAAAAAATCCTGCCGTCGACGAGCGGTCTCTCGCTTGGGGAGCTGGTGGACGTGACCTTGGCAAACAATGTGTCGATGGGCGTAGCGGCGCCGCAGTACCCTGCGGTTAACGGTGCAACGTTTGCAACCACTGCGGATCTGACGCCCGGGCAGGAAGTCCTAGCGGAAATCACCGGCAACATTGCGGTTGCCAACGACGGAAACCCTTCGTTCACAACCGTAAAATTGCTTCTGGCATCATCACAAATCGCCGGACCAGTAGCAGCGGTGAACAGCTCAGCGGGAAGCTTCGCGCTGACGAACATCTGGAGTCTCTTCACAAAGGCAAATCCGGCTGTTACACAGCTGGAAGTGCAAACCGGAACCCAAACAACGTTTGTCGATTTAACCCCTGCCGACGCCTCGGCGATCAGCACGTCATCGAAGGTGGCGGTGAAAGGACCGCTATTCAATACGATCGGCAGCGTGGGGCAGCCGACACTCAGCGCCCTGCAAGTAGCTGGCAGGTAGGCCTCTTGCCGAATCTCAGGGTTTCCATGGGCTCTTAAAAGACAAATGGGCGGGCCAAAATGCTCGCCCGTTTTTGTTTTTCGGTCGAAATGGGTTAACGTCGTTCAATGAAAATTGGAGCGACAAGCGAATGGCAAAATTAACGTTCTTGGGGGCGGCAGGGACGGTCACGGGATCAAAGTATTTAGTTGAAGCGGCGGGCAAAAAGCTGCTTCTCGATTGCGGAATTTTTCAAGGTTCAGCGGAACTAAGTGCACGCAACTTCAAGCCACTGAGTGTCGACCCGAAAAACATCGATTATTGTGTGCTGACGCATGCGCACCTTGACCACGTTGGGTGGTTGCCGTGCCTGGTGCGCGATGGCTACAAAGGACCGATTTACGCGAATCAGGCGACGATCGATCTGGCGACGATTTCGTTGAAGGACTCCGCGCATTTGCAGGAAGAAGATGCGGACCGCGCCCGGCGAAATGCGAAACACAATGCCGAGGATCGCCATCCGCTGTACACGACGGATGACCTCGACCCCACGTTGCGTCTGCTAAGGCCTGTGCCGAGGGCGGGCGGTTTCGACGTTTCTCCAGAATTTCATTTTGATGCGTACGACGCGGGCCACATACTTGGCTCGACCAGCCTGGCGCTTACGATCACGGAGAATGGAAGAAAGACGGTAGTCGTCTTTTCGGGAGACATTGGGCGCTACGGCGAACCGATATTGAATGATCCTGCCACGCCGCCGCGGGCTGACGTCCTGCTGTGCGAATCCACATACGGCGATCGCGAGCATGAAGCTGGTGATCCCGCCTCCATGCTAGCGGATATTGTGAATCGAGTCGCCAAACGCGGCGGCTCCATCGTAATTCCCGCGTTCGCAATTGGACGCACGCAGACGTTCATGTATTACCTGCGGCAACTTGAGGATACACAAAAGATTCCGCGCATACCGGTTTACATCGACAGTCCGATGGCGCTGAGCACGACGGATCTCTATGTAAAGTATAAGGAAGATCACGATCTGGATTTTTCGAAGCTGGAATCGAGTGGCGATCGTGATCCGCTGAACGTGCACGAATTTCATTTAACGCGGTCAGTTGAAGAGTCGAAAGCCATCAACAATTTGAAAACGCCATGCATCATTGTTTCGGCGAGCGGAATGGTGACCGGCGGCCGCGTCCTGCATCATCTTGCACAAAAATTGCCGGACGCAAAGAACGCGATAATTCTGGCGGGCTTTCAGGCCGAAGGAACACGAGGCCGCGCGCTGCAGGAAGGCGCCAAGGCGCTGCATCTTTTCGGACAGTTGGTACCTGTGAACGCAGAGATCATCACGTTGGGGCAATTCTCAGCGCACGCCGGACAAAGCGAATTGTTGCGCTGGCTCTCCGCGCTGCAAGCGGCACCGAGGAAAACATGGCTGACGCACGGCGAACCTGCAGCGGCGCAAGCACTCCAAACGGCAATTAAGCAAAAATTTCAATGGGACGTGGCAGTCGCGCGCTATCTGGATTCGGTTGAACTGGAATCATAGGACTCAGCGCTAGAACACGGAATCTGCCCGCAAAAATACTTTTGTGTGCGAAGAAACTTTTCGGGGCCTGGGCTCGTCTATAGAAGCAAGACCACTCGCGGGGTAGGGGGCTAACCACCACAGGGCAACCGACCGTCAGCACCCTACCCCATCCTAATTTTGCTGTGTTTTCAATAACTTAACTTGCTGGAACGTGACGTGCTGTGCTGGCCTGTTTAGGCAATTTAGGGCA
>Ga0137408_1251775_pt1 | contig 10290 bp, 6 predicted proteins | sample CZOMad2_2_16fung_FD_141241 | JGI IMG/M metagenome (GOLD analysis project Ga0137408, IMG submission 141241) | Vadose zone soil fungal communities from Angelo Coast Range Reserve, California, USA - CZOMad2_2_16fungal (PacBio error correction) | ecosystem: Environmental > Terrestrial > Soil > Vadose...
CGGCGAATCGCCCGGTCCCCACCACGGATACATCTCGCTGCGGCGCTCCGCCCCCAGCGCGTGTCCGGAACCGCGCGCGGGATCCACCACGATGTGCGCGTCCAGCCAGCGCGCCCTCTCCGCCGAGAAGCCGAGGCCCTGGAGCAACCGCGGGATGTCCTTCTTGTAGGCATCCGCGTTCGGGTACCGGGCGCGCGTCAGCCTGGACAGCTCGTCCTCCGGCTGCTTCTCCACGAACGCGGAGTACCAGACGTCGAACGGCTCCAGCGGCCGCCCGAGCCGCTTCTGGATCAGGGCCGCCACCTTCGGCACCAGCGGCGATTCCAGGATCTGCATCAGCAGCGCGCGCACCCGCTGCTCGGGGATCTCGTCGTCGAGCTGGAAGTGCCGGTCGATCTCGGTCGGCGCCATCGGAGAGTCCGGGTCGAGCTGCCGGGCGGCCCGGAAGTTCGCGAGCAGCACCGCGTAGCGCGTGTCCGGCTCGCGATCGTCGGAGATCGAAGGCCGGGCCGGCCGCCTGCCCTGCGCTTTCATCTGCTCCGTCTCCACCTCTTCCGGAGGACTCGCCGTCACCGCGTTGCTGGCCGGATTCCAGTCGGCGCGCGGGTCGTCGATCACTCCTCTCGGGATGGTCTGCGTGACGATGCGCTCCATCACCTGCTGCACCAGGCGTTGCCGGGCGAGGGCCATCGTCTTGTCGGGCTCCGCGTAGTCGGCCTTGATCTGGTCGCGCAGGTTCCAGTGGGTCAGCAGCCGCACGCCCTTCGGGAACAGCCGGCGGCCGTCGGGCGCCAGGACGTGGTGCATCCAGATGTTGTACCCGGCGATGTACGCGTCGCTGTCCGCCCGCGCCCGGGCCACGGCCTGGAGCGCCGCGCCGCTGGGCCGCACGACGAACCGCCGCGTGAGCCGCGCTTGGGCCCACTGCTTGCGCGACCAGCGCGGCCCCTGGGCGACCATTTCTTGGAGATCGGGCTGGGGGAAATTGAGCAGCGCAACGAACGCCAGCTTGGTGGAGAACAGGTCCTCCGGCACATGGGCTGCCACGTCCAGGGCCGCGAAGAGCTGGTCGACGTCCATCTGCGATCCCAGCTCCAGCTCGCTCCAGCTCCGCAGCGCGCGGCCGATCTCGACCATGTGCCCGTCGATCTGCTCCAGCGCAGCGGAGAAGCGGCGCAGAAGCGCGTCGAGCTGCTGCGGATCGGCGACGAAGGCGACCTCGGTGAACGCCCGCAGGGTCGCGGCGTCGCCGTCCTCCTTGCGCCAGAAGGCGGCCACCTGCCGGACCCCGCGCTCGGCGCGAGGCCGGGAGGCCTCGCCGTGCTTCTGCACCAGCGTGCCGACCAGCGCGGCCTGGTCGATCTCGATCCGGGCAGACTTCAGGGAGGGTGTGGGCCTGTCGCCGCCCGCGGTGGTCTTGCAGGCAACCGCGGTGGCGAACGCGGCAACCAATGCCAGGGAAAGGGGTCGAAAGCGCATGGGGCGGCCTTCTAGCATCCTTCCGGGCGCGATTGGCGGAAGGCGGCGCCGGCCTTGACGCGCGCCCTGCGCGTCGTAAGTTCGGCGCCCATGTCCGCACAGCCCTCGTTCTTCGCGCGCCTCTGGCTCGCCATCGTCTGTTCGTTCCGGATCGTCTTCGACCCTCCGTTCGCGGCGAAGGTGGCCGCCCTGCGCCCCCGGCAGCGTCCAGCGCCGCCGCCCACTGCGCCTCAGTCCGAGCCGGCGCTTCATCTCTTGTCGCTCCTCCAGCGCGAGGGCCGCCTGATCGACTTCTGCGAGGAGGAGCTGGCGGGCTTCTCCGACGCCCAGATCGGCGCGGCCGCGCGCACCGTCCACGACGGCTGCCGGAAGGCGCTGCGCGGCGCGCTCACGCTCGCTCCGGTGCGGTCGGAACCGGAAGGGAGCAGCGTCATGCTGCCGCCCGGATTCGATCCGCAGGCGGTGCGCCTGAGCGGAAACGTGATGGGAAGCCCGCCCTTTTCCGGTGTCCTGCGCCACCACGGCTGGAAGGCGACCGAGGTCCGGATGCCCGCCCCGTCGGGCGATCCGACGGTGATCGCTCCGGCCGAGGTGGAGCTGCCCTGATGGAACCTCGCTACTCGGTCGGAATCGACCTGGGAACGACCAACAGCGCCGTGGCCGAGGTGGACCTCGCGGTCGAGCCCGCCGGGCCGGGCGAGCCCTTGCCCGCGCCGATCCCGGTGGAGATTCCCCAGATGGTCGCGCGGGGCGAGACGGCGCCGCGCGAGCTGCTGCCGTCCTTCATCTACCTGCCCCCGCCGCACGAGGCGCTGGGCGACTTCATCGTCGGGACTTATGCGCGCGAGCGCGGATCGCAAGTCCCCGGCCGGCTGGTCGGCTCGTCGAAGAGCTGGCTGTCCCACCCGGGCGTCGATCGCCGGTCGCAGCTCCTCCCGCAGGGCGGCGACCCCGAGGCGGCGCGCATCTCGCCCCTGGAGGCCGCCTCGCGGATCCTCGGGCAGGTCCGGGAGGGCTGGAACGCGGCCCACGCCCATGAGGGCGTCTCGCTCGAGCACCAGGCAGTGACCCTGACGGTGCCCGCATCGTTCGACGCCGCCGCGCGCGAGCTGACCGTACAGGCGGCGGCGCAGGCCGGACTGTCCAATCTCACCCTGCTGGAAGAGCCGCAGGCCGCGCTCTACGCCTGGGTCGAGGCGGCGGGCGACGCCTGGCGCAAGCACGTCCGTCCGGGCGACGTCATCCTGGTCGTGGACGTCGGGGGCGGGACCAGCGACTTCTCCCTCATCGCCGTGGGCGAGGAGGACGGCCGCCTCTCCCTGACGCGCCTCGCGGTGGGCGACCACATCCTGCTCGGCGGCGACAACGTCGACCTCGCGCTCGCGCACGCAGTGAACGAGCAGCTCAAGGCCCAGGGCACCCGGCTCGATTCCTGGCAGTTCGCCGCGCTCACCCACGCCTGCCGCGGCGCGAAGGAAGCGGGCACCACCGCCCTGGCCATCCCCGGTCGGGGAAGCGGGCTCGTGGGCGGGACGATCCGCGCGGAGATCACCCCGGCGGACCTGCGTCGGACGGTCGACGCGTTCTTTCCCGACGTCGAGGTGAGCGCGACCCCCGCGATGCAGCGCCGCTCCGGCCTCACCAGCCTCGGCCTTCCCTACGCGCAGGATCCCGCCGTGACCCGGCATCTGGCCGCGTTCCTCCGCCGCAGCAGCGGCGCGCTCCCGAGGAAGCCGGGCGAAAGCTTCCTGCATCCGACCGCTCTGCTCTTCAACGGCGGCGTGTTCAAGGACGCCTCGCTCCAGGAAAGGCTCACCGGGCTGGTGAACCGCTGGGTCCGCGCCGAAGGCGGAGCGCAGGTCAAAATCCTGAAATCCGCATCGCTCGATCTGGCCGTCGCACTCGGCGCGTCCTACTCCGGGCTCGCGCGGCGCGGGCGGGGCATCCGCATCCGGGGCGGCACGGCGCGCGCCTACTACGTGGGCGTCGAGGCGGCAACGCCGGCGGTGCCGGGCTTCGCGCCTCCGGTCCGGGCCGTCTGCCTGGCGCCGTTCGGGATGGAGGAAGGCAGCACCGTCGACCTGCCCCAGCTCGAGGTCGGCGCCGTGGTGGGCGAGACGGCGTCCTTCCGGTTCTTCGCTTCCAGCACCCGCCGCGAGGACGCGCCCGGCGCCGTCGTCGAGGACGTCGACGAGCTGGAAGAGCTGCCCGCCCTGGAGACCACGCTGCCGGCCGCGGAGGGCGCTGCCGGCGAGGTCCTTCCCGTCCACCTGCGCTCGCACGCGACGGAGGTCGGGACCCTCGAGCTCCACCTGGTCTCGCCTTCGGACCGCGCCTGGAAGCTCGAGTTCTCCGTGAGGCAGGAGTGACCCTGCGGTACGCCGTCGGCATCGATCTGGGGACCTCCAATTCCGCGCTGGCGTACGCGGACCTCGATCAGGCGGACCCCGGCGTCGAAGTCTTCGAGGTCCCGCAGCTGGTCGACGTTGCGCTCACGCAGGGGCGCAAGCTGCTCCCCTCCCACCTCTATCTCCCTTCCGCGCACGAGGCGCTCGGCGACCTGTTGGTGGGCGCGTTCGCGCGCGACCGCGGCGCGCAGGTCCCCGGCCGCCACGTCGCCTCCGCCAAGAGCTGGCTCTGCCATCCCTCGGTCGATCGCACCGCGGCGATCCTTCCTTGGGGAGCGCCGCCGGAGGTGCCCCGCCTCTCGCCGGTGGCCGCCAGCGCGGGCATCCTGCGGCACCTGCGCCAGGCGTGGGACGCCGCGCATCCCGACTCCGCCCTCGCCGCGCAGGACGTGGTCGTCACGGTTCCGGCCTCCTTCGACGAAGGCGCGCGCGCCCTCACCCTACGCGCCGCGGCGGAGGCGGGCCTGCCCAGGGTCGTGCTGCTCGAGGAGCCCCAGGCCGCTTTCTACGATTGGACGCGCGTCCATCGGGGAAGCCTCGAGTCCGAGCTGCGCGAAGTCCGCCTGATCCTGGTGGTGGACGTGGGCGGCGGGACCACCGACCTCACCCTCATCCGCACCGAGGTGCGCGGGGACGCCCCTCCCCTGCTCGAGCGCATCGCGGTCGGCGACCATCTGTTGCTGGGCGGAGACAACATGGACCTGGCCCTCGCGCGCACCGCCGAGCAGCGCTTGGGGCAGACCTTGAACGCGGCGCAGTTCGGTGCGCTGGTCCAGGCCTGCCGCGCCGCCAAGGAGCTGCTCCTGGCCGAGGCCGCGCCGGAGCGGACCGCGGTCGCGGTGCCGGGAGTCGGTTCGCGCCTGATCGGAGGAACGGTCAGCGCGGAGCTGGGGCGCGAGGAGGTCCGCGCGCTCTTGCTCGACGGCTTCTTCCCGCACGCGGGCGCCACCGAGGGTCCCGCCCGCGCCGCGCGGAGCGCCGGGCTTCTCGAGCTGGGTCTGCCCTACGCGGCGGATCCGGCGATCACCAGGCACGCGGCTGCGTTCCTCCAGCGTCACGCCCGCACCGCCGGCGAGCTCCGGGTCGACGCCGTGCTCTACAACGGCGGAGCGCTCGCGCCAGCCCTTCTCGCGGAGCGGTTGACCGAGGTGATCTCGAGCTGGAGCAGCGCCGGAGTGCGCCGGCTGCGCAACGACGCGCCCGATCTCGCCGTCGCCCGCGGCGCCGCGACCTACGCGCTCGTCAAGCGGGGCCTGGGGCTTCGGATCGGCGGCGGCAGCCCGCGCTCGTACTACGTCGGGGTCGGGGACGCGGGGGAAGCGGTGTGCGTGGTCCCCCGCGGCGCCGCCGAGGGCGCGGCCCAGGCGCTGGACCGGGACTTCTCCTTGGTGCTCGGGCGGCCAGTGCGGTTCCGCCTCTTCGCCTCGGCAGGGTTTCGCCCGGAGCGGCCGGGCGATCTGGTCCAGGTCGACGACGACCTCCCCGAGTTGCCTCCGCTGCAGACCGTGATCCCCGGGGAAGGGACGGCGCCGGTGCGGCTGAAGGCGGCGGTCACGGAGATCGGCACGCTGGAGGTCTTCTGCGAAGGCGCCCAGCGCTGGAAGCTCGAGTTCCAGCTCCGCGGCGAGACGCGAGAGGCCGGCGGCGTCTCCCAGCTGCCCCGCAACATCGAGGCGGCCCGAGAGCGCCTCCAGCAGATCTTCGGAAAGAAACCCGTCCAGGACGCCAGCGCCAAGGAGGTGTGGCGCAACCTCGACCGCGTGCTCGGCGATCGCGCTTCCTGGTCGCTGGCCACCAACCGCGATCTGTGGGGCGTGCTCTGGGCGGGCGCTCAGAAGCGGAGGAGAAGCGCCGACCACGAGCGCATCTTTGTCTCGCTCTGCGGGTTCCTCTTGCGGCCCGGATTCGGCGCGCCGCTCGACTCCTGGCGCGCCGAGCAGGCCTGGACGCTCTTTTCGCACGGCCTCACCCACCACCGGGAACCCGCTGTCTGGGCGGCCTGGTGGATCCTCTGGCGCCGGATCGCCGCCGGGCTGCCGGCGGAAGCGCACCTCGCGCTCTTCGACGCGATCGCGCCGCACCTCAAGCCTTCGCCGAAGCAGCGCGTCGCCAACCCGGCGAAAAAGCCGCCCGGGCTGGCCGTGGACGAGATGATCCGGCTGCTCGGCGCGCTCGAGCGCCTCCCGGTGGACCGGAAGATCGAGGCCGGTGGATGGCTGCTCGACAAGCTTTCCGGAGGGCGCCCAACGCCCGGCGTCGCGTGGGCGCTGGGGCGGCTCGGCGCGCGCGTCCCGGTCGCCGGCGCCGCGCATCACGCCGTGCCTCCGGACGTGGCCGCCACCTGGTTGGAGAGCCTGCTCGCCCTCGATTTTCGCTCCGCGGAGGACGCTCCTTTCGCCGTGGCGCAGCTCGCCCGCCGTTCGGGCGATCGGGCCCTGGACCTGGACGAGGCCAGCCGCCGCCTGGCCGCGGAGAAGCTGGCCCGTTCCGGCGCGCCAGCGGAGTGGTCGCGCGGAATCCTCGAGGTGCAGGCGCTAGGGGAAAAGGACGAGCAGCGCGTCTTCGGCGAAGCCCTCCCGCTCGGCCTCCATTTGGGGGACAGCATACGCAACCCCGCGCCAGCCCCGACCTGATTCTCCGGCGGGCAGGACGCTGGTGCGGGAAGCCGCGCTCGCGTAAGAGTTCGCGCCGTGGCCCGTTACATCCACGGCGAGACCGACGCCAAGGAGACCAGTCGCCTCGAGAAGCAGGCGCGGTTCCTCACCCGCTGGATCCTCGACGGCGTCGAGGCCGGCCCCGGGGCCCTCGTGCTCGACCTCGCCTGCGGCACCGGGGCGATGGTGCGCCGGCTCGCGGCCCGCCTCCCGGACGCGATCCTGTTCGGCGCCGATCTCTCCCGCCCTCAGCTCCGCGCCGCCCGCCTGCGCAGCCCCTGGCTCCCGCTGGTCCAGAGCAACGCCACCGCCCTCCCCTTCCGCAGCGGTGCCTTCGACGTCGTGCATTGGTCCTGGCTGCTCGAGCACGTCCCGCGCGAGCGAGCCGTGGACATCCTGCGCGAGGTCCGCCGTGTGCTCGCGCCGGAGGGCGTGGCCTGGATGACCGAGGTGGACAACGACTCGCTCGCGTTCTGGCCCCGCATTCCACTCGCGGAGGAGTCGTTCCGCGCCCTCTGGAAGGTGCAGGAAGAAGGCGGCGGGGACCCGATCATCGGGCGCAAGCTCTACGGACTCTGTCGGGCGGCGGGGTTCACCGACGTCCAGGTGTTCCCCACCACCTTCCACCTCCATCACGGCTCCCCGCCGGGGTACTTCCACGGAATGCTGGAGGAGTTCGCGGAAATCCTCGACAGCGCGCGGGAATCCCTGCCCGATCCGCTCAAGCCGCGCGCCGACGAAGCGGCCGCCCAGGTCCTGGGGATCGAGAAGGATCCCGGAGCGTCGTTCACTTACACCTGCTTTCGCGTCCGGGCGTCCCGTTGACTCTCAGACGAAAGTCCTGCTACCGATCCGCCCGCTCGAAGGGGATGCGCGTCCGCCAGCTCAGGCTCTGCTCTGCGACGTGCGTCTCGTGCAGGCGGCGCCGGTGGGCGGCGAGCAGATCGCTGCGGGTGAGGATGCCGACGGGCTTGCGCGGCGCCGATCGCGACACCACCGGCAGCCGTCCGACTTCTTCCTGCAGCATGTGGTCGGCGGGAGATGCATGGGATCCCATGGATTTGGCCTTGTGCAGGCCAGGAGGGCCGTCGGGGCAAGAAAGACTTCAGTGCAGCGTGAACGCCCGGGCAAGCCTCCGCGCGCGGGGGCTCCGGCGCATGCGGCGGCCCATCTTCGTCTCCGGCCTGCGCGCCCGCTGCGGCGGCGCCGGCAGCGCCGACCGGCCCGTCTTCAGCAGCTCCAGGAGCGCCCTCTCCGCGGCGTAGCTGCGCGCCTCCACCAGCTCGTCCAGGGTCCGGTAGTAGGGCTTGAGCACTCTTCCCTTCTCGAAGTCGCGCAGCACCGAGGGCCAGATGTAGCTCGCCTTGCACACGGCCGGCGTGTTCCCCAACTGCGCCGCGGTCTCCTTGATGGCGGCGACGATCAGCTTGCGCCGGTCCGTGCGTCCGTCGACCGCCTCCTCGTGCAGGCGCGCCAGCACACAGGCGGCGACCAGGGTGCCCGCCCAGGTGCGGAAGTCCTTGGCCGAGAAATTCTGGCCCATCACTTCCTTGATGTACGCGTTGACGTGCCTGCGGCGGACGTCGACGATGCGCCCGTCGTCCTCCACCCACTGGAACAGGTCGACCGTTCCCGGCAGCTTCTTCAGCTCGCGCACGATGCGGGCGACGCGGCGGTCGCGCAGCTCGCGCACCTGCATCTTGCCGGCCTTGCCCCGGTACTCGAAGTGGACGGTGTCACCGTGCACGCTGGCGTGCCGCCGCTGCAAGGTGGCGATCCCGAACGATCCGTTCTCCTTGGCGTACACCTGGCTGCCGGGGCGCATGAAGCAGGTGGAGAGGATGCGCAGGATGCACGCCATCACCCGCTCGCGCGGCAAGCCGCGCAGGCGCATGCCGCGATCGATGGCCCGCCGCAGCCGAGGAAGGGCGCGCCCGAAGGCGATCAGCTTCTCGTACTTCCTCTGCTCGCGCTCCCGGACCGCCGCCTGGCTGTAGACGTACTGCCAGCGCCCCTTCTTGTCCCGACCGACCGCCAGCAGCCTGGCGCGCGGGTTCCGGCTCACGGCGACGTCGGTCCAGGCGGGAGGAATGCGCACCGAGCGCAGCCGCGGGACCGCGCGCGGCGGCGCCCCGACGAAGCGGAAACCGCTCCTCGGCGACCCGACCCGCCTGAACCCGGTGTGCTGCAGCAGCTCGATCTGGGTCATCTGCCGGGCAACAATGCGGCGCGGGCCCCTCGGATGCTCGGCGGCTCGCCTGCCCGGATGCAGCATGCGGGGCACTCAAGCCGGCGGCGTAAGTCGTTTTGCGCATCCAAAGGCGCGCCGGCGCATCTGATTCGCGCCCGGTCATCTCGATCATCGCAAGCCGGCCGCCGGCAGCGCGGCCGGGCGCTTGATTTTTCACCCCGATTCTTGGTAGTTGCAGCGCCCCTTTTTCGGGGACTCAGGAAGGCAGACGTGGCGAACATCGATCTCGTCCGAAACATCGGCATCTCCGCCCACATCGACTCGGGCAAGACGACCCTGTCGGAACGCATCCTCTATTACACGGGGCGCATTCACCAGATCCACGAGGTGAAGGGCAAGGACGCGGTCGGCGCCAAGATGGACTCGATGGACCTGGAGCGGGAGAAGGGCATCACCATCCAGTCGGCTGCGACCTACTGCGAGTGGGACGCCACCGACGGCTCGCGGCCGACGCACAACATCAACATCATCGACACGCCGGGACACGTCGACTTCACCATCGAGGTGGAGCGCGCGCTGCGCGTGCTGGACGGCGCCATCCTGGTGCTCTGCTCGGTCTCGGGCGTCCAGTCCCAGTCCATCACCGTGGACCGGCAGATGCGCCGCTACAAGGTCCCCCGCCTCGCCTTCATCAACAAGATGGACCGCGCCGGCGCGAACGCCTTCCGCGTGACCCAGCAATTGCGGGAGAAGTTGAACCACAACGCCGTCCTGTTGGAGCTCCCCATCGGGGCCGAGGACAAGTTCCAGGGCGTGGTGGACCTCGTCACCATGAAGGCCCACTACTACGACGGTGAGAACGGCGAGAAGGTCCGGACCGAGGAGATCCCGGCCGAGCTGCTGGAGCAGGCGAAGTCGATGCGCCACGACCTGATCGCGGCGGCCGCCGACTACGACGACAAGCTCACCGAGCTGTTCCTCGAGGACAAGGAACCCGCCGTCGAGGACATCCGGCGCGCCGTCCGCGCCGGCACCCTCCAGCTCAAGCTGACGCCGGTCTTCTGCGGCTCCGCCTACAAGAACAAGGGCGTGCAGCACCTGCTCGACGGCGTCCTCTACTACCTCCCCAACCCGAAGGAGGTGGTGAACGAGGCGCACGACCAGAGCAAGAACGAGGAGAAGGTGGTGCTCGCCTCCGATGCGTCGAAGCCGTTCGTCGGCCTCGCGTTCAAGCTGGAGGACGGCCGCTACGGCCAGCTGACCTACCTGCGCATGTACCAGGGGAAGGTCGCCAAGGGCGACTTCATCGTCAACGCCCGCGACGGCAAGAAGGTAAAGGTGCCCCGCCTGGTCCGGATGCACGCCGACGAGATGCACGACATCGACTCGGCGGAGGCCGGCGACATCATCGCCATGTTCGGCGTGGACTGCGCCTCGGGCGACACGTTCACCGACGGGACCGTGAAGTACACGATGACGTCGATGCACGTGCCCGACGCCGTCATCTCGCTGGCCATCGCCCCCAAGGAGAAAGCGGGCGCGGCCAACTTCTCCAAGG
>Ga0137408_1091294_pt1 | contig 10286 bp, 7 predicted proteins | sample CZOMad2_2_16fung_FD_141241 | JGI IMG/M metagenome (GOLD analysis project Ga0137408, IMG submission 141241) | Vadose zone soil fungal communities from Angelo Coast Range Reserve, California, USA - CZOMad2_2_16fungal (PacBio error correction) | ecosystem: Environmental > Terrestrial > Soil > Vadose...
ACGTCAATGTCACCTTCCCGTTTACGGTCGAGGAGATCGTTCACATGGGCGCCGGCGATAGCCGCGGCGATAGCCGCCGCGCGGCTGCCCAGCGGTTTGTCGATGCGGCATTGCACGCGGTTGGACTGAACGGTTTCCGCCAACGGCAATTGCCGACGCTTTCCGGCGGCGAGCAGCAGCGCGCGCATTTCGCCCGGGTCCTGGTTCAGCTCGCATGCGGGGAGGCCCTTCATGGCCCTGGGCTGTTGCTGCTGGATGAACCGACATCCAGCCTCGACATGCGCCATCAGATCGATCTCGTGGAGACGGCAAAGCAACGCGCGGCAAACGGCACGGCCGTCGTCGCGGTTCTTCACGATCTCAATCTTGCCATGCGCTTCGCCGACAGGATCGTCCTGCTTCACCGCGGCCGACTGGCCATCGACGGCGGTCCCCGCGAAACGGTGACGCCGGAAATAATCGGACGAATATTCGGGGTGGAGGCCACTATTCAATATACCGGCAGCGGGATTCCGTTCCTGCTGCCGCAAACCATGCGGCCGTTAGCAACGGAACAGCTGCCCTCGGACTGAACGGCTGTTTTCGAGTTACGCGCGCTGCCGATATTGGCGCATCACCAGGAGACGCCGTAGGCCGCAGCGAGGCGTCGCGCCTCCGCTTCTTCATTCTCATATCCCCTTGCAGGGATCCTGTTCGCCGCCGCGTAGGCCTGTCTCACGGACTTTGAGGCCAAGGTCGGAGGCGTGTGAGCCTGCTTCACGGGCTTTGGGGCCTGTGTCGGAGGCGTGGAAGCCTGTCTCACAGGCGTGGAAATCGCCTTGACGGGCTTGGCGGCCTCCGGTTTGACGTCGGGCTTCCGCTCCTGCGGGTTGACCGACTCAATTCTCTCGTTCGGCTCTTCACCGGAAGCGAGGAGCCCCCTGTTCTGGCCAGCCTGAGCTGTCACGGATGCCAAAGCCAGAACGGATATCAGGATAAATTTGCGCATGTGAATCTCCCGTGCTTGATGACGGGAAACTAGACCAATGGCTCAATCGGTTATGTGAGCCCGGTCACGCAAGCCCACAACCGATGGACGGCGGCGTAACGCCGCATGTTCGCGCGCCGGCGCCGTCAACACTTCACAAAACCGTCAGCGCGCTGTAACGCCCGCTCCGCAGAACAACCGCATCGCCACCTACCGGAGACTCACCATGCGGATTTCCCTGCTCTGTTCCGTCGCGTCGTTATTCCTGGCTTCGAGCGCAGCGCTCGCACAAGGTGAAGGCGAATTTCCTGCCAAGCTGGCCGGACATGCGGTGCTTCCCGCGCAATCCTTTATCGATGCACCCGCCGACGCACCCGACGATCTGAAAACGTCGGGCAAATATACCACTGGCCGCCGCGTCGATGCCATTGGCAGCGTGATGGGCAAATCCAACGACCGGCCGACCGGCGTATCGCTGCCGTTCAAGGGCCAGCCGCTGCAGGGCCATTCCGGAATCAAGGTGATGCCCGACGGGTCTTTCTGGGTGATCACCGACAACGGCATGGGCTCGCGCTACAACTCACCCGATTCGATGCTGTACCTGAACCGCCACAACATCGACTGGGCGAGCGGCAAGGTCGAGCGGCAGGAAACCGTGTTCCTGCACGATCCCGACAAGAAGGTGCCGTTCCGTATCGTCCACGAGGATACGGCCAGCCGCTATCTCACCGGTGCCGACTTCGACACAGAAGGCTTTCAGATCATCGGCGACACGTTCTGGATCGGCGACGAGTTTGGCCCCTACATCCTGAAGGCGGACCGCAACGGCAAGGTACTGGCGGTGTTCGAGACCGTGGCTGACGGCAAGCCGGTGCGCTCGCCCGACCACTGGTCGGTGCAGTCGCCGGGCGCGCCGGGCCTGAGCTACAGCACCGTCAATCTGCGCCGCTCCAAGGGCTATGAAGGCTTCGCTTCGTCGAAGGACGGCAAATTCCTGTATGGCCTGCTCGAAGGCCCGCTGTGGGATGCCGAGAAGAAGGATTGGGAAAGGGTCGACGGCAGGGAAGCCTCGCGGATTCTCGAATTCGACGTCGCGGCGGAAAAGTTCACCGGCCGCTACTGGCAATATGTGTTCGAGCAGAACGGCAACGCCATCGGCGACTTCAACATGATCGATGCCGCGAGCGGCCTGATCATCGAGCGCGACAACGGCGAAGGCACCGCGGACAAGGCGTGCCCGCAAGGCCAGCGCGGCGAAAACTGCTTCGCTGACATCGCCAAGTTCAAGCGCGTCTACAAGGTCGAGCTCAACGACGCCAACGCCGGCAAGCCGGTGCGCAAGATCGCCTATATCGACCTGATGAAGATCAAGGATCCCGACAACAAGGCGCGCAAGCCGCTCAACGAGGGTGTGCTGACGTTCCCGTTCTTCACCATCGAAAACGTCGACCGTGTCGACGAGACGCATATCATCGTCGGCAACGACAACAACCTGCCGTTCTCCTCGAGCCGCGATCCCAACAAGGCCGACGACAACGAATTCGTCCTGCTCGAGGTCGGTGATTTTCTGAAGGCGAAGTAAGCGGCCTGAAGCAAGAGCCCGCCATCGTCGACCGTGACAAAATCCCTCCCCGCTCGGGAGGGATTTTCCGTTTCTCGCTAGACTAGAGCATGATGTGTTGGAGTTGGATCGATTCGTCCCGTAAGCGCGAGGCACTAACGATCTCGTGTCCCGGACCCGGCATAGCGTCCCTTCGGCGGTGCAAGGCAGGGCCTGGACAAAAAATCGCGAAAACAACCCCATGCAAAGTAGAGTGGACCCCGGCTCGCGGCACTCTTGCTGCGCTGCGTCCGGGGCAGAAGAAAGGCCCCAACCTAATCTCATCCCGCTCTAGTAGGCCAGTTCGCCCAGCGCCGCTCGTTCGGACCGCATTATCCGGCCGGCATCATGACAACGCCCTTGTCCTTGGGCCAGCGTACGCGCCATGCAAAGGCAATATCCCTGACCTCGCCTGGCTTGGCCTCGAATGCCCATTCCAGCACGCCGCGCCGGTCGCGCACATTGGTCGCGGCCGGCGGCGTCGTTGATGGCAGCATCTCGACCTGGATGTCCTCATTCTCGCTGACGGGCAGCTGATCCTCGATCGCGATCCTGATCGGGAAGTCATGGCCATTGCGAATAACGGTCTTGAACGAGCGTTCGTCGGTCTTCGATGTCGTCAGGATCAGGCCCGCCGATCCTTCGTTGCGTTTGACAACGGAGCGTTCGACCTTGACCTTGTCATCGGCGCCGAAACCGAGCCGCACCGTTTCGTCCTTGCCTGCAGCCGCCATGTGACTACGACCAATGAACACGCCATCGCGATAGATCGCGACCCGGCCCGGCAACAACGGCGCGTCTTCGCCTTGTGTGAAGCTCGCTTCGAGAAACGCGGTCGGATCAATCACCGGAACCGACCGCACGGCAAGATCCGGCGCGATGCTCGCGGTGGAGACGCGCAGGCTCTTGGCGCCCTCGCTCGCGCCGACACTGACGCGGCCCGGAATCCTGAACACCACCTGGAAGCCGCCGACTTCCGCCGCGGCCTGTTGCTCGTCAGCCTTTTCTCGTTCCGCAGGTTGATCGAGCGCCTTGGACATCGCTCGCGATGGGGCAACTGGCCTCGCATTATCCATGATAGCGCCCGCCGGCGCCGCCGGCCGCGGCGGAGGCGGATACTGCACGATCAGCGAATTCAGCTCGGGTGCCTTGCCGCCGCGCGCGCTTCGCACGGTCGAAACGCTGAGCGCGATATTCGGCCAGTCCTCTCCCGTGGTTTGGGTAATTTCAGCGCGGCGCACCAGTTCGAGCGCGGGCTTGCGGTCCTTCGCGCCGGTGTCGAGACGGGCGTCATAGAGCGGCGTCCAGCGCGCGGCACGCACGGCATAGGTCACCCGCAACGTCGCCCTGGTCGCGGCGGCCGCGGAAAGATCGATCCTCACCTCGAGCTTGCTGGGTGGCTTGATCGCGCGATCGGATTCCAGCCGGGCGATCTCGCGATCAATGTCGCGTTGCTTGCGTTCCGTGTCGCGAATGGCGGCGTCCGCGGAAGCTACTTCCTCCGCGACCGCGGCAAAGGCCGCGCGCCAATCGGCGATCGGACGGGCCTCGCCCTTCTCGCCAATTCCCGCAGGGGAGGCTTCGGCAAAACGCTCGGCGAATTTGCGACGCGCGGTGGCGGCGGCAATCGCGCCTTGCAGGTTGGCGCGCTCGTCCTTCAGCGCCTCGATGCGCTGGTCGAGTTCGGGCAGATTGACCGGAGGTGCTGCGCGGGGCGGCCTGGTATCGATCGCCCCGATGGTAAGCCTGGTAGCCGCCTCGCCCTCCACCCGCAGCGAGGACGGATCGAGCGTTAACGGGAAATCCTTGATCACCAGGGTATTATCCCCACTGGGAATGTCGACCGCGATGGCGCGCGTGACGCTGGCGCCATCGGGATAGACGGTGACGGCATCGACGGCCGATGTCGCCTCTACATTGGCCGCCTTCGCCTGCATCGCGGCAAGTGTCGTCAAAACGACGAGGCTGGTCATGACAAGGCGGTTCGCAACAATAGGCATGATTTCTCTCCCGCAAATATCCGCGCGTCGCCGGCACAGCCGGAGATGGTCCGGCCGGACCAGACGCATGGAAAATCCTATCGCCCCCAGTGATGAGACGTCGCGACAGAGGAATTGGTTCGATTGAGGTTACCCTAAGGCGCCGCCGGGGCGGGGCCGCGGCGGCTGGCACTTAACCTCTCCCACAAGGGGAGAGGGGAAGAGATCAAAACACCAGCGCCTTAAAATACCAAAGCCTTGGCCTGCTTGACCTGCAGCAGCGCCTGCACCTTGGCGAGCAACGCCGCCGGCACCGTACCGTCAACTTCGACCAGCGCGATGGCATCGCCGCCCGGCTTGTTGCGGCCGAGATGGAAGGTCGCGATGTTGATCTTGGCATCGCCGAGCAGGCTCGCGAACTGGCCGATGAAACCCGGCTTGTCCTCGTTGGTGACGTAGATCATCGACTTGCCGAACTCGGCGTCGACGCGGATGCCCTTGATATCGACCAGCCTCGGCTTGCCGTCGTGATAGACGGTGCCGGAGACCGAACGCTCCTGCCGCTCCGTTATCACCGTTACGGTGATCAGGCTCTCATAGTCGCTCTGCGCCGCGCGGGTCACCTCATCGACCACCATGCCGCGCTCCTTGGCGACCACCGGCGCGGAGACGACGTTGACGTCGCCCAGCATCGGCCGCAGCAGGCCGGACAGCGCCGCCGAGGTCAGCGCCTTGATTTTCATTTCGGCGACGTGGCCCTCATAGGTGATCTGCACCTTGAGGATGCCGCTCTCGGTGAGCTGGCCCGCGAACGAACCGAGCTTCTCCGCAAGTTCGATGAACGGCTTCAGCTTCGGCGCCTCTTCCGCCGTGATCGACGGGAAATTCACCGCGTTGGAAATAGCACCACTCAGGAGATAGTCCGACATCTGCTCGGCAACCTGAAGTGCTACATTCTCCTGCGCCTCGGTCGTAGCCGCGCCAAGATGCGGCGTGCAGATCACGTTGGGATGGCCGAACAGCACGTTTGAGGTGGCCGGTTCCTCGACGAAGACGTCGAATGCGGCGCCCGCGACCTGTTTGGAATTCAGCGCATCGACCAGCGCCTGCTCGTCGACCAGCCCGCCGCGCGCGCAATTGATGAGACGAACGCCTTTTTTCATTTTCGCCAGCGCCGTCGCGTCGATGATGTTTCTGGTCTTCTCGGTCAGCGGGGTATGCAAGGTGATAAAATCGGCACGCTTGAGCAGATCGTCGAGTTCGACTTTCTCGACGCCGATGTCCTTGGCGCGCTCCGGCGACAGGAACGGATCGAACGCGATCACTTTCATACGCAAGCCCAGCGCCCGATCGGCGACGATCGAACCGATGTTGCCGCAACCGATCACGCCCAGCGTCTTGGCGGTGATCTCGACCCCCATGAAGCGGTTCTTCTCCCACTTGCCGGCCTGGGTGGAGGCGTCGGCCTGCGGGATTTCCCGCGCCAGCGCCAGCATCAATGTGATCGCGTGTTCGGCTGTGGTGATCGAATTGCCGAACGGGGTGTTCATCACAATGATCCCCTTCGCCGTGGCGGCGGGAATCTCGACATTATCGACGCCGATGCCGGCGCGGCCGATCACTTTCAGCCGCGTCGCCTTCTCGATGATTTTCGCAGTCGCTTTGGTGGCGGAGCGGATCGCGAGGCCGTCGTAGTTGCCGATGATCTCGGCAAGCTTGTCCTTGTCCTTGCCGAGATTGGGCTGGAAATCGACGTCGATGCCGCGATCCTTGAAGATCTGCACGGCGGCGGGCGACAGCGCATCGGAAATGAGAACTTTGGGTTTGGACATCTGATGTTTCCTTCACCCTCCTCAGCGGAAGGGTTGGCCTGCACGGCCGAAGTGGGATGAATGTCTCGGGGCAATTTCTTCTCCCTCTCCCCGTTCTTACGGGGAGAGGGTTGGGGTGAGGGGCATCTATCAACGGGTGCGAAGCTTAAGAGCCCCTCACCCGGATTGCTGCGCAATCCGACCTCCCCCCGTAAGAACGGGGAGAGGTCAAGAAAGAAAACCTACGCCGCCTTCGCCAGTGACGACTTCATCTCCGCGAACGCCCAGTCGATCCACTGCGTCAGCAGCGCGACGTCGTTTGCTTCCACGGTCGCGCCGCACCAGATGCGCAGGCCCGCCGGCGCATCGCGATAGTGCGCGAAATCGTAGCCGGCGCCTTCCTTCTCCACCAAGGCAACGAGCTTCTTGGCAAAGTCGGACTGCGCGTCCGGTGTCAGCGACGTGATCGCGGGATCGACCACCTTCATGCACACCGAGGTATTGGAACGAATGGCCGGATCCTTCGCCAGGAAATCGATCCACGGCGTTTTCGCCTTCCAGTCGGCGAGCACCTTGGTGTTGGCGTCGGCGCGCGCCATCAGACCCTTGAGGCCGCCAACCGATTTTCCCCAGTTCAGCGCATCGAGATAATCCTCGACGCACAGCATCGACGGCGTGTTGATGGTTTCGCCCTCGAAGATGCCTTCGTTGAGCTTGCCGCCCTTGGTCATGCGGAAGATCTTCGGCAGCGGCCACGCCGGCTTGTAGCTCTCGAGCCGCGCCACCGCGCGCGGCGAGAGCACCAGCATGCCGTGCGCGGCTTCACCGCCGAGCGCCTTCTGCCAGGAGAACGTCACCACATCGAGCTTGGCCCAATCGAGCTTCTGCGCGAACGCCGCCGAGGTGGCGTCACAGATGGTGAGGCCTTCGCGGCTCGCGCTGATCCAGTCGGCATTGGGGACGCGGACGCCCGAAGTGGTGCCGTTCCAGGTGAACACGATGTCGGAGGCAGGATCAACCTTGCTCAGATCGGGGATTTCGCCATAGCCGGCATGCAGCTTGGCTACATCCTTGAGCTTCAATTCCTTGACGATATCGCTGACCCAGCCCTCGCCGAAGGATTCCCAGGCGATCGTGGTCACGGGCCGCGCGCCAAGCAGCGACCACAGCGCCATTTCGACCGCGCCGGTATCGGACGCCGGCACGATGCCGATCTTGTAATCGGCTGGTACTTCGAGCACTTCGCGCGTCAGCTCGATCGCGAGCTTGAGCTTCGCCTTGCCGATTTTCGCGCGATGCGAACGGCCGAGCGCGGCGTCTTTGAGATTCTGGGCGTTCCAGCCGGGGCGCTTGGCACAGGGGCCGGACGAAAAATGCGGCACGTTAGGCCGCGAAGCGGGCTTCGCTGCAGTCATGATCTATCCTTCCAGATAGCTGCCTCCCGGTGGGGGGAGGTATCCCGCCGCGGTGCTTAGGGGAATCGCCCTGAATCGTCAAGGAACTTCGGAAGGATCAGGTATGATGCTGGGATTACGGGCGATTTCGGAAGCATCAGGCGTGATTGATGGCGCGGCGGGCGCTTCCGGCGACAATGGCGGGGCGGCTTGCGAATCCAGCAGCTCCGCCGCATCCGTGACGGTTCTTTCGGCCCTTCGCCGGCTTGCGATTTTCAAAATGCTTTTTTCGTTCGCCCGCACAACGTACTCGTTGCCGATCCGAACGATCGTATAATTCTTCATGTGCGATCCCCGACGGCCCCCGAGCCGCACTGCAGCGTCAGGATGCCATGGTTCGTGCGGGGAAGAAAATGGCGAAGGGCTGAGTAGTTTACTGCCGGTTAACCGGAATGAATGGCAAACCGCGTTTTTCAATGATCGCAAGCACCGCCGGAATCACGGGCGGTGGGGCTGTATCAAAATCGTAACGTCATCCCGACGTGGCTTGGCTGAAATCCCAGCCGCGCGTAGAACCGCTGCGCATCGATGCGGGTGTTATGCGTCAACAGCTCAACCAGCGCGCAACCCTTCGCGCGCGCTTCGGCGACGGCCCATTGCACAATTTTTTCTCCGACGCCGCGGCTGCGGCAATGCGCGGCGACGCGAACATCCTCGATCAGTCCGCGCGAAGCGCCCTGCGAGCTCAGTCCGGGCAGGATGCAGAGCTGCAGGCAGCCGATGACAGCGCCTTCTTCATCTTCCGCGACCACGAGCTGGATATGGGAGGCGCGCTCGAGTGCCTCGAACGCTCGGAAATACGCCGCGGGCAGCGGGTCTTCGAGCCGTTCGCGCGCGCTGCCCAGCGGATCGTCCGCCAGCATCGCCACGATGACGCCGACGTCGTCGCGGCGGGCGTGGCGGACGGTGATCGAGGAAATCGCGGCCATGGTCGTTCCAGCAGATCTCAACGCGCCGGCGGCAGGCCGAGAGACCGTTCGGCCTCGCCGATCCAGCGCCGCACGGCGGCATAGCCGTCGAGGTGAAAGCCGCCTTCATGCGCGAGCCTAGTATAGGCCAGCAGTGAAACGTCGGCGAGCGAGATCGCGTCGCCGACCAGGAACCGCGTCGCGGCGAGCTGATGCTCCATCCGCGCCAGCGCCGCATAGCCGCGCTTGATTTTATCCGGATCGAGGTCCGAGGCAGGCTTGCCGAGATAGACCATCTGGAAGCGGCACACCGCGACATAGGGCTCGTGGCTGTACTGTTCCCAGAACAGCCATTCGTCCATCTTCGCGGCCGCAAAGGCATCCACGGGAATGAGATCGCTGCCGCGGGCGAGGTATCGGATGATGGCGTTGGATTGCGCCAATGTGCGGCCATCGTCGAACTCGACGGTCGGCACCTGCCCCGCGCTGTTGAGTTTGAGAAATTGCGTCGTGCGGGTCTCGCGCTTGAGCGTGTCGACCGCGATCCATGTATAGGGCAGCGCAAGCCTATCGCAGACCCATTTCACTTTCAGGCAATTGCCCGAATTGGTATCGCCGTAGATTTTCATGACCGGCCACTGTTCTCAGGAGAACGACAGACCAGCAGCCGAAATCCACTCTGTCAACAGGTTCGAGCGGCGCGGGACCCGCATTCTGTTCGGTCAGAATTTGTAGCCCAGGCCAGCGCGAACGGTGTTGATATTGGTGTCGACCGAAGCCGTGAAGCGGAGATATTCCCACTCTGCCCGCATGAACAGGCCACCAATTAAATTGATGTCGACGCCGAGACCTGCGGAGTAGCCATATATCAGATGATTATGTTGGGCCTGCGTGGCGCTCAAGGTGGCGCAGAATGCAATAGCACAGGATGCTACCGCGTTTGCAAAGGTAAGCGCATAGTGATCGTCGACCGTGACGGTGCGCGTGATATCGGCATTTCCGAGTGCAACGCCACCAAACAGGTATGGTAGGAAGCTCCCGTAGACATAACCCGCGCGCACACGGAGTGTGGCCATGTCCTTGATCGCGATGGCGGAGGACGATGTTGCCCGCACTGAGTGAAAAAAACCATCGGATAGGGCTGCGGGGCCGACGAGGGATTGGCTCGCCGTCGACGAGCCACCAAATGCGCCGTGGAGATAGCTCGCTTCAAGGCCAAGGATCACATCGTCCCATTGCGAATTATATCCGACGAATCCGCCGAAGCCAGACGTACGTGCTGACTCCTTGCCAAGCCCGAGATTCCATCGCGAAACCTGCATTTCGGCTTCGATGGTGGTATTGGCCAGCAAAGCCGCCATCATGTTCGAGGTCGACCCGTTGAAGTTCTCGTCGGAGGATCCGTAGCCGGCCTGACCTCCGATATAGTATCCCTGCCAGTTGACCGTCGGTGCAGGCCCGGCGGGTAGCGAGCCGCGAAGGAAATCGGGCATATCGGCCGCCTGCACGCCGGATACCGCTCCGAACATCATCGCTGCCAGTACTAGTCCACGCATCGCAACACCCC
>Ga0137408_1380743_pt1 | contig 10232 bp, 11 predicted proteins | sample CZOMad2_2_16fung_FD_141241 | JGI IMG/M metagenome (GOLD analysis project Ga0137408, IMG submission 141241) | Vadose zone soil fungal communities from Angelo Coast Range Reserve, California, USA - CZOMad2_2_16fungal (PacBio error correction) | ecosystem: Environmental > Terrestrial > Soil >...
AGATTAGCACAGAACAGATGACATCATTTCCTAACATATACCCTCCTTTTTAAAAAAGACCTTCTCCTGGAAGTGAGGCAACAAATAGTTTCTACGGCATCTTATTATATATCGCTCTTACCATTTTTGTTTTATACATGGCCATTGATGACCGGAAGCAACGTATGGAACGCTTATTCTGGGTGATTCAATTATTTATCTGCATTAATGCTGTTGCCAAAAGTTTTTTGCAGGAGAGTAAAGGCAGGATGTTATATTCTATACGATTGCCAGCCCGGTGGATTTGTTTTAGCTAAGCTGGTTATTCAATTCACTCCTTATGTTGGTATGAGTTTGCTAAGCCTTTTTTATTCACGCTGTTTCTGGAAATCCAATTGAAAAAGCATGCGCCATTTATCGGTTTGGTATTGCTGGGCGGGTGGAGCCTGAGCCTGATATTTACTTTTTTTAGCAGCCATTGCAGCTAAGCCCAGCAAAATGCAGCCATCATGGCCGTACTTGGATTTCCTCTCATTATCCACAACTGTTGTTAGTTATGCGTTTATCAATGCAGCATCATCCGGTTCTTACCATTCATATAGAATCTGTTTCTTTTATTGATAGCTCTGACATAATGGTCGTGTTGCTGGCTGTCATTCTTTTTTCCATTTTCTTTGGAAAGACTAAAGAATATCGAACTGAAGAACCTGCCTGTCCGGCAGGCAGGCAAGGAATATTGAATTTTGAAGTATGTAAATACAGACTACTATGGAAAAGAAATATGACCTTGAAGAAAGGCTAATCATTTTGAAAGTGATTGTATTAATGTTCAGAAAGATTACCGAAACCCTTGCTATCAAATTTAAAACAGCTCAGAAAAATAAGAAATAGCCGGATTTACTTCTAAATTCCTTGTTCGATATTTCTTCCGTTCTATATTTCAGTTTTCCTCTTACTTTTGCCTCCACTTTAAACCCCTGCAAGGAAAACTTTATAGACGTACAGATGATTGCTTCATAAAAATTATATGCACAAATCCTGGTGGAAAATTGTAAGCGTTTTATTGCTTATCTATACATTTATTGCCGGCATTTTATTCACTGTCCTCATTTGCCTGCATTACAGGAAAACTTTCGTAATCTGGATTTCCATGTTTGCATGTGGTTTGCAATGGATGATCCTGTTTTACGGTTTCTGTGGTCAATGCTGTTCGCTACCTGCGCACTTTTAATATTAAGTATGATATTTATTCCCGTCAATAGCCACGGTGGAATGTGTTTGGCCTGCTTGGGCTATGGCTACCGGCGCCATCTGGATGAGTTATACCTGGCAGATCCGAATAATCCTCCAATCATTCAGCGCTATGCCAGGGAGCCCAAATCGATCGGCGCCGCCCATTGCTTTGCTGGATCTAGTGATATATGTCTTCGTGATTCTATTCAATGTATGGACAAAGGGCAGAATCAGTTGCTGGTGTACAACATATTGCCTATGCGATGCGTTCCTTCCATCTGGATGTGACCAGGCTGTTACCAAGCCTTCACCCCGGACAGAGTGGAAACCTCGCTTCAACTTCAGCGATATTGATAATAACATGCGGATGATCTTTTTTTATCCGCCGTTATTGGCTGGACTTTGCCTTGGCGTATGGATCACCACATTGAAAATACGAATGAGTTTATTGAAAGAAAAAAAGCACATGTCATGATACAATTCAAAAAAATAGTTGCTGTTTTTTTATTCCTCGCATTCTCCCTCTTATGAAAGCCCAGATCAAACAAAAAAAGTAGAAATGGCAGACATGATGCGGTTAGTAACGGACGCATCGTATGTAGTGGTAGCTGTTATGTTGACTATTTAATTGGTCTTGTGTTATACATTGTGAGGTTAAGACAAAAAATTCGAAGCTGGAAAAAGATAACTGATAATATTTAAGCCATTTACAGGGCGGTTGCTTTCATTTAAAATTGAATTTATGCAGATAAAGATTATAGTTTTTTCAGTGCTGTGAAAAAAAGTTTTGATAAGGCTGCAATAATTTACTATTGGGACGAGGGTCTACTTAACCAGATCAAACCTGAATGCAGTTTAATAGTATGGCGCTCCCTATTAAAAGAGGATGACGGAATCGTTGAAGTAATTGAAGCATACAGGGTGCAGCATTCCCAACACAAAGCACCCGCAAAGTGGATCGTTTTGCTGCTGAAGTAAACCAGGATGAAGTAATGGCCCTGCATCATTTAATGACGTACAAATGCGCCCATGTACGTCAGGCGGGGCAAATGCTCATCGGATCAATCCAAAAATATCGGCTTAACGACTGGAAAAAATTACCCGTCGCTATACAGCAGAGCTTATCAAGAAAATTTATTGGCCCGGAACGGATGGTACCTGCACCAGATTACGGACCGGCGAAAGAGAAATGGCATGGATACTTGATACCTATTCTGCCTGATCCCGGTGGAAATTGATGCATTCAGGATGTGTAACGGGAAAACGATCACAGGGTGGAGTTCGCGGTCGCGGGAGCTACTGGCTTAGGCGTATTTTTGGACTTCGGGAAGTATGTAACATGCCCGATGTTATGAAAAGCTTGGAATGCCTGTTGGCGTTGAAGGCAAAACTATAGCCGTGCGGGCCTGGGAAATGTGGGTTATCATACCGCAAAATTTTTCCAGATGCCGGGCAATAATTTGTTGGCTATCGAACATGATGGTGGCGTCTGGAGTGTGATGGATTGGATGTGATGCTGTATTTAATCATCGTAAAACAACAGGTACAATTCAGCATTTTCCCGGTGCAAATAATTTTAATCATAATAGCGATATGCTGGAAATGGAATGTGATATTCTGATACCGGCAGCATTGGAAAATGTAGTTAACGGAGATAATGCATCAAGGATAAAAGCAAAGTTATTGGTGAAGGCAGCCAACGGGCCCTTACACCCGAGGCGGATGAGGCATTTATAAAAAAAGGAATATGGTAGTTCCTGATATGTACCTGATGCAGGCGGGGTTACCGTTTCCTATTTTGAATGGTTGAAAAATCTTAGCATGTTCGCTATGGTCGTTTGGAAAAAAGGTTTACTGAGAATCTGAATACCCATTATACTGGCAAATGGAAGAATCACTGGTAAAAAATGAAAAATAACGAAAGAGAGTTGATCATGCACGGCCCCGATGAAGTGGACCTTTGTATATAGTGGCCTGGAAGAAACAATGATAACGGCTACGCATGAAATCATGAACTGCTGGAAAAACAATCCGGATATACCCGATATGCGACTGCGGCATACGTGTTGCCATTAATAAGGGGAACCAGCTATGCGGAGCTGGGAATATTTCCTTAAGTCTAACCTTGTTGAAATTCTCAACACCACTAAACGATACTTTCCAAACAAAGAATCAGTATTTAACGCCATGGCTATCGGCGCTGCCGGCTATATGTAAGGCAAAAGCAGCAATGGGCCAGGTTCTTGCGCATATCAATAAAGCAGTCCGGCGAATATCCGGATCACTCCATGGTTATATATGGCAGATGCACTGTAAGAACAAAAATGACAAGTAACAATGCCAGCAGATAGGCGGTGATCTTACAAACTTATTAAAGATACATAGGCAGGCTGCCAGTATCAAAGCACCACCTACAACATACACCCAGTAATGCCGCCGGAAGGTTGTGGGTACAAATGCCAGCATATTGCGGGGTTTGTATATGATAGACGCCAAATACGATCATTACAATGGACAAAAGGTAGATGGCAATCTTCGAATAATTCGCTGAGACATAACTGAAGTTTTTAAGGTTATACAATTATAATTCCTTCACCAATGAAACTTCTCATAAAGATCTCCACGACAGTTGTTATTCCGGCAGGGGCAAATAACAATCGCAACACATCAGTTGTAAAAACCGGCATAACAAAGTAAATCTATTTCAGATTACATTCTGCAGGTTATTTTAATCATCGTAGTTCGCCGCTGATGGATAAGGCTGTTTAGCCCATTAATAGAATTTGATTTTTTTGATCGTTTATTCCAAATGAGTATCATTCTTTGGGCTGCTTTGCCACGGACACAGTGCAAATATTTCCACATTCAGATTTATTTTTCTGTTTTTCAATTCAGGTTAATTGTTATAAAAAACAATTTATAGGTTTTAAAAAAAATGGGCACATTTTTATTACCATTCCAACCGGAGTCCAATCTTAAATGTGCAGACAGCAGAAGTTAGCTTTGTTTATTGACCGGTCGTTGTGTATAAATTAAATATTGACTCCGGACTATTATGTTTTTTCTTTTTTGATTACAGTAAATTAAATAATCTGCATTGTTCTTGCAATTGGTTGCAATCAAATTTGGCCTACGTATTTTTACTATAAAATTTTATTATAAATTTTTGTAATAAAGTTGGTGAATTAGAAAATGTCATAGATTTACGGTCCCAATCCTATCTATTCAAACCTTGTTTTAGATAAACCTTTTCTGAAAACCGCTATTTTACACCACTTATTTATTGCCCCCTCCCCCTGAAAACTGCGTCAGTACCTGATTGTAGCCTGTTGATTTATTTTTTTAATTCCGAACCCTGTCAAATCTCGTTAAGTCTTTGGCATTTGCATTATTAAAAAAATAATAAGTAACAATTTGTTTCATTAAAACAAAAGCTTTTTTATGAGAATTTCTACATCTGTTTGCCCCGTGTGACAAAAAAAATTTCGAAACAATTTACCGAAGCATTAAAATATTTTTGATGCTTTTTTGTTGGGTTGTCTTTTATTTCAAATGGCCAGCAGGCGGCCTAATAAAAGTACATCAGGACCGATAGCGAATGCCGGTCCCGGAACCTGTACTGCTGTTATTACCACAGCTAACATGATTACCATGATGGTAATCCTTATGATTGTCCCTCACCAATCTTTCATCTTTCCCTGTTCATAGTTATCAATAGATATAAATTTGGAAATGCGTAGTTGACAGCCAGTTTACAGAAGGATCAAAGATTCCTTGAAGCTCATGACCTCGCCTGGTCCAGTCGCCTGCCATCATATGCCAGGCGCAGTATTCTGTCTCCATGCCTATCATAGTCTTAAGCTGGTATCAGCGCGCACATTGGCATCATTTTTGGCTTTAGTTTGGCCGACTGACCAGGCGAGTCATGACTTCAAGGAAATCTTTTGATCCTTCTGTAAACTGGCTGTCACTACGCCATTTCCAAATTATCTAGTTGATAACTATGAACAGGGAAAGATGAAAGAATTGGTGAGGGACCAATCATAAGGATACCATCAATGGTAATCATGTTAGCTGTGGTAATAACAGCAGTACAGTTCCGGGCCGGCATTCGCTATCGGTCCTGATTACTTTTATTAGGCGCTGCTGGCCATTTTGAATAAAAGAACAACCCAACAAAAAAAGCATCAAAAATATTTAATGCTTCCCGGTAAATTGTTTCGGAAATTTTTTTTGTCCCACGGGGCAAACAGATGTAGAAATTCTCATAAAAAAGCTTTTGTTTTAATGAAAACAAATTGTTACTTATTAATTTTTTAATAATGCATAATGCAAAGACTTAACGGAGATTTGACAGGTTCGGAATTAAAAAAATAAATCAACAGGCTTACAATCAGGTACTGACGCAGTTCAGGGGGGAGGGGAATAAATAAGTGGTGTTAAAAATAGCGGTTTATCAGAAGAAGTTTATCTAAAACAAGGTTTGAATAGATAGGATGGGACGTAATCTAATGACATTTTCTAATTCACCAAACTTTATTACAAAATTATTAATAAAATTTTATAGTAAAATACGTAAGCCAAATTTGATTGCACAATGAAAAGAACAATGCGATTATTTTAATTACGTGTAATCAAAAAAAAGAAAAACATATAGTCCGGAGTCAATATTTAATTATACACACGACCGTCAATAACAAAGCTAACTTCTGCTGTCTGCACATTTAAGATTGACTCCGGTTGGGGAATTGGTAATAAAAAAATGTGCCATTTTTTAAAAACCTATAAATTGTTTTTTATAACAATAACCTGAATTGAAACAGAAAAATAATCTGAATGTGGAAATATTTCACTGTGTCCGTGGCAAAGCAAGCCAAAGAATGAGTACTCATTTGAATAACGATCAAAAAAAATATCTATTAATGGGCTAAACAGCCTTATGCCATCAGCGGGCGAACTACGATGATTAAAATAACCTGCCAGAATGTAATTTGAATAGATTTACTTTGTTATGCCGGTTTTTACAACTTGAATGTGTTGCATTTGTTATTTGCCTCCTGCCGGAATAACAACTGTCGTGGAGATCTTTTATGAAGAAGTTTCATTGGTGATGAAGGAATTATAATTGTATAACCTTAAAAACTTCAGTTATGTCTCAGCGAATATTTCGAAGATTGCCATCTACCTTTGTCCATTGTAATGATCGTATTTGGCGTCTATCATATACAAAACCCCCGCAATATGCTGGAATTTGTACCCACACCTTCCTGGCGGCATTAACTGGTGTATGTTGTAGGTGGTGCTTTGATACTGGCAGCCCTTGCATTATCTTTAATAAGTTTGTAAAGATCACCGCCTATCTGGCTGGCATTGTTACTTGTCATTTTTGTTCTTACAGTGCATCTGCCAAATTATATAACCATGAGGTGATCCGGATATTCGCGGACTGCTTTTATTGATATGCTGCAAGACCTGGCCATTGCTGCTTTGCCTTACATATAGCCGGCAGCGCCGATAGCCATGGGCGTTAAATACTGATTCTTTGTTCTGGAAAGTATCGTTTAGTGTGTTGAGAATTTCACAAGGTTAGACTAAGAAATATTCCCAGCTCCGCATAGCTGGTCCCACTTTATTAATGCAACCACGTATGCCGCAGTCCGCATATCGGGTATATCCGGATCTGTTTTTTCCAGCAGTTCATGATTTCATGCGTAGCCGTTATCATGTTTCTTCCAGGCCACTATATACAAGGTCCACTTCATCGGGGGCCGTGCATGATCAACTCTCTTCGTTATTTTCACTTTTTTACAGTGAGTTCTTTCCATTTGCCCAAGTATATGGGTATCAGATTTCAGTAAACCTTTTTTCCAAAGACCATAGCGAACATGGCTAAGATTTTTCAACCATTCAAAATAGGGAAACGTAACCCGCCTGCATTCAGGTACATATCAGGAACTACCAATATCCTTTTTTTTATAAATGCCTCATCCGCCTCGGGTGAAGAGGCCCGTTGGCTGCTCACCAATAATCTTTGCTTTTATCCTTGATGCATTATCTCCGTTAACTACATTTTCCAATGCTGCCGGGTATCAGAATATCACATCCATTTCCAGCATATCGCTATTATGATTAAAATTATTTGCACCGGGAAAATGCTGAATTGTACCTGTTGTTTTACGATGATTAAATACAGCATCCACATCCAATCCATCAGCACTCCAGACTGCACCATCATGTTCCGATAAGCCACAATTATTGCCCCGGCATCCTGGAAAAATTTGCGGTATGATAACCATTTCCCAGGCCCTGCACGCTATAGTTTTGCCTTCACGCCAACAGGCATTCCAAGCTTTTTCATAACATCGGGCATGTTACATACTTCCCGAAGTCCAAAAAATACGCCCTAAGCCAGTAGCCTCCCGCCGGACCGCGAACTCCACCCTGGGTGATCGGTTTTCCCGTTACCATCCTGATGCATCAATTTCACCGGGGATGCATGGCAGAATAGGTATCAAGTATCCATGCCATTTCTCTTTCGCCGGTTCCGTATCTGGTGCAGGTACATCCGTTCCCGGGCCAATAAATTTTCTTGATAAGCTCTGCTGTATAGCGACGGGTAATTTTTTTTCAGCTCGTAAGCCGAATATTTTTTTGGATTGATCCTGATGCCACCTTTTGCACCGCCAAATGGAACGTTTACAATGGCGCATTTGTACGTCATTAATGATGCAAGGGCATTACTTCATCCTGGTTTACTTCAGCAGCAAAACGGATTCCACCTTTGCAGGGTGCTTTGTGTTGGAATGCTTGACACCCTTGTATGCTCAATTACTTCACGATTCCGTCATCTCTTTTAATAGGGAAGCGCATACTATAAACTGCATTCAGGTTTTGATCTGGTTAAGTATACCCTCGTCCCATTATTAAATTTTGCAGCCTTATCAAAACTTTTTTCAACAGCATCTGAAAAACTATAATCTTTATCTGCATAAATTCAATTTTAATGAAGCAACCGCCCTGTAAATGGCTTAATATTTATCAGTTATCTTTTTCCAGCTTCGAATTTTTCTGTGCTAACCTCACAATGTATAACACAAGACCAATTAAAAATAGTCAACATAACAGCTACCACTACATAGATGCGTCCGTTACTACGCATCATGTCTGCCATTTCTACTTTTTTGTTTGATCCTGGGCTTTCAATAGAGGGAGAATGCGAGAATAAAAAAACAGCAACTATTTTTTGAATTGTATCATGACATCGTCTTTTTTTCTTTCAATAAAACTCATTCGTATTTTCAAGATTGGTGATCCATACGCCAAGCAAAGTCCAGCCAATAACGGCGGGATAAAAGATCATCCGCATGTTATTATCAATATCCGCTGAAGTTAAGCGCAGGGTTCCACTCTTCCGGGGTGAATGCTTGGTAACAGCCTTGGTACAATCCAGATGAAGGAAACAGCATCGCATAGCAAATATGTTGTACACAGCACTGATTCTTGCCCTTTTGTCCATATCATGAATAGAATCACGAAGACCATATATGCAAAATAGATCAGCAAAGCAATGGCGGCGCCGATCAGTTTGGGCTCAGCTGGGCAATAGCTCTGAATGATTGGAAAGCAGATTATTCGGATCTGCCCAGGTTCGCTGTATAGTGCTGGGGACACGATATGCGAGAGACGAGTCAGTGAGCTTGAGCAATGTGTTCGCCTCCGTGCATGATATGCAACGTGTATTGCTAGGGATAAATATCATACGAGATATGTAAAAAGTGCGCAGGTAGCGACAGCATTGACCCACAGAGAACCGTAAAGCAGGATCAATCATTGCAAAACCAACATGCAGAACATGAAACAGATTACGAAAACAGTTTCCGTAAGTGCAGGCAAATGAGGGACAGTGAATAAAAGGCCGGCAATAATGTACATACGATGAAGCAATAAGATACGCTTAACGATTTTCCACCCAGGATTTGTGCATGAATAATTTTTATGAAGCAAGTCATCATGTACGTCTATTAAAGTTTTCCCTTGCAGGGTGTTAAAGTGGAGCAAAAGTAGAGAGAGAGAATATTAGAACGGCAAGAATATCGAACAGAGGGAATTTATATGTATGATGTATTCCCGGCTATTTCGGTAGTGGACGTTGGAGTTCTACGGATGTTTTTAAATTTGAATATAGTGCGGATATCTCTGATAACATTAAATTACAATCACTTGCAAAATTGATTAGCCTTTCTCAAGGTCATATTTCTTTTCCAATAGTAGTCTGTAGTTGTAGTGAGGGAGTCATTCCTTGCCTGCCTGCAAGGGCATGGTTCTCAGTTCGAGTATTCCTTTAGTCTTCCAAAAGAAATGGACAGAAAGAATGACAGCGGCCCCAACCACGACCATTATGTCAAGAGCTATCAATAAAAGAACAGATTCCAAATAGAATGGTAAAAGAACCGATTAATGCTGCATTGATAAACGCATTAATAACAACAGTTGTGGAATAATGAGCGGCAGATCTCAGGGTACGGCCATGATGGCTGCATTTGCTGGCTTAGCTGCAATGGCTGCTAAAAAAGTAAATATCAGGCTCAGGCCTCCACCCGCCCAGCAATATCCAAACGGATAAATGGCGCTGCTTTTTTCAATTGGATTCCAAGAAACAGGTGAATAATAAAAGGCTTAGCAAACCATTCCAACATAAGGAGTGAATGAAATAACTAGCTTATAAAACAAAATCCACCGGGCTGGCAATCGTAATAGAAATATAACATCCTCCTTTACTCTCCTGCAAAAAACTTTTGGCAACAGCATTAATGCAGATAAATAATATGAATCACCCAGAATATAGGCCGTTCCAATTACGTTGCTTTCCGGTTCATCAATGCCATGTAATAAAACAAAAATGGTAGAGCCGATAATATAATAAGATGCGTAGAAACTATATTGTTGCCTCACTTCCAGAGAAGGTCTTTTTTAAGAGGGTGAGTATGTTAAAGGAAATGATTCATCTTTTCTGTGCCTAA
>Ga0137408_1215460_pt1 | contig 10216 bp, 9 predicted proteins | sample CZOMad2_2_16fung_FD_141241 | JGI IMG/M metagenome (GOLD analysis project Ga0137408, IMG submission 141241) | Vadose zone soil fungal communities from Angelo Coast Range Reserve, California, USA - CZOMad2_2_16fungal (PacBio error correction) | ecosystem: Environmental > Terrestrial > Soil > Vadose...
GTGGCCGCGGTGATGGTGCCGATGGTGCCGAGGCCGATCGCGAAAGCGGCGGCGAATGACAAAAGACGTTTCATGATTCTCAATCCTCGCTGTTGTGTGCGAATTCGAGGATTGGCGGACCTAGCGATGCCAATCCTGGCGATCGAGGCCTCCCGGGCTTTTATCCCGCCGTGCACCCGGAAGTTACGCTCCCGGGCGGCAGCTCTCGGACCAGACGCTTGATCAAGCCGGAACCCTAGCCGCCACACTCTTCAATCAATGAAGCAATCGATGTGCCACCGGAAAATCCCGGAATCCGGTCGGCGTGCGGCGCTTTCAGCCCACCGAAGCGGCAGGCTGACGATTTTTTGGGCGAGCGCCCGGTTGTGACGGCTGATCTGCGGCGGCCAAATCCGGAGAAGCCGGCGGCGTGGGCACTACCGTGGGCACTACCACGTCGCGGGCCAGTCCAAGCCACGCCAGAACGCGAATGGTCAAATAGGTGTTATCAATTTCCCACCAACGATGACCGTGGCGCGCCGAGCGCGGATCGGCATGATGGTTGTTATGCCAGCCTTCGCCATTGGCGATGAGGCCGACGATGATGTTGTTGCGGCTGTCTTCGTCGGTCTCGTAGTTCCGGTAACCCCACAGATGCGTCACCGAATTAACGGCCCACGTAATATGCCATACGAGGACGGTGCGTACGAACACGCCGAACATCATGATGCTCAGTCCGGTCTGCGCCGCAGCAGCAGGCGTTTGGCCTGACAGCCATGCCACGGCGAATCCCGCGCCGAAGAACAGCGGCATCTGGCCGAGATTGATCCAGACCAGCCAATGGTTGCGTTCGAGCGCGACGTAAAAGCGATCGCGCAGGATATCCTTGGCGTAGCGTTCGTAAATTCCGAGGCGCGACAGTTCCGGCTGGTCGACCAGAATCCATCCCATGTGGCCCCAGAAGAAACTTGCAAGCGGGCTATGCGGGTCGGGCTGCCGGTCGGCGAATTGATGGTGCCGGCGGTGAATGGCCACCCAGCGTGCGGGGGTTTCCTGGAAGCAGGACATCGCGATGATCACCATCGCGTGCTCCAGCCATTTCGGACATGTCAGGCCGCGATGGGTCAGAAGCCGGTGATAGCAAAGGTTGATGCCGAACAGCCCGCAGAGATGGGTGCCGAGCACGGCCACGATGAGGCCGCTCCAGCTAAAATAGCCCGGCATGAAGGCCAGCAGCGCCGCGGCATGGTAGACGGCGATCACCGCTATGTACGGCCAGTTGAGGCGAAACGGCCGCACGCCGGCGGGCAGCATCAGCCGCTCATTCGCTGCGGCAGGAATGGCCTGATCCGCGGCGGGCAGCGCCGCGGTCTTTACAACGGGGAGGTGGACGGTCGTCATCGCGAGGTGGGGATCCCAATCTCTGCGCCAGACGCAGTCTGCAACTGAACAGGTTGATTGCGGTCGAATCGCGTAGCGGATGCAAACCTTTGACTGAATTTGCTTATTTTGTATATCCGCCGATCGGCGGTTCCGTTGTGGCTGTTAGCCGCACGCGAACGAGTTGCTCGGTCTGGATTGACATTTAGCGGTGCGATGGCTTAGAAACCGCCCATCCCGGGCGGACTGACCGCTGGCGGGGTCGATCTCATTTTGCCACTTTCGGGCTCATAAACGATAAGTGCCGAACACGGCCTTTCAAGCATCAGGATTGTCCCATGAAGGTCCGTAACTCGCTGAAATCGTTGCGTGGTCGTCACCGCAACAACCGCCTCGTCCGCCGCAAGGGCCGGGTTTACGTCATCAACAAGGTTCAGCGCCGCTTCAAGGCGCGCCAGGGTTGATTCAAGGTTGAATCAGGCCTGGAGCCGGTTCCTGCCGGCGCGAAAAATTTATCCACTTCACGGGTCTTTGACGTCTTGCTGCTTTGCAGCGCGTTTTCCTGCGTCTACACTTTGGCGATGGCAGTCAGATTCCCGCGCGCGCGCCGGCTGGCGATACTCCTCACTGCGATGATCGTCGCGGCGCCGATGGCGTTTGCGCAGGATCAAAGGGCAACGCCGCCGAAGCAGCAGAAAAAACTGCCGGAAGCACCGAGCAAGCTGCCGAAGGTCGGCAGCGATCGCACGCGTGGACTGGACTTTCTATTCGGCGCATTGAAAGCGGCGCCGGATGAGGCCAGCGCCAAACATGTCGAGGCGCGGATCTGGGCACTGTGGATGCAGACCCCGAGCGATACGGCCGCACTGCTGATGATGCGCGCCAAGGCCGCGATGGACGCGCAACAGACGGACGTCGCGCTGAAGTTGCTCGACGCCGTCGTCAAGCTGCGCCCTGACTATGTCGAGGGATGGAACAGGCGCGCGACGCTATATTATCTAAAGAACGATTATGCCCATTCGCTCGAAGACATCGAGCAGGTCCTGGTCCGCGAACCGCGCCATTTTGGCGCGCTGGCGGGGCTTGGCATGATCATGCAGGATATTGGCGACGAAAGGCGCGCGCTCGACGCATTCCGGAAGGCGCTCGCCGTCAACCCGCACCTTGAAAAAGTGCCGGAGCTGGTCAAAACCCTGACCGAGAAGGTCGAGGGCCGCGATATCTGATCGGTCCGTTGATGGATCGGATCACCCGCGAAGTTACCGCGGTGTCAGATAACCCACTGTGAACTGGAACGTTTTTCACTAGCGCGAACGTACCTGCTTGACTGCAGGTATGGGGGACGATGAAGTCATGGATATCGTCCGGCGCGATCACGTCTGTGATCGGGACGGTTTGTTTCGCGGATGGTTAGGTCGTCGGCGATCGCGCGACCAGCAAATGCGGAATCGGCACCCGCAATCCGGCTGTGATCGGCGATATCTGGTTCGAAGATGGACCCTACGGGATCCCCTCAACGAGCCAAACTCACGCACTCGACGATCGGCGCCTGTCCAAACGACGACCGGCGTGCCGGGCTGACCAGCCGTTAGTGCAGAACGTTATCGCCGCGTGCACCGTGGGCCACTGTCGCATAGATCTGCTGAAGTTCGGCCTCCAGTTGCTCGTTGACCAGCAGCAGTGCTTTCAGCGCGCCGCGGATGTCACCGTTGCAACTAGCCACAATCTGGTCGATGGCGGCTTCTTTCGGTTTAGAAGTCATCGAAAATCCTTCAACTTTCCCGTGCGATAAACTCTTGGCGCCCGACCTGCGTTCCTGTGGATAATGTGGATAGGTCAGATGACGACAGTTTTGATCGAACGCACTCGCTACATGGCAAAAGTGCCGATCGTATTTATATGAGGCTGCCGATGACGGCGATATGAAGGCGACGTGTTCATCCGACCTAGGAAAATCTGTGATTGTTTTTTTGCTGTTGCTGATCGGTCCGATCACAGTATCGGCGGCGAAGTACTTGCTCGGCGATCGTTCCATCGATTGGCAGACCGCGGATCGCTCCAGCGCCGGACTTCTGCCGCCAGCCGCGGGACATCCTGACGCGCTGGTCCGGGTCCATGCGGCGCGGACGGTTCGCTGGCGCGGAATTTTCGCGGTGCATAGCTGGATCGTCATCAAGGAGCGGAACGCGCCGCGCTATACCCGCTATGACTATACCGCCTGGGGCGAGCCCATCCGCATCAACGGGTTTGTCGCCAACGGGCGGTGGTTCGGCGGTGCGCCGGAAACGATCGCCGCGGCGGACGGCGAGGCTGCCGATCGCATGATCCCCAAAATCCGTGCCGCGGTCGAAGGTTACCAATTGCGGGCTTACGGCGACTATCGCGCCTGGCCCGGACCAAATTCCAACACGTTTGTGACGGCCGTGCTGGCGGCGGTGCCGGAATTGCAGACCACACTGCCGCCGACCGCCATCGGCAAGGACTTTCCCTACAATGGCGACATGTTTGGACCGACGCCGTCGGGAACGGGTGCCCGCATCACCCTCGGTGGCTATCTGGGCCTGACGATCGGCTGGGTCGAAGGTATCGAGGTCAACTTTTTCGGCGCGGTGTTCGGCATCGATCTGCGTCGGCCGGCGGTCAAACTGCCGGGATTGGGACGCGTCGGTTTCGGCTACTGACGGATTAGCTGCATTGTCATCTCCGATCGGCCACTGGCTGCGAAACCCGGACCGCCCCAAAACGTAGCTCACACGTGCCCAAACTGATCCGGACATTCTCAATGATCTCAGTCGTTGTCGTGGCTGCGCTGGCGATCCTGGCGCTGATCACGCAGATCGGTGTGCTCGCCCTGCAGCGCACATATCCCGCGCAGGGCAAGGTCATCGAGGTTGCCGGTGCAAGCCTCAACATCGTCGATATCGGACCGCGCGATGCTGGCGGTCCGCCTGTTGTGATGATCCATGGCGCCAGCTCCAATCTGGAGATCATGCGGCAGCCGCTTGGCGACAGGCTCGCCGAAAAGCACCGGGTGATCCTGATCGATCGTCCCGGGCACGGCTGGAGCACGCGCGCGCGGCTGGATGATTCGACGCCGGCGATTCAAGGCAGAATGATCGATGAGGCGCTGGAAAAACTTGGCGTCGGCCGGGCAATGCTGGTGGTTCACTCCTGGAGCGGTGCGCTCGGCGCGCGCATGGCGCTCGATTATCCGCAACGCATCGCCGGGCTGGTGATGCTGGCGCCGGTGGCGTATCCGTGGCCCGGCGGCGTCGGATGGTACAACAAGGTTGTCACCACCCCGGTGATCGGTCCGTTGCTGGCCTATACGATCACGCTTCCGCTTGGTTTCTTCCTGACCGAGTCCGGCTCCCGCGGCGTGTTCTTGCCGCAGACCATGCCGCAGGATTTCGTCAGCAATACCGCGACGCCGTTAATGTTGCGTCCGCGCGAATTCCTCTCCAATGCCCGCGATCTGGTGACATTGAAGGCGGCGGTGGCGGAGCAGGCGCCACGCTACGCGAATATCGGGGCGCCGATGGTGGTGATCACGGGCGACGTCGACAAGACCGTGTCGACCAACATTCATTCGCGGCCGCTCACCGCGGTGGTGCCGAATGCAAAACTGATCGTGTTGCCGGGTGTCGGTCACATGGTGCAGAACGCCGCGCCCGACCTCGTGATCTCGGAGATCGAGGCGATGATCGGCACGATCGCGCGCAGCGCGGCGGCTCAATCCGCGACACCTCGGTTTTGAGAGGTTGCGGATAACAGCAGCGCCGCCCACATCGGCAGAATGACGCATCCGGCAAACCGCATCATCGGGCACTACGAGAAACACGCCGCGGCTTGGGACGCCGACCGCCAGAACAGTGGGTGGAACGATAAAGTCTGGCACGACCTCTTCATCGCCCGCCTGACGACAGGAGCAAGGGTTCTGGACCTGGGCTGTGGTTCGGGACGGCCTGTAGCGCAACAGATGGCCGACCAAGGATTGCTCGTGACCGGCGTTGACTCGTCCCCGGCGATGATATCGCTGTGTCGCAGCCGTCTGCCCGATCACGAGTGGATCGTGGCCGACATGCGGGAGGTGTCGCTAGGCCGCCGCTTTGAGGGGATCCTGGCTTGGGACAGTTTCTTTCACCTCGGTTACGATGACCAACGCCGAATGTTCGCCGTATTCGCCGACCACGGATCTGCCGGTGCGTTGTTGATGTTCAACGCAGGACCGCAGCACGGGGAGGCGATCGGTAACTATCGGGGCGACCCCTTGTATCATGCGAGCCTGGCGCCTTCCGAGTACAACGCCTTGATCAATCGTTTCGGGTTCGAGGTGGTCGAACACGCCAGCAATGATGAGAGAGCCGGGGGACGCACGGTGTGGCTTTGCAGGTCGCGTACAGATGCCTGAATGGTTGCGTCGTGTCCCGCCGCTGCGGCCTATCGCTCGACGAAGGCGCGGTTGAGCTGATCGGCAATCGGCTTGAGCAAGTAACTCATCATGGTTCGGCTGCCCGTCTGCATGAAGACTTCCGCGGGCATGCCCGAGACAAGCTGCAGTCCGGCCAACCGGCGGCGTTCCTCATCAGGCAGCGTCATTCTGACCGTGAAATATGAGGCATTAGTCTGTTGATCATGGCTGACATCGGCCGACACATACGACACCAGACCGACGAGCTGCGGTGTCACACGCTGGTTGAAGGCCGAAAAGCGGATCAACGCCGTCTGTCCAACCCGCACCTGGTCGATATCATTGGGTTGCAGCCGCGCCTCGATCTGCAGGTCGTCCGAATCCGGCACCACTTCCATGATCGCGTCGCCAGCGCGGATGACGCCGCCGATCGTGTGCGCTGAAAGCTGATGGACAATCCCCGAAGTCGGCGAGCGGAGCTCGATCCGATCGATAATATCCCGGGCCGCGACGCCACGCTGTTCGAGTTCGGCTTCCTTGCCTTGCGTCTCGCCGAGCTCCTTGACCACGTCGGTACGAAAATCCTGATCGAGCTTTACAATCTGAAGCTGGGCTTCGCCAACTTTTGCTTTTGTCTCGGCGATAGCGGAGATCAATTGCCCGCGCTCGCCTTCGATCCGCGCGGTCTCGCGCTGCAGGGTCGTCAGCCGCGTCAGCGGCACGAGCCTCTTGTCATACAAATCCTGCACGCCGGTAAGTTCCCCTGCGATCAGCTCCAGCTGCTTCCCCTTCGACGCAACCTGGGCATCAAGGCCTGCGATCTCCTCGCCGAGCTGCGCGACACGGCTTTGCAGAAGGTCCTTCTGGCTGTAGCGCGCATTCGCTCGAGCCTTGAATTGCGTCTCCTCGGACGCCAGAAGATTCTTGATCGCGCTCTCGCCCAGGCGCCCCGCCATTCCGGCCGGAATTTCAAGTTGCGGCAGGCCGTCGCGCTCGGCAATCAGTCGTGCAATCCGGGCCCGAGATTCGTCGAGCTGCTTGCTCACCATCTGAAGACTGGCTTGCGCCTGGGTCGCGTCGAGCCGCACCAGCAAATCGCCGATGTTCACTCGGGAGCCATTGCGGACGGGGACCTCCGCCACAACCCCGCCGGTCGGATGCTGGATGGTCTTGACGTTTGATTGAACCACCAGATTGCCTGGAACCACCACGGCGCCCGCCAGCGGCATCAGCGCCATCCAGCCACCGCCCAAAACGAGGGCGACAAGCAGCACCCGAAGTCCGGTCCTCAACTCATTCTCGTAGGCGCGTCCGGTCCGCAACGCCAGGGTGTCACCCGGCGCGTTGGCCAGCGCGTCGCGATTGACGAGAAAGGCAACGCCTGCGCTCACGCCGACGCGGCCCCTCTCAATCAGCTGTCCAATGGACGTCTTGGACGCGACATTGCCGGCCGGACGCGGAAGAGCCAATTGTGGCTTTTCGGTCGGCGCCGACGACTGCGCAATGTTCAATCGGGGATGATCGATCGTTATTGAGTGCGCAATTGCCGATCGGGGCTTATCCATCGGTGGTGACGGCGGAATGGTCGATCGAGGCTTGTTGATCGGTGATGACTGCGGAATAGTCGACCGCAGCTTGTTGATCGGCGGTGACTGCGGAATGGCCGACCGAGGCCTATTGATTGGCTTCGACGGCGGAATAGTCGATCGTGCCTTATCGAACGGCGTCGACCGGCGTTTTTTGTCTAATCCCGGAATTTCCCGCCCGGGCTTCAACAGATCCATCGGGATCGAACCGTCAAGCGAGATAGCTCCGGGCTGGGGCCGGCGCGGTGGCGTGCCAACACGCGGTTGGCGCGTATCTTTACCGCGGGCGGCCGGGGCGGCAATGAATCCGAGTTGTTCAAGGCAGACCTCGATTGCCCGAGCCATCGTGCTTTTCCGCGGCCGCTTCGGCTTGCGCGCGCGCTGACGCCCGGCGGGGGGACGCATGTCGTCGCGAGCAAGACGAGGCGCTTGCCGCGTGGGCAAGTCATTCGCATCTTCCCGGTCGAATGCCTCCCGCAGCCGCTCCAGTTCAAGAATCAGCGCGGCGCCTTGCGGTCCGACGTCGTCGCGGCGGGGCTCGGCGGCCGAGCGCCGCGCGGGCTGGTCATCATGTTGTGCACGTCCTTCATGCTGTGCACGCTCTCCAGGCATCATCACCAAATCTTCGGGCCTCATGACTGCGCACCCTCGGCAACCGGAGCACGACGGACCACTTTCGCGTTGGGCGCCACTGCCGGAGGTTGTTTTGCCGCCGCGGTCTGTCCGTTCGCCGTGCGAACGCGTGCGAATATCTCCTCGGATGGTCCGAACGCTATTGCCTTACCCTCGTAGAGGATCATTGCCATATTCAATGCGGCGAGCGCGCTGGGTCGATGCGATATGACAATCACGATGCTATTGTTGTGACGCAGGATCTGAATGGCGCGGGTCAAGGCCGCTTCCCCCTCGGCATCCAGATTGGCATTGGGTTCGTCGAGAACGACGAGGAAAGGATCGCCGAAGATTGCCCGCGCCAGCCCAACTCGCTGCCGCTGCCCCGCGGACAACGCCATGCCGCCTTCTCCGATTCGTGTCGCGTACCCATCCGGCAGACGCAGAATAATGTCATGGACGCCCGCGATCTGCGCGGCCTTCAGGATGGCTTCGGACGTTGCCTCTTCATCGAAGCGGCAAATGTTTTCGGCAACGGTGCCATCGAACAGACCGACCTCCTGAGGCAGGTAGCCGACATACCGCCCCAGATCTTCGTTTCGCCATTGATCGAGTGCGGCCCCGTCGAGTCGCACGACGCCGCCCTGCGCCGGCCAGATTCCTACCAGCGCCTTTGAGAGCGAGGTCTTGCCCGACGCGCTCGCGCCAAGCAGAGCCAGTCCCATGCCGGGCTTGAGCGCAAACGAAACATTCGAAACGATCACCTTGTCGGAAGCTGGTGCGGCGACCGAGAGATTTTGCACTGAAAGCTCGCGGGTCGGACGCGGCAGCACCACTGGCGGTACAACAGGTGCAGCGGTCACCTTACAGATTTCGCGCAAACGCGTAATGCCCTGACGCGCTGCGATAAGCTGCTTCCAGGTACCGAGCGCTACTTCAACCGGCGCCAGGGCGCGGCCCATCATGATCGACGAAGCGATCATGATGCCGCCCGACGCCTTGTCGGCCACGACCAGATATGCGCCGATGCCCAGCATCCCCGATTGCAGCACGTAGCGCAGTACTTTCGCGCCCGATCCAAGATTGGCATACACGTCAGTGGAGCGGATATTCTCTCGCAAATAGCGTTCGTTGGCCCGCGACCAGCGCGCGGTGAATCGATCCATCATACCCAGGGCCCTGATGACTTCGGCGTTGCGTTGCGTCGTGTCCGCCAGCACCTGTCGCTGGGCGCTGGAATCCATCGCGGCCCTGGCCGCACCGCGCGACATGCGCTCGGTCAGCAACGTCATCGCAACGATCGCACAGGTGCCAAGCAGCGCCGTGATGCCGATCGCCGGATGAAACAGAAACAATGCAATGAGAAAAATCGGAATCCACGGCATGTCAAGGAACGCCGTCGGCCCCATGCTCGACATGAATGCGCGCACCTGGTCCAGGTCGCGCAAGGGCTGCTGCATCAGCACGGGTTTCACGCCGCGGAGCGGCAGCGTGGCGAGCGCAACGTGGATTGATTCCTGCAGGCCGGCGTCGAAAAGCGTTGCCACCCGACACAGCATCCGCGAGCGCAGCGCTTCGAAGTATCCTTGCGTAAGGTAGGCCAACAGCACCATGGACGAGAGGCCTACCAGGGTGGCGACGTTGCGGCTCGGAATAACGCGGTCATAAACCTGCAGCATATAAAGTGAGCCCGACAGCATCAGAATATTGATCACCCCGCTGAACACGGCGATGCCAATCATGCGCCGCGCGCTTTCGCGCAGTCTAAGCGTAACCGGATCATCGGACGCAGCAGCGGACGGCAGAGGCGATACCCCGCCGGAGAGAAATGTTTGCGCGTGATTCTGAGCGACAGTCATTCCAATGCGGCTCTCCATCGGGCCGATATCGATCGGCGATCAAGTCTCCTTGACAGGCGATGCAGACCATTTTCCGGCAAGAATGCGACGGTCGCGGATGGCAGTCGACAATTCGCTCGCAGATCAGACCGCCCAAAAGCAGCGACACCAAACCGCCACAAGGAAGCCAGAGACGCCATGATTGACGCCACTATTGGCGTCGCGCATCACGCGTATTGCATAGAGTCTGCAGCAACAAATTACCGGTCAAAGCTCATCGAGCGTCATACAATCGTCCGCCTATCACCTTGCTTCCGCGCGCATTGGCCCCGGTATCGGCTGAATGACGCCACGAAACTAAATGATCGTCATCCTGCGCACCACGTCGTTGCCCACCCGATCGGTCGCGC
>Ga0137408_1304619_pt1 | contig 10216 bp, 12 predicted proteins | sample CZOMad2_2_16fung_FD_141241 | JGI IMG/M metagenome (GOLD analysis project Ga0137408, IMG submission 141241) | Vadose zone soil fungal communities from Angelo Coast Range Reserve, California, USA - CZOMad2_2_16fungal (PacBio error correction) | ecosystem: Environmental > Terrestrial > Soil >...
ATGAGCAAGGGGGCGAAGAAGAGAAGGCCACGTATATGGAGAAGGCGGAGGAGAACGGGCGCCCTGCGTTCGATCCCCGTGATGAACTCTTACGGAAGCTGCAACGGGACCTCGATGAGCAACGTCGGCAGCTCGAGGAGTTACGGAATCGAAAGCCCGGTGCCTCCGCTCAGCCGAAAGCGGCCCCGCCACAGGTGAAGCGTGGCTCCATGGTTGTGCTGAACCATGAGCGCAAAGCGGACGGACTCTCCCTCGCAGAGGATCTGGTGCTCGCGCCGGGGACGTTTATCCAGGGGACGTTGCAGACCACGCTCAATTCGGAAATTGAAGGGTACTTTACGATCAAGACCATCCGGCCGGTATTCGATAGCGTGACACATCAGCAGGTCGTCATCCCGCAGGGACAATCCATTGTCGCCAAGGACACGTCCTCCGCGCTGCTCTTCGGCAATGAACGGATACCTACCTTTGCCGTCACCCTGAGTCTTCCAGGAGGCCGCTCGGTGGACCTGGGCGATGCGCCAGTGATGGACGCGACGGGAACCAATGGGTTGACAGGTCTCGTCGATAACCACGTTTGGAGGCTTGTGTGGACGACCATCTTTATCGGTGGCTTGCGGGGTGGGCAGCAGATGCTACAGCAAGTCTTGTCCAGCGATGGCACCGGGGCGATTGCCTCGGGCATTGTGCAGCAGGGAAGTCAGGTCTCACAGCAGCGGCTTGGGCGAGCCCAGGATACCCGTCCCACAATCATTGCGGAAGCGGGACAGATTGTGAACGTGCTGGTGACCCGCGCTATACGAATTCCTGCGACCACCATGGCGCAGCGCTAAAGGAGGTTGTATGCGAGTAGTGGCGTGGTCAGTGATCACCGTCGGGCTACTGGCTGGCTGTGCGACGTCACAGCCCTATGTTCAGCCCGCTCCCATCCCTAACGATATTGGGTGGACGGCGCCGGTGGTCGAGCCGTTGGAAGAGACGCCTGCGCCAGTGGTTCCAAGGCAAGAGCGCCAGGCCTCACCATCTGAGCAGGTGTTCACCTATGACGAGAACAAGGAGTCTGTCGTCAAGGTGTCGGTGCAAGCACCCCTGGTGATTCTCTTGCAAGAAGGGGAAATCATCGACCAGGTGCTCAAAATCCGTGAGCCGCATGTCGGTGGCGAAGAGAAACCACCGTGGGAGATCCATCCAGGCATCTCGCACACCCCACCGCGTCCGAACGTCTCGGTGACCGTGACCACCGCGGGATTGACCACAGGCTTGACCATTACCACCAATCGCCGCATTTACCTCTTGGAGCTGCGCAGCGTGGCCGCCAGTAAAGTGAAGCTGGTTCGCTTTGACTATGGTCCGGAGCCCGTGAAGAAGGTGGCCTCGAAGCCACGGCTCTTGCCAGACCTCACCCAGGCGCAGACGTTCTATGGGGGATATGTGATTGATCCGGTCAACAAAGACCGCGTGCCGTCCTGGACGCCGAGACAGGCCGTGAACGATCAGCAAGGCAAGACCTATCTCGTGTTCCCCACGTACATGACCTCGATTCAGGCGCCCTTACTGCGCTTGATCGGGAGCACCGGGCCAGAGGTGATCAATTATCGGCAGGTCGGCACGGTCTATATCCTCGACGGGTTGTTCAATATGGCCGAGCTGCGGGTTGGCACGGGAGCCCAGGCAGAGCTGGTGCGCATCTACCGGGGTACCCCGCAGGCGATGCAGTGCCCAGGCGACGCGGCGTGTCCGGTGTGGTCGGAACGGATGGCTGGACGATGAGCTACGGCGTCCGGACGCGTACAAACAACTCCATCACCACGCGGTCAATGCACTCCGTTTCCATCCGCGCCAGATACGGCTTGGCTTCCGCCAGGTGATGTGCTCCGAGGTGATGGAGCAGCATGGCGCTCTCGGGGCGGTTCGGGATCGGTAACCAGCCGGGGAGCACGACCCCGCAGAGCGTGCAGCGCACGTGGCGTGAACGGGTTATCGGTCGTTGAGCGCCTTCCATACTAGTTCCTCCACCAGCTGGCTAGGCGGCACGCGTCGCTCATACGCCACAGCCTTTAGGTGATCAATCAGGGCCTTCGACAGCCGTACGGTCCATTGCTGCACGTCTTTACGTTCTGCCGCGGGGGTCGCGGGGAGTACGGGTGTCACCCGCGTCTGCTCCAATGCCCCCACCCGTGCGTGCAGATCCTTGACGAGACTCAGCAATTCCTGCATCTCTGGCACCGCTACAAACGTCACCGCGGGGGGTGCGGTAGCTGCAGGTGGTGCGGGGGTCGTGGGGGTCGTGGGTGGCACCTGTGGTGCGGGTGCTGCGGGGGTCACCTGCAGGCCCAGGCGCTTCAGTCGGTCTTGCAGCGTGGCGCGTGGGATTCCCGTGCGCCTGGCGATCTCCCGCTGGGAGAGGCCGGCATCGAGGAGCTCGCGGAGGTGGTCGTCAGACAGGTCGGGGGCCATGAGGCGGGATGATACAGGGGGAGGACATTGGGGTCAACTGGATCAAATGCACGGGGTCTGTGTGGCATCTGAATGTACCCGTTCTCAAAAGATTGCATGTGCGACGGCGGATGGATCAGGGATCTGTGTCAGAGAGCCATGGGGAAATAGCTTCCCATAAGCGCTCTTCCGTCAACTCAGAAGTCCTTGAGAACACAGGAAACACCGCCAGTTTCGCGTTTCTCGTTGATCAATGTTAATCACCACGCGCGAATTCCGCATACGATTTCTGATATCTAGCACAGATCGTCATATATCTTTATAGATTCATGCTACGAATTTCAAGTCATGACGACAAGCAATTCATCGTCCGGCCGTGGGGCGCGCTCATGGCTACCGCGCCCGGCGGCCTTTCCCCTGGTCCCAGATCGGTTGGCCCTTCTCGTCCCGCGGGAGGTACTGCCGCCCCCTTTCGATGAGTACCTGATCGTCGCGAATGACCCGTAGCGCAATCCACCACTCACCATTAATCCGGCGAAAACGTATTTGCTGAGACACCCCTCTTTTCACCTTGCGCCCTGAGACGATCCCAATGTTATAGCTTTGCTCATCACGATCGTGCGGAAGCTCCCATGTGATGAAGTCCATGGCAACCGTCTCCGGTTCAAGGCGCGGCCATGCGTAAAACTGCTCATACGGTCCTGGGGGCAGAGGACCACGCGGATGCTGGGCCACATGTTCGACAAATTTCTCAATGTCGATGACGTGGATGCTCAGGTCGTAGAGGGGATACCGACCTTGATGCCCGAGAGACGTCACCACTGTGTAGTCTTCGGGCGTGGTGGGGTGTATGAACCTGGGGTCTAGATAGGCGAAGCTTTCTCCGCCTGTTTGGTAACTCACCTGATGGATGACAAACCCGAGCCCGCCGATGGCGGTCAACACCGAACCAGACACGATCACATAGCGAGGCCAGCCCTGGACGGTGAACGCGAGGCCCACCGCCACGATGAGGGCGCCAAAGAACGACAAAGCGATCGGCCACCAAGGCATCATGGACACCACCTCCTCTTACTGGCGCGGCTCACGAAGAGCTCTCCACAACAATTCCTGCACCAACTGGCTCGGGGACACGCCCCGCTCAGTGGCCAACGCCGCCAGCTCATCCCGGATGGCATCCAGAATCCAGAGATTCCAGCGCACGGCCTTGCCTGGCGGATACGGGGGCAGTGTCGTGATCTGCACCGGTGTCTGCACTGGTGGATGATCAAGGCGATCGATGACCGATTGCATGAGGAGGCGGAGGCCCTGGACCTCGTCTTCCAGCCGATCGAGCCGCTGCACTGGTCCAGTGTCGAAGGACTGCACTGCACCGGTGTGTGCACTCTGCACTGCACCGGTGTCGGTGATCTGCACTGGTCTCTGCACTGGTGGGGGTGTGCGCTCCGGCCGGGCCTTCGGGCGTCGGCTGGGATAGGCCCCCCCACGTTGGCGCGGCGTGATCTTCCCTTGGGCCGCCAGCGCGGCCGCCCGGGACGCCACCGTGCCCAGCGGGCAGCGCAGCGCCGCGGCGTTCGTTTTATAGCTGGCGCCTTGGCGCCAGAGCCGGATGAATTCAGGTTCCCACTCGGCCATGACTCCTCCTGTGGGCGGCAACGGTCAGCTCTGGGGCACGAGGCGCTCCATGTGCTGGCGCAGACGCTGCAGGCGCCGCTCGAGCTGTTCTATTCGGGCCTGGACCCCGGCCTGCAGGCAGGTTGCGGGGGCATCCCGCAAGACGAGGGTTGACACAGTAGGGCATAGGGGCTGCCGATCGTCAGGGACCATCGATGGACCCACCAGCACGAGGGGCAGCAGGAGTATCTCAAGTAGGATCTTCATGTTGGCATATCCTCCAAGGGGCGGCACATCAGTGTCCGCGGATTCTTGGGCCGCTGCGGGCTGAAGCCCAGGGCGCGGGCATTCGCGTCGGCATTGGCTGCGCTGATACGCTGTTGCTCAATCGCCTGGGCCTTCTGGGCTTCGCAGGCCTCCAGTCTCACAACGCGGTTCGGGGCCAAGGAGCCGCCCCGCGGGGTCACACCGGCCGCCACGTACATGCTGAGCCAGCACAAGGGCCCGCCTCCCAGATGGTGGGACATACACGCCTCTCGCCTGCATGCGAATCGTCGCTGTGTGGTCATCGGTCGTGTCCTCTAAGCACCTGGCCCTGGTTCCGCACATCACAGCCATATCCCCCCGCGGCGCTCTTCGATGGTCATATGCGTATGCGGGGGCACGGTGATACGATCATGTCCAACGGTCGCGTCTTGCGGGTGGTCAGTGACGTTCGTACAGGTCACCGCCCCCTTGATGATCGGCGTGCACTCCCAGGCATTGGGCACATAGAGCGTGACGGGCACGACCTCACCCGTCAATAGGGGCACGCGCAGGTGTAGCGGGCCGGCCGCACAGCCCACCAGGACGAGCAGCGCGATCATCACAGACAGACGCATGGTCGTTTCTCCCTATCGGTGCCTCGCGGGCCCAACCATTGCGCCTGGGCCCGCTCGATCGGCTGCTTCCCTCTCCCGCGAGGAGAGGGTGGATGAAGGGCGCGCTGTGTTAGGGCTGCGCGACTTCTCGGCACGTCGCCACGTCAAGGGTCTCGCACCGCTTCAAGCTGCCAGGGCAGGCGATCATGGAGCCCCAGGAGGGCATCTCCCCAAACATGGCCAACACATCCAAAGGATGTTCTATTGCGAGCCGGCTGCCCAATTAGTGCGAGCCGCTACACCTAACCATTGCGTATCAAGCGAACTGGCTCTGGGCTTTGCAATGAAAAAGTCACTTGCAACGAAATAAATGGGGCTGCAACATTTTGCCACCAGATACGCCACGTAACCAAAGGCTCCCTTCAGAGGGCATTACCCCAACGGTGGCATGACCTCAACAGGGATTTGCCCCATAAGGTCAGATTGCACAACAAGCTTCCATATGACCATAGTGGGGAAGGGCACTGGTTCACTCTAGCGTTAGGAAAGCCACAAGTGCCAAATGTCGATGGGGCCTGGGTTGTTTTGAAATCGCCGTCCATGGCGGGATTTGGCCAAGTCCTGGGACAGAAGCTTGACTATCTGGGGAAGTTGCATGGTGAGAAAGGGATCAGGGGCCCTATTTTGTCTCTCCGCGAGATGAGGGGCCAAACAGTCTCCAATGGTTGAATCATCACGCACATAGGCCAGCATAAAGGCTTCATAGGCGTACCAAGCATATTCACCGTTTAGGAACCGGGCAAGACCCTCGTGTCCATACAACGCCACTTCTTTACTTACTTTTTTGTCGATCAGCTTGCATTCGATGATGAGGGGAAAGCGCAAATCTTTTTTGGTAAGATAAATGGAGAGATCAGGACGTTTCTCCAAGCTGCTTCCATCATGGCTGAGAGATTCTTTCCCCCGAACTACGCTGGATACCAATGTTGACCATGCTCGACCCTCCTGAAGCAAGCCGAGCAGTCGAGACTCCATCAAAGCATTGATTTCCACCTCCTCCTGCGTGCGTATTACTTGCTGCTGGTCTTCCAGGAGCCCTTCCCAGGCCCGAACCAAGAACTCGGCAATAACTTTGAGGTGGCGTGGTTTCAGTGTAGCTAGGAGAGACTTGCCCCCGCGCATCAGTTCGTCAATCTGATAATCGCGGGGCGGATGACCAGGCTGACTCATTCAGCATCGCTCCCGAACAGCGTGTCCAGGTGTTCCCAGACGACGCGCCGGGCAACCAGCCTGGCCTGACTGTGGCTCCAGTAGCGGGCTTGGTTAAGGCGGGCAACCCATAGGCACTTGGTAACAGGGTCTGGATAGACGACCTCGGTGGCTGCCAGGCTGTCAGCGATGCGGAGGACTTCCGCCCAGTCCTCCATACATGGTTGTTGATCTTGACCTCTACTCGCGGCAACCGAACGAACGCGTATGACTCTCCAGGGTGAACATCCTCCGAGGACCACCGGTTGTGATTTGACAATGCTGTCTTCCCTTTCTGCCCAAGACTTCAGCTCGTTTTCCAGGGCATTGCAAAAAGTCCTGACCTCATCCTGAGTGGGTGGTGCTTGTGCCGCTTTCTTGTTACTGGCAAACGGGAGGTTGAACCGCAGGGTGTCATCGATGACCTGCAAATCTTGCTCGCTAAGGCCATACAAGGTGGCAGCCCAGGTATCAACTGCGGCCCAATTTTCTGGGCTCTCGTGCCGCACCAGAGCGTTAAACAGTGGGTTGATTCGCTCCTGAGCGTCGGGAGCGAGAGATTCGAAAGGCGTTACGGGAATATTGTCGATGGTGCTTTTTTCGACGACTTCTCGCTCGACACCAAATTTCCCGCTAGTTATCAGGGTATACCAAAAAGCGGGTTTGCTGCCAACCAACAGTGCCAAGTAGCGTACCAGAAGCGTGCCATGGCTATGCTCATGCACGCTGTAGCCGTAATAGGTTTCGTTGAAGACTAGGTCGGAATCCGAGACGCCTAGGCGGATTCGACCAGTCCCAGAGGGGGGTGATTGGTGTACAATAAGCAACGGTGCTCGAAACAACTCCCGTGGCCTGGGGTCATGAATCCGTGCCTGTGTGAACTCGCCTAGCTCCGCGGCATCCACCAGAAGGCCTTTCATTGCCTCCGCAGTCAGTTCCGGTAAATCTGCAAGGTACCCCGCTGGTACACCCGGCTGACCATCCCCCTTCTTGCGAACACGGCTACTCGGACGCAACTTTTGGTAGCCATTCCCTGCCTGCCGGGCTCGTCCTCTATGTTCGCCGAATTGCTTCCGCCAGTACTGCTCCAGGGGGATCAATTCCCGTGCCGCCATCCGGTCGAAGATCTCCAAATCGAGAGGGCCGCCACGAAACAATATCTTGAGTATCTCAGGCCTTTCAGCGACTTGATTGGGCGTCAACCATTCTGCGTTGGCTGCATCCACACGCATGGCGCCAGCACCATTGAGACCCTCTTCCATATGGGGGCTGACAAATCGGAAGGCGGAGCTGGGAGGTGGGAACTGATTGCGAGCGAACAGGAGGCAGAAGGGTGCAGAGATTTCTGGCCAGACAGCGGTCTGACGGAGTTCGGCTCCGTTGAGTACCCCGGTTACATCCAATGCGCGAAAGAGAGCGGAGCGCGCCTGAGCCATACCATCCGCTTGCTGAAATAACAATCTCCCGTGTAGTGCGAACGCAATCTGGCCTCCATGTCTTGCCCATTTCATAGCACGCCAGACAAAAGGCAGGTCCAACACCTCGTTGGGTAGCGGCGGAGGGAAGGTGTCCTGCGGCAAGCGCTCTCTTGCGATGTTGGCAACGATGTCTGCTACTTTGGACCAATCGGGCAGCTTGGTTGAACTAGCCCAGGGTGGGTTCCCGATCACGAGGTCGTAGTGGCCAACGTGTTCGCGGCTGACCTTTTCCCCCAAACTCCCGAGACCCTGGGGGGCGCCGTTACTGAGGTCATGTAGCACGAGGCCGCGCAAGTTTTTTTTGAATCCCAGATTCTCTATGGGCTCAGGCTTTGGCTCCAACTCAATGGCCATGAGGTAGAGCCCCAGCGCTGCAAAGCGGAGCGCAGCCTCGTTGATGTCGAAGCCGACGATCTGACCGTACAGAATGTCCCGAAGGGTTTGGGTATCCGGGCGTTTTTCATCATAGCGCCAGCGTTCAGCCACCAGCTGGCGGAAGGCAGAGACAAGAAAAATTCCCGCTCCCGCCGCTGGGTCCAACACCTTGGCCTGATGGGCTACCTCTTCGCGCCGCAAGGCGAGGAAAGCACCGCGCACCATGAGATCGGCAATGGCACGGGGAGTGTAGTAGCTGCCTTCCCTCCGTTGCTGGTCCGGATTGTGCTCGCGCATGTAGTATTCGTAGGCTTCGCTGAGTACTCCCACGGGGATGTGTGCAAAGTCGAGGTAAGCCCACATCTCCTGCCACCCTAGGTAAAGCTGTCCACCTGGAGCGCGGCGCAGGATGTTGCCCAGGGTGTGAAATGCCCCTTCCGGTAGCTTACCGAAAAGCCCATCGGATAGAGGGAGGAAATCGCCATTAAAGGTGTCATCCAGCCAGCGCGAGGCTCGTTCAGCACGTGCTGCATCATCGAACCATTCCGATACCGGCCCTTGTGTAGGAGGCAGAAGGTTACGGTCCTCTAGGAAGCGAACAAACAAGGCACGCCCAGCGAGGGAAATCGCGTCGTAGTCCGTAATTTTATACTTCTTCAACGTATTGATGGTCTCCTGCAGTAAGTTGAGCACTACCTTAGAGATCCATCTGCGTTGTGACACCGCCTCTGGGCGGGTATTGGCCAAATATGCGAATGTGGCCCGCTTTTCCTTGGGAGGCAAGTTGGGAAGCCGGCTGACATTTTGTCCGTCAGAGTCCAGCGAAACACGGTGAATGGTAAGCTGGCCAGGGCGAAACACACCCAAGTATGGTGCATCGCCCCGTAGTGCCACGCATCGGCGAATACGTCGAAAATGGTCGTCATCCCTCATGGCATCCCCACTGACCAAAAAGACCAGGGGATTGGACTGCCATTCGTACACCCCGAGTAATGGCATAAGGGACTCGTCGCCTGTGTTACGTGCGGCTATCAGGGTGGCGTAGGGAAGTAGACCAGGGTCCTCAGCGTCAAGAAGACGCAGACCATTGCGATCCGCGCCATAAGATTCAAGAGTGAAGGATAGGTCTTCCATACCAGAGAATCCTCTCCGTCACCTTAACAATGTTTTCTGGTCTCTGGAGTACAAAACATCGCTGCATGTCTGGGTTTGAAAGACATTCATTTTGTGTCCAGACTTATCCAGCATCGGCCCGCTCTGGATTGCGAACATCCCACCTGAGCAACCGTAGATTACCCTTAATGAATTCATAGGCATGCACTTCACTCTCATGTGCTCTTCTTTGTGTCATGTCAGCCTCTGTCAAGAGGAGGGTCCATGATGATCGTCTGCCTGCAGAGGGTGGCTCTGTTTCTTTGGGACATTCCAGTAAGGACTTTTACACTTCGGGCAGACCTTTGGCTCTTCTCCCTTGCGTCTGGGGAGCCATTCATGCCCACATCGCTCACAGCGATAGCCGAAAAGTCTCACTTTAGCCATAGCTGGCATTATCTAACACTAGTATATGATGTCAAGTAAAATATTCATGGGTATCAATTGAACAATACTTCTTGCATAAAAACATCCCTTAAAGTATATTACTTACAGGTACATACACAGGGGCTAGAAAGTATATATATTATTTGTACATACTTTCCAAGGAGAATAGTCATGGCCCTGAGTGAACGAGAGCAACGCGGCTTGGCCATCGCGGCCTTGTGCAAGATCGACAAGAAGGATGGGACATGGGTCGTGCCGAGCCAGAGCGGCAGCGGGACATACAAGGTGTTCCATGACGGGGCCAATCCCCGCTGTACATGCCAAGATTTTGAGATACGCGGCGGAAAATGCAAGCATATTTTTGCGGTCGAGTACACGATTCAGCGGGAAGTGCATCCGGATGGCAGCGAAACGCTGACGCGGACCATGACCGTCGTGGAGAAGGTGACTTACAAGCAAGACTGGCCCGCGTACAACCCCGCGTACAACGTTGTGCAGGCTACGGAGAAGAAACGGCTGCAAGTGCTCCTCCATGATCTATGTCGGAATCTCCCAGAGCCAGCACGTCTTCATCAGCGCGGTCGCAAACCACATCTGGTCAGGGACGCGATTTTCACGATGGCCTTTAAGGTCTATTGTGGGTTCAGTGCCCGCCGGTTTTCTTGC
>Ga0137408_1070617_pt1 | contig 10202 bp, 8 predicted proteins | sample CZOMad2_2_16fung_FD_141241 | JGI IMG/M metagenome (GOLD analysis project Ga0137408, IMG submission 141241) | Vadose zone soil fungal communities from Angelo Coast Range Reserve, California, USA - CZOMad2_2_16fungal (PacBio error correction) | ecosystem: Environmental > Terrestrial > Soil > Vadose...
AACGCGGCGCAAATATCCTGTCGAGCAGCACCCCGAATGAGAGGCGACCGATCATCATGGCGAGTCCGACGATCGTCATGACGAAGGACGCTTGTTGTGCGGGCACTCCTCCGTCCGTCAAGACGAGCGGAAGACTGGTACTGCCACCTCCGATCGCTATCGAGATCAAGAAGAATGCGGCGAACAACGTCCAGAAAGCTCGTCCCGTCAGCGCTGACTTCACGGACAACCCGGGCGTCTTATCTTCGTGACCGAGAGTCTTGTTTGTGAGTTGTAGTGGATCACGCAGGAGAGCGAAGGCGGCAAACGCGCCTATCGCGAACACGATGAGTCCAAGGAAAACATATGCATTGCGCCAGCCGGACTGCGCGATGAGCGCAGAACTCAGCGGCGGAAGCAACGCTGTGCCAAGACCGCTCATGGTCAACATGAGTCCCAATGCCAAGCCGCGTCGCTTGTCGAACCAGCCCGATACGATTTGGGCATATGGCAGCGGCGTCAAGGCGAAGCCGCAGGCGTACGCGACCACGAGCAGGAACGCGAACAGCCCTGGTGTTTGCGCGAACTGACCCAGCAGGAACATGCCGATCGCGAACAGTATCGAAGACAGGAGCGCGATGCGTCGGGCACCGTAAGCATCGACGGCCCAACCGACCAGGGGCAGCGTGAGGGTAATCAGGAGGTTTGCCGGCAAGCTGGCAGCCGCGATCGTGCCCCTGGTCCATCCTGTGTCGTCGGTGATCGCCTTGGTGAATATGCCACTTGTGTAATAGAGAACTGGTCCGAGGTTGACGAACATCAGGAGACCGGCGCCGACAACGACACCCCATGCGCGATCGAATCGCGAGGAAGATGCGGGAACCGTGCGTTCGGATTGCAGCTTTTCAGCTAAGTCCGTCATTTTCTCCTCCCTTGCACGCCCGTTCGGGTATCTTGTGAGCGCGTTTAGTTGTTCGCGAGGTGTCGCAACGCGATCATGCTGTCGTAACGTTGCTCGCTTGGGTCTTAGCGACCGCAGAACGAGCGTGTCGACGGAAACGGAAATTGGAATGAGTCCATCCCGCGCTAGATGTTGGCGACTTCATGCGTGCCCCGTTGCGATCATGGCGATAGTGCGATGGTCGGCAGGAACTGAGTTGCCGCGCCAAACAACATGCAGATCGGGCCGAACCAAGACCAGGTCGTAGCCGTAAACCTCTCGAGCGGGATTGTTGTCGACCTGAACAAAGTCAAGCTGCGCACCAAACTCTGCAAAGGATTGGCGAAGCGTGGGCAGAGTTTTGTGGTCCCCACAAAGACTGATGAGTGTGAACTCGCCACCAATTCGATCGTGCATCGCCTGGCCGTCGTCGAGCCAGACGTGAGGCAATCTTGAGCCGGGCCGTGTCGTCGGCTGGTAACAATCGTCGACTAGTGCGGGCGGTGGCTCATGGTCCGTGCAGATTAAGGATGAGCCAGCATAGCTGTAGCCGAGCTCGGTCCCGATCATCTCGTGGCTGAGGCGCTGGCCAATCGCCGCCAGCCTCGCGACCTCTTCGCGGTTGGCCTCGCCCTCGGGCGTGTCACTGTCGATCTCCGGGCGGCAGGCCGCGCGCCACGAGTTGACTCCGGTCGCAGCGCGACCGGAAACGTCACGGTTATGGAGGCCGACCGGGCGACGCTCCAACTCATAGGATGAGAGCAAATTCGGTCCGCCCCAGCCGGCGAGCGTTCCCGCAAGCTTCCATGACAGGTCGATCGCATCGCCGACGCCTGTGTTCATCCCGAGTCCGCCGGTCGGGATGACGAGGTGAACGGCATCTCCAGCAAGAAACACTCGTCGATCCGAATAGCGCTCGGCGACCAGGAGGTTTTGATGCCACACGGCGACGTTCAGGACTTCGAACGGAACGTTGATTCGAAAAAGTACCTGAAGCAGGACAGCCGGCGCGGGACCGTTGACTGAACTTGTATTCGCCATGAAGTGTCTAAGATCATCCTGGACGACGATCATGCCGGACGGGAAGTGATAATGGCAGCCGGGCCCGAACGGCAGTTGCGAGAAAAGGGTCTCGCTGCGGAAGAAGATCTGGCGCTGTTGCGAGATGCGTCCCCGCCCTTCCAGTTCGATGCCCAATTGCTTACGGACGGTACTGCTGCCGCCATCGCAGCCGACCATGTATCGTGTTCTGATCCTGGTCGTCTTACCATCCGTATACTTGACGTCGGCGTCGACGCCGGCAGCGTCTTGCGAAAAGCTGATCAATTCGCATCCAAAGCGGACATCCGCCTTCGGCAGGCTTTCAACAACCAATTTCAGCAGCGGCTCGAGCGTGTATTGTGAGATGAGCTGGTAGGGCTCAAGCGGCATCGTGCCATCGTTGCAGCGGCGACCGGCTTCCTGCATGGCAACGACCGATGGATACGAAAGCTGAAGGAGCTTTTTGCCGCATAAGTGGGTTACGATGAAGACGTCCATCGGGATGTCTCGGAAACGACTCGCGGCACGAATTCGGTCCGCCAATCCAAGACGACGATAAAATTCCATGGTTCGCGCGTTGCAGCGTTCCATCTTTGGGTGTTGCAGGCATGTCTCGTTCCGTTCGATAAGCACGACCGACACGCCGCGCTTGGCGAGATCGATGGAAAGGGTCTGCCCGACCGGACCTGCGCCGACCACAAGAACGTCGGCATCGAAGGTCACTTCGTCTCGCATGGCAGCACTCATCAACTCACACTCCTGCGGGCGAGCTCGAACCGGTTCCCAACAAAACCGCGGCATTCGCATCGAATGAAACTTCGCCAAGCGCGGAAGCCGCAAATGCTCCCGGGGCAGGCTGACGAATAACGAAGGGATAGTCCGAGCCGACGACAAGGCGGTCTGATCCCACTTGATCGGCCAGGAAACGGAGCGAGGCGGGGGAGTAGACGATTGTGTCGTACCAAAATCTTTTCAGCGTTTCAGAAGGCGCCTGCGTAATCGCTTTGCTCCAAGGCGCAGCCATCTTCCAGACAAACTCGATCCGGGGTGCGATCCACGGGAATGCGCCTCCCCCATGGCTCAATAAGACGTTGAGCCGCGGAAATCTCTCGAGCACGCGACCTGCCAATAGCGAGGTCGCCGCCAGCGCGGTCTCGAGCGGAAACACCGCTGTCGCTGCGAGCTCCTTGGGTCCACCGATGCGCTCGACACCCGCAGGATGCAGCGGATGGACAAAGACAAGAAGACCGAGCTCCTCAGCGCGCGCGTAAAACGGTGAGAACTTTGGATCGCCGAGCGGAACGCCATCGATATGCGTCCCGATTTCCACTCCGTGAAGACCCTGCCTTTGGATGTCATCGAGCCGTTTGGTTGCAAGCTCGACGTTCTGCATGGGCACCATCCCGATGCCACGAAACTTGTCCGGGGCGCGTGCGATCATCTCAACGATGTGTTCGTTCATAATCCTCGCAAGATGATCAGCGAGCTCCGCGGGCAGCCAATGAGACAGCAGTTCAGGCATGGGGGAGAGGACTTGAACGTCGGTGTCGTCCGCGGCCATGTCGTGCATCCGCCGCTCCACGTCCCACGAGCGCGCATCGATTTCGCGGAATGGTTTGCCGTCGATCATGAGAGCCGCCCGACCAGCTTCGTGCATCTCCAGCGTCGGCCAGAGACGATGACGTGCCGGCAGATCGGCCAAGGAATTCGGCACGACGTGTGTATGGATATCGACTACGGCCAACCGGAATCCTCCCCAGGATTGGGGGAGTCTTACTACAAAGAATATCGATATAAAATAGAAAAGATCGTCTTTATCGATGTTCTATCCTCCGCTAAGATAGGCCAAGGATTCGGAGACAAGGAATGAAAGACCTAGAGGGTGGCCCTTCGGCTGCCATCACCAGAGCAAGCGCGATCTACGAGCGGCTTCGCCGGGAGATCATCCAGGGAACGTTGCTGCCGGGCGAAAAGCTCAGGATCGAAGTGCTGCGGACCAGATACAACGTCGGCGGCACCCCGCTGCGGGAGGCGATGAATCGCCTATCCACCGAAGGGCTTGTCACCCAGTCTGACCAAAGGGGATTTCGGGTCACGCCTGTCAGCGCCGACGATCTGCTCGAGCTCACTCGCACCCGGTGCTGGATCAACGAAGTTGCCCTGAGGGAATCGATCGCGCGCGGCGGTCGAGAGTGGGAAGAGGGGGTTTTGCTGGCACTTCATCGATTGTCGCGTATTCCGATCGTGGTCGATGGCCGGATGAACCCGGATTGGAGCGAATTGCACCGAGTGTTTCATGCCGCCTTGCTGGCGGGCTGCGGCTCGCGCTGGCTGATGGATTTCAATGACCTTTTGTTCGATTGCGCCGAGCGCTACCGAAATTTGCTTGCGGTCATGGGCACGGTGCGGGATGTGCTCGGCGAGCATCGCGCGATTGCCGAGGCTGCAATTGAGCGCAAGACCGCATTGGCCATCGGGCTGCTCAACGATCATTACGAGAAGACGAGTGGGACGCTGCTCCGCGCGATCGAGGCCGGCGGGCTCACGGGGCGTTGATCGGCGCGGGCTAGGTTGCCATCTATGCCGGCTAGACTTTCGATAAAAATGATGCTTATCTTATAATATCGATATTATCGTTACCGCGCGTCCAGAGGGTAGCCGATGCGAGTTGTGAGATACGACCGTCAGGGAAGCGCCCGGTTGGGTATCCGTGAAGGCAGCGAGGTTATTGACCTGTCTCATGTCGATCGCGAGCTGCCGGGCGACATTGCGGATCTGTTGCGATCTGGTCCTGATGCTCAGGACGCATTGATCTCTGCGGCCCGATCCAGCAGGACGCGCTTGCCTGTCGCCGATCTGAAGATGCTTCCGCCTGCCATGAGCTGCGGCAAGATCATTTGCCTTGGTTTGAACTATCTCGATCATGCGGCCGAGGGTGGCGCCAAGCCGCCGGAATATCCGATGATCTTTTTGCGCGCGGCAACCTCGCTCGTCGGTCACAATTCACCAATGATCCGACCGAGTTGCTCGGATCAGTTTGACTACGAGGCGGAGCTCGTCGCCTTCATCGGAAAGAAAGGTCGGCACATCTCGCGCGCAGACGCGCTGTCGCATGTTGCGGGATACTCCGTATTCAATGACGGCTCCATCAGGGATTATCAGTGGAAGACATCCCAGTGGACGATTGGAAAGAATTTCGACGGTACGGGCGGCTTTGGTCCGGAATTCGTATCGGCCGAAGAAGTGCCTTCCGGCGCAAGCGGATTGAAGGTTCAGTCGCGTCTGAACGGACAGGTCATGCAGGATGCGAACACCAAGGATATGGTCTTTGGCGTTGCGGAGACGATCTGCCTGATCTCCGAATGCATGACGCTCGATCGCGGTGACATTTTGGTCATGGGAACGCCGGGCGGAGTCGGTGCCGCGCGCAAGCCGCCCGTGTTCATGAAGCCCGGCGACGTCTGCGAGATCGAAATCGGGTCGATCGGCGTGCTCCGGAATCCGATCGAGCAGGAAAGCCGTTAGCCGCCCCTCAACTTCTCCCTCGGAGTTCCTGCGGACGATGGTAGCGAACGGAACTCGCGAAGTAGGTGCCTCACAACGGGTTTGCTCCTCGCAAGTCGACAATACATTCCTAATCAAGCGTACCGGTACGGGAGGAAACGAAAATGATCCGCTACAAGAAACTCGGATACGTTGAGTTGAACGTCAGCAACCTCGAGAAATCGCGTAGGTTCTACGAGGACATCGTTGGCCTCGAGTTTGTGGGTGAGCGATCGGACGGGGCGGTGATGTTCCGTTGCGATGACGAGGATTCTCGCTCCGTCGTCCTGCACCAGAAGCAACCGGCAGGGTTCAAGAGCGTTGGCTGGATGTTGGAGGACGGGTCGCAGTTTGAGTTGCTTCATCGCCGGCTTCGCGAGGCCAATGTGCCATATGAGGAGCTCAGCCCCTCGCAGTGCGATCTCCGCCAGGCTGCGAGGGTGACCCGCACCATGGAGCCGCATTCCCGCGCCGCTCTGGAATGCTTCACGGCCGACGGTCCGCGTCCGGGCAAGCCGTTCGCGACGACCCACACCAAGATCCAGCGTCTTGGCCATGTCGTGTGGTCCGTGCCGCAGGAGGACGAATCAATAGCCTTCTTCCGTGACGTGCTGAACTTCAGGGAATCCGACAGCATTGGAGAAATAATGACCTTCATGCGGCCGTTCCCCAGTCCGTTCCATCACGGCATCGGAGTAGGCAAGGGTCCAAAGCGGGTCCTTCATCACCTAAACTTCATGGTTTCCGAGATCGACGATATCGGAAAGGCGCAGAACCGGATGAAGAAGCACGATGTGCCGATCGTGTTCGGGCCGGGCCGGCATCCAGCCTCCACCAGCGTGTTCTTTTATTTCCTGGAACCCGACGGCATGACGCTCGAGTACAGCTTCGGAATGGAGGAGTTCACTGAGGCGGATCCGCGAAAGCCGCGCGCTCTTCCAATGGCGCCGGAATCGATCGACACCTGGGGCTCGGTCCGGGATCCACGCATGGGGCAACTTGGTGAGATCGAAGAGACCAGGATCGGGACGCCGGCGTAAGCAGGGCAGTTGGATGTTGTACGGGCGCCTCCCGCCCTAACGACGTGCAGCAATTCCCACGAGCGGATTTCGATGCCCGATAGTGATCCCTTCGGTCATTGAATAATTGCCTAACGCTCCAGCGGGTTTCTCGACGATGGGCACGGGTGATGAGCGACGGGTGCCCCGCCATTGATGCGCCCGTCCTTACGATCGCGGCAGAGAAGAATGGCGACGATGTCGCCTGAACCTACAACAGCGAAGGAGCCAATACCATGAACCGCTATCTGCCCGTCATTGGCCGAGTGTTGATTGGCCTGCCTTTCATCATGAGCGGCCTTGGGAAACTCGCCGCTTATGGTTCGACGACGGCAATGATTGCTGCTGTTGGCCTGCCTGTGCCGCCGCTGGCCTATCTCATGGCAGTCGTCCTCGAATTGGGTGGTGGGCTTCTGCTGATCGCCGGATACCGGGTTCGGCAGGTTGCGCTTGCACTCGCTGTGTTCTGTGTCGTCGCGGGTGTGGCATTCCACAGCAACTTTGCCGACAAGAACCAGATGATCCATTTCCTCAAGAATGTCGTGATGGCGGGTGGCTTGCTCCAGATTGCAGCTTTCGGCGCGGGCGCGATCAGCCTTGATAGCCGGCTCTCCAGGGGGCGCGGGACAATTGCGAATGCCGCGCAGGCGCAATGAGTTGTCCAGGCCTCGCCCTTACGCTTCCTCTTGCAGCCGGCCTTGCGCGATCAACGGTCTGGCCTGCCCCAAGCTTGACTGAGCCTCACCGGCCAATCGGCTTCTAGACTGCCTCCAGCTTCGCGGGTGAAAGATGCCACATCGGATTATTGTCAACGGGGAACCGCGACTGGTGGATGCAGGGCCCGATACTCCGCTCCTCTATGTGCTGCGGAACGATCTCGGACTGAATGGTCCGAAGTTCGGCTGCGGTCTCGGGCAGTGCGGTGCCTGCGCTGCCATCGTTGGCGAAAAGCTTGCGAGGACATGTTTGACGACGCTTCGGGACGTTGGCGAAGATCAAATTACCACCCTCGAGGGATTGGGCACTGCCCAAAGGCCTCATCCTTTGCAGAGTTCATTTATCGACGAGCAGGCAGCTCAGTGTGGTTACTGTTCGAACGGTATGATCATGGCCGCAAAGGTCTTGTTGGACCGCAATCGGAATCCGAGCGAAGACGAAATCAAGGACGCCCTCTCAGACCAGCTTTGCCGTTGCGGTGTCCACAATCGGGTGGTGCGCGCAGTTCGCCGTGCCGCAAAGGAGCTGGCACGATGACGGCGAACAGTCTATCGCGCAGGCGCTTCACGCAGTCACTTGGTGTCGTGCTCGCGACCTTTGTGCTGCCAGGCCCATCGGCCTTTGGCCAAACGCCAGCAAATTTGCCTTTCAGCCTGCGCAACAATCGCAGGCTGGAGGGATGGATTCGATTGGAGCCCGACGAGACGGTGACGGTCTTCACCGGAAAGGCCGAGCTTGGTCAGGGGATTCTGACCGCGTTGATGCAGATCGCGGCGGAGGAGCTCGACGTCGGGCTCGACAGGATCCGCATGGTCTCCGCCGACACGTCGCGGGGACCGGACGAGCAGTACACCTTTGGCAGTCAATCGGTCGAGCAAAGTGGAGGTGCCATTCGCGCCGCAAGTGTTGAGGCGCGCGGCATCCTTCTCGCCGCGGCGGCGCGTCGGTTTGGAGTCCGTGCGGAAGATCTGCTGGTCAAGGACGGCACGATTGTTGCGCCGGATGGACGGCGCGCGACGTTTTGGAAACTCGCGAAAGAGAGTTCCGATCTGTTGAAGGGAGATATCGCAGTTGCCACGGCGCCGAAGAAGTCGAGCGATTATTCCATCGTCGGCGAGTCGGTCAATCGGATCGATCTGCCCGGAAAGCTGACGGGAGTGCCGTCCTACGTCCAGGATATGCGGCTTCCCGAAATGATCTTTGCGCGCGTGGTTCGCCCACCACGCTATGGGGCGAATCTGCTCTCCCTCGACGAGGCGGCCGTGCGATCGCTTGCTGGCGTGGTCGCGGTCGTTCACGACGGTAATTTCCTTGCCATCGCTGCAAAACGCGAAGAGCAGGCGATTGCGGCCTGCAATGCGCTCGCGTCGGCTGCGCATTGGAGCGACGACACGGTCCTGCTTCCTGACAGGACCAATTTGCGCGCAGAGCTGCAGAAGCTCCGCGCGGAAACCATCGTCGTGGGCATGGCCGGTCGGTCCGAGCCGATGCCGGAGCAAGCCAGGAGGCTCAGCGCCGAATATTGCCGCGCGTACCTGTCTCACGCATCGATCGGCCCCTCCTGCGCGGTGGCATGGTTGAAGGATGGACGCATAACCGTGTGGTCCCACACGCAGGGTGCGTTTCCGCTGCGGGGCGATTTGGCCAAAGTGCTAGGCATGCAGACCAGCGAGGTCGATGTCGTCCATATGCCCGGAGCCGGATGCTATGGGCACAATGGCGCGGACGATGTTGCGTTGGACGCGGCTCTCGTGGCGCGTACCCTCCCAGGTGTGCCGGTGAAGCTTCAGTGGATGCGCGACGACGAGTTCGCGTGGGCACCCTTTGGTCCTGGAATGGCGATGAAGGTCGAGGCTGCGCTCGGATCTGACGGAAAAATTGTTGATTGGTCGTACGACGTCTGGAGCAACAGCCATGCGATGCGACCGGGCCAGCCCGGCGGCGTCAATCTGCTCGCAGCTTGGGACTTGAAGGCTCCTTTCGTCAAATCTCCCGCGCCGCATATTCCTCAGCCGTTTGGCGACGGAGACCGCAATGCGGTGCCGTCCTATGAGCTGCCAAGGAAGGAGATCCGAAACCACCTCCTGCTCGATGCGCCCGTGCGAAACGGCTCGTTCCGGACGCTGGGATCTCACGGCAACATTTTCGCAATCGAGTCCTTCATGGACGAGCTCGCGGCCGCCGCCGGCAGCGATCCGCTGGCGTTCCGCCTTGCGCATCTCAGGGATCCCCGAGCCCGGGCCGTGCTGCAAGCTGCCGCAGACGAAGCGGACTGGAGCCCGGGACAGAAGGGCGATGGCCAACGCGGAAGCGGGCTGGCCTTTTGCCGTTACAAAAGTATCGGGATGTATGCGGCCGCGGTGGTGGATGTCGAGGTCGATCGTAAGACGGGCGTCATCAAGGTCCCCCGCGTGGTGATGGCGGCCGATGTCGGACTCGTCGTCAATCCCGACGGCGCCAAGAACCAGCTCGAAGGAGGCATTGTCCAGGCGGTCAGTCTCACGCTGAAGGAGCAGGTCGCCTTCGACAGAAGGGAGATCACGAGCCGGGACTGGTCGGGTTATCCGATCCTCACATTTGCCGAAGTGCCCTACATCGAAGTCGTGCTGATGCAACGAAGCGATCCGTCGCTCGGAGCGGGAGAAGGTTCGCTGCCGCCGACTTCGGCCGCTCTCGCCAACGCTTTCGCTCACGCGACCGGACGGCGACTACGCGAGCTTCCGATGACGCCCGAACGCGTGAAGGCGTCGCTTTCCTGATAGGCTTGGGTTCGAAGCAAATCGCTCAATCATCCTGGCGAAGGTACTGGAGGAAACACATGAAGAAATTCGACCCGAAGGTGTTTCGGCTTGGATACGTGGCATTGGCAACGGCGGACATCGAACGAACGAGGGAGCACTATCTCGAAAGCATTGGAATGAACC
>Ga0137408_1094334_pt1 | contig 10198 bp, 7 predicted proteins | sample CZOMad2_2_16fung_FD_141241 | JGI IMG/M metagenome (GOLD analysis project Ga0137408, IMG submission 141241) | Vadose zone soil fungal communities from Angelo Coast Range Reserve, California, USA - CZOMad2_2_16fungal (PacBio error correction) | ecosystem: Environmental > Terrestrial > Soil > Vadose...
CTGGACCTGCCCCCGGACGACGATGGAGCTGGCCTTCCCGATCTGCTCCCTGAACTTTGCGACGATCTGGGCGACGCGGCTCGACACGGAGCCGAGGTCGGTGCCCTGGACGCCGGCATACACATCGAACACCGGCTGCACGTTGTAGTGACTGAGCGACAGCGGAGTGATCGTCCGACTAAAGTCGGCCAAGTTGCTCAGCAGCTGGGGCGACGACTGGCCCGCGATCGCCACGGGGGTGCGATGGAGCGCGTCGAGCGACGCGACTCGGTGCTGGGGCGTCTGGACCACGACCTGGTAACTCACGCCGTTCTTGTTGTTGAGCCAGAAATTCGTCGTGGTCGCCCCACTGCCGGTCAGTGAGATCAGCAGGCTTCCGGCGACGTCCCGCTGGGTGAGGCCGACCTGCTGGGCGAGCGCCCGGTCACTGTCGACCATGATTCGCGGCGCATCGACGATCTGCTGCACGTGCGCGTCGACCGCACCGGGAACACCTCGCAGCTCCGCCGCGATTTGTCGCGCGACCTGGAGATTCTTGTCCGATTCCGCTAGCGGACCCGTGACCTGGATGTCGATCGGCGCGGGCAGGCCGAAGTTGAGGATCTGGTTCACGATGTCGGCGGGCTGGGCGAAGACCTCGAGATCCGGAAACTGGTGCGGCAGCTGCTCGCGGAGCGATTTCAGGTATTCAGCAGTCGGACGGTGCGGCTGCTTGAGCGATACCAAGATTTCCCCGTCGGCCGTTCCGACCGTGACACTGTCGCTGAGCGCCAGGTTGATCGAGTTCGGCACGCCGATGTTGTCGACGATCACATTGATCTCGTTGGCAGGGATGACCTGGCGGATGAAGTCCTCGACTCGCTGGAAGTAATTCTCCGTCTCTTCGATCCGCGTCCCCGCTGGCGCCCTCACGTGGAGCCGCAGCTGCCCGGCATCGACGGTTGGGAAGAAGTCCCGGCCGACGAACGGGTACAGGGCCAGCGAGGCTAGCGCGAAGACGAGGAACACGATGATCACAGCCCACGTGTGCGCGAGCGCCCAGTCGAGCGCGCCCTCGTAAGCGCGGTTCAATTTGACGAAGCCGGCCTCGAACGAGTCTCCGATCCGCCCGAACAGTGATCTCCGTATGGGCGCATCGTGGCCCCCGTCGCGAGCGTGCCGGGCCCGCGCCTCGGGCGCCAGCAGGTAGAGCACCATGGTCGGGACGAGTGTCCGCGAGAGAAAGTAGCTGGCCAGCATGGCGAACACGACGGACATCGCCAGAGGCGCGAACAGCGCCCCGCCGACGCCGCCCAGGAACAGGATCGGCACGAAGACAATACAGATCGACAGCGTCGCGACGAACGCGGGGGTCGCCACCTCGGCCGCTCCGTCGAGGATGGCCTGCCGCAGGGGCTTACCGAGATCCATGTGCCGGTGATTGTTCTCGATCTCGACGGTAGCGTCGTCCACCAGGATGCCCACCGCCAGCGCCATCCCACCCAGGGTCATCACGTTGAGCGACTGGTTCAGGACCTTGAGCATGATGACGGAGGTCAGGATCGACAGCGGGATCGACGTGGCCACGATCAAGGTGCTCCGCCAGGATCTCAGAAACATCAGGATCATCAGCGCGGTCAGTACGCCTGCGATGGCCCCTTCGTGAAGCACGCCGGTGATAGCCGCCCTCACGAAGAGGCTCTGGTCGAACAGTAAGTCGACCTTGAGGCTCGAAGGCAGGCCGGCCAGAATCTTCGGCATCAGCTTGCGCGCCTGGTCCACGACCGTCAGCGTGGAGGCGCTGCCGTTGCTCAGGATCGGCAGTAGCGCGGAGTGGCGACCGTCGCGCCGGACAAGGTTCGTCTGGGGACTGAAACCGTCGTGGGCGAACGCGACATCCCGTACGTAGACCATGGCTCCATTCCCGTAGCGGATGGGGATGTCGTTCAGCTCATGCAGGAACTCCGGGCTGCTGTTCGTCGCGATGTCGTACTCGCGGGTCCCGATCTTCGCGGTGCCGGCCGGCAGGATGACGTTCTGAGCCAGGATCGCGTTCGTGACATCCTGCGGTGATAGCCCCCGTGCATAGAGCGCGTCTGGATCGATATCGACGTTCACCACGCGGAGCTTGCCGCCGTAGGGTACGGGGACGGATGCCCCCTGAATGGTGACCAGCTGGGTGCGAATGAAGTTGTTGCCGAGGTCGTTAAGCTGCTCCTCGGGCAGTTGATCGCTGCTCAAGCTCGCTAGTAGAACGGGGACGCTGGCGGCGTTGTACTGAATGATCAGTGGCGGGAAGATGCCCGGCGGTAGCACGCGCACGATCTGCTGCGCCTGGGCGTTCACCTGGGCGATCGCCGCCTCGATCGGCACGTTGGGATGGAAGTAGAGCCGGGTGATGGCCACGCCGCGGAGCGACACCGATTCGATGTGCTCGATTCCGTTGACCGTCGTCGTGAACGCCCGCTCGGTGACAGTGACGATACGATTCTGCATCTCGGTCGGGGACAGGCCGGAGTAGTTCCAGATAACGGTGACGACCGGGATGTTGATGGCGGGGAAGATGTCGACGGTCATCGTCACGATGGCCGCGATGCCCAGGACGGCAATCAAGAGAGCCATGACGACGAACGTGTACGGCCGTCGAAGCGCGAGTCGGACGATCCACATGCGCTAGGTTTCCGTTATCTTCCTCCCTTCTGACGCTCGCGGTTGGGCCCTCGACACGCGCAATATCAAATTTGTGCGCAACGATGCACGGAATCGAACAGTGCTCGCGGGATGGCTGCCGTTGCGGATTCTTGCTGGAACTTTCGACGGCGGCCGGGAGCTCAGAAGGTGTATTGGATTGCCACGTAGTAGAAGTCGCTGTCCTGGTCTTTGCCCGTCTTGTCGATGAACTCGCCGGCGAAGAAGTGGCTGTAGCCCGCATAGCCCTGGAGGTGACGGGTAAAGTTGTAGGTCGCGAGCACGTCGGTCTCGGCGCCGACGTAGCGAGCGGTGGTGGCGGTCCCGGGCCGCAGCACGCCACCACTCTTGTTGTAGAGCGCGTCACGATCGGAAGCGCGCCAGAAGAAGTACTGCTGGAGCGACAGCGTGAGCCCGTGGATCGGGCTCATGATGACCCCGGCGTTAGGGCTGATGATGTTCTGTCGCCCGATGTAGTCGATGTACCCCAGGAACGAGTGGGCGTTCGGATAGAGTTGACTGAACGTTTCGACGTCTCCTCCGGGCCTATCGTCGCCGCTGGCGTAGTCGAACTCGACGTAGACGCGGGGCGACAGCCGCGTGATCGGCAGGGTGTAGCCGAGAACGGTCGTGAGCATCCAAGCCCCGATCTCGCCGCGGCCCAGCGTCCCGAACTGGCTCGCTCCCTCCACCTCGAAGTCCAGGCCGGTGGCGCCGATCTTGCCCCACACGCGGCCGCCGAGGGTATGTCGCCGCTCCCGTCCGATGGTGCCGTTGAAGGTAGCGGTCCTGTTGTTCGCGTCCAGCCAGTAGAGGTCCAGGTTCACGGGCAGGACGTAAAGAGGCCCTGTGCCGAATACGCCGAACAGCTGCAGGTCCGAGGTTGACTTGTTGAAGTGGTACTTATCGATCACCACAGACTGAGCCCAGAACGGCGTGATGGTCCAGTCGACGATCTGGGCGATCGCGGCGCCGCCCTCGAAGGCGCGAGGCACCTGCGTGAAGTCCCCGGGCCCGACCAGCCGCTGGGAGCCGAAGATCAGCTCCTGACGCCCGCCGCGTAGCGTCACGTTTGCCTTCTGGCCGAACGGAATCATGATGTCCGCGAAGCCGTTCATCAGGTCCAACTCGTCGACGTATGCGGTCGTCCGGCCCCCAACCAGGTCGCGGTCCAGCGCGAACGCGCTCCTCCCCTCGGCGAACATGCGGAAGTATTGGGTCACGTGGAGGTCAGCGCTCAGCCGGAACCGAGAAAGGAGATACCCGTCGGAGTCCTTGGGCTCCGAGGCGCCGAACAGGTAGTGTTTGTAGTACTCCCCGCGCTCGCGGACCTGCCCACCGATCGTCAGCCACACGTTCTGGTCGGGACTCAGGGGAATGAACTTCAGGCGGTCGAAGACGTCGTCCGTCCCGCCGAGGTCGACCCCTCTCAAGATGGACCAGTCCTCGTTGAAGCGTCCGGCTGATCCGAGCTGATACGCGGGCCGCTTCGGCTCGGTCGCAGCCTGGCTGGACTGTGCCCACGCTCCAGGCACGTCGTCGACGACAGACAGCAAGTGGAGCGCGAGACCGAGGACGACGGTGATGCCGAAGCGACGGGGCATCCGGCGCGATGACGAGAAACTCATGGCACCCTCCAGCCGTGCAGCAGAATGGGGTCGACTGTTGGGAGGGCGTGTCAGGGTGGAAAGTTACGTGCTTGGCTCAACGGTGGCCGCCGCCTCCGTGCCCACCGCCGCCGTGGAAGCCGCCGGCACCGTGGAAAGCGCCACCGCTGTGGGCACCAAATCCTCGGTTGAAATTACCCAAGCGCTGCCGGCCCAACTCTCTGGCCCGATGCGACTGTTCGTGCTCGGCAGAAGGCCCGCCAAAGTCGGTCCAGCGCCCGCTCCCGGTGTGTTCCTGCCAGTGGCCCTGGCCGTCGCGACGGTACACGTGGCCGTCGCGACCCGCATACACGTCGCCGCCGCCCAGGCGCCCTCCTCGGATGTTCCCGTGATCGATGAAGTGATTCCGCGTGATGCGAACATGGTCGCCCCAGTGGTGGTACACGTTCACGTGACTGATGCCGTGATGCCAGCCCCAGCAGCAGCCGCCGTGCCACCCCCAGCCGTGATGCCAGCCCCAGTAGGGGCTGACGGCGAAGCCGAACTCGAACCCGGTGAAGACGTCGACTCCGAAGCCCAGGTCGAACGGGCCCCAGGAAGCCGCGAGCCACCGAGCCAGAAGTAGTAACGCCCTGCCGACCGGTCGAGGAGGAGCAGCACCCGTGTGTTGACCACCCGAAGGAGGCCGGTGCCCGCAACCTCCCGCAATACCGGCTGGCCATCGATCCGCACGAGCAACGCCGGCCCCTGGCTGACGATGATCCGCGGCGGGTCGTTCTTGACCTGGACGATCCGGCCCGGATCCTCTGCTCGCTTCACATCCAACTCGGCCTGAAGGCGATCGAGCGCGATCGTCAGCGGCTGACCTGACAGGATCTGCCGCAGCGCCGAGAGGTAGGCGGCCCCGCTGTCCGGCGTCGTCGGGAAGTCGGCCTTCGAGACGGTCACGTCCTCGAGCGTGACCATGCGCGCTTCCTTGTCGACCCCGGTCCGCGCGGTGAACCAGATCACGCCGTACTTGGGCTGCGACGAGACTCGGTCCTCCACCGCGACCGCCGCCCGGCCACTGAGCCGGCCCTGGTCCCAGCTCTCGTACTGCGGCTGGAAGACCGAGAACGTGTTGTCCCCGCTCGCGAGCTGCCGGGGCCACGGGTCGACATCGACGTCGGAGGCGGCCGTTGGCTCGCTCAAGGCCGACATGCCGGACGTGCACCCGGCCAGGCCCGGCAAGACCACCAGTATGAAAAGGAGCGCGAATAGCGGTCTCCGCTTCCATCGATCCAAACGGTTCGTCATTTGCCTTCTCTTTCGGCCCGCGCCGGTGTCCGGCAGCGCGCGCTGCTCGCACGTTCTCATCCATTTCGAGAAGGCTGGCGGACGAGGCGAAGGACAGCCGGCGAAGTTTTCGCAGGAATGCGCACGTGGGGCCACCGGACACTTTCGCGTTCTTGCTGAAACAGGATGACACGAGAAGCGTGCGCCGGAGCGTCGTCGTCAGAATGGCGAGGAAGACGACACCATGATGCTGAAACGTGCCGAGTACCATCGCGCCGAGTCGATCGTTTACCTGTGTACGTTGCTGGCCGATCGACCGCGGCTGATCGACCGGTACATCGACTACTTCGGCGAGACGCCACAATGTGCCCGAGACGCCGGCATGGGGTCCCCACGCGAAAGGCTCAGGAGGAAACCATAATAAAGACGCCTACGATCGTGCTTCTGGCTCTGCTCAGTGTCCTCGCCGCGGGGTGCGCGGCCTGGCGGGCAGAGAAGGCCGAGGAGAGCGCGCCGACTGCCAATCTGGCGGGCACGTGGACGGGAAGCGCGGGGACGGGTGGAGTGTTCGTGCCCGTGTCACTGACGCTGACCCAGAGTGGTGCCGCTGTGAAGGGTACCATCGACATCGCCGGGCGGCCGGACTACTCGGGTGATGTCACCGGTTCGGTCCGGGGCGAGTTGCTGAAGCTGGCGCTACAGTGGACGACGCTCGCTGAGCTCCGGGTCAAGCAGGACACGATCACCGGTGAGCCGTTTCCCGGGCTTCCGCTGAGCCTCCGCCGTTCGAGGTAGCCGCCCAGGAGAGCGACCGGCAGCCGCGCACGAGCGTCGCCCGCTTTGCGCCGAGCGTCGTACGCACGCGCTCGTGGGCTGCGTTCAGCATCTGCTGGATCTCCGCGTCGATCGCCTCGGCGGTCCGCTCGCGGTAGTCCTTCTGCTGGACGGAATCATGTGGCGTGCGATGTCAGTTGCCCGCCGAAGATCATCGGAAGGGCCAGTGGAGACGTCGCCGAAGATCCATTCCTCGGCCATCGGTCAGTACCCCGGCCCAGGCGGAAAGGAGGGCGATGACGAAGTCCACGGCGTCAGGCCACCGCCGGTGCATCTTGCGTGTTCTTGCTAAAGACTTCGGCGACGACTATCAGCGGCCCGCACGTGCCCCTCGAAAGGAGCAACACGCATGGATGGCAACGTGAACCGCATCGCGGGCACGACGGATGCGTCCCGGCAGGCGGCCGGAGGATCTTTTTTGACGACGGTGGTCATGGCGGTCACTCCGACGCCGAGCATGTTTGCGCCGGTGTCGACGCCGGCGTTTGCCATCCGCGAGGTGTCCTTTCTGGTGCTCGCCATTACCATGTTCATCTTCATCGTCGTCGCCGGCCTCACCCTCTACGCCATCATTCGCTTCCGGCGCCGTCCCGGTGACGATGGACGCGAGCCTCCCCAGGTGTACGGGAGCACCCAGATCGAGCTGGCCTGGACGGTCGTGCCGTTCCTCATCGTGATCGTCCTGTTCCTGACCACGACCCGCTACATTTTCGCCATCGAGGGGCGCTCGGTGACGCGCGACGCGCTCCAAGTGACCATCGTCGGAAACCAGTGGTGGTGGGAGATCCGCTATCCGGGACTGGGGATCGTGACGGCCAACGAGCTGCACGTCCCGGTCAGCGACCCTGCCGACCCGAGGCCGACGTTCATCACGCTGCAGTCCGCCGACGTGATCCACAGCTTCTGGATCCCCCAGCTCGCCGGTAAGACGGACGTCATCCCGGGCAAGACAAATCGGATGTGGATCGACCCGAGCACGCCAGGGACCTACGTCGGGCAGTGCGCAGAATTCTGCGGAGTGCAGCACGCCGGTATGCTCCTCACGGTGACCGTGCACCCGAAGGAGGAATTCGCGCTCTGGGTGGCGGCGCAGCAGGCCGCGGCCCCGGACCTTTCCGAGGTCCGGGCCGGGCGTGACGTGTTCACGTCGGTCGCGTGCATCAACTGCCACACCGTCCGGGGCACGCCCGCGAACGGTGTGTTCGGCCCCGACCTCACACATCTCATGAGCCGCGCGACGCTAGGGGCCGGGGTGGCGCCGAACACGCGTGAGAACCTCCGCGCGTGGGTGAACGATCCCGCCTCGCTGAAGCCCGGCGCGCTCATGCCGGCGATGAAGGTCTCCGGCAGCGAGCTGGACCAGCTCGTCGCCTACCTCGTGACGCTTCGCTGAAGGCGACAGACGGCCATGAGCGTTCTCATCCCACCGATTGCGACACCGGCACCGGCGACAGTCCCGCCCGGTGGGCTCGCGCGCCTCCACGAGTGGGTCATCACCGTCGACCACAAGCGCCTCGGGGTCATGTACGTCCTTACGGGCCTCGCATTCTTCGTGATCGCGGGCCTCGAGGCCGGCGTCATCCGCTGGCAGCTCGCCGTGGCTGGCAACACTGTCGTCTCGCCGCAGGTCTTCAACCGGCTCTTCACCGTGCACGGGACCACCATGGTGTTCATGGTGGGCATCCCGATCGTGTTCGGGTTTGCCAACTACCTGGTGCCGCTCATGATCGGCGCCCGCGACCTCGCCTTCCCCAGGTTGAACGCCTTCGGCTTCTGGGTGTTCCTGTTCGGAGGACTCCTGCTCTACTTCAGTTTTCTGGGCGGGGATGGGCTCTACGGCGCGGGCTCTGCGCCCGATGTCGGCTGGTTCGCCTATGCCCCACTCACCGGGCGCGCCTTCTCTCCGGGCAACAGCACCGACTACTGGAACCTGTCCATCCTGGTGATGGGATTTGGGACGGTCGCGACCTCCATCAACCTCATCGCCACGACCCTCGCGATGCGCTGCCGCGGGATGAGCCTGGAGCGCATGCCGCTCTACGTGTGGATGATGCTCGTGGTCTCCGGCATGACGGTGCTGGCCCTGCCGCCGCTGTCAGCCGCCCAGATCATGCTGCTCCTGGATCGTTTCCTCGGCGCCCACTTCTTCGACACGCAGGCCGGGGGATCCGCGGTCATGTGGCAGCACTTTTTCTGGTTCTTTGGCCACCCCGAGGTCTACATCCTCATGGTGCCGGGCTTCGCCATGGTCTCCGAGATCATCCCCGTTTTCTCGCGCAAGGTGATCTTCGGCTACCCGATGGTGGTCGCGGCGTCGCTTGCCATCGGCTTCCTGTCGATGACGGTCTGGGCCCACCACATGTTCGCGGTCGGCATGGGGGCGCCCCTGAACTCCGCGTTCGCGGCGTCCACCATGCTGATCGCCATCCCTACCGGGATCAAGATCTTCAACTGGGTGGCCACGATGTACGGCGGCCGCATCCGCTTTGCCACGCCGATGCTCTTCGCCTGTGCGTTCCTCTTCCAGTTCCTGTGCGCCGGCCTCACCGGCATCATCCTCTCGGTGGTGCCCTTCAACTGGCAGCTCACCGACTCATACTTCGTGGTGGCTCACTTCCACTTCGTGCTGGTTGGCAGCCTCATCTTCACGATCTTCAGCGCGATCTATTACTGGTTTCCGAAGGTGACCGGGCGTCTCCTGAGCGAGCGGCTGGGGCGCTGGCACTTCTGGCTCTTCGTGATCGGGTTCAACCTGACGTTTCTGCCCATGCACTGGGCCGGGATGCTCGGCATGCCGCGGCGGATCTACACGTATCCGGCCGACCGCGGCTGGGATCTGTGGAACCTCGTCGCCACGCTCGGCGTGCCATTTCAGGCCGCCGCGGTCCTCATCTTCCTCATCAACGTCGCGATCTCGTTGCGGCGCGGCGAGCGCGCCGGCGACGACCCATGGGACGCGTGGACGCTCGAGTGGGCGACAGCATCGCCTCCGCCGCCCTACAACTTCGAGACCGCGCCCGTCGTCGCCAGCCGCCGGCCGCTCTGGGACCTCAAACACCCTGACGATCCCGACGGACCGCACGAATGAGAAAGGCAGGGAGAACGAGATGACACGGCGTGTCGCCTTGACGATTGCGTTGATCACCGCCGTCGCGATTGGCGCACCTCCGATCCGCGCGCAGCAGCGCGAGGTCACCGCCGAAGAGGTCGTGGCCGCGCTCGAGGCCGCCTACGGTGTGCACCCCGGCCAGCGTCGCAACCACGCCAAGGGCACCTGTGCCCTCGGCACGTTCGTCGGGATGGCCGAGGCGGCCGCGTACTCTCGCTCGGCCCTGTTCTCGGGATCGCCGGTGCCCGTGGTGGCACGGTTCTCACTGGCCGGCGGGGACCCCGAGGCCTCCGACGCCGAGCGGAGCCCGCGGGGCATGGCGCTGGAGTTCAGGCTGCCGAAGGGCGACCTCCAGCACATCACCATGATCAACACGCCGACCTTCTTCGCCACGATGCCACGGACGTTCCTCGACAAGATGCGAGCGCTGCGAGCCGACCCGGCGACCGGCAAGCCGAACCCGGAGGCGCTCGCGGCGTTCGGGGCGAGTCATCCCGACAATCGGGGACAGGCGAAGTTCCTCGCCGACCACAACCCGCCCGCGAGCTATGCCACCAGCGCTTACTACGGCATCCACACGTTCAAGTTTATCGATCGAGCGCACAAGGTGACGCTGGTGCGCTGGCGGTTCGTTCCCGAGGACGGAGAGAAGGCGCTGACCGATCAGGATCTGAAGTCGATGCCGAGGGACTTTCTCGAACAGGCG
>Ga0137408_1126657_pt1 | contig 10192 bp, 10 predicted proteins | sample CZOMad2_2_16fung_FD_141241 | JGI IMG/M metagenome (GOLD analysis project Ga0137408, IMG submission 141241) | Vadose zone soil fungal communities from Angelo Coast Range Reserve, California, USA - CZOMad2_2_16fungal (PacBio error correction) | ecosystem: Environmental > Terrestrial > Soil >...
AGAACGGGCTCACACGCCCGACGAGCGAGCCTCGACGCTCGCGGCGCTCCGGACCGAGGCGCGGAGGCTCAATCGCATCCTGTCCGACTTCCTCCAGTTCGCCCGTCCCCAGGAAGCTCGGCGCGCGCCCGGCGACATCCGCGAGGTGGTCCAGCACGTGAGCTCGCTGATCCGCGAGGACCGCTCGCGCGCGCCGCGCGTCGACGTGCGAGTGGCGGTCGACCCGGCCGTCCCACGCTTCGCGTTCGACCGCGACCAGGTCACCCAGGTGCTGTGGAACGTGGCGCTCAACGCCGTCGAGGCGATGAACGGGCGCGGTCGCCTGTCGCTCGAGGTCAACCGGCGCCACAGCGACGTCGCGCTGTCGGTCAGCGACACCGGCGCCGGGATCGCCGCCGAGAACCTTCCGCGCGTGTTCGAGCCGTTCTACACGGGCAAGCCGAACGGCAGCGGGCTGGGGCTCACGATCGCCGAGCGCATCGTGGGCGCGCACGGTGGGCGGATCGAGATCGACTCCGAGCTCGGCCGCGGAACGCGCGTGACGCTCCTGTTTCCGCTCGCGGCCGCATGACGATGGCGCACTTGCTGGTGGTAGACGACGAGCCCTCGGCGCGGAGCACTCTGGCCCTGCTGCTGCGCAAGCGCGGACACCGCGTCCTCGAGGCCGAGGGCGTCGCGGCGGCGACCACGCGGCTCGCCGAAGCGGTGTTCGACCTCGTGGTGACCGATCTCCGCATGCCCGACGGCGACGGGCTCGATGTGCTGCGCGCGGCCAAGGCCCAGGCTCCCGCCACCGAGGTGATCCTCCTGACCGCGTACGCCGAGTGGAAGTCCGCCAAGGAGGCTATCCGTCTGGGCGCCCTCGACTACTTCGAGAAGGGCCAGGAGCCGGACGAGCTCTATCACCGCATCGACAAGGCGCTGGCCGGGCGCGCGCTGCGCCGCGAGAACGAGAACCTTCGCGCCCAGCTCCGGGAGCGCTACGGGCTGCCCGGGCTCATCGCGCACTCGCCGGCCATGCAGACCGTGCTCGACCTCGTCGAGCGCGTGGCGCCGACCGATGCCACCCTGCTGATCCAGGGCGAGTCCGGCACCGGCAAGGAGGTCATCGCCAAGGCGGTGCACCACGCGAGCGCGCGCGCGGCGCGCCCGTTCGTCGCGGTGAATTGCGGCGCCGTGCCGGAGACCTTGCTCGAGTCCGAGCTGTTCGGCTACATGCGGGGTGCCTTCACCGGCGCCGCGGTCTCCAAGCTGGGCCTCTTCGAGGAAGCCGACGGCGGCACCATGTTTCTCGACGAGATCGCCGAGATGCCCCCCGCGCTCCAGGTCAAGCTCCTGCGCGCGCTCCAGAGCGGCGAGGTGCGGCGCCTCGGCGCCACGCAGTCGAGCACCATCGACGTGCGCGTGATCGCGGCCACTCACGGCGATCTGTCGGCGCTGATCGCCCAGGGGGCCTTCCGCGAGGATCTCTTCTATCGGTTGAACGTCATCCAGGTGGCCCTGCCGCCGCTCCGCGACCGTCGCGAGGACATCCCGGCGCTGGCCGAGCATTTCCTCGCGCGCTCGGGCGGCAAGCTCGGCCGCGAGCTGCGCCTCGCGCCCGAGACGGTGGAGCGACTGCTCCGCTACGCGTGGCCGGGCAACGTGCGCGAGCTGGAGAACGCGATCGAGCGCGCCGCCATCCTGGCGCGCGGCGACGTCGTCGAGCCGACCGACCTGCCCCCGCACGTGTCGGCGGGCCTGCAGCTCGGCCCCTCGCCCCAGCTGCCGCGGCAAACGTCTCTGGCCGAGGCCGAGCGGGTACACATCCTCCAGACCCTGGAGCGCTTCGGACGCAATCACTCGAGCGCCGCCGAAGCGCTCGGCATCGGCCGCACCACGCTCTGGCGCAAGCTCAAAGAGTACGGGATCGACCGCTAGCTTCAGCCCGTCAGAAAACCTCGCTCGCGGCTTCGTGGTATGTCCGTGGTATGAGACAAGGGCATGGGGGCAATGATCCGTGGCTCACGCGGCGGGAGGTGTTGGCGCTGATGGCGGCGGCTGCGCTGCCGGCCCGGGCCAGGGCCGCGTCGCCCATGCTGAGTCGTCCCATTCCCGCGAGCGGTGAGACGATTCCGGTGGTCGGGCTCGGCACCTGGCGGGTGTTCGACGTCGGCGGCTCGCCGGCCGAGCGCGGGCCGCTCAAGGACGTGCTCACGAGCCTCGTCGAGCTGGGCGGGCGCGTGGTCGACTCCTCGCCGATGTACGGCGCGGCCGAGTCAGTCGTCGGCGATCTCGCGGCGGAGCTCTCGGTCACCGACAAGCTGTTCCTCGCCACGAAGGTCTGGACGAGCGGACGTGAGGCCGGCGTGGCGCAGATGGAGCAGTCGCTCAAGCGGCTGCGCGCCCAGCGGCTCGACCTGATCCAGATCCACAATCTGCTCGACTGGCGAACGCATCTTCGAACACTGCGAGAGTGGAAGGCGGCGGGTCGCATCCGCTATCTCGGCGTCACGCACTACACGGCGAGCGCCTACGACGAGCTCGAGCGCGTGCTGCGCGCCGAAGCCCTCGACTTCGTCCAGGTCAACTACTCGCTTGGTGAGCGAGAAGCCGAGCGCCGCATCCTGCCCCTGGCCCGCGACCGCGGGGTCGCCGTGCTCGCCAACCGTCCCTTCGCGGAGGGCGGCCTCTTCCAGCGCGTGCGCGCTCAGGCGGTGCCCTCCTGGGCCGCCGAGTTCGACTGCGATAGCTGGGCCCAGTTCTTTCTGAAGTGGATTCTGGCTCACCCGGCCGTGACCTGCGCGATCCCGGGGACGAGCCGGCCGCAGCACCTGGTCGACAATCTCAAGGCCGGCGTTGGCAAGCTGCCGGATGCCGCGGCCCGCGACCGGATGGCCGCGCATATCCGCGCGGTCTGACCAGACCCGACCGTTTCGTCGAGAAACGTCGTGTTCCGTTTGGGAACGCCCACGCGCCGGCGCGCGGCCAACCTCGCGGAAAGGCGGCACTCGAGTATGGCACCGAAGTTGAGTGCATTCGTCGGCATGAATACCAGGGTGATGCTCGAACGGTTCACGCCCTTCAAGCGAGACTCGGCGCGGCGCATCGACCGGGTGATCGACTACTTCGGCGAGGCTCCGTCGATGCGCGGACCCCGCGGCGACGGGAGCCGGCGCGCCCTCTTCCTGATCCCTAGGCCTCAGCTCAGGAGTCGGACCGAGAGCGGCGTCTCCGTGATCGTGTCGCTCTCGGCGCGCAGCCGGTAGCCGCGCGCGGTCGGCCGCGAGGTCACGCAGGCCGCGAGGTCGGTCTCGACGAAGTGCAGCGCGGCGCCGTCGTCCGCGGCGTAGCCGGCCGGGAATCCGCCGCGCACGAGCCGTTGATACGTCGGGCGCCGGTCCTTTTCGCCGTCGTAGTGTGGGCACGCGCTGCCCCGGAGAAAGCCGAGGCCGTCGCGCAGCGCGGCGAGCGGTCCGAACGAGTCTGTCACTCCGCACTCGAACCAGCAGATCATCCCGGCGCTGACGCCGGTGAGGATCACGCCGCCCTCCCAGGCGTCGCGCATCATCCGGTCGACACCATGCACCCGCCACACCGCCAGCATGTTCGCAGTGTTCCCGCCGCCGACGTAGATGATGTCCTGGCTCGTTAGGACGCCCGCCATGTCCGTCCGCGGTCGCCCGAAGAGGCCCAGGTGCGTCGCTTCGGCCCGCTCGCCGAACGCCTCGTAGAACTTCGTGATGTACACCGGTGAGTCGCCGCTGGCGGTCGGGACGAAGCAGATCTTCGGGCGCGGCTTGCCCGCCAGCGTCAGGACGTACGCGTCCAGAGCCGAGCCCTCGGGCTCGACGCTGAAGCTCCCGCCGCCCATCGCGACGATCTGCTTGCGCGCGCGCGAGGCCGTCACCTGCGCGTCGGCTGATGGCCGACCGAGTCGGCGTACTTCTCCAGCTCTTCGGGCGGCAGGTACTGCGCCTCCCACTCGCGGACGCGATCGAAGCCGGCGAACGTGTGCACGTCACCCAGCGGATGCCGCTTGAACCGCTCGGCGAAGCGCTCCTCGGCCAGCGGTCCCTCGTCGCGAAGCGCCACGGCGAGATCGTAGACCGCTTCGATGGTGGCGCGAAAGGTCGCGCCGGGGATGATCGTCACGGCGATGCCGAGCTCCTGCATCTGGGCCAGGCTGAACCGCGGCGACACGCCGGTCTGGTTGTAGAAGACCGGGCCCTTCACCTCGCGACAGATCCGTCGCACCTCCTCGACGCTCGTCGGCCCTTCGACGAACGCGAGATCGGCGCCGGCCTCGAGGTAGGCGTTGGCGCGGCGAATCGCCTCGTCGAGCGAGCCGCCGGTGGCGCCGCGGGCATCGGTGCGGGCGATGAGAACGAAGTCCGGATCGAGCTCGCGCCGCACGGCGTCAGCCGCCCGATATTTGCCGACGGCCTCCTCGATCGCGATCACGCGACGGCCGGCCACGTGGCCGCACCGCTTGGGGATCACCTGGTCCTCGATGTGGATCCCGGCCACGCCGGTGCCGATGTACTCGCGCACCGTGCGCATCACGTTGATCGCGTTGCCGTAGCCGTTGTCGGCGTCGGCGATGACCGGGACCGCCACGGCGTTCGCGATGTAGCGCGCGTTCAGATGCATCTCGGTCATCGTCGCCAGCCCGGCGTCGGGCATCCCGAGCAATGAGAGCGAGGTCCCGTAGCCGGTCATGTAGACCGCCGGAAACCCGACGTCGGCGAGGATTCGCGCACTGAGCGCGTTGTAGCAGCCGGGCACGAACAGGGGCGTACCCGACTTCAGGAGCTGCCGGAGCTTCGAGGTCGCGCGCATCGTGTGTCCTCCTCTTGGCCTGAACGGCCGATTCGATTGGGTGATACGCGCCCGGCACACGGGTGTCAAGCGACGTCGGGCGGCGGCTCGCGCAAAATTTCGGTCTTTTCCACCGATTAACTATTCTGGTTATCAGGAATCGGAGCTCAATCAGAATGCCCGGAGCCCAGGTCATGCCCGCGACCGGCAGGGACATGCGCGTCGGCGACATCACACATCCACGCCGGGGTCAAGTTCCTGCGCGCCATGATGAACGAGTACTACGCCAACGAGCCGATGGACCAGCTCAACAAGGGGCTCTTCACCTTCGCCGCGTACAATGCCGGCCCCGGACGCATCCGCGGGCTGCGCAAGCTCGCCGCCCAGCGCGCGGAGCGCGAGCGGGCCAAGGAGGTGGCCAAAGAGAGTAAGTAGTCCCGGAGCGGCTCGCCTTGACAGACCTCCGGCGCGCGCCTACTGTCCCGAAATCATGTCCCGGGGCCTACTGCCCGGGACCCGGAGGATTGCATGACGACCCGTCGCGACTTCCTGACCACTACCGCGGGCGCCCTCGCCGGCGCGACGCTCGCCCCCCGGCGCGCGACCGCGGCGCCCAAGGCCATGACCGTCGTCCGCGAGAGCTCGTTCATCAAGCCGTTCGACGACTACTTCGCCAAGACCCTGGCGATGGACTACGAGAAGGCCACGGGCATCAAGATCAACTACGAGGCGGTGAGCGTGGGCGGGATGCTCACGCGGTTCACGACGATCGCCGAGACGAAGTCGGGACCGGAGATCGCGATGACGGCCCTCAACTGGCCGCAGCTCTTCGACCCGAGCCTCGTGGACCTCACCGATCTGGCGACTGAGATCGGCAAGAAGATCGGCCCCTGGCACGACAACATCCTCGACGCGGTGGTCGTCAACAAGAAATGGAAGGCGCTGCCGTGGGGCAACATCGGCCAGCTCGAGGTGTACCGCACCGACTGGTTCAAGGAGGCCGGCGTCAACAAGTTCCCCGACACCTGGGAAGACTTGCTCGCGGCCGGGCGCTTGCTCAAGAAGGCCGGCCACCCCTTTGGTTTCGAGCTGGGTCACGGCTTCGGCGACAACCACGGCTGGCTCTACCCGCTGCTCTGGTCGTATGGCGGGCGCGAGGTCGACAAGGACGGCAAGACCGTGCTCATCGACTCCGACGAGACGGCCAAGGCCGTCGATTTCTGCCGGCGCTTCTACAAGGAGACGATGTTCGAGGACGTGCTCGGCTGGACCGACGTGAACAACAACAAGGCGTTCTTCGGTGAGCAGATCTCCTGCACGAACAACGCGTCGTCGATCCTGGTCGTCGGCAAGCGCGACTTCCCCGAGATCGCCAAGGTCACCGATCACGCAATGAATCCGCAGGGCCCCAAGGGCCGGTATCACCTCCTCAATCCCGTGTCCCACGCCGTCCTGACCCACGCGCCGGACCAGGCGGCGGCCAAGGCGTTCCTGCGCTGGCTCTACGACGACAAGCAGTTGTCGCGCTGGCTCGCTTCCGGCGATGCCTATTACGCGCCGTTCCTCAACGGCTACGAGAACCATCCCATGTGGGGCCCCGAGCCGCGCTACCTGCCCTACAAGGAGTCGCTGAAGACGTCGCGGCTGCATGGGTGGCCCGGGCCGCCGAGCCACGCCATGTCGGAGAGCGTGGCCAAGTACGTGATGGTGGACATGTTCGCCAAGGCGTGCCGCGGCGACTCGACCAAGGATGTCATCGCGACGGCCGCGTCCCAGCTGAAGCAGATCTACAAAGCGAAGTAGCCCGCGATGTCCGTCCGGCCGGCGACGCTCGCGCGGACCGCCCCGGTCGCCGGCCGGCGGTCCGCGCTGCGCGGTTTCCTCGAGCGCGAAGGGATCTTCGGCTGGCTCATGCTGGCTCCAGGCGTGCTCTTCCTACTCGCGTTCGTTGCCTACCCGTTTTTCTACGGCATCTTTTTGAGCCTGGAAGACCGGCGGGTCGCCAGCCCGGGTACCTTCGTCGGCTTCGCCAACTTCCTGACGCTCGCTCACGACGACGTCTTCTGGCAGGTCGCGCGCAATACGTTCGTCTACGTCACGGTGACGACGGTGCTGAAGCTGGCGGGCGGGCTCGGGATGGCGCTGGTCATGAACCAGGCGTTCCGCGGACGCAACCTCGTCCGCGCGTTCCTGCTCCTTCCGTTCATCGTCCCGACCGCGCTGTCGACGGTGGCCTGGATGTGGATCCTCGATCCCACCTTCAGCGTCGTCAACTGGCTGCTCGTCCACGTCAAGCTCATCAGCAGCGGCTACTCGTTCCTCGGCAACGCGACCCTGGCGATGGGATCGCTGATCGTCGTCAACACGTGGCGCGGCATGCCGTTCTACGGCATCACGTTGCTCGCCGGCCTGCAGACGATCTCGGCCGATCTCTACGAGGCCGCCGCCATCGACGGCGCCACCGGCTTCCAGCGGTTTCTCTATGTCACCCTGCCCGTCATCAAGCCGGTGCTGATCATCGTGACGATGTTCTCGGTGATCTTCACGTTCGGCGACTTCCAGCTGATCTACGCGCTCACCCACGGCGGGCCGGCCAACGCGACCCACGTCTTCTCGACGTGGTCGTTCGACATCGGCATGTCGGCCGGACAGCTCGGGATGGGCGCGGCGGTGGCGCTGGCGATCCTGCCGGCGCTGGCCGTGCTGATCGTCGGGCTCACGTTCTATTTGGCACGGGAATGAGCGTTTCGGGGATCATCTCGGAACGGGTGTCTCGCCGACCGTCGAGCGCCGGAGGCCCGGCGAAGGCGCTCGGACGGCAACGATGGTAATCGGCGGGCGCGGTCTCGGCGGGCGAGTGCTGCGGCTCTACGTGCCGCTGGCGCTGTTCATCGTCGGCCTGCTGTTCCCGTTCTACTGGATGCTGATCACCTCGATCAAGCCCAACCGCGAGCTCTACAACGCGAAGATCATGCCTTTGATCGTCTATCAGCCGACGCTCAAGCACTACGTCGATCTCCTGTACGAGACGAACTTTCTCACGTGGACCTACAACACGATGCTGGTCGCGGTCGTCACCACGGTCATCTCGCTGGTGCTCGGGACGATGATGGCGTACCCGCTCGCGCGCATGCGGTTTCCCGGCACGGCCGTCGTCGCCATCGGCGTCGCCGCCACGTACCTCGTGCCGCAGCCGCTCCTCTTCATCCCGATGTCCGACATCATCAACCGGCTCGAGCTCGGCAACACCTTGACGGCGGTCATGCTGACCTATCCCACGCTCCTCCTCCCGTTCAGCGCGTGGCTCTTGATGGGCTACTTCAAGAGCGTGCCGCGCGAGCTGGAAGAATCCGCGCGGATCGACGGCGCCAGTCGGTTCCAGGCGATGACGCGCATCGTGCTGCCGCTCTGCACCCCCGGGCTCCTGTCGGCCGGAATCTTCGCGTTCACCTTGGCCCAGAACGAGTTCCTGTACGCGCTGATCTTCCTGGCCAAGAGCGACGTGCGCACGGTGCCGATCGGCGTGATCACCGAGCTGATCCGCGGCGACGTCTTCTACTGGGGCCAGCTCATGGCGGCGGCGCTGCTCGGCTCGGTGCCGGTTGCCATCATCTACTCGTTCTTCGTGGAGTACTACGTCGCCGGTCTGACGGCCGGCTCGGTGAAGGGCTGAACAATGAAAATCGTGCGAGCGGGTACCTTGATCGATGGCACCGGGGCTCCTCCGGTGCGCGACGCGGTGATTCAGATCGACAACGGCCGGATCGAGGCCGTGACGACGGCCGGGCCGAGCGGAAGCTGGCCGTCCGGCACCGAGGTGATCGACGCCTCGGGCCTCACCGTGCTGCCCGGGCTCATCGACTGCCACGACCATCTCGCGTTCCACGGCTACGAGCTCGCCAAGCGCTGGGGTCTCGACGAGCCGCGCTCGACCTGGCATCTGCGCACGGCGACCGTCGCGCGCCAGATCCTCGAGTCGGGCTACACGGCGATCCGCGACGCCGGCGGGCTCGACGCGGGCTTCCGGGTCGCCATCAACGAAGGGTTGATCCCCGGGCCACGCCTCGTGCTGTCGCTCGCGATCATCTCGCCGACGGGCGGTCTCGGCGATCGCGTGAGCCCGTCGGGCCACCGGGCGCCGACCGAGAGCGATCCGAGCCTGCCGTCGAGCGTCGCCGACGGCGTCGAAGCCGTGCGCACGACCGTCCGCACGATGGTCCGCGCCGGCGCGGACCAGATCAAGTGCGCGACGACCGGCGGGGCCAGCTCGCGCGCCGGCCACGGGCCGAAGGATTCCGAGTTCACGCTCGAAGAGATGAAAGCGCTCGTCGACGAGGCGCACGCGCTCGGGCGACGAGTGATGTGTCACGCGCTCGGCGGAGCCGGGTTGCGCGTCGCGATCGAGGCGGGGGTCGATTCGATCGAGCACGGCTGCTATCTCGACCAGGATCGGGAGCTGATCCCGATGATGGCGGAGCGCAAGATCTTCTTCGTCCCGACTCTGACCGTCTACGAGTATCACCGCGAGTCGCCGGCGCCCCACGTCCGGGAGCGAGCCCACGCGCTGCGCGCGCATCACGTCGAGAGCGTCGGGCGCGCGCTCGCGGCCGGCGTCAAGGTGGTCGCTGGCACCGACGCCGGGGGCCACGGTCATCCGAGCAACGCGCTCGAGCCGGCGCTTTTGGTCTCGGCCGGGATGACGCCGATGCAGGCCCTTCAGGCGGCGACGGGCCGCGCGGCCGAGTGTCTCGGGCTCGAGGCGGAGATCGGCACGATCGCGAAGGGCAAGTGGGCGGATCTCGTCTTCGTCGAGGGCGATCCCCTGCGCGACATCACCCTGCTCCAGGACAAGCGTCGCATCAAGCGCGTGATCAAGGGCGGCGTGACCGCCCGCGGCTAGCGGCGCGAGCGTACCGGCGGGCGGGCGCACGAGTATTAGTCATCCCGGGCCGGTGACTGCCCAAGGGAGAGGCAATCGGATTGACGTCGGTCCCGTGAGCCGAGATCCGGAGCATATAGAACCGCGACTTGGTCACTCTCCCAGCCTGGCGTGGTCCTTGCTGATTTGCCCTGGCTCCGGGCGCGGGTGGCCACGCTCGGCCGGAAAATCTTTGGCGGAGAAATCTTGGTGCGGCAGCACGCGCTGCGGGCCGCCGCGGGGCCGTCGTGCGAGCCGCAGGGCCGGCCGGGGGCTGGGGTCCCCAGGCCCGAGGCGAGCGATACGATAGGGCCCCGCCGGTCGAGGCGCGCCTCTAGATAAGGAGCCGGAATGAAGGAGCTCGTGGGACGACTCGATCGTCGGGAACTCTTGCTGGGCCTCGCGGGAGCCGGGGCGCTCGGCGCCCTCGCGGGTGTCCGCCGGGCGTTCGGCGCCGACAAGCTGGTCGTGGGG
>Ga0137408_1281514_pt1 | contig 10192 bp, 10 predicted proteins | sample CZOMad2_2_16fung_FD_141241 | JGI IMG/M metagenome (GOLD analysis project Ga0137408, IMG submission 141241) | Vadose zone soil fungal communities from Angelo Coast Range Reserve, California, USA - CZOMad2_2_16fungal (PacBio error correction) | ecosystem: Environmental > Terrestrial > Soil >...
ATTGCAGGCGTGCGTCTCCAAGAGCACAAGTTACCAATACAATTTAGACGGCTCGGTGAAAGCGATCACATATCCCAGCACCAGGGTTGTAACATACACGCCGGACTCCGCAGGGAGGTTGGTTTCTGCGGTGGATGGAAACGGAATAAACTACGTGGCTTCGGTCACTTATAACGCCGACGGATCTCTGAAGGGCCTGTTGAATGGCAGCACGCCTACGTTGAATCAGAACTTTCAGTACACGCCGCGCCTTCAGCTCTGTCGCATCACAACCCTCACTTCAGGAACGCTGCCCACGTCATGCACAGATTCGCAACATGTCGGCAATGTGATGGATCGGGGTTATGATTTCCATTTGAATTCGGGAGACAACGGCAACGTTTTTGCCATCACAAATTATCGTGATGCCAGTCGCTCGCAGGCGTTTACTTATGACCCTCTGAATAGAATTGCCTCCGGTTCGTCAGCAGCCAACACCGGGACGTATTCCTGGGGTGAGAGTTACTCCATTGATGCATGGGGAAATTTGCAGATTTCCCCCATGAGCGGCAAAGACCACGGCGGTAACTTTTCGCATAGCGGCAATGCGCAGAACCGGGCCACAGGACTGGCTTATGACGCTGCCGGAAATCTCATGTCGTATCTCTCCGCTACGTACATCTACGACCAGGAAAACCGGCTTTCGTCCACGGCTGGCACAAGCTACACATATGACGGCAACGGCGAGCGTGTGATGAAATCCAATACCAGTACAGGTGCGGCTTTGAAGCGTTATTGGTCCATGGACGGCAATACGCTGTCCGAAGGTGATGGCATGGGAAATCTCACTGCTGAATATGTGTACTTCGGCGGTAAGCGCGTTGCCCGGATCGATCTGTCAGCTAACACGGTGCATTACTATCTCTCTGATCATCTGGGCTCAACCAGCATCGTCGCCAACACTGCGGGAGCGATTGAGGAGGAATCAGATTACTCTCCGTTTGGAACTGAGACAATCGTTGCCGGGCCGGGAGTTAACGAGCTTAAATTTACGGGGAAGCGTCGGGATACGGAATCGCAGTTAGATTATTTCGGCGCACGTAGCTATGGCTCTGTAATGGGTCGCTTTATGACACCTGATCCGCTAGGTATCGCATCAGGAAATCTGGCTAATCCTCAGAGCATGAATATTTATGGCTATGTATTGAATAACCCCATGATAAATACCGATCCTGATGGAAGAGAGTGTGCTTGGGATGACGGAAGCTATGACTCAAATGACGACATGGGCACTGGCAGTGCCGATAAATGCGCCGCTCAAGGGGGAACATGGATCGGACATGATGTTTTCCAGAACAGTCAATTCTACCGGGGGGATTGGAGCGGAGACGCAAACAGCACTCTCAGCGGTCTGGTAGCGGCTATTCAATCTTGTTCTGATGCGGTCGGCGGAGGACAAGGAGCATCACTCTTGATCGCGAACGCGTTTACTAGCAGCTTTACGAATAACATGACAGCATATGTGTTGGCCAGTGCCGCTTGGGAATCAGGACCAGGTGGAATCGGAGCACATATGATCGAATCAAGCGGGAGACTAGGCGATGGTTACTTCGCTAAATATGATGGCAGATTGGGAAATAACCATCCGGGCGACGGCGCTACGTACAAAGGCCGAGGATATGTTCAAATAACAGGAAAGACGAACTACCAGCACTGGTCTAACGAACTGGGCGTTGATCTGGTGCAGCACCCAGCCCTTGCTGCAACTCCAGACATAGCCGCACAAATAGCCATTGAGGGCCTGGACAAGGGTGCTTTTACAGGGGTATCGCTGTATAATTATGTAAATCCTGGTCAAACTGATTTTGTTCACGCGAGACAAACGATTAACGGGATGGACGCTGCTAATGAGATTGCTGCTTCTGCTCAAAAGTACGCAGCTAGCTTGGCTGGTTGCCGTTAGTTAGAAAGGAGATATGTCAAGAACTATGTTAATGATATGGTACGTCGCTATGGCTCTTTGTGCTTTTTCATCTAACGGATTAACTCAAAGCTCCGCGCCAGCGCTCCAACCTGAAAAGGCGGGTGATCATCCATCATTTGTTTTTAGTGATATCGAGACAGCACTGCGCCGCAACTCTCATGTTCCACTCAGGCTTCCCTCATTTCTTCCGTATGTTGATCAAGAACATCCGATTCACGCAATTGTTCAAGCGGCAGGAAGTTCCGGCTACAAAATTCTTTTGGCCACCGTACTCCCGTGTGAGGGTCAAAACAACTGTTCGTATGGAAGCCTTCGTGGTTCCACTTCTCCCATTACCCTCGAATCAAAGTCTGGAGTTCCTGTAAATCTTCGTGGGAAGATTAAGGGGAAATTCATAAAATCGGTCTGTCATGCATACTGTAGTGAGGCAATCGTACAATGGCACGAGGGCGGGTTTTATTATGCTATAGGTATAAAAGCTGAAAGCAAGAACGTCTTGATGCGAGTGGCCAATTCTGCTATTCCGATTGGTGGTGTCCCGACTCCGCAACCCCAAAAGCGATGACTCTCTAATAAATTCTGCCCCCATTCGAGTCACTGACCCAATCGCTCGGCTCTTCCGCCGTTATCTTGACGGTGGCGCGTCTCGGAGCACGTCCCGAATTATATGGGAAGACCTGTTCAACAAGATCATCGCAGATCTGCAGTCTTCAACATTTCACCAGCTTTCAACAGCGAACATTTTGCCATCCGTCATTAAATCAATAGATTTGGACACTTTTCATATTTGGCAAATTGGCAATGTGCCGGCTTAAGAGCTCACGAATACGATCCGGGCCAATTCCCGCTAGTGCTTGATCCACATCCGTTTTAAGACGCCCATTGAGACTCGCAAACATGAGGCCATACTGTTCCGATTTGTAGCCCAGGGGTTGAAGATCGAGTCGTGCCGGAATCCACTTCGATCCGATGGGCGCAGCTGACCAACTACGATCCAGATCATACAGTACGGCATCGACTTCACCATTCGACAACATTCCGAATAACTGTTCATTGTCCTGAGCGGGATGGAAGGTTGTGGTTCCGGACAGCGCTTGCGTGAGCATGGGTACGAAATCCGCGGCGGTTGTGGTTTTATGGTAGCCAATCCGTTTGCCCTGGAGATCAGCCAATGCGTAGGTCAGAAACGGGCGCAGATCACCTGTTGTCCGCGAAGTAATAAGCGCCAACTCACTGCTCCAATACGGTCGAGAAAACAGGACGGCATACTTGTCCTGTCGTTGTTTAGTGATACTGATGCTAGCAATGGCCAAATCGACTTGTGCGGATCGTGGTGCTTCAAATATCTGTTCCCACGAATATTCGTACGGGATCAACTTGAGTTCATCGAGGCCGTATTCATGTTTAAGTGCTGACGCGATTAGTTCGACGAGTTCACGGTCGAAGCCCAGATATTGGCCGTTTCTTTCATAGCAGAACAGACCATCTGACACATCATGGTGGATTGCATATGAGAGCGTCTTTAAATGACGAATACGGTCGACAGAGTCGTGGAAGAGCTCAATGGGAACATCATTGCTTTCGGCTTGTACGTTAATCGACTCACAATCCTGTGTTTGAGTTCCGGCAGCGTATATCGCGACTTTGAGACTCAACCGTCCATCTAACGCCAACGGTAGTACTGTCTGCTGCGTGCATTGATGTATAGTCCGTCCTGTTTCCCGATCCGTGATCGTTAAGCGGTAACGAGTATCAGGCTGCGCGTCTGCATATTCCCAACGCGCAACGGGGCGCTGGTCTAGGACGCGGCCGCGTGGTCCTGTGATGATCGGCCTGGTGCGCGCCGCCTTCCGGACTAAAGTCGGAATTGCTATGACGGCAATTACGACGAGGCTGATTGCGACGAGGGCCAAAATGCGTAGAGGGCGAGCAAACCGACTTTCGGTTCGGAGAAACCTCCGAGCCGCTGCCCACAACCCATCAATCACTTTGATAGCGCCCCAGCCAAAGCTTACGAGCGCAAACAAACCGGCAACAATCGCAAGGCCTGGATGTGTAAGGCAGAGATCACGGTACCAAATAAAAAATGACCGCAAGTTTTCCATCTGCACCTACCTCGCAAAAACCAGAAAATCAAATTGCGTTCCAATTCGACCGTTCGCCCGGCCACTGTTGTTCAAGAAACGTAACCTGCTCGTCAATCCCGTCATTCCCCTCCAAGAAATACAACGTTGGTTTATAGCCATTTTGCCACCCCTCCATGATGCGAACACGTTCCTCTGTGGTGTTGACTGAAAGAGTAGCTCCCATCACGGCATTGTGCAGTAGCGCCCTGTGGAACAGCCGAGTCTTGCGTTTTCACGGGCCGATGTACACAGACACCATCGCTATTGCGGTAATAATCCGCAGCGCAAGGGCCGGGGCTTGTAGCAGGCGCGGTTGATTGCGGTGTGGGTGATGATACGGGTTTGGGTTGCGCTTGTGGAAAAGTGAGTTGGGCTATGCTGAAGACCAGCAGTAGCCCAAGCACCATTCTCAGTTGGGTATTCCGAACCCTCATCATGGCTCCTCCGTTTCTCCCGTAGTCCCGGCGACGGCATCAGTCAAAGACTCCCAATCAGCATCGCGGTTTATATCGCACCCGCCAGTGGCGCGTTTACAAACCTCGAAGGCATATATCGGATGGATTTCCCAAGATGAGATTCTTTTAGGATCACTTGTTGCTCGATGGGGATCGCCACAAGCCCGATGACTGCCGTCGAAGAAAAGCTGGCCAGTTACCCTGACTTGCCGGTCACTGATCGATTCTAGTTGCGCAAACTCCCAATCGTCAGGACGGAAATGCGGAATCATCTCTGCTCCGATGGTCGGGCATAGAATAGGTTCCTTTTCCGGCCCGGTAGCGCGTTTAGGTACCCGCTCCTGCTTGATCCCAAGAGAAATATGAATATCCACGTTGGGGTGGTCACTTTCGCCGCAGTTGACACTCTCGCCACCCTGGCTCGGTGAGGTAGGGCTGTAGTGTTCGTCCACCATAAAGCCAGCGAACCGAACGACTATCCCTTCTTGAAGACTCTTGCCATTCACTGGTCGCATATTGCGCAGCGGTGCTCGGTCAACCGGTGGCCCGAAGCCTCCTGCATGTGAATTCCCATATTTGAAACCGGGAAGCCGGTTCACTTGATCCTGCAAGTTTTTCAGGTCGTCTGGTGTTATTTCCACTGGCGCATCTGACGGTGAGCATAAGTTAGTTTTTTGGAAATTCTGCATCAGCTCAGCTGTCAGCTTGTCTGGAGGAAGATTGGAATCAGCAGCGTCCCCGCAATGACCACAATCAGAGTCAATCGGATGCGCCCCGCCGTCATATGGCAATGGGCAGAACTGCGTGAAGTGGTTCGAGTTGGATGTAGAGCATTTGTCGGCAGAAAAGACGGTCGGGTTGGGCGGATTAGCTGCGGGGTTTAAGTGGTGGTGTTGCGCAATCAGAGGCGCACACAGGAATAAGGTGAAAGCAAGTCGGCGCAGGAGCCTCTCCATGGGTCTTCTCCGAAGAAAGATTCTGTTGCGGGGCCGAGGGAGTGATCGCGGGGCAGTGTATCAGGATTGGACGGAAAGACAAGAGAAAGTTATTGCTAAGTGTTTCCTAAGAATGGCAAAGGGATGGGCAACAAGATTTCGTTTGAAAAAGAGTGATGTTGGGGGTACTGTTGTGCCCACACCCCTTCAAGCCTTAGCTAGGAGTCTCTCCAAATGAAAGCTCTGCGGATTACGCTTGTTCTTTTGCTCTCCCTAATATTGTCCGTACCTGTATTCGCCAAGGGTAGCCACGGCGGACGATCAAGTTCGCCGCACAGTCACGGCTCTCACTCTTCCAAGAAGTCACATTCTGCCGGGCGCCATGACGGTTATTACGAAGGAGGCCACGGTTCGTCTCATAAGGGCGGACACTACAAGAACAAGAAAACTGGCGATCACTATCGGGACCGGAAACACGGAACGTCAAAATAGCGTTTTCCTGAGCAGGATTTCTTTTTGGATGATGCCAAGCTGAAACTTGTTTTAACGGTTGCCGGTGGACTCGGTTCCATCGCGGCGATTCTCAAGACCTGCGTCGAATATGGGCGCAATCTTTCCTTACCCGCTAAGTACCAAAAGGACTTAGCTGCGACCCTAGATGTCGCGAGTGGGTATGTAAAACTTTCAAGTGATGATCTCGCTAACGAAGACCGCGTGATGATAAAGACGCACTTGAATTTAGCCCTCAAGCGTAGGATCGATACTCTTCGCGTCACCAGCGACCGCTTGAATGCTCTTTGGTCCGACCCAGTTTCACGATTGGGTCGGGTTAACCGAGCCTTCCTAATATACCGTTCAACAAGTTGGCGCGTATGGCCGCCGCGAATCTTAGCATATTCCACCTGCGTATGGCTGCTGCTTACGCTTCGCGAGTTAATGCGTGAATGGAACACGATGGAGGGTTCAATTCCTGAACTGATTCGCGAGATACACAACAACGTCGAAATTGTCTGTCTATTGTGTCTATTGGCTGGGGTTGTCCTACAGTTCAGATCATGGGCATTAGCAGAGTACCGGCGGCAGTCCGGGTTTCAGAAAAAGGCCAACAGAATATCAACCCTGTTGCTGTTTCAGGTGCCGGAAAATATTCGGATGTGTGTAGCGCAAGGAGTGTTTTTGTTGTACGGATGGTTCTCAATCACGATTTATGGTTTTGTTTTTTTCGACGAACCAGGCATCTTCACAATGCACTACGAGGTGATTCCAGTTGTACTGCTCGCTGTGCCAATATATCTTGTCATCTTGCGAGGATGGGCGGCAGCCGAACTCGCCCTTTCAACATTCGCAGCTTCTCATCATCTTCTTTCATTGACCGAGGCGTTAACCGAAAAAGCATCACATATCCGAAGGTCTCTGATGTGGCCGAAGGCAAAATTGCTTTACGCTTGTCTATTGATTTTGGTGTCGGCATCTATCTGGTTTGTCACTGGGCAGGCTCCCGACTATGCATCAACATTTGATTCAATATTCACGCTGTTAAATGACGTGCTCCTCGTCTATGCTGCCGCGAGAACTTTGAAAATAAGACACGCTCTCAGCAAAGTTATAGCAGAAGAGAGATATGCTGCCGCGTCAGCTTAGTGTGACAAGCGCCCCAGAGCAGAGCTGCTGGTCTTAGACTCCACACAACGGAACTGAGATTCGTGCTTTGTTGACTGGGGATTTGGAACAGTTCATGTCGCTCTAATGCTGCCGCTATACGCCCGACCGTGACAGCAAGCGCCTGAACGAAGCATGGCGCAATTGTCCGTGCCGCGTTCGCTCAACAAACTCAATCTCTGCCGGCTGCTCCAGCCTGGGCCATTGGGTCTGTGCCATGTCTTCTTCGGTTACAGCATGTTGGTGTTGGGATTCTCTTTTCTGGCAGGTTGACGTCAAAAGAACTCGCATTGGACTGAACAATCCTGTCCTACGCTTACCTCTTCCGCGCACTCCGGCCCGTCGTTCCCGACCTTGTTCACAGTCGAACTTACGGGATACAAGTGCATGCCCCGGGGATCGAACGGCTTCAGCAGATCACTGACCTTCGCCGGATCAGTGACGCCGGGATCGAGCCAGAGGTTGTAATCATCAGCTTTGACGATGACCGGCATTCGGTCGTGAATGTCTTTCAATAGTGCATTGGCGTCTGTGGTCAAAATCGTGCAGGATTCGATTATTTTTCCTGTCGGTTCTTTCCACCTGTCCCACAGTCCGGCAAATGCAAACAGGCCATCATCGGCCATTCCAATGTTGTAAGCCTGTTTCTTTTTGGGGCCGATCTTTTTCCATTCGTAAAACCCATCTGCCGGGATCAGGCACCGCCGCTTCTTCATTGACTCACGGAACACTGGTTTCTCCGCTGCCGTCTCGCATACGGCATTGATCGTCTTAGCGCCCATTGACATGTCCTTTGCCCAATAGGGAATCATGCCCCAACGCATCTTGGCGAATATTCTCTTAGGTTCGTGCCTGTCCTGGCGCACTGTGGCCACTTCGTCAGTGGGCGCAACATTCCATCGCGCTGCCCACTTCACGTCCTCAGGATCGAGATTGAAGTATTCGGCCAGCCAGCGTTCCTTTGCCGTAAGCCTGTAGCGTCCGCACATCACTTTTTCCGTTTTACAACCGAGATCGACTCTTTGAGAGCAGCGGTAATGTCAGTATCGTTGGTCAGGATATGCGCTGGCTTCGGCATGTGTGATTGACGACCCAGCCATGCTTGCACTTCTGCGGGATCGGCCACGGCGAATCGGCCTTCATGCTTCACCGGCATTCCTTGTTTCACCCAGCTCTGTGCTGACGCCGGACTCGTACCCAGGAATTTGGCAATGGCTGTCCAGCCTTTGAGCGTGGGTCCCGGCGCTGTTTTCTTCTTGGCCATCCAAACTTAGTTTAGCGAAATATCCAGAGCAGTGAATTGTTTGTGAAGGCGCACAGTAGGCCAATGCTGCTGAATCACGCTGGCGCGTGATTGCTCAACATCAGGTGTAATGATGATCGACGCAGTCGGATGCTGCTCTGCCAGAGCCAGGACTTCAGAGATCGCCAAGGCTTCATAGACCTTATGGCCTTGAAGCGAGAGTTCGTCTGTGAGCGTACACGGTGCAACTGCTGTGAACAGGATAAGGGTCATTGAATTAATGAATGTACACGCGCAGCAACCACTGTTCATAAGGTGGATTTTAGCATCGCAGTCTTGAAACAATATTTCCCGCCTTCTCAACAGGTTAGCGAATAACAGGCAAAAGGCATGTTGACAGCTTGGCAACCTGCATTCTATCGTTTTCTTCCAACAGCGAATACGAAGCGAATCAGGTTGTCCAGCCCCATGTCCTCTATTGCCGTCATCCGTTCCCAAGTCGAACGCCGCATTCCCGGCGCTCTCACCGTCTATGAACGCCAGACACCAGAATTGTTTCCGACAGGGATCGCGGCTCTCGATCAACAAGTTGGGGGCATTCCAAAGGGAGGGTTGACGCAGATATGCGCTCCCGCAGCTATGAACTCTGGCCGCACCACACTGCTAATGTCACTGTTGGCACAGGTGACCGGTGACAAGGAAGAATTCTGCGCTGTGGTGGACGCCACTGACTGCTTCGATCCTGAGTCCGCTTCCAAGATGGACGTCTGCTTCTCACGTCTGCTCTGGGTGCGATGTGGCGACAAGGGCATGAAAGCTCTTGAGCGATCATTCCGTGCCACCGACATCCTGATTCAAAACGGCGGGTTCGGGGTCATTATTCTGAACCTCGCCTACATCGAAGAAAAGCTAATCAGGAAAATCCCGCATACATCTTGGTTCTGCCTTGCGCGGAAGATCGAGCGGACATCGACTGCATTCGTTGTGTTCTTGCCTTACTCGGCAGCCCAGAGTTGCGCGGCCCTCACGTTGCACCTTGTGGACTCACAATCGCATTGGCAAGGAGCAGAGACGGTCTCCCATTCCCGACAAGTCTCAAGAATTGACTTCACGTTTGAGATTGGCCGCACACGGACGAAGAAGCCTGTTCAGAACGTTACCTCAAACTTCAGCGCACGATCTCAATGGGCATAACATGTTTGGGTGTATTCATGTTCCCGACTTCCCCGTGCAAGCGGCGCTGCTTGATGAATCGCAAGACCAGGCGCTTGCGTTGGTGGACGGTCCCGAATCACTCCTGAAAGTGATCGCTGCAAACAAGAGCGCCCGTAGTGCCGGCGTTCGCATCGGGATCACCAAACTGCAAGCTGAAGCGTTCACTGTGGAGTTAAGAAAACGTGCGTCGGCAGACGAGGAATCTGCTCAAGCCGATCTGATCGATTGTGCGTACAATTTCTCACCTCGCATCGAAGTCACAGCGCCAGGGACAATCATCTTTGATCTCACAGGTTCAGAGCGGCTGATGGGAGAAGACAATGCAATCGCCGGGCTGATCCTGGCTCAGGTCACGGATCACGGATTTGAATGCAATGTCAGCATCGCAGCCAATCCAGATGCGGCCCACTGCGCAGCAAAGGGCTTTAAGGGCATTACGCTCATAGATGAAGGTGATGAGGCATGGCACTTGAGCATGTTGCCGATCAAGGTTCTGGAGCCGGCGTCTGAGGTTCTGGACATACTCAGTGCTTGGGGAATCAGAAACCTCAAGGCGCTGGCGGCGCTCCCAACCATTCAACTCACCGAAAGACTCG
>Ga0137408_1206688_pt1 | contig 10191 bp, 7 predicted proteins | sample CZOMad2_2_16fung_FD_141241 | JGI IMG/M metagenome (GOLD analysis project Ga0137408, IMG submission 141241) | Vadose zone soil fungal communities from Angelo Coast Range Reserve, California, USA - CZOMad2_2_16fungal (PacBio error correction) | ecosystem: Environmental > Terrestrial > Soil > Vadose...
CCGAATTGAAGGACGCGCAGATCATGCGCTTGGTCGGCACCACCAAGACCACCATCGCCAGCGTGCGCGACCGCACCCATTGGAACGCCTCGACCCTGACCCCGATGGACCCGGTGACGCTCGGCCTGTGCTCGCAGATCGAACTCGATTTCGAGGTCCAGCGCGCGGCCAAAGAGAAGCCGGCCGATACCGCCTACGGCGGCGCCACCCTGCTGCCGGCCTCCGAGACCACCCGCAAGGAACCCGAGTTCGAGCCCACCGAGAAGCAACGCGACGATCTCAACGTCGACGCCGTGTTCGCCAAGCTGAAGACGATCGGCGGCAAGAAGGCGGACCAGGAGTAGAACGGGCACTCCCCGTGCCCCGGATGCTGCGCAGCGCGAAGCGGTGCACTGCTGATCCGGGGCCCATACAACGCTCCGTAGGTCCCCGCTCTGCGGAGCAGCGTGAAGAACGCTGCACCGCGTCCGGGACACGAGAGACACCGGCCCCGTTTTCGCGCTCGCTCATCCGGGCTGCGGTTTCAATTTTCAAACAACATTATTCGCCGACACACCTTCGCGATCTCGCCGCATGTTTTCGCGCGAGTTTTGCCAACAACATCCCGCTCTCCGAAGTCAGAGGGCGCAGGGAATGCCGGGCGCTCGATGCGCCCGCAGCCTTGTGTGCGAAATAAAAAAGCACACAAGCATAGTCACTACGGTCACACCGGAATCACCCGGCATTCCCTACGCAATGGTTTTAACGGTTTCCTTCGCGCTCTCCCGGGTGACCGGGCTTTCTTGCCACCCTCGCCTCGCGAATTGCTCCGCGAAGCTTGACACCAGCGTCGGGGCGTCAGGACCACACGACTTCGCCGTCCGCAACAGCGCCGCTCGTCTTGCGTCGCTGCCGCGTCCACCGCATCCCGCACCCAACGTCCGTGACGATCGCGAAACGCCCCTCGAGCGGAGGCGGGACCGAATCGATATATTTCTGTTTCTACCCTGGTGTCAAGAGAAATTTCGGAAAATCCGAAGTGTTGTCGCCGGCAGGAATATCCCGTCGGGCCGGCAGCCATTTCGGGAAAATGAACCATTGAAACGTGACCCGCCGACTTTGTTACGAATTTGCTGGAGCCAGTAACTTGACTAAGGTCTTTAGAATAGCAACGAAGCCTTCCAGCACCTTTGGATCAACAGCGGAATTCAGTTGGCCATGAACTACCGCATTTCGGATAGTACTAGCGGCTCTCAGTATGTCGGCTTCTTCGGGCGTAATATACCCTTCGGACCCAAGCACCTCGACGAGGCGCGCCGGCGTTTGTGGCCGACGAAACTCCTCGGGAAGCAGCGCTCGTCCGACGGCTTCAAATGTGGCCCAAGCCATCACAAGAGCGGGCAACAAATGTCCCGTCTCCTTCAAGTCAATGACGCGCTGAATTGATTCATTAATTGAAGGAATTGAAGCGACCTCCAACAGCTTGTTGGATGCAACAGGTGACGCATAGAAAACGCGGAGTTCCCAATCTTGATGGTCGGCAAATAACGACTGCAGTGTTCTTATTTTCTCTTCAGAACGGGGGGTTGACCCGACTACTTCAATTGCGATTTTCTTGTCCTTCTTAAGGGCGATGGCGTCCGGCCGATAAGCCTTCATGAAAGGTGGAAGGATTGAGGGAGACGGATTTACGTACACGTCGAAACCCTCTGCCTGATACCGCGGCAGAAGGCTTTCGATAACTTCCGCTTCGCTGCTTTCAAAAATGCTCATTACGCCAGATCCTCAAATGGATCGCTTGATAACCGAATATATAGGATCGGCTTAGCGCTGTTTAAGGCATCTTGTAGTATTGGGCTAGGCGCTCCGAACCCGAAAACGTTTCCAGGCTCGAATTTCTGGACCAATATCCGGTGAACTTGCCGATCGTCCAGATAAATATGCTTGCCCAAGGCATCGAGCACAGGTTTCACGATGTTATCGATGTCACCCGCCATCTCAGCCGCTGGGAAATAGAAGAGGGTCGCCGCTACCGGATTTCCCGTGGCAAAATGGCCCTCCGGCAAGATTGACCGACTTGCGTCAATGACGCGAGCCTTCCATTGGTCCACCGATTCACGGCGCTTGGCCGAAAGTGAAACCGGTGTTCCGGCCACAAGAAATTCGACAGGAAACAGGATTTCCACGCTCAATCAAGCACCCTTGCGAACCAAAATCCATTCGCACAATCGGGCGCGCGATTACATAAGCAAGTTAAGGTTTCAACTCTGCCCGTTGCATCTTCAGCAACTCGGCACAGTACCAGTCCCTTGACCTATCGGTGCAACTTCGATCTCATCCTCATTGCGCGAGAAAAAGTGAAGTACGCCATCTCTTCCTTCTCACTTGAGGGAGAGGGGAAGAGAGCCGCGCGCTCGCCTCTTACTAGCCCAATTCGATCTCGTCGCTAACCTCGTACGAAAGGCTGACGCCGCCGAGGGTCAAAACCATTTTCGCTGGCAGCTTCTCGTGGCCTTTGAGACGGCCGCTGGCGACCGCGTCACGCACGGCCTTTTCGATTTCGCGCTGTGAGGTGATGCCGACCTTTTTTAAGAACTTGCGCAGGCTGGCGTTGAAGACGTCTTCGTTCATGAGGTCCTCCTGATTTTTGTGGCCGAACCGGATTATTGAGCATCTATTCGCCGCGATCACGCTAACCGAACGTACCGGCAAGGGCGGGGAGCGCGCAATGGCCAACGGCGTGGTGTTCGGCAGGAAACTGAATCCCACGCTTCACCAGCGGCTGGAAGCCATCGCTGGCGTAATGCCGGAGAATCCATGACCGATATCGGCAGGCCGTATCATTTCAGCCATCGCACCGTCCGTCGACTGTGATAGGGAAACTGACTTTATGAAGTTGGAGTAGTAAGTCATTAATTGTGGTGGGGAAAACGGCTTGAACCGGCCCGCCAGATGCGGATATTTGCGGGGATGGCAAGCGAGATATGGACGACCGAATTTTTTAACTGCCCCAATTGCGGGCTGCCTTACGTCGCGACAAGGGAGCGGCATCCAAGCAAGCATTCTGGCAGTTTCAGCTGCGAGGTTTGCGCGACCAAGGTCCACTCGTGGTCCGGCAATTATGATTTTTTCGATTGGAAAGTCGATCAGGCGGACGCGCCCGTCTTTGGGAAAAGGTGGGCGTGACCAACAGGCATCCCGACCCGCCATTTTCTAACCACCTGAAAACGATTCGTTTTGTCGTCATGGCCCGTCCGAAGGACGGCGTCGCTTCCGCTCGCCTTTCCCGGCCATCCACGTACTTCGATGCTTAAGTGCAGCTAAGACGTGGATGCCCGGCATCGCAGACAAGTTTACGCAGTCTGCGCAGGCTCGACTGCTTTGGCCGGGCATGACGAGTTCGCTGGAGAGCCCAGTCCTATTGGCCGCATTTTGAGTCAGACTCTGACTACGGCCGCACCGGATTATTGAGCATGTATTCGCCGAGATCGCGCTGCTTCTTGTCGGCGCGGACGATGGCGTTGTTGCGCTGGGCGTCGCGATCCCTGCGACAGGCGACATATTCAGGCGAGCCAGCCGCGACATTGTTGGCGCGGCAGAATGTATCGTCATCCTCGTTGAGACCGGACAACACCGGGGCCTGGTTGCGTTGCGCGCAGGCGGAAACACAAAACGCCAATGTGAGCGCGATGAGGAACCGTGGAGAAATACCTCGCATGCGCGAATTTCCAGTCATCACTAGTTCCTCATTGCCGGGGGCCTGTCCCCGACTTGATCGGGGATGACCCGGCAATCCATCAAAAAGATGGCCATTTACCTGAAGCGTGATGGATGCCCGGGTCAAGCCCGGGCATGACAGGGATAGATCGGGCATGACAGGAGTTCGTCATTCCGGGATGGTCCGAAGGACCAGGCCCGGAATCTCGAGATTCCGGACTCGATGCTTTCGCATCGCTCCGGAATGACGATACCCCTCACACCCTGCCCTTCAGCGCCTCGCCGATTTCGTCCAGCACCTTGGGATCCTCGATGGTGGCTGGCATGGTCCAGGGGTCGCCGTCGGCGATCTTCTTGATGGTGCCGCGCAGGATTTTGCCCGAACGCGTCTTCGGCAGGCGCGCCACCGTGATCGCGAGCTTGAACGCCGCCACGGGCCCGAGCTTGTCGCGCACCAGCGCCACGATCTCCTTTTCGATCTCGGCCACGCTCCTGGTCACGCCGGCCTTCAGCACCAGGAAGCCGCAGGGCACCTCGCCCTTGATCGCATCCTTGATGCCGAGCACCGCGCATTCGGCGACGTCGGGATGGGACGCGAGAATCTCCTCCATGCCGCCGGTAGAGAGCCTGTGACCGGCGACGTTGATGATGTCGTCGGTGCGGCCCATTACAAAAACGTAGCCGTCCTCGTCGATGTAGCCGGCATCGGAGGTTTTGTAGTAACCGGGAAACTCGTTGAAATACGCTTCCTTGCAGCGCTCGTCCTGCTCCCACAGCGTCGGCAGGCAGGCCGGCGGCATCGGCAGTTTGATGACGATCGAGCCCATGGTGCCGGCGGGCAAGGGTTTTGAGGCCTCATCAACCACCTCCAAATGATAGCCCGGCATCGGCACCGTCGGCGAGCCATGCTTGACCGGCAGCAGGCCCAAGCCCACCGGGTTGCCGGCGATGCACCAGCCGGTTTCGGTCTGCCACCAGTGATCGATCACCGGCACCTTCAATTGCTGTTCCGCCCATTCCACCGTTGGCGGGTCGGCGCGCTCGCCGGCGAGAAACAGGTTTCGGAATTTCGACAGGTCGTACTGGCGGATGAACTTTCCTTCCGGGTCTTCCTTCTTGATGGCGCGAAACGCGGTCGGCGCGGTGAAGAACGCCACCGCCTTGTGCTCGGAGATGACGCGCCAGAACGCGCCGGCGTCCGGCGTGCCGATCGGCTTGCCCTCATACATGATCGAGGTCGCGCCATGAAACAGCGGCGCATAGACGATGTAACAGTGACCGACCACCCAGCCGATGTCGGAGCCGCACCACCAGACCTCGCCGGGCTTGACGCCATAGAGATTGAACATCGACCATTTCAGCGCAACCAGATGCCCGCCATTGTCGCGCACCACGCCTTTGGGTTTGCCGGTCGTGCCCGAGGTGTAAAGGATGTAGAGCGGATCGGTGGCGAGAACCGGCACGCAATCGGCCGACTTGTTCGCGGCCAACGCGGCTGCTCGCAGCGATCCCCAATCGTGATCGCGCCCGGCGACGAGTTCGCAACGCCGCTGCGGCCGCTGCAGGATGATCGCGGCCTGCGGCTTGACGCTGGAGAGTTTGATCGCCTCGTCGAGCAGCGGCTTGTACTGCACGATGCGGCCGGGCTCGAGCCCGCAGCTTGCCGAGAAGATCAGTTTTGGCTTGGCGTCTTCGATCCGGGTCGCCAACTCCTTGGCGGCAAAACCGCCGAAAACCACCGAATGGACCGCGCCAATCCGCGCGCAGGCCAGCATCGCGACCACGGCCTCCGGCACCATCGGCATATAGAGGATGACGCGATCGCCCTTGACGACGCCGAAGTCGGCCATGATGGCGGCGAGCGTCTTCACTTCGTGCAGCATCTCGGCGTAGGTGAATTTGGTGACGCTGCCCGAGAGCGGCGAATCATGGATCAACGCGACCTGCTGGGCGCGTTCGCCGGCGACGTGGCGGTCCAGCGCGTTGTAGCAGGTGTTGACCACGCCGCCCGCGAACCAGCGGCCGTAAAGCCCCATCGAGGAATCGAAGACTTTCTTCGCGGGCTCGATCCAGTCGATCTCGCGCGCGGCCTCGCCCCAAAAGCCCTCGGGGTCCCGCAGCGAGCGGGCATGGACCTCGTGATACCGGCTGTTGTCCTGGATACTCATGGCGCGGCTCCCATTAGCCCATTGTCACGCCTGGCCGTATCATTGCAAGGCCTGACCGCCTCGCCAAATCGGCTTAAAGCATGATGCGACTGGGCTGAGTTGAGGGCACAACGGCGACCGACCTCTTCTCCCTCTCCCCGCTCTTTGCGGGGAGAGGTGACCGAACTTGTGCGGCAGTCGATTCAACCAAGAGCCGTAACGCTCTATGGCCGCTCGATCGCCAAGAGATGATCCAGCCGCTGGCGCATCTCCTTCTCCAGGTCGTAGTCGGGCTTGCCGAACGCCGCATTGCGGCGGGCGATGAAGTCGTCCTGCTCATGCTGCATGGCGCGGCCGGCGCGCGGGTCACTCCTCGCAGCGTCGTGGACCACCCTGGTATTCACGGCATTGATCTCGCGGTCGAGGTTGGCCAGTTCGGGGGTGCCACAGATCGCTTTCTCGATTGGGCGCCTGGCGGCGGCGCAATTGAAGCTTGGCTTGTTGTTTACGGCAATCATCGCACCCAGGCGTTCCACCTCGCGCGCCAGCGATTTGTAGTTGGCCTTTGCGGTGGGATGGCCGGGATTGAGCTTGATCGCCGCACCGAAATCAGCGAGCGCGCGCGGCCGGTCGCCCTTCTTGCGCCACAGCTCACCCCGCGCACTGAAGACGTCGGCGAGCGCCGGGTCCAGCCGCAGCGCCATGCCGTAATCCTCGATCGCCCGGTCGATCTGGTCCTTGCGGTCGTAGGCGGCGGCGCGCGCGATCAGAGCCTTGATGCGGTCGGGCTTCGGCGCCTTCTCGTTGCCGATCACCGCGCCACAGCTGGCGATGATCTTGTCGTCGTCATTGGCCGTCAGGGCGGCAATGCAAGGCGTGGAATCGATTTGCTCGTCGGTCGATGGCTCCGTGCCAGTCGCGGCGAATACCGCAGACGCGGCGCACACAGCCGTAGCGATCGCCGCACTAACCATCAGCGTTGTGAAACGATGGCGCATCGATTTACCTGCTTCCGTGTCCCGGACGCGGCGCGGCGCTTTGCGCCGCTCCGCAGAGCCGGGACCCACATTTGCTGTTGCGCTATGGACCCCGGATCAGCAGCGCACCACGCCGCAAGACATAGCGCGTCGAGACGCGCGTGAACGCGCTGATGGCGCTGCGCAGCATCCGGGGCACGCAAGACGGTCACTAATTCACCTTCAGCGTAATGCCGCCGTCGACCACCAGTTCGATGCCGGTGACGTATTTCGATTCGTCGGAGGCGAGAAACAGCGCCGCGTTGGCGACGTCCCAGGCGTCGCCCATATGGCCCATCGGCACCTGCGCGTCGCGCGCGCGCCACATCGCCTCGATGTCACCCTTGGCATAACTGGCAGCTAGCCCTGCGGAGTGCTCCACCATCGGCGTCTTCATGAGGCCCGGCAGGATCGCATTGACCCGGATATTTTTCGCGGCGAATTCGACTGCCGTGGTGCGCGTCATCTGGTTCATCGCGGCCTTGGTCGTTCCGTAGGTGACGTAGGATATGCCGAGATGACGGATCGAGGCGATTGACGAAATGTTGATGATCGAGCCGCCGCCCTGCTTCGTCATCACCGGGATGACGTGCTTCATGGCAAGGAAGGCGCTTTTGAGATTGACGGCGAACACGCGATCCCAGTCCGCCTCCGACACCTCGACCACGCTTCCGGTCTCGGCAATGCCGACATTGTTATTGAGCACGTCGATGCGGCCATAGGCCTTCAGGCAGGCCGCCACCATCGCCTCGATGTCAGCGGCGCGCGACGCATCCGCGGCGAAGGCTGCCGCCTTGCCGCCTTCCGAAGTGATGATTTCCACGGTCTCCCTGGCGGCCGCGGCGCTGCGATCGACGCAAAACACCTGCGCGCCCTCGCGCGCAAAGGTGACGGCGGTGGCCTTGCCATTGCCCCAGCCGGGCCCGATCGACCCGGCGCCGACCACGATCGCTGTCTTGCCCTTGAGGCGTTCCACCCACATCTCCCGCTTTTTTTCGAAATTGGCCGGGCGTAAGCCCGCGGTCAACCCATCCGATCCGCCGAGACGGAGGTCCTCGCCCGCTTGGCAACAATGCGGTTCCCCGCGTACTCTGAGGCGAACCGGCCCATCAGAGGCCGGCCCTCACCTGGAGAACGCCATAATGCCCTCTCGTACAGTTGGATTATCCTTTGGATTAACCCTCGGAGCAGCGGTCCTGCTCTGCGGCACCGCGCTCAGCGTTGCCCATGCCAAGCCTTTCATGATCGTCGGCCTCGACGAGAAGGTTTTATGGGACGATGACGGCAAGATCGTCTTGTCCCTGCCCGGCAAGGACCAGGTTCTGATCGTCGACCTCGCCGATCCCGAAAATCCCAAGATCGCGGCCACCCTGCAGCTGGAAAATTCAGTCGTCGGACCGCCGGTCAACCTCGACATCGACCCGTCGGGTTCGGTCGCGCTGGTCGCCAATTCGGTGGACGTCGTGAAGGAAGGTGACGCGCTGAAGCAGGTGCCCGACAACAAGATCTTCGTGATCGACCTGAAGGCGAACCCGCCGAAATTGGCAGCGACGATCACCGGCGGCAAGCAGCCATCGGGATTAAGCTTCAGCCCGTCCGGCAAGATGGCGCTGGTCGCCAATCGTGGCGACAACTCGGTGAGCGTGCTCTCGGTCAACGGTACCGACGTCAAGATCACCGACACCATCACCTTCCCCGACAGCGTCGCGCATGCGGTGTTCACGCCGGACGGCAAGCGGGCGCTGGCCGTGCGATTCCCCGCGCACAAGGTGTCGGTGCTCGACATCGCCGGCGACAAGGTGACCTACAACAAGATCGACCTGCCGACCGGCCAGTGGCCCTACAATGTGGTGGTGACGCCGAACAGCAAGATCGCGCTCACCTCCGACAATGGCGGCGCCGGCTCCTCCGATGGCAGCGTTGATACGACGAGCGTGATCGACCTCGAAGCCAATCCGCCGCGGATCATCGATCGGGTGGTGGTCGGCGACGGCCCCGAGGGACTGGCGATGTCGCCGAAGGGCGATCTCGCGGTCGCAGCGATCCTGCGCGGTTCGAACATGAAGAAGGCGTTCTACTACCAGAAGAACGGCAGCCTCTCGATCCTGAAGATCGACGGCAAGAAGGTGACCAAGACCCAGGATATCGAGGTCGGCGGGTTGCCCGAGGCGGTCGTGTTCACGCCGGACGGCAAATATCTCCTGGCGGGAAACTACCTGACCCAGGATTTTTCGATCCTGAAGGTCAACGGCACCAAGGTCACCGATACCGGAAAGCGGTTCAAGGTGCCGGGCCATCCGGCTTCGGCGCGGATCGGGCATTGATCAGATAGCGATCAGATCGATCCTGTAGCTAGAACGAAAGTACGCTCCCTCTCCCGCTTGCGGGGGAGGGTTGGGGTGGGGGTGCCTCCGCAAAACGTGCTGGTCGAGGGGATAGACTCTCCCCCACCCGCCGCGCTCTGGCGCGCAATTGCGCTGCCGAGCGCGTCGACCTCCCCCGCAAGCGGGAGAGGTGACGGAACTCGCGCAGCGCAAGCGAAGGCTATCAATCGGGCCCACCCCGCCGCTCGAACTCTCGCGTCGCCTCGCCGCGCGCGAGCAGGCGCTTCGCGGTGTGGTAGGTCGGCACTTCGACCAGCGAGCCATCGACCTCGACGCGGGCCTGGCCTGCGGCGCGGGCGGCCTCGAACGCGGTGACGATGTCACGGGCGCGACGAATTTCGTCGTCACCCGGAGCGAGGATGCCGTTGATGATGGCGGCATGCGCCGGATCGACAAGGCTCTTGGCGACATACCCCAGCCGCCTCGCCCAGCGCGCATCGCGTGCGACGCCCTCGATATCGCTCCAAATGTAGGGACAATCGACCGCGACGACGCCTGCCGCGACGCATTCGACGATGAAGCGCTGCCGGCTGTAAACGAGTTCGATGCCGTCCTGCCCGCGCTCGGCGCCGAGGTCGGCGGCAAGGTCTTCCGACGCCAGCAGGCAGGCGGTGGTTCGTGGGCTGGCCTTCGCAATCGCAGCCGTCTGAACCAGCCCGCGGGCGAATTCGATGTTCGGCAGCAACGCCGTCGAGCCCACGGGGATGCCATAGTCACGCTCGAAACGCGTCACCGCCTCATCGAGCCGCACCACATGATGCGGCTCGGCGACTTTCGGCAACGCCACGATGTCGGGCGCCCCGCGCATCACCGCCGCAAGGTCATCCATGCCATCCGCATCGAGCGGATTGACGCGTACCGCGACCACGGCGCCGGCGTCCCGCCATGACCGGTACAGATCCGGCGCGAGCGAGCGCGCCGCCGGGCGCAATGCCGGCGGGGTAAAAT
>Ga0137408_1024723_pt1 | contig 10165 bp, 10 predicted proteins | sample CZOMad2_2_16fung_FD_141241 | JGI IMG/M metagenome (GOLD analysis project Ga0137408, IMG submission 141241) | Vadose zone soil fungal communities from Angelo Coast Range Reserve, California, USA - CZOMad2_2_16fungal (PacBio error correction) | ecosystem: Environmental > Terrestrial > Soil >...
CCACCGATGCGGATTGCGTCGCATGATAACGCTGCTTTCTTTGACAAAACTCGCTGTTAGCGACGTCGTGCCCGTGAAAAAATTCTTGGTTCTAATTGCGATACTCGCAGGATTGGTGATCTCATCGATGTCAGTTTTATCTGACGAAACTCCCGCGCAGACTTCGATTCAAAGTGCCACGTCAGGCGATAGTCCAGGCAAATTAAGCGGCCTCGGCAACGACTCCCCCGCCCTGCAACAGTCGACACCCCTTGATCCGGCTGCGGCGACACAGGCCTGGTTGGACAGTGTGCCGCGAGACAAGCGTGAAAAATCAGATGCCTACTTTGAGGGGGGTTACTGGCTGATTCTGTGGAATTATCTTGTGGCTGCTGGGATCTCGATTTTGCTGTTGTCGTCCCGCATTTCAGCGCGGCTACGCGATTTTTTGGAACGACTAACGAGATATAGAACGCTGCGAGTCGCCTGTTACAGCATTGCGTATTTGTTGCTCGTTTATGTCTTGAGCTTTCCTCTGAACGTTTACGAACACTTCGTTCGCGAGCATCAATACGGACTCGCCACCCAAAGTTTCCCGGCATGGTTTCAGGAGCAGTTGATCGGTCTTGGCGTCGCTCTGATCGGGGGCACAATCTTCTTCATCGTGCTGTACGGTGTGTTCCGGCGAGCACCGAAAACGTGGTGGATCTGGGGAACCGGCGTAGCCGTTGTTTTCTCGTTTGTTTTGGTCTTCATCGCACCGGTATTCATTGAACCGCTCTTTAATACGTATAAACCGCTTACAAAGCCTGAAATCAGCGAGCCTATTCTCGCAATGGCGCGGGCGAATGAGATCCCGGTAAAACAGGTCTTCGAGGTGGATGCCTCGCGCCAGACGACGCGTGTGAGCGCGAATGTTTCAGGGTTCCTCGGCACGACGCGGATCGCGCTCAATGACAATCTGCTCAAGCAATGCACCGTTCCGGAGATTCGCGCGGTGATGGCGCACGAGATGGGCCATTACGTTCTAAATCACGGCGCAAAACTGCTGACCGATTTGGGGATTTTTGTCCTCGTCGGATTCGCGCTTACTCGAGTTCTGTTTGATGCAGCCGTCAGACGCTGGGGCGACAAATGGGGCGTGCGCGGCATTTCCGATCCAGCCGGACTCCCGTTGCTGGCATTGATTTTCAGCACATTGCTTTTTCTCGCCACGCCGCTTCTCAACACCGTGGTGCGCGTCACCGAGCGTGAAGCGGACGCTTTTGGAATCAACACCGCGCGTGAGCCCGACGGGATGGCAGAGGTGGCGCTTAAACTTGGCGCCTATCGAAAGCTCAACCCTACTCAGCTCGAGGAATTCATCTTTTACGATCATCCCAGCGGCCGCGCACGGATTCGCATGGCGATGGATTGGAAAGCAGCAAATCTGCCTGCGGGGGAAAGTCCGAAATCCGAATCTCAAAATCCGAAACAAACCGAGGAATAATTCCGTCAACCGATCTCGCGGGGATGCTGCGAAGGCGCGGCAGCAGTGGGAGGAGAGCCGCCCTTTCGAATCAACATCAAATTGCGAATGTAGATCAGCGAGTTGGGAAGATAGGCGAGAATGCCGACCGGATCGCGCTTAAAGATGAAATAAAGGCACATGATCACGCTGCCGCCGATGCTCCAATACCAAAACGAGACCGGGATGACGCTTTCGCCCTGCCGCTCCGAGGCGATCCACTGCACAAGGAAACGCATCGAAAATGTGGCGTTCCCGATTAGGCCAATGATAACCAGATAGCTCCAGTCCAGCCCAAGGACTCGGTATTCTTTGCCAATCCAGGTGATTGCGATAAGTGCGAGTGTGTTCATAAGATGCGGTTGTTTAATCTGTCGCCCTTTGTTTCACAAGCGGCAGGCTGTAGCCGAGGGCGTCGACCTCGGCTGGTGGATGCGAAAAGTAGGTGCGCTGCCGCGGTCATCGCCCGCGGCTACAACTCTTCGGTTCGTTAGTCGCAATCAACTGAGTCGGCGATTTGGTTCGCATCCGACATATTTAATGCGAACTCGGGTTCCGACTACGCGGAACCTTTTATTCTCGATATGAGCGTATCGGCGATCGCAGCCGGCGTCTCGGCAATACCAATTCCCGCTGCTTGCAGCGCTTCAATTTTTTCCCCTGCAGTTCCTTTTCCGCCGGAAATGATCGCACCTGCATGCCCCATCCGCCGCCCCGGCGGGGCTGTTTTTCCCGCGATGAATGCTGCCACGGGTTTTTTGCAGTTCTCTTTGATCCATTCCGCGGCCTCTTCTTCGGCGGACCCGCCGATTTCCCCGATCAAGATCATCGCATCTGTGCCCGGATCATCATTGAACAATTTGACGCAATCGAGGTGCGACAGACCGTGAATCGGATCGCCGCCAATTCCGATGCATGTTGATTGTCCATAGCCGCGTGATGTTAACTGCCAGACCGCTTCGTACGTAAGCGTTCCGGAACGCGAGATCACGCCAATGTTGCCGGGTTTGTGAATGTAGCCGGGCATAATCCCAATCTTGCACTGCCCGGGTGTGATAATGCCCGGACAATTCGGCCCGATCAGTCGCGATTTCTTTCCGCGTATGAGCGCTTTCACGCGCATCATGTCCATCACTGGAATTCCTTCCGTGATGCAAACTACCAACTCAACTCCGGCATCAACTGCTTCAAGGATCGAATCCGCAGCGGCAGGCGCAGGCACGAACACCATCGACGCGTTGCATCCGGTTTTTTGTCGGGCTTCCCAAACCGTATCGAACACCGGCACTTTGCCATCGAACATTTGGCCGCCTTTCCCCGGCGTGACGCCGGCAACCACGTTGGTGCCGTACTCCATGCACTGCCGGGTGTGAAATGCACCCGCACTGCCCGTGATGCCCTGCACAACAAGCCGCGTGTTTTTATCCACCAAGACAGACATAAGAATCAGGAAAGTAGGAAAAGAGGAAACAATCTGGAAGCCATGAATCCATGAAAAGCAGCAAGATTTCCTGCTTTGAAACTCACTCGCTGCCCACGCTCGCTCGCCGCTACCCTCGCGGCTTTGCCTTCTATCTCGGAAATCCCATTTCCTCGGTTCCTGTTTTCCTGATTCACTTCTCCTGGATTCCTGGCTTCCAGATTCACTGTTGCTTTCTCTTGTGAATCACCAGCTTGTTTCCGTCGGGGTCGCGAAATTGCGCCATCCAGCAAACGGGCGTTTCAGATTTTTCCATATCGAACGTCACGCCGCGTTCTTTCAGCTTCGCTATAGCAGCATCGATATCGCCGACTTCAAACGCGACTGTTGTTCCGTCACGCGAAGGTTTCCATGCCGGATGACAACCAACTCCGATTGTTATGGGGCCAAGATCGTACTCGACCCACGCACCCTCCATCTGCGTGCGAGTAGGCGTTAACTCCAGCGTCTCCTGATAGAATTTTCGCGCGCGTTCCTTGTCTGATACTGCAATGGCAACAAAGGCCACTTCATTCGTGATCATTTGCAGACTCCTTTCTCGTTTTCTGGTTTGAGCTTGTGAATTATGAGTTTGTTTCCGTCCGGATCTTGCACCACCGCCATGTGACAACACGGCGTTTCAAAGGGCTCAGCGGCGAACGGTACACCGTGACTTCTGAGCTCGCTAATCGCTTCGTCGAAGTTTTCCACCTCTAGCGCGGCACCTGTCCCTTGATCTGACGGCTTCCACTCCTCGCTGACGTTCGCAATCGCGAGCGTGTTATCACCAACCGTGTATTCGATCCATTTTCCGCCCATCATTTCGTTTGAGACCTGCAGGCCAAGAACCCCCTCGTAGAACTTTCGCGCTCGCGGGATGTCAGTTATGGGAATTGCGACAAAACCGATTTCCTTGATTTTCATCCTGCGGGTTTTCTTTGTTGTTGTTCCAACCAATCCGTCATGGTCCGAATAATCTTCGGATCGAACGGCGCCTGTTTCCCAGCGAACGCATCAGCCATGCTCAGATAATGCTGCCCCCCGTGTCCCATCTCGGGTACTTGGATGAAACGCGCCACACCGGGAACGTTTGCGTTCACAATTTGCGCGATCAGCTCAGAATCTGCGCGGCTCATAATCCAGTCGTATTGTCCGTGCAAGATTAGCGCTGGAACTTTCACGCGAGACCAGGCAGCGGCCAGATTCAGTCTCTGCAAGTCTTGATAAAACTTCAGCGATCGTCCGTAAAGATGCGTTTGGTCTTTCCTATGGGGCCATAGTTCTGCAAGCTCCGGCTTTTCCAAGATCTCCGGAACACTGCGTCCCTTAATTAACCACTCATAATAAAGTGTCGTGGCTCCCTTTATCCGATCAGTCACTTCGCCCGGCGATTTTTTCATCAGAGCAAAGCGCCGGCGTTCGATGTCGAGCATGTGCTCGAACCACGTTTTGACCCACCCACCGATCGTGATGTAGCCGCGCACCTGCGCCTGTTCTGAATCCGTCTCCGGAACCAAGGATGCGAATCCGCCTCCGTTGCTGCTGCCGAAAATGTACACGCGGTCAGAGTCGATGAAGTCGTGATTTTTCAACGCACGGAACGCTGCGCGGTACCCGGCAAGCTCCGTGTCGAAATCGGTTTGTGAACAATCGCCTTCGCTGTCCCCGCAGCCCGGCTTATCAATCTTAAACAGGCAAAACCCAGGCGTCTGTGCCAGCCCGCGCGAAATCAAACCCGTGGCATCTTTCGTGTCTGCCGGCGCTTCGACCGAATCGCAACTCAGCCAGCCGGCGAGAAAAATGACCGGCAATTTTCCCTTCGCATCCCGCGGTTTCGTGACGATGCTCCGCAAGCGTTTGCCGTCAGGCATTGTCACCGAGTCGTAGATAACGTCGACGTTCGGATAGCTTTCGCGCGGCGCTTTCGTTTTGCGCGGCAGTTCCTCTGCCGAAACTGCTGCAGCGAGCGCAAGGAATACGATTGCAGACCTCGCGTTCATTTGCCTTTCGCCGCTCCGACAACCTTTTGCGCTGCATCGGCGAGATCGTCTGCTGCGATTAGCGCGAGGCCGCTTTCCTTCAACATCTGCTTGCCTCGCTCGACGTTCGTTCCTTCCAAGCGAACGACGAGCGGAACCGACAACTTCACTGATTTCGCTGCATCGATGATACCTTGCGCGATCACGTCGCATTTCATGATCCCACCGAAAATATTTACCAGAATCGCTTTCACTTTCTTGTCGACGATCAGGATTTTAAACGCTTCGGTCACCTGCTCTTCAGTCGCGCCGCCGCCGACGTCTAGAAAATTCGCCGGTTCGCCGCCGTAAAACTTGATGATGTCCATGGTAGCCATGGCCAGGCCGGCGCCATTGACGAGGCACGCTATGTTGCCGTCGAGACCAATGTAATTGAGCCCATGTTTTGACGCTTCGACTTCGCGAGGGTCCTCCTCGGCGATGTCGCGCATCGCAGCGATCTCCGAATGCCGATACAACGCGTTGTCATCGAAGTTAAACTTGGCATCCAGCGCTAGGACTTCGCCTTTGTTTGTAACGACCAGTGGGTTGACCTCGACCATCGAGCAATCGTACGCAATGAAAGTGCGATAAAGTCCGTCAAATAATTTTGACGCCTTCTTTAGCTGCGATGATTCGAAACCGAGTTGGCTTGCCAGTTTGCGCGCCTGGTGTGGCTGCAGGCCGGCTAATGGGTCAATCGGCTCCCGAATAATTTTCTCGGGCGATTTCGCCGCAACAGCTTCAATTTCGACGCCGCCTTCCGTGCTGGCGACTATTAAAGGCGCAGCGGTCGCGCGATCGAGCAGGACCGCAAAGTAGATTTCCCGCGCAATATCGGCCGATTCTGCCACGAGAACTTTGTTTACCAGACGACCAGCCGGGCCGGTCTGGTGCGTCACCAGAATTTGGCCGAGCATTTTCGCCGCAACATCACGGACTTCGTCAGGCGTTTTGCGAACGTGCACGCCACCCTTAAATCCGTTCTTGAAACTGCCCTTGCCGCGCCCGCCGGCGTGGATCTGTGCCTTAACAACAATATCGATATCGCCGAGCTCACGCGCGATATGCTCCGCTTCATCGAGTGTCGCCGCGACTCTGCCGCGCGTTGTAGCGACATCGAATTTCTGCAACAACTCTTTGGCTTGATATTCGTGGATGTTCATTCGTAAAAGCGGCGATTGTCGATCCGCCCTCTGCCGATTTCGGTAAAAGTGGAATAGCCCGCGCAGTGGGACTCAGCAACGATTTTTCTTTTTCGAATTGGCTTGCGCTGCGGAAATCGAGCCGACTACCGTGGCAGCCATGAAAACCACAACGAAAATCTTTACAGTAGCTGGCGCACTCGTACTCACGCTCGCGTTCGGCATAGTGGCCGCCACGCCCGAGCAGGAGAAAGCATTCACCGACAAGTACAAGACAGCAATGGAAGGCAAGGACACAGCCACCCTGACGTCTTTCCTTTACACACAAGGCTCCGACCCCGAGGCCCTCGAGTTTTACAAAATGATGCAGTCGGGCGGAGCCGGAGAGAAAATTTCAAAGATTGAGCTTGTTAATCTCACGCCGGAGGATGTTAAGAAAGCGACAACGCCGATGGACGGACCTACGGGCAAAGTTTGCCTGAATCTCAAACCGACGAAAAAGCTCATCATCAAGGTTGAGCAAAAGGACGCAAGCGGCAGCTCATCGAGCAGCTCCGAAAACTTCGTCGCCGAGAAGGACGGCAAATTCGTGATCCCTGTGCCGGGACCGTGTAAGTAACGCTGCACGATTTGAGGGGAGCGCGAGCATTCTGCTCGCTCTGGCTGGCATGTTGCCAGCCAGCCAGCTGCAGAGCTCATAATCTCGAGCGCAGAAGTTTGTAACTCTTGCAGCACGCGCACAGGTCATCCGGCAACATGTCGGACGGTGCGAGCAACATGCTCGGGTGGTGTCTGATTTAGTGAATGCCTCATAAAAGAATTACAACTCTTAAAGACGCCATCCAAGCGACGCATGGTTGCCAGTCGCTTCATGTCAAATCTGTGCCAGTAGTGGAGCAATTTGAGGGGAAGGTTGCGTGGCAGGGAACACTCGAAGTCTTTGATCTAATCGGACACCCGAAAGCGAAGCGCGTTTATGCTTGGACGTTCCAAGACCAAGATAAAAATAAAACCGTTACGGTACTCCATATTCCGCCTGTGAATTCGCCACAGACCGCCGTCGAAGTGGCGATTGCGAGCAAAGCGATAAAATGACGGTCAAAAGGGACTGGGCGGCGTGCTGGCGCTTAGGGGACTCAGGCGCGCCGCCCTAGCACTTCGCTCCCTAAGCCACTTCACTGTCTTGGGGGTTGCTGAAGTGTTGTCCAACAGCAGCAATACCAAGACGCAATCTCGGCTGTCAATCAAATTAGGACACTACCCATGCTCGCGCTCCCTTTTAGCTTTGTTACTCTTTGAAGAGCGTGCCCACCGTGCGTTGATCGATCGGTGGTTGGAGCGAGTTAACGAAATTCCGAAACCGTTCGGAGAAGACTTCAGGCCGAAGTTTCCAGTAATGAGCCATGCCTGGCGCGACGACGTAATGTCGAAGCAGTCCGTGCCAGCCTTCCCAGAGGTCCCTGTCCATCATTCCGTAAACATAATGGAAATGGATGGTCTCAAATGCTTTCAAGAATTGGTAAGCAGCATGAAAAAATCGCGCCCGCTCCTCGACTGAGAGCGCGCTAATATCTTCGAGTCCGACACGCCAGATTCGTTCCAACTCGGCATTTTCCATCAACGGCTTGGTCACATCCCGCAGGGCCGTCGCTGCGGCGTCTTGCATGGCGACTTTGGCCACACGCGTACTCTGATGCACTTGCACGGCCAGATATAGCACGGACAAAACGACCGCCAGGGAGCCGACCAACTGCGAAATGGCGCTAATCGCGTCCCAGTTCATGGTTCCGATTGTACCATGTAAATCGCCCTCCGCTCGAATGTCATTCTGAGCGCAGCGAAGAATCTCTGATCATTTTTGACCGATGCGCCAGCCCGAACGATCAGAGATGTTTGAAAGCCTGGCCTCATGCTTCGCATTTCGTTGCAGCGCTTCGCTCAACATGACAGCGATATTTTTCGGTTTGGCTACTTCGGTTCGTCGGCGACTTTTAGGGCGACCTTTCCGCGCGTGTGGCCAGTCGCCAGCTGTTCCTGCGCCTTCATCGCTTCCGAAAGCGGGAATGTCTGAGACACGATTACTTTGATTTTCTTGTCGTCGATCAGCCTGCCGATCTCGGCGAGCTCTCCTGAATTTGGTTCAGCATTCAAGGCAGTGCCACGAATGCCGTGTTTCTCAAGTTCGGACTCTTTCGGACGCGCAACGAGTGAAACAATGATGCCACCCTTCTTCACTACGGCATATGAACGGGCGAGTGTATCGCTGCCAATCGAATCAAGTACTACATCAACATCTTTAGCGACATCCTCGAATTTTTGCTTCGTATAATCGATTGCCACATCCGCCCCGAGTTGTTTCAGGAAATCCTGATTCGCAGTTGAAGCCGTCGCGATTACCTTCGCTCCCCGCGCCTTGGCGATTTGAATCGCAAACGATCCCACTCCACCTGAGCCGCCATGGATAAGCACGGTCTGACCGCCGCTCAGCTTCGCGGTGTCGACTAACGCCTGCCACGCAGTCATGGCTACAACCGGCACCGCTGCCGCCTCCACATACGTAAGCGATTTCGGCTTAGGCGCCGCTTCGCGTTCCGTGACCAACGCGTATTGCGCGTAGCCGCCGCTATTGTCCAAGCTGACGTACGCGAACACAGGATCACCCGCTTTGAACTTCGTGATCTTACTTCCAACTTTTTCAATAACGCCTGCGACATCGCCGCCAAGAATTATTGGGAACGCGCGGTTTCCCTCTTTAGCGAACATTCCCGATCTGATCATGCCATCGACCGGATTCACACCAGCCGCAATGACACGGATGAGCAACTCATCGTCCTTCGGTTCTGGTCGCGGGATGTCCTCATATTTCAAAACCTCCGGGCCGCCGTACTCGTGAATGACAACAGCTTTCATCGTGGGCGTGGCAGATTGCGCTGTCGGAATAGCTAATAGAATCGGCGACGACGCTAAGGCTACGAGTAACGTGAGTTCTCTTGCAGTTCTCATAACGAACATCCCCTAACGGCGGGCATTAGCCTGATGTCTAACGTCCGATGTTTGGTCCCTGACCGCTAAACTTACTGCGTCTTGACTTCAGTATGAAAGGCACCGACCCATTTTCCGCCCTGTTGAACCCAAACACTTCCGCTGTTGTATGTGCCGGATATATCCTTGCCGTCGGCAGTCGCCTGCAGCTTCGCTTTGTAAGTCATGACAGCCATCTTCGGATGCGGGAAGACCACCTTGATGTCTGAAAATGAGTAGTCGCGCAGATCGCTCTTTGCCATGTCGGCAAGCTCAGCGTCCAAGGTCTTTACCCCCTCCGCATAGACACCATAATAATCCTTCGACATAAGCGCCTTGAATGCGTCTGCCTGTTTGTTCTTGTATGCTTCCCACGCGGATTTTTCGAGATCAGTGATCGTCGACTCGTTTGCAGCCGATTTGCCTGCCTTTGCCGGCTTCCCCTGACTAAAGTAGATAGGAGCTATCGCAAGCAGCGTGATGCAACAAAGAATGAATGGTTTTTTCATAACCGTCTGTTTATTCAAACGCTGACTATTCGTCGAGTCTTTTGATTCGGGCGATTTGTTATTTGGTCCGTTACTTAGCTTGCTTCGGTTCCCGAAGGCGCGGCCGGTGGCATCAAACCAGGCGAGAATTCCGGCGGCTTGAAGCTGGACCATACATCGTAATCGGGACCGAACTGCCGAAGGAACAACAGCGAAAACGCGCCAAGCGTAACTGGAATTGGCAAAAGTATAACTGTGCCGACGTACGGAATCGCAGCGATGCAACAAGTCGCGCATGTTACCGCGCAACTAATCATGAACACCGCGACTCCCAACAGCAGAAGAAACAAAACGTAAAGAAGGATCGGCCCCGGATGGGAGGTTACCAGGTCCACGGCTTGAGCAAACGCGAGCCGCGCTGGACAGCGTTGCCGGTACATGATCGGGACCATCAATTGAGAGGCGAGCGCCCAGACGAAAGCAAGGCAGACCGCGACAAACACAAACAGCGAAAGGCCAATCCAAAATGCGACACCCGGTTGTGCCTG